>Ga0114923_10000574_pt1 | contig 28104 bp, 58 predicted proteins | sample SumtaG_FD_89578 | JGI IMG/M metagenome (GOLD analysis project Ga0114923, IMG submission 89578) | Deep subsurface microbial communities from Indian Ocean to uncover new lineages of life (NeLLi) - Sumatra_00157 metaG | ecosystem: Environmental > Aquatic > Marine > Oceanic > Sediment | place: near... | reverse complement strand
AGGGGTGAGCGTGTGGGTCTTGCCCAGATCCGCTGGGTCCTCGCCCTCATCGTCGTCGTACTCCTCCTCGCTCCAGCCCCGCATGATCAGGATTGTCCCCACTACGGGGTCCCATCGTTGCGTGGCAGCCTTGTGTGCTGCGGCCAGTGCCGCCTCACTCATCCCGCTGTGCATGAAGATTGGGCCGCCGGGCTCTACGGTGTAGCGCCCCTCGTCGTCAACCAGCACTCGCAGCCCGTCCCACCCCTGGGGTGGTTCAGGCCAGTGAAGTGCTTTCATGCCGGGAATGTTGACGGGCAGGTTGTTCAGCCTGCCCTCCTCGTTGGCGTACGCTTGGACACGACAGCCCTCCTGCCCGGCTCCGGGCAGAAAGCGGTCCACGCCTTCGATGTAGCCGTCCACGGTCTTGGAGAGCCAGGGGTACGCTGGACGCGTCCCCGCTGCCCAGACCCGGACCAGGACACGGCCATCGGGGTAATACACCTCGGTGCGCTTGCCCTCCGGCCCAACGGCCTCGGAGGGGATGACGGTGTAGATCATGTGTGGATGCTCCAGCCGTCTTGCGGGTCGAGGCTGACGCTGTAGGTGGGGGCGCTGCCGTCCCCACCGTTGTCGTGGCTTCCGTGGAAGATCACGCCGCCATTCAGCCTTGTGCGGCCACCGGCTTCGATGCCGAACAGGAACGAGTAGGGGGCGAAGTCCCGCCCCATGTGGACGGTGCCGTCCAGGTTCTCAGCGATACGCTGGAGCCGGTCCAGGCAGCGCTGGAGACTCTCCAGCTTGCCCACCGACGCGGCGAACCGCTGCACCTCGGTCAGATACTCCATGTCCGGTACGGTGAAGCGCCCCGGCAGGGCCAGCACGCTTGCGTCCGGGTGGAGGGGTTGCGCCGTCACAGGATCTCCATGTTGACCAGCCACGAGGGATGGCCGTGTGGGCACGTACCGTCGGGCTCGACTGGACAGCCGTCCGTTGCCTGGACGATGCCCTCGTGGACCTGGGTCTCCAGGTCGTCGTCCGTGGGACGGGGTGCGGTGGGTATCGGGAAGCCGATGGGCTCCACGCTTGCTGGATTGTCTGGCACTGGTTCCTGCTCCTATCTGCGCTGGTGTCTGCCGCGCCCCCGTGGCCCTGCGTTGAACAGAGCCACCGGGGCGGGGCCGATACCGGGCCCCCCTGGCGGGGGGCCCGTGCCCCGGGCGCTAGCCCGTCTTGGCCTTGTTCTTGGCCGCTTGTGCCGCGGCCCGTAGGGTCGCCGCTTGTGCCCTCACCTCGGGGGTGAGGAACGCCAGCACCTCGGGCGCGTGTTCCGCGATTACGTCCCACTTGTCCGCGTGGAACCCCGTAGTGCCCTTGCCTGGCACCGCCAGGCATACGCTACCGGTCTTTTCCGACAGGTAGATCGTGATCTGGGGCCGGCTAGCGGCCTCCCGTAGTGCCGCGTTATCCGCTTGCGACTTAGCTAGCTCCGCTTGGAGCGCTTTCAGGTCCTGATTTCCCATGGTCTGGTTCTTGCCTTTCGGCCGGGGGCCTCCCGGCCGCGGGTTTAGACGCCGGCGCGGTCTGCGCGATTCAAGGCGCGGTCGCGGCCCCTGGCGCCATTCTGAGCCCGCCGGGCGCGAGACTCACGCGGGCCCGGGGCCTTGGAGCAAAACCCGACTCGGGGCCGCGGAACGCCGTTCTCGGCCCGATTTTGGCCGCCCGGGCCGGGCCGGGCCGCGGCCGCCCGGGGCGCTCGCCAGGGGCCGCCAGGGGCCCGCCAGGACTCCCGGGGCGCCTGCCCGCGCCCGGGCCCCGGCCTGCCCGCGCCCGCGTGGCGTGGCGTGGGGGCGCGCGTGGGGGCGCGTGGCGTGGGGGCGCGCGTGCCAGGCCCGGGCGCCCGGGGGCGCGACCCGCCCGCGCGTGTGACAGGCCCGGGGGCGCCTGCCCGGGGGCGCGGGGGCGCCTGCCCGCGCGGGACGTGCCCGCGGGGCGCGTGCGGGCGTGTGTGCGCGGGGACCATGCCCGGGTTAGACGCGGGCGCAACCCGCGCGATTCAAGGCGCGTTTCGGGATCGGCGCGATTCAAGGCGCGTTTCGGCCCCGGGCACCAGCCGGGATCCGCGCGATTCAAGGCGCGTTTCGGCCGGGGGCCGATTCAAGGCGCGAACCGGGATCCGCGCGATTCAAGGCGCGTTTCGGCCAACGCGCGATTCAAGGCGCGTTTCGGCCCGGGGATCGACCCGGATCCGCCCGGGCGTTCCAGGCCGGGGGCCGGATCGGCCTGGATCCCCTCCCGGGGGGCCAGGCTTTCCCAGGGCCCGCCCGGGGGCCCGCCCGCCCGCGCCCCCGCGCGAGGCCCCCCGCCGGGCCACGCACCGACGCGCGCACGCACGGCTCGCGCACGCAAGCGACGGCGCACGCAAGCGACGCGCACGCACGGGATGGTCCCAACCAGATCACGCAAGCGGGGTAGCGTGTTGTTGACGCTGCCACACTGGCTGTGTTAGTAACCGCAACTGGAACGACCACGCTATGCACGGTTCACGTAACCCGCGAGCGGACGACCCTGGGGCCATGCTGGTCGTAGGTATCGTCGCGGCCGTTCTGGCGGCGCAGTACCTGATAGGAAGCTGCTGATGGAACGCAAGGACTGGCTGGAAGCACGCAAGAACGGACTCGGCGGCAGTGACGCTGCCACCATCATGGGGTGCAACCCGTGGGCCTCGCCCTACGCGTTGTTCCTCGACAAGAGCGGCATGACCGAGGACCGCGAGGACAACGAGTACATGCTGTGGGGGCGGAAGCTGGAGCCCATCATCACGCAGCACTACGCGGAGGTGACGGGACGCACCCTGGAGCCTGGCTCGGAAATGCGGTTCAGCGCAGAGCGTGCGCACCTGTTCGCCAACACGGACGCCAGCATTCTGCCGTGCCCCCAGCACGAGGGCCGCGGCATCTACGAAGGCAAGACCACCTCGGCGTACTTGCGGGAGGACTGGAAGGACGGCCGAATCCCACTCTACTATCAGGTGCAGGTCCAGCACTACATGTACGTCGAGGAAGTATCGTGGGGCAGTTACGGCGTCCTGATCGGCGGCCAACAGTTCGAGTGGGTGGACGTGGAGCGCAACGACCGTTTCATCGCCGCCTATCTCAAGAAGGCCGACGAGTTTTGGGACCGTGTGCAGAACAACGACCCTCCTCCCATGGAGGGCCACGAGTCCGAGCGCAAGGCCCTGGCCCTGGTCTACCCCTCCCACCAGGACGGCAAGACCATCGACCTGCCCAACGACGCCGAGGACTGGCTGGCGCGCATGGAGGAGGCCCGCATCGCGGAGAAGGATGCCGAGAAGGAAAAGAAGAAGTTTGAGACGATGATCCGGGGCGCCATGGGGGACGCCATGTTCGGGCGCCTCCCGGACGGCCGCGGCTTCAAACTGGCCGTGGAGCACAAGAAGGAACACACCCGCAAGGCCAGCAGCAGTCGGGTGCTGCGGAAGTTGAAGCGCGTAGCGTGAGTGAGTGTCCTGCCTGCGGGACCGCGCATGTGCGGATCCGGGAGAACCCGGCGCTGCCGTTCTGCTCTCCGGCCTGCAAGGCGGTGGGCGCCGGCAACTGCCACGGCTTCGTCTCCTCCAACTCCGCGGTGCTCTGCAAGCTGCTCGCGGAGGCACGGGACCTCATCGCGGAGCACGTCTCCATCGAGGCCGGCATCGAGTGGATGGAGCGCTTGCACCGCTGCCCTCAGTTCAAGGACCCGGACCCCCCACAATGAGCCGCACACACACCGGTGACGGGCGCCGCCGCGCCTCCATGGCCCACGCTCGCCACTCCCATGCCTGCGACCTGTGCGGCAAGGTCACCCACGGAAACGGCGGGAACACCTCTCACATGTGCAAGCACATCCGGGAGGCCGGTCTCGACCACCAGGACTTCCCCTACGTGCTGAAAGCCTACATCGCGGCCAGCAAGATTCTGCTGGCGCGCGGGACCTACAAGAAGGAACCCAAGTAATGCCCGGCATCACGCAATCCGACCTGGACCTTCGCTTCGCCTACCACAAGCCCCGGGACGACTCGACGGCGCTCCGGCACGAGAACGTGCGGTTTGTCTGCCAGGAAGCGGCCAAGGCGATCCTGGCCATGGTGCCCCCGGGGCGCGAGCAGGCGCTGGCGATTACCAAGCTGGAGGAGGCCATGATGTGGGGCAACGCAGGCATCGCCCGCATTCCGCTCGCCGTGAAGGATCCGCCGTGACGCGGTGCCGCTCCTGCGAGGCCCACATCATCTGGGCGCGCAACCAGCAGACCGAGCGGCTGATGCCGCTCGACGCCAAGCCGGTGACGACGGGGACGCTCCTGCTCGACCCGCCGCCGCGCGACGGCCGGGAGCCGGTTCTGGTCACGAGCACTCATCCTCTATATGCGGCGCGAGTTGGGGCTGGCGAACCGCTCTACCTTTCCCACTTCGCGACATGCCCCAACGCAGCCGCGCACCGAAACACCGATCAGTTGGGTCTTTTCGCTGAAAAGGGCCCTTCAGGCAACTAGCTGAAAAGTCCAACTTCCCCCGAGGCACCCCCATGCGATGGCAACGAAGTTCCTGGCAACAGCCGACACGAACCCTCTCTAACCCCCAAGGACGAAACGATGGCGAAAGCGACACGGCCGAAGAAAAAGAGTCCCCCGCGACCGAGCCCCAAGAGGACGCCCCCTCCCAAGCCGGATCCAAGGAAGAAGGGACCCAAGAAAGCGGGGGAGAGGCGGAGGAACCGCGGACGCGCCTCTCGCGTTCCGAGCGCGCCGCAGCCAGCGCCGGGCGGCGCGACGCCCTCCGCGCGGTCCGGGCCCAGGCCGCCGCAGCCGCCGGGGCTATCGCGAAACTACCACCAGCGGACGCTGGTGGTAGCGGCCAAGACCCCCCAAGCACTCCAGAAGGCGATTGACGCCGCGGAGGAACTGACGCGCCACGGAGTGAAGGTCGAGTGCGTCAATCAACCCAAGACCGGGGCCCCCTGGTTCACCCTCACCTTCATGGAGACCAAGCGATGAAAGTTGATCACGTCACCCGCCTTCCCAACCGCGACACCGTGACGGCCTACCAGGACGAGGCCGACAAGTGGCGCATCCGAATCACCGCCGGGAACGGCGAGGTGATCTTCCCACCCGAATCCCACAGTAGTCGCGCGGATGCTGAGCGCGCGCTGGAACGCATCGGTGACGCCATCGTCCTGTGGGGCGCCGAGCAGAACAAGGGCGTGACGGCCGGGACGCTCCCGCCTGGCACCTCCGATCTGGTGAACCGCGAACCCCCTCCCGACGAGGACGCGTAGTCCCTTCCGGATCACGACAGGCTGATACAGAGGAAACATGGCAAGACAAACAACAGGAAGCGCCGTCGCACGGCGGAATGAAACCCAGGGCAAGGTCCGCAGGGTGCGGGACATGCTCACCGACCCGAAGGTGCAGGAGCAGATCCGACTTGCGCTGCCCAAGTACATGGACGGCGACCGGCTGACGCGGATCACCATGACCACGCTCCAGATGAATCCCAAGCTGCTGGACTGCGACCCGGTGAGCCTGGTTTCGGCGGTCATGCAGTGCGCTCAACTTGGGCTGGAGCCCGACTCCATGCTGGGGCACGCCTACCTCGTGCCCTTCAAGAACAAGGTGCAGATCATCCTGGGGTACCGGGGCATCATGCGCCTGGCTCGCAACAGCGATCACGTCGTCTCTATCGAGGCACGCGAGGTGTACTCCGAGGATACGTTCACCTACCAGTACGGCGACGACGGCGCGCGCTACCTTCGCCACACTCCCTACGAGGGCCCCGACCCGGGCAAGCTGCGGGCGTCCTACGCCATCGCGCGCTTCAAGGGCGGCGGCGAAGTGTGGGAGGTGGTGCTCCCGCGTCACATCAAGAAGGCCAAGCAGTCGGCCCGCGGGGCCGGCAAGAGCGACAGCCCCTGGAAACTGCACGAGGGGGAAATGTGGCGCAAGACTGCGGTGCGCCGCCTGGAGCCCTTCCTGCCCCTGGACCCCATCGCGCGCCAGGCGTTCGCGATTGACGAGGCTGGCGAGCGCGGTGCCGTTCAGTTCCTGGACCTGGACGTCCCCGAGGATGGTGAGGGCGACGAGCCCAGCGATCTGGATGCCCTGGCGAGCGATAGCGAGGGTGCGGGCGCCGGTGCCGACGCCTGAGCGTCCAAACGCGCCTTGAATCGCGCAGGTTGCGCCAGAGTCTAACGGAGGCTGGCTGAATAGCGCCGGCGAGGGACGAAACCCAATGGTCGAGAACGAGACTGCGGATGAAATGCGTGAGCGCCTCCTGAAAGCGGGAGGTGTGGTGGTGGCCGAGGGTGTCATGGAAGTCCCCATGGACTCACTGGGGCCCTTCGACTTCCACCAGACGTCGCTGGGCGAGCGCGAGCAGGCCGCCTTCCTGTGCGACGAACTGTGGGTGAGCGGTCGGTATGCCGTTTACGTGCGGTACGGACACCGGACGGGGTGGACGGCGCAGGACAAGGACGGCAAGCCGGAGAAGCTGTGTCTGACGCACCTGTCCATCAAGCGTCACGACCGCGAGCCCATGCACGACTGGCGTGACTTGCAGATGATCAAGACCGTCCTGTGCGGCCCCGAGGCGGAAGCGATGGAGGTGTACCCGGCCGAGTCGCGCCTGGTGGACACTGCCAACCAGTACCACCTGTGGGTGCTCCCCAAGGGGATGGTCCTTCCGTTCGGGTTCATCGACGGGCGCGTGGTGGTCACGTCGGGAGGGGGCAAGGCCGAGCAGCGTCCGTTCGAGGTGCCGCCCCTGGACGCCATGACGCAGGGGGAGGTGACCGCGCGCGCGGCCAAGTACATCCGCGACGCCGGGCTGGATCCCAAGGACGTGCTCGGATGAATGACTGGACAAGCGGTGAGTGTCCTGGGTGTGCCCATGCCCGAAGAACCGCCGCAGCCGCGCACGGGATTTGTGCATTGCCTCCGTTGGCCCGGGGCGCGGCAACTATTCGCGCCTTGAATCGCGCAGGATGCGCCGGAGTCTAAACCGGCAGGAAGGAACGAACCGATGGCGACCCTCAAACACACCAAGAAGGCCATGCGCGAGCAGGGCTTCACTGCACCCGCGCTCGGTGAACTGAGCAAGAGCGAGGTGGCTGACTGGCAGCACCAGCACATGACGGCCGAGCAGCGCGCGTCCGTGCTGGAGGAGGCCACGGCCAGGGACATCTGGGGGCGGCTCAACACTGGCGCCCGAGGCGCCATGCTGAACGGCCGGCGTGAGGATGGACGGTTCACGTCCGCCATGTCGGCCACGCTGGCCCTTCATGTCCCGAGGGAGTGCCTCGACTTGAAGGCGCAGCACCCGTTCACGATCCTCTCGCCGCTGGGGCGTGCGGTGGTGGAGCACGGGAAGGTGGCCGAGGAGGCCGCGGCCCGGGGACCTGACGGACGGGGCCGCTGGCCTCTGAGCGGGGGGCAGACTTAATGCTCCTGCCACCATGCTTTCTGGCGCACGCCGATGATGTGCAGTGCGATGCGTGCTCACCCGAGGTGATCTGGGGGAAGTTGAGCGTGGGCGAGCGCAGGCTCCTGGTCTCCCTCCCCGGGATCTGGGATGCGCGCGAACTGTTTGAGCGTCTGGCCGGAATGCAGGAGAAGTACGCCATCTGCGAGATTGTGGGGGATGAGCGTCCCAACATGCGCTGGGAGCAGACGAAGCTGGGGAGCGCGGTGGCTGAATACGGGAAGGCCCAGCGGGAGGGGCGCGACCACACGTACGCGGTGATCCTGGGCGAGCGTGACAACCTGAGCGTCCCGGAGATCTGGGACGGGTTGAGCGCCGAGGCCAAGCGGTGGGTGCTGGACCCTAGCCAGGGAGCGAGGATTCATCCGGCCCACGAACTGAGCCACAAGGGGCTGGCCGACAACCACATGGATGCCACGTCGTTGGCAGGCCACGTAGCTGAGCACGGGAGGGCGCAGTAATGGACATCGCATCATTCTTGCGCTGGCTCGGTGACGGCAAGGCGTACCGCTCCCTGCACAGGCACGAGAGGGCCATCGCGTTCGCGCATGGCGTGGCCGTGAGACAGGGAGACCGGGTGGTTCCCACCCCCTACGGGAGAACGCAGACATGACACCGCACTACTACACGACCGACAGCAAGGGCCGAGCGTGGCTGGAAGTCTGGATCGGCGCCACCGCCTACGGGGAGATCTACCGCGTCGTGACGGAGACGAACCGGGACTACGACACCGTGGTCGTGAAGGGCAAGCGGTACGACGTAGTCAACCCCCACACTCAACCTCACGTCCTGGTCGGGGGAGTGCTGGATTTTCCGCGCGACCTCAACACGCAGGGGTATGGATGAACGACATGAACACCGAGACGCAAGACAACCGACCGAAAGCCGAGTACGTGGCGCACTACCTGCACTGGGTGAAGGGCAATCCTCTCTGGCACATCATGCCGGTCAACGATGGCGAGACCCTGTGCGGGATCAAGATGGCCACGCGGTACGGCAAGACGGCCGCACCAGGGCGCCTGTGCGCCACCTGCAAGCAGAGGGCGCTGGCATGAGCCAGGCACCACACCAGATCTGGGCGGCGCTCAGCCCCGGCAAGCGCGTCGCCATGCTGCGCTTCGCGTTCTACACGCAGCCCACCGACGTCGAGGACACGCTGGACGACTGGAGCGAACTGGAGGATGAGGGGCTCCTGCGCTATGGCCGAGAGACCAACTACCAGCCCACCCCCCTGGGCCGCGCCGTAGCCATCCACGGCAGGACGGCGCACTGGGAACTGTGCGAGCGGTGCGGCCGTCAACTGGAGCCTGGGCACGAGGTGATGCTGGAACTCAACTCTGCCACCGGCGACTACGCCGAGGGGCTGGAGCCTGGGGACGCAGGTCCCCACGGGGACACCACCGTCCACGGCGAGGACTCTCAGGGCGGCTTCTACTTCGGGGCCGCGTGCGCCCGGATCGTGTTGAGGACTGAGGGCTGGCATGACGGCATGTCGTCCACGGACGAGCGCGAGAACAGGAGGGTGGCGGGCGCATGAGTGAGAACCGCAAGCGGTCGCGCAAGCGCAGGGTCCCCTGGGCCAATCGCTGGGCCAAGCACTGGCCATCCGGGCGCCCCCGCGCGGCCAACCGGTGGGGGGACAATATGTGGGGGCGGCATGGGCTATAGGACCAACGACGCCGCCCCGGTGACGTGGTGCCCCCTGCGCCGCGCCTGCATCTGCGACCTGTGCGGGGAGGGGTTCAAGGGCCACCGACACCCCGGCGACCGCGGCAGCTTCCCTGCGAGGAATCGGGCTCGCGGCAACGCCATCAAGCACCTGAACGAACGCCACCCCCAGAAGGAAACATGAACGCATTTGCAGTCATACTCGACGTCAGCGGCAAGCGCTCGGTGTCGGGCACGAGCCGGACGCTCCGCGGGTTCGCTCGCGTGCGGGTCCTCAAGGTCTCCGGCGCCGGCGCTCAAGTCCAGGTCCTGGCGGGCAGCGGCGTCCTCCCCGGGGTCATTCTTGTCCGGACCCAGGACGTCTACGCCAGCGACCCTGAGCGCGCCTACTTCCCGGGCCTGGTCCGCTGGCTCATGTCCGGCATCCCCTGCGGCGACCGGCCGCCCGTCAGCCTGGAGGCAGCATGACGAAGGATCGCAGGATTGCACGCGACCTACTCAACGCGCTGGATGGGCGCCCAGGGTTCCGGGCCGACGACATGAATGTCGCAGAGGAGGCTGTCGGCCATATCCGCGCCGACGCTGCCGCCGAGGAGCGAAAGCGGATCATCCGAGACTTGAAGGCCCAGGGCCAATGAGCATCACCAAACTGACCACTCCCCAACGCAAGGCCCTCTGGCGCGCGGCGCAAGTCGGCCCAGCACGACACGTCCATTGCGGGCGCCAGTTCCGGGCGTTTGAGTCCCTGGCGGCCATGGGCCTGGGCACTTCCGGCAGAAAGACGGCAGACGACGCCGGGCGTTGGTTCGCCATCTTCACCATCAACCAGGCGGGCCGCGACCGCGAGGCTCAGGAGCCGACCCCCACCCCATGAACATCACCACCGAACTTGAGCGCAGGCTCCTGGGAGCCATCGGCGGCTTCATGGGTCTCACGTCCCACGTCCCCGGCCTGGCCAAGAGCGTATTCACTGCGTCCGCAGTTTCCGAGGAGGAGGTGAACGCCGCGATCAAGGCCGACGCCGGCGACCAGTTCAACTGCACCATGTGGAATCTGTGCAACGAGGCGATAGGCAAGCCCATGGTCACGCACCAGGAAATCATGGCCGCCCGGCGTGGGGGTGACTCGTGAGCCGCCAGCGCTACTACGTGGGCCCCTGCGACAACGGCGGGGACGTGGAGCCTGCTCCCCCGCGGGACCGGACCTGGCTCGTGGTGGACCGGAACGACGGGCAGCAGGCTGCCGAGTACGACACGCGCAGTCGAGCACGCGAGGAGGCCGCGCGCCTCAACCGGGGCGGCGCTGTCGGGCACGGGAGGAAGCCGTCGTGACGGGCGTTGAGATTGCGGCCGCCGCGGTCTGGGGCGGCGTGGTGGTGCTCATACCGATAGTTCTGACGCCCGTCCTCGTGCCGCTCCACAAGCGGATCGCTCTGTGGTTCCACGGAGACGACCACGACGCAGGGCGTCGCGCCGAGTTGGCCTGGTGGAACGACGCCAGGGAGCACGCCAAGCGCCGGGCCCTCAAGGCCACGAACGACGTGAGGCCCAGCGTGGCCGACCAGGCCCAGATCTGCGACGGCAGGTTCGCCGTCTACGCCGAATGCGTGGGGCGTCCCCTGACCATCATCGTGGGGGAGAACTACAGCGCGGTCAGCAACCCCGACAACGTCGTGGGGCACGAAGGAAGATACTGATGGGCTCCATGCACATTGACCCCGGGACAGTCGGCCTGGCCCGGATCCACGAGCGCGCGCACCAGGATCTGGTTGAGCGCGACCACGATTCGGACTGGCCCACGCTGCGCTCCGACGCCATCCAGCTTTCGCTGCTGGTCAAGATTCTGGTGGATCAGGTCCACGCCTTCAACAAGGGGCACTCCACGCCTGGCCAGGACCTGTGTGCCCTGTGTGCCAGCTACACCTGGGGACGTCCCATGCTGGACGAGGCGCCGCCTGACGACCCCGCCGGCGACCTGCACGACTACACCCGACGCCAGTGCCACGTATGCGACACGATCCGGCCTGAGCCGGAGGAGGAGGTAGGCTGAATGGCTGAAGTAACACAGCGCCACCGGGACGCGGCTGCGGCCCATCGCACGATCAATGACCTGCCCTCGCGGGGTGCCTACGCTCAAGGGCTGGCCGACCGTGAGGCCGAGATTCTCGTCAACCTGCGCCGCCGGGACCGGTGGGGCGGTGGCGCCATCCCCGACCGCGAGACCGCCAACGACATCGAGCGCGGCCACGACGGCCAGTGGGAGAGGATCCGGGGTCCCAATGCCTGACCTGAAATGGCGCGGCCTCTCCGAAGGCTACGTGAGCAGCGACGCACGCTTCCTGGTGTCGCCGGTCCTGGTGCCCGGGAAGAAGGGCGCCAAGAAGGCATGGGCCCTCTACGGGCGCGTCCTGCTCCAGCCGGGGGAAGTCTCGGCCCGGCCCACGCACCCCTGGGGCTGGACCGAGGAGCCTCTGGCCGTGGCGCCCACCAAGAGCGCGTGCCAGAAGGTGGCCGAGGGCTCCACGTACGAGGTGGAGGTGATCGCCCTTCATGTCACATCGGCCGCGCCGTCGGAGAAGCCGATGGGCTACTCGATCTGCCAGGAGTGCGGCGTCCACTTCGACCGCGGGGAGGGGCACCGGTACGAGGACTACTGCGGGTCCAACTGCGTAGCCACGGTGGCCGAGCGGGTACGCGACATCCTGGCCACGGGCATCAAGGTCAAGGACGTGGACGGCCAGGTGCTGCGCGTGGGGCCACCCCGGCCGAATGAGCCGCACTTCGTCCCCCGGAGGGCAGAATGAGCGCACCCCAGGGCGGACCCCACGGGATGGATCACGCCGAAGCCTTCCGCTGGCTGGAGGCGCTGGTGAGCAGCGAGGATCTGGAGAACATGTGGCGGGTGGAGATCAACTCCGGCTACCCCGGCGGAATGACCCGCTACTTTGAAGTACGCGCCTATCCGCTGGAGAGGGTCGGCTGGTGCGCCGGCCAGGGCGAGACCCTACACGTCGCGCTCTGCTGGCTGCGCGCAATGATTGAGGATCAGGGGCAGAAAAATGACACAGTACGATCCTAGGAGGGTTCAGGGAGTGGCGTGCCCCCAATGCGGGGCGCAGGCGGGAGACGACTGCGTCACCAAGACTGGACGCAGGTTCAGCGCGGAGCACCACGTCCTGCGGCGCGGGGCCGTGTACCCGTCCTTCCTGCTGAGCGAGCACGGGAAGCGCAAGCGCGGCATCCCTCTCCCCAAGCACGGGGGTGCGTAAATGCTCTCGGATCCCAGCGTCCACATCCACGCCCCGCCTCCAGTCAACGTCGCGCTGGTGTTCGACTTCAACTGCAAGGCACGCGCGGGCGACGGCCGGCAGTGCGGGTCGCGCCTGTTGTTCGCACGGTTCTATGAGTGGTATGGGTGGGGTGCGACCTGCGTCTTTTGTGGGCAGCACTATGGAGAGGGTGGAGGGATGGGCAGGAGTCGCACCCCGGAACGAGACTACGCCGCATTTGCGTCTTTGGCGCTGGTGCGCAGGCTGATTCGCTACCTGACAGGCAACGCATGACCCAACCCTGGATCCTCATGGTCCTCCTCGCCGGATGCGAGAGCGAGACCACGGCGCCTGCTGCGAGCGCGCCGGAAGAACAACACGAGGCCGAACCGGCGCCGAAGCCCGTCTACACGTCGGCCGTCTGCTGCGCTGCTGGACGCATCTGCACGCTGGACGGCGCGCTCCCGCTCGGAACGGACTGCGCTTGCCCCAACCCCGAAGGCGACCCGGAGGGCCATGTCTGCTAGCCAACCCTGGACCCTCAAGCGCCTGGCCTGGGCGTACGGCTGCGCCAGTAGGGGCTCCTCCGAGGAGTCCTCGCTCCGAGAGGAACTTGAGCGCCGGCTCCGCGAGCCGGTCGTTGTCCACCTGCGCCTGCGCGGGCGCCAGTTGATCGACGCTGTGCCGCTGCCCTACGGCGGCCGGGTCGAGCCGGGCATTCACCAGGGCCAGGCCCTCATGGACGAAGCGGCACGAATCGAGGGCGGCGGCCGACTGCTGCCCGAGGAGACGTCGAGGTGACTCTACGCGACGTAGGCTTGCATCGCGGTCTGCTTCGCCTCCAGGTCTACCTTGAGTGCCGCGATGGCGGTGGTCTCCTCGTCACAGCCAGCGATCTGTGCAGCCACGGCGTCGAGCCCCTCATCGTTGATGTAGTCGGTGATCAGCGTCTGGCGTTCCGCCTCGGTGCCTTGGGTCGCCGTCTCCAGGGTGTCTTGCTGTTCCTGGGTGGGCCGGTCAGGTGCTCGCTGGCCGGTGAGGGGCGCGACCATTTCCGCGATGCAGTCTTTCTCGAAATCGGTGAGGGCCATGGGGCGATGGTAGGCGACTACGAGTCCTGACGCGAGCCCAAACCCCCTCATCACCACAAGGACGAAACATGGACATCGACGCTCAAATAGCTGACACCCTGGGGACCCTCGACGGGTTCCTGGACACCGCCACCACCGACGAGGATCGCATCCGTGCGCTCTCGGCCAAACTGCGTTACCTGGAGCAGCGCCGGTACCATGTCGGGTTGGCCACCGCGGCCACCGAGAACCAGGAGGCCATCCGGGGGCACCTGAGCACCCTCGCGGACGCGGTGCAGACTATGCTCGCCAACCAGGCCGAGCCGCGCGACCACACCGTGATGGAGACCCGGGCTCTGGGCGTCAAGCTGCGCCTGGTGGGCAAGGATGGAGACCCCCTCTTGGCGGAGGTGGCACGCGCGCTGGTCCCGACCATCGAGGGCCTGGCCGAGCAGCAGCGCCAGCGGGTCAGGGACGATACCGAGCAGGAGAACCTGGACCGTGAGGTGGACCGCAAGCTGAGACTGGAAAGAGGAGAGGACCCCGATGCGCCTAGTCACGACTGAGCCCCCGCCGTCCGTCCCCCCTGACATCGCGGCCTTTGCCTGGGTGTTGCTCACCCGGGCCTTGAAGCACGAGGGTCGGATGCCGACCGGGCCCGAGGACCCCTTGTTCGAGGAGTGGTGTGTCCAGTCCTCGTTCGACTGCGCGACGCTGCGCGACGCCCTGGAGGCGGACGTTCGCCCGGCTCCCACCCTCTCCGTGGCGGAGGCCGAGAGCGAATGACCACCATCCTCTCAGGAACCCGCTATTCGGAGGCGGCTCGGGAGAAGTGGCGGGCCTGGTACAAGGACGGCAAGACGGTGGAGGAAATCTGCCGCCGCAGCGGGGCTACCCGCCACACCGTCACCCGGGCGCTCAAGTCCGATGCCACGGTCAAGCTGCGGGGCAACCCTCGCAGTTTCGACCGCAAGGCCATCGCGCGAGCGATCAAGGCGGGGAAGAAAAGCCAATCAGCCATTGCCAGGGATTTCGGATGTAGCCAGCGCCTCGTATCGGATCTGGCGAGAGGGAAGCTGACACCATGAAACGAATAATCTGCGCTGCGCTGCTTGTTGCCGGGGGATGCTTCGCTGACTCCGCGCCGGTGAGCGGCTCCACGACCAGCGACGGCGGGAGCACGTCCACCACCACCGCCGCCACCACCGGTGGGGCAACCACGGGCTCGCCGGGGACTACCAGCGGCGGCGAGTCGAGTGGGTCTACCGGCGAGGGCTCGACTGGGGCCCTGACCACCGGAGCAACGGGATCGAGCGGCGGCCCAGCAGGCCCGCTGTACGGACCCTGCAACATGCTCGGTGCCTGCGACGACCCCCTGGAGCAGTGCCTCCACCCCAACGGCAACACCGACGTCTGCGGCGCCCCCTGCCAGACCGGGGCTGACTGTCCGCCCCCTCCTCCGGGGCAGGCTGTGGCTTGCCTCGACCTGTATCCGGCCGTGCCGGGTGCGGAGTGCTACCTCTCCTGCCCCGAGGCAGGCAGTGAGACCTGTCCCCCACCGCTCACCTGCATCAACTTGAGCGGCAACCACATCTGCACGGAAGTGCCCTAGGAAAGAAGGCTACACGCATGGAGTTTCAAGAATGGTGGATCGCGGAGGTGGGGCATCCCCCCACCGATGAGGACGACCGCAGAATGTTCGGCTTCGCCCTCACCGCCTGGCGAGCAGCGCTAGCTTACGGCGGCGAGAGCCTCATCCATCCCGAGAAGGTCGAAAGGGCCCTCGACCGGGTGGGCAACGGGACATCCACCGCCGAGGACGAGGTGGAGATCCGGATGCGGATCCGCGCCGCGGACGATGCGGCGGCCTTCCTGGGGGACAACCTGAGCGCCTACCAGCAGGCAGAGGCAGCCGTCAGGCCGGAGGACCCCATGCCCCCTGGCGCTCTGGCGATGGGTGGACGCATGTGGCGCTGCCCTCGCTGCAACTTCATCTGCGGCGTAAAGCGGATCGAGCGGGTGTGTAGAGGGTGTTCGTTCCCTGGAGACGATACGCGCGACTATGGGGACCACGCCGGCGCTGGGGAGAAATCCGACAGTGGGGAAGGATAGTCGCCGCATTGTCCGCGTCACTCTACGCAGCGGGCTGGAGTTGGAGATCCACGACAACGAGATCGCCCAGGCTTTCCAGGAACTGGACGAGCGGTCCCAGGCTTTCCAGGCCATCGCCTCCGCGCTGCATTCGGCCGTGCTCCAGAGCATTCCGGTGCTGGAGCACGCCCAGCAGAACGGAGACTCCCGCAATGACCCCCCTGACCCCCGGCCGGCCCTGGATGCCGTCCGTGATATTCTCGGCAAGCTGAAAGACGAAACCTATGGGTGACTTCACAAACGACCTATTCGCCGCCGCCAAGAAGCCGGGTAACGTCCAAGTCGGCGCGACCCGCTACTCCATGGCCGAGGTGTCCTTCTTCCTCAAGCAGACGCCCAAGGAACTGCTGGGGGGCGTGGTGGCTGGATTCATCCAGCAGATGGAGAAGGCCGGCCAGTACGGCCCGGCCAAGGAAATGCACGCCAACCCGCAGCCATTCTATGGCAACCCCCAGTGCCTGGCGGTGTTCATGGCGGCCAGCATCGAGTTGGACAAGCGGGACGAGCGGATCGAGAAGCTGGAGAACGCCCTGACCGACTTGGCCGAGGTTGTGCGGGAAATCGATCCTGTGACCCTGGGCGGAGCCGTGGACGGCGTGCTCAACTCACTGAGGGCCTCGTGACCGCCCAACCCGAGGACAGGCGCCCCACCATCCTGCATGGTCCCTACGGGGACGAGTGGGCCTGGAGCCTGGTCATGGGCCCGCTCGGCATGGGCTGGCACCACGCCGAAACTGAGGAGAAGGCGCTGGAGGCCGCGCGGGCTCAGATCCAGAAGTGGCGCAGGGATCCTACCGAGGCCATCGTGGACCGGGTGGAGGTTCCGGTGCAGCCTCCCCGTCGAGGCGGCCTGCACGACACCGACGGCCAATACGCCGAGCACAAGAACGGCGAGGCGACGGGGACCATCATCGACTTCGGCGGGGCCGTCCCCGTCCAGGGCGACGGCGAGGTGGATGGCTACGAAGCCTACTACCGGGCCCGGGGCTCCGGCTGGTCGCTCACCATCACCCTGAGCGAGACCGAGACCTGGACCTACGCCGAGAACGAGTACGCCTGGCCGGACGGCGGGTGGGTCCACCGCGAGGTATCCGAGGAGAACATCGAGCGAGCCATCGCGGCTTTCCGAGCGCGCCTGGGGGACCAGTCGTGAGGGGGCACATCGGGCTGCCAATGGGGCCGGTACTCCCCACCCAGGACAACCGGCTCTACGTCACCTACGACCCCCTCACCGGCATCCTCGACGCGGGCGTGAACAACGAGCGCGTCTACTCCCGGTTCACCCAGAACCCGCAGGCCCACATGGACGACCTGCTTGCTGCCGTCACCGACAAGCTGGCCGCTACCCTGGCGCCATTCCTGGGCCCTCTGAAAAGGGTGGATGCACCGTGAGCATCGAGGACCACCCCAACTTCCACGCGGTCAACTTCACGGTCGCCGTCCTGGAAGCCTTCAAGGATTCCCTGCGGGGCGACGCCAGCTACGATGCGATCCCCGCGGACGCTCTCATGCCCCTGATCCTGGAAACAGTGGAACGGGCCGAATGGCTCGCCAATGCCTCGGCCGTCGCGGCTGCCAAAGAGAGAGACACCCCATGAATATGAGAACAGTCGGAAGATGCAGTATCTGCGGCGGCGCCGTAACCGTCCCAACCGTCACCTGGAGCGTGGTTCCGCCTCGGCCACAATGTGAACGGTGCGGAGCCTACGCCTCGAAAACGGCCGGCCTCCCCACCGTGCCCATGGAGCCGATGCGTATTCGGCCCCAGCCCTTCAAGGTGTATCAGCGGCGACCTGGCGATCCGGGGTGGGTCAAGTACATGTCCACGAGGGCAACGTGACTTTCGAGGAGTGGTACGAGTCCATCGGCCAGGCGACGGGGTGCTCGCCGCGGGACCTGGCACGCGCGGCGTTCGTCGCGGGGCGCATCACGATGCGCGAGGAGTTGGCGGATCACTTCGCGGAGCGAGTGGCCGACCGCGACATTCCAAACGTGACGCCGGTGGTGCGGGCAGCGATCCAACGGGACCCGCACGCGGCTCTCAGCGCGTTGCGTCGCGGCGTCATGCGTTCAGTTGTTCAGCAGATCGGTTCCCGGGACGCGGGCGCATCCTGAAAAAAAAGTTGAGCGCCGTACGACGTGTCAGCACGCCATCAGGCCGAAACAACTTTTTTTGTGAGAAAACACGAGGGGGGATCGGACGGGATCGGACAATACGGCCAAGGTGGTCCCGGCGCCTACAAGCGCGGTGTAACCTGGATGGCGATGTTCCGACTCGCCCTGCTCCCCCTGCTCCCCTTTACAGGAAGCCAAGGTCCCGAAGCATCGTTCGGTTCGTGCGTCCGAAGGTGGCTTGCGGCGATGCGATGGTCTCCAACGGGACCCAAGCGACGTGCCCCTCGAACGGGACACTCGACATCGGGCGACGCAGCACCGTGACCTGGCCCGCCAGTTCAAACGTGGTGCAGCCACCCTGCTCGTAAATCGGCCGCAGGTCGAATGGCGAGACGAGCAGACCCGTCTCCTCGGCCAGTTCCCGCGCCGCGCCATCGGCCGGTGTTTCGCCCCGCTCCAGGAATCCGCCGGGCATCCCCCAGTCGGTCACGTCCTCCCCGCGCGATACCGCCAGGACATGAGCGTCGTCGCGCATGATGAATACCGTGGCGCTGCCGTATCGGCCCTTGGCGCTCACAGGGGTCGGCCCCGGTAGTCCACCAGGCCGTTATCGTCCCACTCGCGCGGGACCAGCAGGCCGTTCTTGTGCTTGAACTGGTAGTTGATCTCCAGGTCCAGTTCCCGGGCGCAGGGGAGACCGATCTCGTGCCACCACCCCTCGCCTGGATCCCCGACCCTGCCGCCGCTGTACTGGCGATGGGCGTAGAGCCAGTTGATGGGCTCGCCCGCCTCGCGGCCCTTGAGCACCGCCAGCCGCACCGCCGCACGGCCGGTCTCAATGGTGTGGGGGTCGTAGCCGTGGTGCTTGGCCTTGCGGTTCTTCTCCAGGCCCGGGAAGTTGCCCTCCATGCACACGCCCAGCAGCAGGCTGTTGCCGCCGCTGCCGTGGTAGGTGTAGCGCAGGACGGGGTTGTTCCAGAGCACGTCGCCGTTGAGCAGGCCGACGAAGTGGTAGGGCACCTTCCAGAACCGCTGGTGGAGCGCCATGCGAACGACAGCCGCCTCGACCTGTTCCTTGGTCGCAATCTCGTAGGGGACGCCGTTGGAGAAGCGCAGCCAGACGTCCTCGGGAATCTCGTTGTCCTCAACCAGCCGCAGCCAGAACTTGCGGGCCTTCTTGGTCGTGCCGTAGGACACGGCGGTGATGTGCGCCTCGACGCCCACCTTGGTCCCGGGCAGGCAATCGGAGGGGCGCCCCTTGTAGGGGAGCATGAGGCCGGTGCGGCTGTCCTTGTGGAACAGGGGGCGCGCCACGGGACCGATGCCGGCGATGTTGTCGAAGTACCCCGGTACGTCGGGCTCAACCGGCTCGGGCCACGCCTCGGCGCGAGGGGGCGCGGTCTCGACGGTGGCCAGGCGGATGGAGGCGATAAACTGGCGCAGCCACAGGCTGTTGGTGAAGGACCACACTACGACTGCGACTCCGCGAGGTTTGTCCAGTACCGGGCGTTCGCCCAGCGGCGGCGGCGGCTACCCGTGTCGATGTGGATGTTGGCGGCGGCGCCATCCGAGCCGTAGACCCCGAGTCCCATGCGCAGGGTCTCCCCATCCCTCACCCAGATCTGGGCGGCCGCCATAGCCTGGGTGTTGGCCAGCCCCTGGGGGGCCACCATGTCCAGCGCCTCAAACCACTGGTGCCGCGAGCCTTCCGACCAGTCCACGCACTCACCGTTCACTTTCTTGGTGCAGGTCACGGCCTGATTGTAGTCCGGGGGCCGATAGCCGCTGGTGATCGTGATGGGCTGGCCGACCGCACGCCGAATAGGCATGAAGCCGTAGACGATGGTGGCGGCCATGCGCGGCCAATACTCGCGCGGCGGAATGGCGTAGTACCCATCCGTCTTGCGCATGAGCGTCACCTCTGCCGCGTCGATGAGACTCAGGTCCACCCCGTAGGAGCGAAAGGTGCGGTCCATGTCCGCCAGCAGGGACTCCAACTCCGGATCGCCTCGCTGGCCCACGTAAATCGGCCAGGGCGGGTCCTCGTCGCCCCAGGGGCCCACGGGAGCGGCCTTGCGCCCACCACCACCGCCCCGGCCTCCGGCCATGAGGAGGAGGGCAGGGATCAGGAGAAGGGCCACCGGGAACGCCACGCGACGAGCCTAACACAATAGACCTCCCACCCATCTGCCCCGGGCGGCTACACGACTGTGCCGACAGGCTGATGGACGATACCCAGAGAGTGGGCGGGAGGCGTCTGGATCGTAGCAGCTAAGCCGCCGTGTGGGTGGCCTGGTACTGCTTGCTCTTGGTGCGCCCCGACGAAGCGGCGCGTCCCTGCTCCACGAGCCGCGCCAGGCTCTTGCGCAGCCTGTTTTCGTTGACGCCGTTGAGCAGGGGCAGCAAGTCGCGCGACTGCACCATGCCGTCCTGCGACTGGAGAAGCGCCTCGACATGGTCGTCCAGTTCGGCAGTCGAGCCGGTGGGCGCCTTGCCGTTCGCGGCGGCCTTCTTCTTCGCCGCTTTCTTGGTGGCCTTCTTCGCCTTCTTCTTCGCCGCCTTCTTGGCTCGCTTGCGCGGCGCAGCACCGGCCGTCTCGGGCTCGGGATCCTGGGGAGGGATGCCGTCATCGAACGTCACATCCTCGGCGGGAGCCGCCTCCATCATTCGGCCGATCTGGAAGCCTTCCATGAAGTCGGCCAGGGTCGGCATTACGCCCTCGACCACTTCCTCGACGGTCATGTGCTTGATGCGGCTGTAAGCCGTGAAGATGAGCGGCGCGGCCAGTACGCGCATGAGGTCGAACGGCTCGGGTGCGGGTTCGTCGTGTTGCGGTGTGTCCATGCGCATCATCCTGGGCCTCCGCGATTTGGCTGTCAACCTGGGGCGCGCGGGATGCACGATTGCGCCCGCGTCCCCCCATGCACGCTGAAAGGCGGCCAAATCGTCGCCGTAGTAGATCACGGCCTGGTCGTGGCGGTTGCCCTGCTCCGGGACCCCGTCGTACAGGAAGGCCACGCGCCCCTCCAGGAAGCAGACCGCGGTTGCCGTCCCCCACACCCAGCGGTGCCAGTAGCGGGAGCCGGGCTGGACGTTGACGATGCACGTCACCGAGTCCACGAGGCCCGCCCAGTAGTGCCGAGCGGCGCGCTCCAGCCAGGGGCCCGGCTTGCTGTACGGCATGTTGACCCAGACGTGCCCATGCCAGCGCAGGTTGAGGCCGTTCTGCCCCCGGCGGATGTCATAGGTGAGTCGCGCGAGCGTGAGGCCCGTCGGGTCGTAACAGGGATCCAGGTCCGCGAGGCCGCCCAACTGGTCAACCAGCCGAGTCTTGATCGGCTGGGGCGTACAGTACCTGTCCCGATCCTTCTCAGAATCGTCCATAGTCTCGTTCCGCTGCGGAGGCTACACCCCCTGGGCAGTGTTGGGCAAGCGGACGTGGTACGTTCGAGCCATGCCCTACCTCGCGGAAGGTGACCTCTACACCGCGGCGCGCACTGCCGCCAATCTGGGCATCGTCTCGCCGCTGCCGACGTACGACGGGAGCGGGTTCCACCACCCCGGAATCGACCTACCTGCCTCCAATCTTGTCACCAGTCAGGAGAACATCGCACGGGTAAGCGTTGCCAATATGGCCGTGGGCACTCAGGTCTCGGCGGGCGGCATTCTGGCCCACGTTGGAGTGACGCAACAGCAGACCTTCAACGGCCTGGCGGACTGGATGCAGACCCCGGCCTGGGAGGTGGACGACATATTCGGCGCCATATTCCAGAGCAAGTACACGGATAATCTGGCCAGCAGCGGACTCCACGCGCTCATGGGGAGCGAGTTGGTGGCTGAGTTAGTGGGACAGATGGTGAACCTGGGCGCCGAGTTGATGGGTGAGTACATCGAAATGATCCCGGTCATCGGTTGGATCATCGGGTCGGCCATCGACATCGGATCCATGGTCCGGGAGGCCATGGTCGCCCAGAGGGCGGCGGACTTCCCCACGCTGTACCGCCCCCTCGCGTTCAACCCCGGTCTCGACGCCACGGTCTACAACGACTACGTGCGTCCCATGATCGACAACACGCCGGGGCAAGGCGCCCCCACGATCATATCGGACTGGACCGACATGTTTATGCCGCCGGGTACAACCGCGGTGCTGGGCACTCTATCGCCCTTCGGGTTCACCATGGAGAGCGACTTCACCATCGCTATCGTCCCGCGCTTTCCTCCTCTGGGGCTGGGGATCATCCCGGGGAGCGCCATGCTCCACCAGGGCATCGACCTCGACCGCCATGGGCGCGTCCGAGACCTGGGGGATTTTCTCCCGACAGCCGCACAACAGGGCGGCCTGCTCTGGCAGAGGGTGATGGTCGAGGGGCCGGCGATGTTCACGGTCGATACCAGCCGGCTCATGTACTGGTCGGGATACCTGGAGAAGCTGCGCCAGTACCTGGGGTTCGCCCCCATGGCGCCCGACAGGACCTACCCCGGGCTTGGCGGCTTCTTTTCCGATGCCATCAACGCCCGGGTGGAGTTTCCCACCGAGGACGTCTGCTTCAGCAGCCTGGGTAAGAGCGAATGCGTCAACTCTGACGGCAAGAAAAAGGGAGCCCGACGCTGGGGCCGTTTCGCGAACAACAGCGACGCGGCGAAGATCATCGACCACTACGCCAGCCCGGCACTATTCGGCTGGGCTGATTCCAACGGTAACTACCTCAAGTTCAACAAGCAGGGGAACCTTGTGGTGGACTTCGCGCAGGACCCGGTACAGGACGCCTCGGGCACCCACCACTGCACGCCCGTCAAGGCGGTCCGTCTATTGCGCGAACGCCAGTTCCAATCACTCGACACCCTCATGGTGGCCTACCTGGAGACAGAGCGGTACGCAGCCTTCCAGACGGACACGGAACTGAGAAACCGCTTCAACGAGCGGCGCGCCCAACTGGTACAGCACCCAGCGCGCTGTCACATTGATCTGGAGGCGGTGCCGGGCATGGACTCCCTCGACGGGGGCATCTGGCTGGAGGCGCTCGTCAACTCCGGCGTGGGCAACCCGGCGGTATGCGGGCCCGGGATGCAGATAGCTGCTGCCCCCCCCGCCCCTCTCGTGGCCGCGCCGCTCCCGACAGGAATGGAGGGGAAGCTGACCAAGTACGCTGTCGGCGGTTTGAAGCGTAAGGGCGGCGGAGCGCTGCCCCTGGCCATGGCGGCTGCGGCGCTGATCCTGCTGAGCCGGCGGAAATGAGTGATAGCCTTGCGGGGTGACGTCTCCTGGTATCCCCGTGGTCGGACCCGAGGAACGAACCCAGCCCGAGGGCCGGGTACTCACCGTTCCCCCGGACCTGGAGGAGACGCTCACTCAACTCGCTGCCGTGGTGGGCCGGCTGGAGCAGCGCCCGGCACCCGAGGCCAGCGACGACCGCCTGGTCAACGTGGAGGCCGCGGTCAAGTGGGCCAGCCCATGGCGCCAACTGATCGGCCTGCTGGCTTTTGCCGTGGTGGGCCTCGGCGCCGCCTACGCCAGCCTGACGACGTTCGCCAAGGAAGCGGTGGTGGAGACGGTCCGGGCAGCCCACCAGGACGAAAGCGCCCCCGTTGAGCCGTCGGTCGCCACGGTGAACGCGATCAAGACTGACGTAGGCTCGGTCAAGAAGGGCGTGGACAATCTGCTCAAAGAGGACAAGCGGCGGAAAGACGTAAAGACCATCGAGGTAGAGCTAGAGCAGCACGACGAGATCTACCAGGAGAAGATGCAGGACTTCGCGGCCAAAAAGGCGCGGGGCCGCGAGCCCGACAAGCCGCACAAGAGCGACCGGCACATCGAACTTGAGGCCGACCGCAAGGAAACCCTCACCAAGAAATACTAGGCGCCCTCGTCAGCCTTGGCTGCGTCGGCGGCAGAGGCAGCGATGGGCGCGGCAGTCGCCTCGGACATGGCGGCGACGGAGGCAGCAGACGGCTCGTTCTTGGCCAGCCCGCGCGACACTCCGTAGCCGACTGTGGCGGCCACCATGCCACTGACGGTCAACTCGCTCAGGCCCAGGTTCAGGAAGTCGTTGCAGAACAGGGTGATGATGGTGGTGAGGTACGCCTGCCACTCCGTGCGGGACTTGAGTTTGTCGAACATGGACCGATGCTACCGCAGTTCGCGCGTCGCCGCGCTCAACTGGCTCCCCATGAGCCGGTCGGCGTATGCCAGCATCATGCGGTTGGGCTTGATCTTGTGGACAACCGGGCGCTCCCGGGCCTCCAGCATCTGCTGCACGGCCTGCGTCTCATTGCGGTGGAGCCGGTAGTAGCCGATGAGCGTGGCGGCCGCGGAACGCGATATGCCCATTTCGCAGTGGATGAGCACCGGCGTCGGGGCTTCTCCCAGGAAGGTGATGATGCGCTCGACGTCCACCGACGTGCAGCACGGGTGGTAGTGGGGGTGCGGACGCGAGACGTCGTAAAAGCGGAGGCTCAGCGTTTGTTCAGTCCCCCGCACCTGGGGCTTGGCGCTGCCGGGGTCGGTGATCGAGAGGGCGGACGGGACGTGGTACTTGGCGCAGATCGCCTCTGCCTCCTCGCGGCCGCAGAATCGGAAGGGCTGCCCTGCGTAGGGAGCCGCGGCGAAGCTGACGCTCATCGCAGGGCGTCCAGGCGCGCCTGGGCGGCGTCCCAGTTGGCGTGGCCGCGCAGGAAGCCGTCCACGTAGTCGCCCTTGTAGATGCCGTACTCGCAGACGTAGGCGTGCTCCCACATGTCCAGCACGAGCAGAGCCGGTTCGTCCGGCATTTCGGCGTCAGCGGTGAGCCGGACTTCAAGTCCCCGCGGCGTCACCACGATCCAGGCCCAGCCCGAGCCAAAGACCGACCGGGCACCCGCCTCAAACTCAGCGAAGAAGTTGTCCACCGTGCGCCAGCGCATTTCCATCAACTGCACCAGTTCGTCCGAAGGCCCGTCGCTGGTGTGCTCCGGCGCCATGGAGGGCCACAGAAACTCGTGATTCATCGCCTGCTTCACGTCCCGCAGGAACGGCACGTTACCCGACTGCTCGGCATGGACGTAAGCCTAAGCCAGATCAGGAGCACTCGTGAGGGCGTTGATCCTCTGGATGTATCCCTCGTACAGCGCGTAGTGCAGCCCCATGGTAATGGCTGAAACCCACGGCTGCAAAGCGTCCCCCCGGTAGGGGAACGGCTTGGGGTAGATCACGCCGCACCTTCGACGCGCATGGGCTTGCTCTGGCCGTGACGGTCGCGGACTACGACATCGAGTGAGCCGTCGCTGGAGCGCGACATTTCGAGCGCGCCGCCGCGGGGCAGACAAAACTGCGCAGTCCCCTGGGGGAGCCAGCCTTCCAGGATCATGGTGTCGCCGTCGTACTGGATTCGGACCCGGGTTGGCACGCTGGCACAGTACCATCGGCAGCAGGCGGGGTCGTCAGGCTGAGAGCGTCCTGGGGTACGAAGAAAGCCGGCCGTCCATCGCCCTCGTTCCACCACTGCTCCTGCTTCCCCTCGGCCCCAAGGATCCATCCGCGGATGGTGTAGGTGGGCGCGCGACCGGTGACCAGCACGAAGGCGGCGGCGTCCTTGTCCTCGCGGTGCAGGATGAGGCGACCGTTATCGCGCCAGGTCGAGCGGACTTGAAGGCGCCCCACGTCCCCCTCCAACTCGGAGGGTGTATCTGCGAACCGCTCCCAGTACAGATTGAAGGCGCGCGCCACCGCCAACTCGGCCAGGGAGGCTTCGATGTCGATGCCCCATAGATCCTGGGGCGGGGTGCCACGTCGCTCCTGCCGCTGGCGACGCAGGGCAGACAGGCGCCGCAGCATTCCAGCCTGGGCACCCATGAACAACTCGTGACGTTTCAGCGTGATGATGAAGGGATCCGGTCGGGCAGTCATAGTCGGAGTAGCCGACGCAGAATACGCTTTCTCTCAGCGCGGGTGGTGCGCTTTTCGGTGCCCTTCTTCTTCCTGGGATTCCGCTTCCGCGTGGACGTGGGCCGATAGCGGTCGTCGGAGAGGCGCCCCTCCCGGTGGTAGAGGGCCAGCAGTTCATCCAGGAGCAGCAGCTTGGTGGGCAGCGGCAGGGCGTGAAAGTCCTCAAACTGTCGAGGGTGTGCAGTGATGGAGGGCCCCCCTCCTCCCAGACGTCCCCGACCCGGGATGCGGGGCTCGTCTCCCCGCTGGATCTGTGTGCGGGCAAACTCCATGGCACGGGCCAAGAGTGGGCGGTCAATGATCCCAGGGGTCGTGTCCACCAGGACGGACAGGGTGTGCTCGGCAGCGATTTCGGCGTTCTGGAAGTCGCCGCTCTCCCGCTCCACGTCGATGCGGTACCGGGCATTGCCCAGGGCGGCCTGCTCACTCGTGCCGTAGACATGGAACCTGCGGTCGCCGTTGTCAGTCCATTCAGCCCGCCAAGGGGGGAGCGTGGGGCCAATCTTGCGCTTCGGCGTGCGCTTGACGGTGATCTCCTCGCCCCGGTAGCGCCAGATCGAATCTCCAATCCGCCCCTGCTGAAACTGGGGAGGCGCCATCCCAGGCGAAAGGGGGTTGTCCGTGACCCCCGGGAACTGGTCGGACACCTCGACCGAGAAGCTGGCGGCGGTGCGCTGAAGGTCCGTCGTGAACTGCTCGAACAGTTGGTTGCCCGCGCTGCTCGCCTCGACGTGGGCCTGGGCGGCCAGTTCGGACGCAGCGCACGCATCGCAGTGGGCCATCTTGAGAAACTGGAGGCCGATCCCCGGCGGCCCTTGGTGGGACAGTCGCTCGGAGGACTTGGCCGCGAGGAGTCGGTCCTGTGCGGCGTCTGCGAGCCGCTCCATCTTTGATCTGCGGGCCATCAGGACGCTCGCTTCCGTCCCAGCGTCGCCAGGGTGAGGCCCTGCAATGCGAACAGGAAACCGAACGCGAGCACCATCTTCGTGCCCTTGTCCATCCCTTTCTTCGTGGCCATGCGCGAATGGTACCATGCTCCGGAGTAGAGCCCGGCCCCCCAGGAACCCACTTCACCGTGACAAATCGCGTTCAAGGCTTCGGTCAGGCAGGTTGGAAGCAACACACCCCGGGTACCGACGTCCTGGACTGGAAGAACTCGGTGAAGGCGGCGACGACGGTCGCCCTGCCTGCCAACACGCTCGACGGCCCGACCAACACGCTCACCGCCGATGCGGACGGGGCCTTCCCCGCCGTGGACGGGGTGGCCATATTCGAGGGCGACAGCATCCTGGTCAAGAACGAGGGAGGCGGGACGAGCCCCAGCAACGGGATTTACGTCCTGACCGACGCCGGGTCCGGTGGAAGCCCCTGGGTCCTCACCAGACGGGACGACGCCAATACGGACGCCAAGGTTACGGCCGGCATGGCGGTTTCGCCCTCCGAGGGGACTCAGGCTGACACGGCGTGGCTCCTGGCCACAAACGACCCCATCGTCCTGAACACGACGCCCCTGACCTTCGTGGTCTTTTCGGCCAATCCGCTGTGCGACGCGCTGCCCGTGGCCATCACCGCGGGGGCTGTGGGCGCGGCCGGTGTATCCGGCGAGGCGTCCCGCTGCGACCACGAGCACGCCGTGGCTGTGGCCTCTCCGGTGGAGATTTCGGACACGACCAACGCGCCTGGCGTCGCGGGGACCTTGATTCGCAGCGACCATGTCCACGCCCATGGGTCGCGTGGCGGGGGGAGTCTCCACGATCTGGTCACCATCGTGACGGCCGGCTTCATGTCGGCGGCGGACAAGGTGAAGCTGGACGGGATCCAACCCGACGCCGCGGCCGTCTGCTCGGACGTGCCCTCGGGGCTGTCGGCCGGATCCGCCGGCGCCGCGGGGACTGACGCCGACGCCGCCCGTTGCGACCACGAGCACCCCGTCCCGGTTGCTGCGCCTGCGGGCCTGGCCGTGGGGGATGCCGGAGGCGCCGGGGCTTCCACCAGCCTGGTGCGGGCGGACCATGAGCACGCAGTCCCGGCCGCCGCACCCGCGGCTCTGGCTGTGGGTGACGCCGGCGGCGCTGGAGCCTCGACCGACTTCAACCGGGCCGATCACGAGCACGCGGTCCCCGCGGGGGTCCCGGTTACCACCGGTACGGCCAACGCAGCCGGGGCATCTGGAGCCTTCGTCCGGGCCGACCACGTTCACGAGACGGGCCTGGTCATTCAGGACGAGGGGGTGGGCGCCGGCACTGCGCACACCACGAACTTCGTAGGGGCCGGCGTCACGGCGGCTGTGGCCGCGGGCGTGGCGACCGTGACTATTCCAGGCGGCGGCGCCGCCGTGGCTCCCTCCCTGGGCGGCATGTCCTGCGACAACACCGCCGCCACCGTCGCAACGGTCATT
>Ga0114923_10000572_pt1 | contig 28118 bp, 28 predicted proteins | sample SumtaG_FD_89578 | JGI IMG/M metagenome (GOLD analysis project Ga0114923, IMG submission 89578) | Deep subsurface microbial communities from Indian Ocean to uncover new lineages of life (NeLLi) - Sumatra_00157 metaG | ecosystem: Environmental > Aquatic > Marine > Oceanic > Sediment | place: near... | reverse complement strand
TATTGAGCCGGGTCAAGATGTGCTGATCAAGGAATTAGTCATTCCCATCCAGCGAAACAAGAGTCTTTTGACGAAATCTCTTTCTCAGGGAACACCTCTGGATTCTTTTGGCCGCTTGACAAAGACCGACCTTAGCATTATGGACGACCAGATCATTCGCCTAATCGGGAAAGATGGCATGCTGTGTCTTCCAATGATAGCCCATAAGCAGTTTGTCGGTATGATAGCCCTCGGTATAGATGAAGCGCAATTTTCTGGTTTGTCCGAAGAGATGAATCTCTTAACCATATTTACCAATCAGGCGGCCTTGGCCGTGGATGCTGAGAATGTAAGACAAACTCAGGCAAACTTAATTCAGTCTGAGCGCTTGACTGCCTCAGCGGCCATAGCCAAAAAGGTAGCTCACGAAGTAAACAATCCGCTGGGCATCATAAAGAACTATCTCAAGATTCTTGGGACCAAGCTTGACGAGGACAGCCCCGCCCAGGAAGAGATAAGAATAATCAAGGAAGAAATCGATCGTGTTTCAGCCATTATTCGCGAGTTATCTGATTTTTCCGAACCCAGAGTTCGGCAAAAGGAACTTGTTGACATAAATACCCTGATATCGGACCTTATTAAAATTACTCATGAACCTCTTCTGTTACAGTCCGGTATAAAGTCCCACCTTAACCTGGAATCTTCCTTGCCCTCCCTTATGACGAACAAAAACAGCCTTAAACAGGTCTTTATTAACCTTATCAAAAATGCGGTTGAGGCTATGTCCGAGGGAGGGAACCTTTATATCAATACTCGACGTGTCTCTACCAGCACGGGGAACAAATCAGAAAATGCCGCAGTAGAGGTCAGCATCATAGATGACGGACCGGGAATCCCTGACAGCACAAGGTCGAGGCTGTTTGAACCGTTCATTAGCTCGAAGGGAAAGGAACACTCCGGATTGGGCTTGTCTATTGCCTATAACATTATCAGGAAATTAAATGGAACCATGACCTGCGAAAGCGAGGAGACAAAAGGAACAACTTTTAAAATAGTTCTGCCAGTAGTGAAAAGGTAAGAACTATCAGTTTGTGGAGGTTGGGATGTCTTATATACCAAAGGTCTTGATAATCGATGATGAGCCGCGTATGTGCGATAGCCTTGAAGTCTTGTTAAACAGTCAGGGCTATGAAACGCAAACAGGTTACAGCGGGAAAGAAGCAATAGAACGTCTCGCCACGGATAATTTTGATCTTGTCCTTCTGGACATTGTTATGCCGGACATGAGTGGCCACGAGATTATGGACCATATAAACAGCAAATGTTCGGAGATCTTGGTCATCGTTATGACAGGGCATGCCTCTGTGGACTCGGCCATAGAATCCTTGAGGAGGGGGGCCTACGATTATCTTAGAAAGCCCTTTGATTTTGAGCAACTCTTAAGAAGGGTGAAAAACGCCCTTGGCCAAAGCAGGCTGAAGAAAGAACATGATCTTGTAAACGGAAAACTGGAGCTGACGGAAAGGCGCTACCGGTTCTTGGTCAATGCCTCCCCGGACATCATTTATACCCTCGATCATGAAGGAACATTTACATTTGCAAACGGCGCTGTCGAGTCTCTACTCGGCTATAAGGGTAGCCAGTTGGTCGGCAAACACTATACCTACATTATCTTCGATGAAGACATAGACAAAGCTAAATGCCATTTTAATGAAAGGAGAACCGGGAAACGCGCCGCTACCGGCGTGGAATTAAGGCTGAAACCCAATGGGAACGGAAACAGCCCGAAGCCGTTTGAAGCCGGATATTTAACCGTAGAATTAAACGCTATGGGGATATACGACAGGGCTGTTGATCAGAAAGACAAAGAGTTTTTGGGAACTTATGGGGTGGCACGAGATATAACAGATCGCGAACGCCTTAAAGCCCAATTGCTACAGGCCCAGAAGATGAAGGCGATCGGGACCCTTGCCGGCGGCATTGCCCATGACTTTAACAACCTGCTGATGGGCATCCAGGGGCGCACCTCTCTGATGTCCCTGGATATCGATTCAGCTCATCCCCATTTTGAACACATCAAGGGGATAGAGTATATGGTTGAAAGAGGGGCAGCTCTCACCAAACAACTCTTGGGTTTTGCCAGGGGGGGTAAATACGAGGTCAGGCCCACTGATCTAAACAGGCTCATTGAAAAAGGTGTTGATATGTTCGGTCGAACGAAAAAGGAGATCACTATCCATAGAAAACATCAGGAAGACGTATGGATGGTGGAAGCAGATCAGGCACAGATCGAACAGGTGCTGTTAAACCTTTATGTGAATGCGTGGCAGGCCATGCCGGGAGGTGGAAACCTATACATTCAAACGGAAAACATCACGCTTGATGAAAAGAATGTCAAGCCTTTTGATGCAAAGCCCGGTAATTACGTGAAGCTGAGCGTGAGCGACAACGGCATCGGCATGGACGAAGAGACCCAGCGGCGCATCTTTGAGCCGTTCTTTACAACCAGGGAAACAGGCAAGGGGACGGGCATGGGGCTTGCTTCTTCTTACGGTATCATCAAAAATCATGCCGGCATCATAAATGTTTACAGTAAAAAGGACGAGGGGACCACTTTTAACATTTACCTGCCTACAATAGAAGTGCCGATCAGTGAACAGGGCCCAGGGGAGCGAGAGAAAGAGGTTCAGCAGGGAAGCGAGACTATTCTCCTTGTGGATGATGAGGATATGATTATTGATGTCGGCCGTGAGATGTTAATGGCAATGGGTTACAAGGTACTGTCGGCCGGAGGAGGCAAAAAAGCTATAGATGTCTATAAGAAAAATAAGGACAAGATTGATTTGGTCATCCTAGACATGATCATGCCGGATGTGAATGGCGGTGATGTCTATGACAAGCTTAAGGAGATTAGCCCGGATATAAAGGTGATCCTTTCGAGCGGTTATAGCATAAGCGGCCAGGCAACCGAAATACTCGACCGCGGCTGTGACGGCTTTATTCAAAAACCTTTCAATATAAAACAGATGTCTCAATGGATAAGAAAGGTCCTTGATAATTGAAACAAGTTACTAACGAGAAACTTTTGTACCCGACATTGGTTGGGGGTCACGATGCCTTTTCTTTCGTTCCGAGTCTCCCGCCAGTCACTCCAGAAAAGACATCATGACCCTCTATCTATGATGTCGGGTAATTAATGTGCTTTTTAGAGCATCTAACAGTTTATATCTAAATAGGCTGTTGCCCAAACAGCCATACACCTACTTTTGCCTCTAACCTTAGGCGAAGCGTTCCTCCAACCTCCAACATAAGACTCCCTGAATGAAGCGGTCGTCGAAGGAAATACTCCTTCAAGATTGACAGGGAGCGGGCGAAAGATTCTATGACTTGGGTAACAGAAAATCCTGACATGGATCAATTGCTGGGCAGATTCTTAGGGTCGGCCCTCGGAACCTTTGTGGGGGACGCCTTGGGCGAGCCCGTGGAAGGCTGGCCCCACAGATCGATTTATAGCCGTTTCGGGCTCCTTGATACCATGATACGAAAAGAAGGGCGCTACACGGATGATACGCAGATGATGATAGGGATCCTGGAGACCCTTGTAGAAAAAGAGGGGTTCGATCCTGCAATATGTGCTAAAAAGTTTCAAGAAAACTTTGATCCCACACGTGGTTACGGTCGACGCATCTTTGGCGTTATGGAAAGGATCAGCCAGGGGATTCCCTGGGACCAGGTCGGTACGGATAGTTTCGGCAATGGCGGCGCCATGAGAATAGCCCCCATTGGTTGCTTCTACTACCGTGACCTACAAGTCCTCAAGGAAAACGCCATCATGTCCGCCCGCATCACGCACAACCATCCGGAAGGTCTTGCCGGCGCAGTGGCGCAGGCCACGGCAGTGGGACTTGCACTTCAATGCGGCCTGTCTAACGAACCTGTTGAGCGGGAAAGTTTTTTGGATAGGATCACGGCCCAGGTAATAGATACAGACAAGAGGTTCGCCGAATATCTTGATGGGATCAAATCGGCTCCCGAAGGCCCCGTGCTTGAAACGATTGAGGCTATTGCAGGCCGGTATAGTTTGAGTTTGCGGGCCATTGAATCTGTACCAGCAGCGATCGGGGCTTTCCTGTTGACCAGTTGCTTCAAGGATGCTGTGGTCCTTGCAGTCAACCTTGGAGGTGATACAGACACAATCGGTGCCATGGCAGGGGCTATTGCGGGTGCCTATTACGGTTCTTCCCAAATACCGCAAGAGTGGCTGGATCCACTGGAGAACGGGTCAAAGGGACGGGATTACGTAATCGATTGCGTAAAGCGTATAGTTTCATCATTGTCGCATAGCCCCTGACAGGCCACGAAGGCAAAGACAACAGCATAGTTTGAAATTTTTGTACGCGCATGCTAAAAAAATCTAAAAGGTGATTCATCATGAGCACACATCTGGAAGAAGACCATCGTCCATGGGGCTATTACCAGGTACTTGCCGATGAGCAGGACCACAAGGTCAAACGGATCGTTGTTTATCCCGGCAAGCGGCTGAGTCTCCAGCGGCATCGCCGCCGGGCCGAGCACTGGTATGTTCTGAACGGAGAAGCAATTGTGACCCGGGATGATGAGGAAATACGACTCAAAGGTGGTCAATCGGTTGACATTCCGCAGGGCGCAGCCCACCGCATCATGAACCCTGGAACCAAGGATATGGCCTTTATTGAGGTGCAGACCGGCGACTATTTTGGGGAAGATGACATTGAACGGCTGGAGGATGACTTTGGAAGGATATGACAGGAAGCCTAATCATGAACGAACATAACTTGGATATGGTCGTCGTTATCATGGCTGGAGGGGCCGGCACAAGATTCTGGCCGCTCAGCACAAAAAAAAGGGCGAAACAGTTTCTTGACCTGTTCGGGGACCGAACTTTGCTGCAACAGAGCTTTGATCGCATTTCGAATCTGGTACCGCCTGATCGGGTACTGATTTTAACTAATGAGGCATTTGTCTCAACCGTATCCGAGCAGCTTCCCCAGATTCCGGCTAAAAATATTATCGGGGAGCCTATGAGGCGAGATACCGCTGCTGCCGTGGGCCTTGCCGCTGTGCTATGCCGCAAACGTTTCGGCAACCCGGTCATAGCAACACTGACCGCAGACCACTTGATCGAACCTGTTCCCATGTTCCAGAAGACCCTCCTATCAGCGGTCCGTAAGGCAGCCAATAACAACGCCCTCTATACCTTCGGAATTGAGCCGACCCATCCGGCTATTGGCTATGGGTACCTGGAGCGCGGCGTGCAAGTCGTTGATGATGAAGGGATTGAACACTTCCGTCTTCTGCGCTTCAAGGAGAAACCAGACCCGGAAACAGCCCGCCAATACGTTGAGTCGAGCAGATTTTACTGGAACTCCGGCATGTTTGTATGGACCGCAGATGCTATCTTGAAAGAGATGGAGATACACCTGCCAAAGCATGCCAAAGCCCTTTCCAGTGCGGCCGCCTTTGATCAGACGCCGGAGTGGGATCAAGCCCTCAGGGAGGCATTCGAGCCGCTTCATCCTGTATCGATCGACTTCGGCGTGATGGAGAAAGCGCAAAACGTTTGTTGCGTGGCGTCCGAGTTTTCCTGGAATGATGTAGGCGGCTGGCCGGCAATGAGAAGCTACCTCCACGAGGATGAAGCGGGTAACTGTTGTAGGGGCAACGTTATGACGCTGGATGCAACAGATAACCTGGTTTTCTGCAAAGATCCAATGGAGACCATGGTTTTGATCGGTGTTAAAGACCTCATAATCGCGCGGGCAGGATCAAAGACCCTGATTATTCACAAGGATCGCACTGAGGACCTAAAAGAGGTTGTTCAGACCATGGAGCATAAATAAACAACATCGCCGGGCCATGCCGATAATGCCTGTTGCCGACACGCAAGTGCCGGAAGATACTTGACATATTCACGGTGGATCTGATAATCTTATTAAGAAGCTTTATTTTCCTGCGCCCTGTGCAGGGTGCAGGCGCCTTTTGTGGTTTAGGTTATTCATCAGAATCTGGAGGTATTATTGGGCGGCACCTGGTCGAGTGAGATACTTCTCCTGACACTCCTGATTGTCCTGCTCGTCTGTTCAGGTTGGTTCTCCGGAACGGAGACGGCCCTTTTTTCCTTGAACCGCATCGAGCGCCGCCGTCTTAAGCAGGACAAATCAATCCGCTCACAGCTCATTACAAGGGCGTTGCAAAGGCCTCGTGAGTTGCTTTCAACGATCCTCTTTGGGAATACGCTGGTCAATGTAGGCACATCGGTAACAGCAACGCTTCTCTTCCAGAGACTCCTCCGCGAGCACAGCCTCACAGCAGCCATCATCGTGGACACGCTCCTGGTACTTTTCATCGGCGAGATCATCCCCAAAACGATCGCTGTAAACCAGGCGATGCCCCTGTCGCAAGCAGCTATTAAGCCGCTCCACTTCTTCGCAAAGCTCTCCGGTCCGGTAGTCGGCATATTTGACCGTTTGGCCCGCGGAATTTTGCGGGGACTCAAAGTCCCGGAAGAAGCGAGTAGGGGCCTCAGCGCATCGGAGATTGATGTACTGTTCGAGGAAGCCGGCCGGAAGGAGACGATCACAGCAGAAGAGCGTCGCATCGCACGAAATATTATACGCTTCTCGGAGACCACTGCCGAGGAGATCATGACGCCTCGCGTAGATGTCGCGGCTGCTCCTTTGGACGTCTCAAGAGAGGAGTTGGAACAGCTCATGATCAAAGCCCGCCATTCCCGGATCCCGATCTACGAGGATAGCATTGATCACATCGTCGGGTTTGTAAGTACCAAGGAATTTTTTCTCAATCCCGGCCGCGAGATCCGAGAATTTCTCAAGCCGGTCGGCATCTTTCCGGAAGGCGCAAGGGTTCATCGGGTTTTTCGTTACATGCAAAGAAATCTTCTCAATATGGCAGTGATCGTGAACGAATATGGCGTGACCTCAGGGATTGTGACTATGGAGGATCTCGTCGAAGAAATCGTCGGCGAAATCTATGACGAGTATGAAAAGGCTGAGGAGCTCATTCGGCCGGTCGGTCCGGATGAGTGGCTCGTGCTATGCCGTGTTCCTATCGAAAAAGTCAACGAGGCTTGCAGTCTCAATCTTCCCGAGGGCGAATCCATAACTCTGAATGGATATCTCTGTGACGAGTTCGGGGAGATCCCTGCCCCGGGACGAACCATTGAGCGAAATGGTGCGCTTTTTAATATAACAGAGTCTAAGCGGAGACGAATTGTGAGTTGCAGGATCAAACGCCTTAAGGAGGAGGCAGGGGATGACACTTGAGCTTATAATACTGCTTTTCTGCATTCTGGGCTCTGGTTTTTCCTCAGGCTCTGAGACCGCCCTTGTGTCGGCGAGCCAGACACGCCTCCAGCATATGGCTGCTAAAGGTCTGAGGGGGGCAAGGTTAGCACTCGAAATCCTCAACCAAAGGGAGCGGATCCTGGCGGTCACGCTCATCATGACAAACGTCTTTAATATCGCAGGCGGAGCAATTGCTACGGTCAGTTTTCAGCGTTGGGCAGGCTCCATGGGAGCCATCGCGGCCATTGTGATCATGACGTGTGTGCTGCTGCTGGTCAGCGAAATAATTCCGAAAGCCTATTTCCGACACCATGCCGACGAAATGCTGGTCAAGGTAGCGGCGACCTGGAGGATGCTGTCGTGGATCTTGGTGCCAATCACCTTCCCTGTACAGGCTTTCACCAACTCTGTCTTTCGCCTTTTCCGGAGCCGTCCGAAGAGCCTTTATGCGACTCGTGAAGAGATCAAGCTCGTCCTTGAGGAATCGGTTGAAAAGGGCGGGATTGGGCGACACGAGCAGGAGATGCTGGAATCCGCGTTAGACTATGCGACCACGATTGTTCGCGAGGTAATGGTCCCCATATCGGAAGTTGCACTACTCCCGGAGACCGCGCGGACCGAGGAACTGATTGCGTTAGCTCGTGAGAGGGGACATACACGTATACCGGTCTACAGGGAACGGGTCGATCAGATCGTGGGGTTGGTGAATGTGTTCGACATGCTATACGACAAGCAGAGAAAGACTTTCATCCGGCCTTACATGCGACCGGCCCGCTTGGTCCCGGACACGAAACAGATAGACGAGCTCTTTCTCGAGATGCAACGGGCACGCGAGAGCCTGTCTATTGCAGTAAACGAGTTCGGGGCATGTATTGGTATTGTAACGCTGGAGGACATCATCGAGGAAATCTTCGGTGAGCTTTCCGACGAGTACGAAGATTTCACTCCGGAGATCCAGAAAAAAGGCCTGGGGCGTTTTCGAGTGAGCGCCAGAACCGATATAGACGACTTCAATGACGAGACCGGACTTGCTATTCCCAAGATGGGGTTTGAGACGGTTGGCGGATATGTCCTCCATCGTCTCGGCCGGATTCCGCGAAAAGGGGAAACCTTCACAGACGGGGATCTCACCGTTCACGTTGTTGAGGCGGATCGCTACGGGGTCAAGATGGTGGAGATGATCCAGAAGGAACCTGAAACCCCGCCGGAAGAGGAGGCTGATGTCTAAAGCCAAACTTACTAATGAGAAAGTTTACTACCCGACATTGGTTTGGGGTCATGACGTCTTTTCTTTCGTTCCGAGTCTCCCAGGCTGGTGTTTTTTGCAACTTATCTGTGGGGGCATTCCTTGCCCCCTCCGCATTCTCCCGCAAGCGGGAGCTGCGGTTTCCCCCACAAATAAGTCACAAAAACACGGCGCCCTCCCGCCGGTCACTCCAGAAAAGATATCATGACCCCATATCTATGATGTCGGGCAGTTGATGTACTTTATAGTATAATTTCTACCAAAAAGAATTATGGGAAAATACATAAAGAAAAAGTACCACCGGGTCACAGAAGTCACAGACAGCGAGCGCATTGAAATGGTGAAACAAATCTTTGCGACCGTTCCCGCAAAGTATGATTTCCTGAACCATTTCCTGAGCCTGCGACGGGATATAGCCTGGCGCGGTTTCTCCATAAAGAAGATGCGTTTCTTTAATACTTACAGGATGCTGGATGTGGCCACCGGCACTGCGGACCTATCTGTTGGCGTTGCGCGCAAATACTCGCGCACGCGGATAACAGGGATAGACTTTGTGCAGGAGATGATCGATCTTGGCCGAATAAAGACCGGGATGAAACATCTGTCAGACAGGATACAGATACTGCGCGGCGATGCTTTATACTTGCCATTTTCTGACAGTTGTTTTGATGTGGCCGCAATCGCCTTTGGCATACGGAATATCCCGAATAAAATCGGCGCAATCAAAGAGATGGCCCGGGTCGTTGTCCCCGGCGGTCAGGTAATGATACTGGAGATGACATTTCCCCGCAACGGCCCATTTCAAAAGCTTTATTATGTTTACCTGAACCGAATATTGCCCCGCCTGGCGCGGGTCTTTTCTTCTAACCCAGAAGCTTATTATTATTTAGGGGATTCGATCATGAATTTCCCCACCCCGGACGCCCTGGCCGGATTGATGGAGAAGGCCGGGCTTAAGAACGTGGAACAATATTCCCTCACCCTGGGAATCACCCATCTCCATATAGGCGTGAAGCCCGAGGTTCAATAGCAAGGAAAAGTCATGAGTCTTGACAAAGATGTGTTGGGAAGACTAGGGCCTAACACGATAGTCGACTTGCGGGTCCAAGAGGCAGACGATATCGACGGCAAGGATGATCTCCGAAGAACCCGGGTCCTGGATATAACCGACTCCTTTATTGTCTTGGAACAGCCGGACCAAGGGATCAACCCTAAGAGGGTGGGCGGCAGGATGGGAGTTACTTATGTCACAAAAGACCAGGATGGCAATCTCGTCAGGCAAGTACTTGAAGCTACACTGGCAAAAATCGGCGACTTCAAGCTAAAGGACGGCCCCACGGAAGCTCTTTTCTTTGATTATCCTTCCGAGGCCTATTCCACAAACGTGCGCCGACATTTCCGAGTTGAGATCCCCCCGCATGAAGATGCCTTTTTGACGATAACGGATTTAGACGGACGACCAATCGGCAGCGAAAAACGTTACAGGATAATGGACTTGAGCCTTCAGGGGCTAAAGTTTCTGTGCAAGAAAAGCGTGAAGAGAAAAGATGGCGTCACCACCGACCCCACAAGCCGTCTTTCAACAAATGATGAAATCCTCACCAAGATTTTTATTGATAAACAGGAAGTCTTATGGACAAGATCAATAATCAGAATCAAGCTGCCCCCCAAAAGTCAAGAAAGCAATGCGCTCTTTTTCGGTATCGAATTTTCACAAGTGGTTACGACCAGCGGGCTAGACAAAAAAATACAGTTTCATAAATATACGGACAAAGAACAGCGCTGTATAATACCGTATATCACCAAATTACAAAGGAAAGCGCTCAGGAAAGAAAGAGGATGAACCGATTTTCGTCACGAGAGGATATCCAGAAGGTCTCCCGTCATTTCTTCTTCGGTGCGTATTACATTAAGATTTGCCTGAAAAGCTCTTTTTATCAAAATCAACCTCACAGACTCTTTTGCGATATCCACATTCGATTCCTCCAATGCATTGGGTACAATATTCCCCAATCCGTTTGTCCCAGGCCGACCGACAATGGCATCGCCTGACTCACTGGTTTTTGCGTACAGGTTGCCCCCTATTTTGTTAAGCCCTTGAGGATTATTAAATCTGGCAATCGCCACCTGAAACAGGTGCAAGGTTTGACCATTTGAATAGGTGCCGCTAATCACCCCGTCCGTACTTACGGTGACCGATTGGAGATCGCCTGCGCCATATCCGTCCGCAGAGTAATAAACAGTATTTGACCGGGCGGAATGCTGTGTAGACGAAAGCGAGTCATTAACCCATGAGGAACCATTATGAGAAGAACCGAAATCGAGCTGAATCGACATTTGGGAGGAACCGTCCGCCGTGCCTAAAAAGTCCGGATGATAAGTAAAATGACCATTCATAAGATCCGTAGAAACATTTTGTACTATCCAATTGCCGGTCCCGTCATTAATTTCCATAGTAATATCTGAAACAGCACCGGAATCGTCAAAGACTAAAGCCCCCCGGGCCAACAATCCAAGGTTGTCACCTGCAGCACCCACTCTTTTGTCCTCGGCCGGATCTGCCGTGACAATATATTCCCACGTAGAAGCAGAATCTCCCTTGTCAAAATAGAGTGTAATGTCATGCGTGCTGCCAACACCATCATATACCTTTATTGATGTGCGGTATTCGTATGCATTGTCGGAAATATACTCGCCATCGGGATCGTCTCCATCCCATGCAATTGCCAGGGCATTTGTTCCAGCCAGCTTGTCATCTGCATCTGAATTCAGGTTAATAATAGTTTTCACGTGGGTCGTCTCTTCCGGAGGAGAGGTAAATGAGGTCAGGGTCACATCCCGTGTCGCTCCTTGAACTTCACCGGTAACCGGATCGAGCCCCCACCCCTGAACAACATGCCCGGAAGTAGTCACAAACCGACCGTCTTTATCAAAATGAAACCCTCCATCCCTTGTATAGTAGTCGCCCCCCCTACTGTCTTTGACTATAAAAAATCCGGTACCTCCCACGGCCATGTCGGTGGCAGAGGATGTAGATTCAAATGATCCAGAAGAATAATCCTGCGAAATCCCCCCCAGGGTTGTACCTCGCCCTGCCTGTGACGTCCCGGTAGAGGCGGATACATCTTGGAGGCTCGCACTACTCGCCTTGAATCCCTGAGTCTGGACGTTGGCCGTGTTGTTGGCGGAAACATCCAGCTTTTTCACTAAGGCCTTTATCGCTGATATTGCAGGTCCAATACCGTGTATCATCTTTATCTCCTATCGCCTGATTCCCCCAGGCAAGAAGCCTTCTCCTGTTTCCAGCCTTTATTACATACTGCCGGGCAATACATTGAAATTTAGCCCAAAGGGATATTGGACAAATAGTGGTAATGCTACGGATTATAGCTAAAATTTTCGCACTTCATCTTTAGTACTTATCGGATCTATATTAAAAAAAGTTTAATCCGTTTGACCAGGGGTCTTGTTGGTAATAATTTGATTTTAATACAAATTTGGACTGCTAGAGGAGGAGGTCGATATGCCGGGGATTGCGTAATATAAAAAAGCGTTTAAACGATCGTTTTCGTTTAAACGCCTAACAGTGACATGGCTGGCGTCCCCAACCGGATTTGAACCGGTGCTGCCGGCGTGAAAGGCCGGTGTCCTGGACCTGACTAGACGATGGGGACTCTGGTGGGCCGTGCGCGACTCGAACGCGCGACTCTCTGCTTAAAAGGCAGATACTCTACCGACTGAGTTAACGGCCCCTGTAAACTATAAATTGCTAACACCATATTATTTGGGTGTCAAGGAGAAAGGCGGACGGAAGACCGTCTCTATTCCCGTTGAACTTGATCGTTGTTGAAGTTGACAAACCACACACAGTATGGTTTATAAAGAATCCATAGTCGGCCTCGAAAACCTTAGAATAAGGAGCATAGGTATGGGACACGGCGTTTTGGATGTTGACGACAACAGCTTTGAATCAAAGATATTAAAGGCCGGTAAACCGGCCTTGGTCGATTTCTGGGCGCCCTGGTGCGGCCCCTGCAAGGCTATCGCTCCTGCTATGGAGGAATTGGAAAAGACATACGGCGACAGGATCGTTTTTGCCAGATGCAATGTAGACAACAGCCCAAATACCCCAACGCAATACAGCATCCGGGCCATTCCTACCCTCATCCTGTTCCAAGACGGCAAGGTGGTTGACCAACTCGTTGGCGCTGTGCCAAAATCCCACCTCGAAGAATTTGTGAATAAGATACTTTAAAATGCCTGAAAATCTATACATAGATGTTGCCATAATCGGACGCGGCCCCGCCGGACTTCAGGCAGCCATCCATGCTGCCGGCAAGAAGGTACAGGTTATCGTCTTTGGAAAGTTACGCAACAGCAGTCTTTACAAGGCCCTCATAGCCAATTTTTGTTGCTATGAAAAGCCCATTTTGGGAAAGAAGATGCTTGAGGCCGGCAGAAAGCAGGCCGAAGAATTTGACGCAGTGTTCCTGGAAGAGGATATAATCGAAACGAAAAATGAAAATAATCTTTTTAGTTTCGTTACAGAAAGCGGAGAAACCTTTACCTCCAAGGCCCTTATCCTCTCTATGGGTGTTTCCAGAAAAAAGCTCCGGGTAAAAGGAGAAAAGGAGCTTACGGGTCGTGGTGTGAGCTATTGTGTAGATTGCGATGCCAACTTTTACAAAGGAATGGATGTGGCGGTAGTGGGCAACGAAAGTGCAGCCGCAACCGGCGCCATGACACTCTTGTCCTACGCTAACAACGTGTGCCTGGTCTGCCAAAAGCTCGTGATCACCGACAAGCTTTACGACCGACTGAAAGAAAGCCAGGTCAAGGTCATGGAAGACACCTGGGTTAAGGAAGTTATTGGAACAAACGAGGTGGAAGGGGTATTGCTGACGAACGGTGAAACCCTGAAGGTAAACGGAATCTTTATTGAACTGGGTGCAAAAGGTGCTATGGAACTGGCAGCCAGCCTTGGAGCCCTCTTTGATCCGAAAACCGTTAGCTTTATAGAAACCAACAAGAAACAGGAAACCAATATCCCCGGACTGTATGCGGCCGGAGATATTACCGGCCCGCCCTGGCAAATAGCCAAAGCAGTGGGCGAAGGGTGCGTGGCAGGGATAGAGGCAGCAGAATATGCAAAGAGACTCGCCGATTCATGACCCGGACTTCGCCATAGGCGGAGAGCCAAAAAAACAATTTATCACAAAAACACGAAAGCACGAAATATGAACCTTAAAAGAGCCCCCTACTTTGGTATCATCTTCTGTCTATTGGTGCAGTTGTTCGGATGCGCCTGGTTTCAGGCCAAGGGGGAGAAAACGGCCAGGGAGCTTGCCGAGGATGGGATGGAGGCCTTCAAGGACGAAGACTACAGAGAGGCTATTGAAGCTTTTGAAAAATTAAGGGACTGGTATCCATTCAGCCGGTATGCCATTTTAGCCGAGCTCAAGATAGGGGATGCTCACTACTACCGACAGGAGTATGAGGAAGCCGTTTTTGCCTATGAAGACTTTGAAAACCTTCACCCCAAAAATGAAGCAGTGCCTTACGTGGTTTACCAGATAGGACGCTGTTATTTTGATCGGCTACATACCACGGACCGGGACCAAACCATGACCCGGGATGCACTTCAAAACTTTGAAAGGCTGATCCGCACATATCCTGACTGCCCGTATACCAAGAAGGCCGAGGAATACATTAAGGTCTGTAACAGAAACTTAGCTGAGTATGAGTTCTACGTAGGCATGTTCTATTATAAGAGCAAGCACTACAAGGCCGCACTGGAACGCTTCAAAACAGTGGTCAAGTCTTATCCTGACCTGGGGATCCATCGTAAGGCCCTTAATTACATCCCCCTATGTCAAGCCAAGATCGACAACGCTGTCCAAAGCAAGAATTAGTCTCTCGATTACTATGATCCGTAAAGTCATACTCTTGCTGCCGTTTGCCTATCTTATGGGTTCCGTACCTTGGGGCGTGATCTTGGCACGCATCTTTAGCAATGTGGATATCAGGTCTGCTGGCAGCAAAAATATAGGGGCCTATAATGTGCTTCGGGTGGCAGGGCAGAAGCTCGGAGTCATCACTCTCGTGGCAGACCTCTTGAAGGGTGCCATACCCGTGCTGGTGGGGATCTCCTGGTTTGGTGTCTCGGACTGGACAGGAGAGGTTCTGGTCTGCTTAGTAGCCCTTTCGGCCTTTGCTGGTCATCTCTTTCCCGTATTCTTAGGCTTTAAGGGAGGCAAAGGCGTAGCCACTGCCGCCGGCTGCTTCCTGGTTATCTCACCCTTTGTGTTCCTGGTTTGCATACTGGCCTACATCTTAGTGCTGTGCTGTTGGGGGTACTCCTCAGCAGGCTCTCTTTCTGCAGCAGCCATTCTCCCGGGAGCTATATGGCTTGCTACGCACTCGGCTGTCATAACTGGGTGCGCCTTTGTCGTGGCCCTGCTCATATTCGTGCGCCATGCCGACAACATTAAGCGACTTCTTGAAGGGACAGAGCACTCATTATTTCGACCGTAAAGCCAGCCTTGTATGAAGGGGTTATTGGTATACGAGGAAGGTACAAGGGGAGCGGGAGCATTACCGGATTCTTACGTCTCTATGAATAAATACGAAATCCAGAAGCCCTTCCAAGGGGATCATGTCCTATGCCACGGCCTTATAGATGCCGCGACTGGCCCTCTTGATTTTACCTTTTTTGTTCAGCCGGGAAACAATGTTCCGGATCTTTTTGTCTTCAAAACGCGTGCGTTTCTTGAGTGTCGCCACATCGACCCCGTCCGTGTATTTCTTCATGACCCGGAGGACCCTGTCTGAATCTGTCATTTGAGGCTTAGCCCTTGATACTCTCCTTTTCTTGGTAGCTACCCCATTGCCCGCTTTTGCATGTGCCGCGACCTTTGTTGACCGTTTTTGGATCTCAAGGGCCTTTTCCAATGCTTCTATCCTCTTTATCAGGCGGTCAAAACTTGCCTTTGACGGTACCTTTAAAACAACAAGAAATTGCTCGGCCTTTTTTATTAATTTATCAACCTTTTTTTTCGTTGGATCCTTGAAATGATCAAGCATGAACTCGATCAAGGGGTCAAGTGCAAAAGATTTTTGCTTCTTTTTCATAAAACCTTACCCTATTGTTTTGGATCCGGAGAAAGCTTCACGAACCAATCCGCTCTTTCAACTCTTTGCCGCACTTGAAGAAAGGAAGCTTTTTGGACGGTACCTGAACCGGTGTGCCGGTCTTTGGATTCCTTCCGATGTAGCCTTTGTAATTTTTTGCAAAAATACTGCAAAAACCACGTATTTCCACCCTGTTACCCCTTGCGAGGGCCTCTGAAATCGAATCGAAGACGATGTCGATTGCCTTCTCGGCCTTGGCTTTAGTAATACCTGATTCCTTTTGTAAAGAACTGATGAGACCTGACTTGTTCATGAGATCCCCCCCTGAACTATATTGCCTTCATTTGCTACCCGGATATCTAACTAAATAATAACATTTTGAAAAGTCAAGACAAATTTTACTAAAAACAGTGCTAATACTTTTCTTGGATCTCAGTAACCACCGACTCCACCAGGGATTGGATCTCAGAAAGCCGCGTCTTGGAAAGGGCCTCAAATCGCAGCACTAACACCGGCTGGGTATTGGAAGCCCTAACCAGGCCCCAGCCACCTTCAAAGAGAACTCGCACCCCATCAATATCAATTATATCATATTGCTGACGGAAGTAATCGGTGACATCTTTTACTACCTGAAATTTCCTTTTATCCGGGCAGGGGACCCGGATCTCGGGGGTGGCATAGGCCCTTGGAACATCACTTAACAGTTCCGTGATGGTCTTCCCCGTGGTTGCCAAAATCTCCAGCAAACGGCAAGAGGCGTAAACAGCATCATCATAGCCAAAGTACCGGTCAGCAAAGAACATATGTCCGCTCATCTCCCCCGCCAGTTCAGCCTTGACCTCTTTCATCTTCTGTTTGATCAGGGAGTGCCCTGTCTTCCACATAATCGCATGTCCGCCGTGTTTTTCTATATCATGATACAAGGTCTGTGAACACTTGACTTCTGCAATGAATGTGGCACCGGGTTTCCGGGAAAGGATCTCCCTTGCATACATAATCATCAATTGGTCACCCCATATTATATCGCCTTTCTCGTCAATGACGCCGATTCGATCCCCGTCCCCATCATAGCCGATCCCAACATCAAGCCCTTTTTCCCTGACCAATCCGATCAGATCCTGCATGTTCTTTAGCACCGTGGGGTCTGGTTCATGATTCGGGAAATTCCCATCCATTTCGCAATAAAGGTCGAAGACCTCGCAGCCCAAACCCCGTATGATCGGGACTGCCACCACACCGGCAGTCCCGTTTCCAGCATCGATCCCTACCCTCAAGGGTCTATCAAGCCTGATATTCTCCAGCACAGAATTCTTGTATGAGGTTATCACTTCAGCGGTCTCCACGTTTCCGCTTCCTGCAGCAAAAGCCCCGCCATCGATGATCTGGAGCAGCTTCTGTATTTCGCTGCCAAAAAGAGTGTCATAACCGCTACAGAGCTTGAATCCGTTGTACTCAGGAGGATTATGGCTCGCTGTCACCATAATGCCGCCTTCCTTTTTCAACTCCCTTATCGAAAAGTAAAAAACGGGCGTCGGACAGACGCCGATATCCACTACATCGCAGCCCGTAGCAAGGAGTCCTTCGATCACCAGGTCGTGATAATTTTCAGAACTCAAGCGGCAGTCCCTGCCTACGGTGACATTACAACGGTCGTTGCCCCGCAAATAGGTGCCAAACGCCTTACCAATCAAGACTACATCTTGGTCGGTTAAGTCCTTGTCCACAACCCCTCGAATGTCGTATTCTCTGAAGATTTCAGGATTCACAACGCCTCCAAATTATAAAATCGCTACGCGATTTTATATTAAAATGACGTGATGACGGCCATCGCCCCCAGGAGCCAGCAGTAGGGGGCAAAGGCATGAAGACTTCCTTTTTTTACCAGGCGTATAAGGACCCTCAAGGCAACATACCCCACGGCCGCAGCCGTAAAGGCCCCAAGCAGTATAACCTTCGCGGATGGAAAACCTGAAGCCGGGGCCTCGCCCAATTCCAGGATCATGGCCCCCAAGATGGCCGGAATAGAAAGAAGGAAGGAATATCTGGCAGCAGTCTCCCGATTTAGGCCCTTGAACAGACCCATGGCAATGGTGGCTCCTGAACGAGAGATCCCCGGCAAAATAGCCGCCCCTTGGATTACACCTATGCACAGGGCATCCCGGATCGTTAGCTGTTCCATATCGCGCCCTTCTATTTTCAGCCCCCGGGTCAGCCACAGTAACAACCCCGTAACAATAAGCATAGCCCCAACGATCTGGACCGATGAAAAGAGATTCCCGGCTATGGGTCGAAATAACAAACCCAGTAAAGCGGTCGGCACCGTCCCCACAAGGATAAGCCCGAGCAACCTCATCTCCGGTTTTTGACAAAGGCCCTCCCAAAGACTATCTTCTCCGGCAGACCAAGTAGAAGCAGAAAAGAGTGTAGCAATAATCCCCTTGAGGTCTTTGTAAAAGAACACGCATATGGCTACCAGGGTACCCACATGAACCGAGACATCAAAAAAGAGCTCCGGTTCTCTTAAACCAAACAGGTTTTGAAAGAGCACCAAATGCCCCGAGCTGCTGACAGGCAAAAACTCGGTCAAGCCCTGGATGATACCAAGCACAACAGCATAACGAATCTCCATTCCCACATTCACTCCTGGGTAGACTGACCTGGGATGTGTCCCTCCAATGCCATTTTGACTTTCTGCTTCAGCTCGTCCAAATCTGCACTCTTGACCACATAGTAATCCGCTGCAATCGATTTGAGGTCGCCCTTAAAGGAAGAGTAGGCTGAACAAAGAATAACAGGGATATTATAGAATTCCTTGCGTATATCCTGTAGCAAGTCCAACCCGTCATGTTCGGCCATTTTAATATCCAAGATAATCAGCTCCGGTCTTTCCCGCTTAATCAATTCGACCAGGCCGCGACCGCTCCCCGTGGTGATCATGTTGTACCCTTCGTCCTCTAATTCCTCGCTATAGAGCATACGGATGACCTCTTCATCGTCAACAATAAGAATTTTATTCATGAGAGCCCCCTATTTGCCGTCTATAAGCCAAAAGTTGCGCCTGGCGGGTTGAGAACATTCACTTCGTGTCAAACCATCTTTCAAGAAGATAAGGCTTGCACCGTTCAAAAATAATGCACTGATCTTCTATCACTTCCTCGGCCTGCTGAATGGTCATCGGCTCCAGTTCAACCACAAAAGAGCACGTGCGGCCGAAATAGAGCGGGATCAAACTTTCCATGATCTTTTCTCTGTCACGCACACTCTTTTTGTAGGCGACCGCAAAGTCAATCAATGCCTCGGCCCAAAGCTTGGCCGGAAACTCAAAATTTGCGAAATCCAGTGTTCTTACTTCCGAAAGTTTCTTGTAAACATTCGAGGAAAGAATTTCTTTCAAGAGGGAATCATGGCTTGAAAAACCTGCCTGAAATTTATCATAAAGTCTTTCCAGATCTACATCGACCGGTGGGGGCATTTCCATCTCCCCAAGTCCGAAACCGAAAATCGCCGTTGGCTTACTCCACCGGACATCTTTCCAGAAGGCAACATTTGTTGTCATAATATCAAAGATAGTTCCCACTACCTGCGAAAACATGGGGCCCAAAGATTCTCCCGGGTCTTTTGGCTTGTGGACCTTGGGCCTTCCCATATAAGATTGGCAAATCGATATACCGTGACACATGGCCGTGGTGGTCATCCAAATATCGATGCCAAACTCAGCCACCGACGGCATCCAGTCCCCTTGCTTTAAATAAATCTCTGCCAGCTCGCCTGAAAATCCGAAGTCCCCGCCAATCGGTTGACGAACTCTGCGGCCGTAAACGGAACGTGTCATCGGATAGGCAATGTTATTGGTAATGGTCCCATCATATTTGTGCCGAACATAAAGTGGCGCCACAAACCCAAAGTCTTCAAAGAGCGGTTCTCCCAGATTCTTTATCCACCGCGGTGTTATGCTCTTGAGATCTGCGTCCACCACAACAACAGCCTGCGCACCGAGATCGCAACTCTTGTTAAACAGGTTTCTGAAGTTGTTTCCTTTTCCTTTTACGCCCGGCGGTGTTGATAGGTATATCTTAGGAACCTCAGTGGGGGTATCCATGAAGGCCTCGCGAGTGCCGTCCGGGGAGTTATTGTCACAGTTAATAATAACACTATTTTTATCCCCAAAATACTTAATGAGGCCTTCGTTTGCCATCTGCGTTGGATAAGAAATCAGTTCCGCTTCATTGTACGACGGAATGCCCACAATCAAGTCAGCAGATCTTACCTCGCTTGGGTTCTCCTCTATATGCATGCTGGAATCCCCTTGTAGTTTTGAGCCTATTTAAGCCAGAAAAGGAAAGAAACACCAAGAAAGATTTTCTGATCGTAAGCCTTGGAATTTCTACAACTTATTGGAATCAAAAGGTTTTCGATTATTGAGGCAAAAGCTTTTAAATGTGATATATACTACATATCCTGAACCACGTCAACTTGACAAGGGACAATTACCCCGGTAATTTATATGTTTATATAAACTTATATAAACGTAGCTCAAGGTTGACCATGAAACAAATACTCATTTTCACCGATCTGGATGGCACGCTGATCGACCATGACACCTACGACTTCAAAGAAGCCCAACCCGCCTTGAATCAACTCAGATCAAGGTCTATCCCGGTCATCATTTGCAGCAGCAAAACGCGGGCTGAAATCGAGATCTATCGCCGGCGGATGAGCATTTGTGACCCGTTCATCGCAGAAAACGGAGGGGCCATTTTTATCCCACACCATACCTTTAACTTACAGCATGTAAATTTTGTCGAAAAAGGTCCATACTACGTGGTGGAGTTGGGCGTGCCCTATGCTGACTTGTGCACCATCTGGGAAGAAATCAAAAAGGAGAACAACTTTGCCATGAAGGGGTTCAGCGAGATGACTGCCGAGGAGATTGTCGCTTGCACGGGGCTCACACTTGAAGAGGCCACGCTGGCTGCAAAACGCGAGTACTCAGAACCATTTATATTCTCTGACACGCCGTCTCAATTCCGTCACCTTGAGAGCATGTTGCGAAAAAGGGGACTATGGGTCACCCAGGGAGGACGTTTTTACCACATGACAGGACGAAACGACAAGGGGAAGGCGGTCCAGATCCTAACAAGCATATATTCCAATACATACCCTGACAAGAAGATCTGTACTGCCGGACTGGGTGACAGTGCCAATGACATACCAATGCTCAGATATGTGGATATGCCCATTGTAATCAGGAAAAAGACGGGAGAATGGGAGCGCGCCCAGGGAATCGACAGCATCGTCTATTCAGATAAAACCGGCCCAAGTGGATGGGCCGAAGCGATTCAAGCGATTTTATTCTAATGATCATCGAGTTAGCTCCCTTTGGGCGGGCCGGCAACCAGTAGCCAAAAAATCCCGAAGCGCCGGTTGACAAACCATCCCCGGTCTGTTTTAACTTATCAGTGTTGTTGCATAAAAATAACCAGAGGTGTGAATATGTATTCTAGAATGCTCGTGCTCCGGTTCCCAAAGACAGAAGTGGGAAAACCGATTGTCTGTTTCCTTGCTTCTGAATTTAACCTCACATTCAATATCCTTAAGGCGACCATACTCCCACGCAAGGAAGGGATTATGGTCATGGAACTCTTTGGGGCAAGAAAAGAGTTTAACAAAGGGGTTCAATACCTGAAAGAGCACGGCGTACAGGTACACCCAGTCGGCCAAGAGATCAAACTCAACAAGACCAAGTGCACCCACTGCGGGGCCTGTACAGCGGTCTGTCCCACGGGGGCCTTATCCGTCGAACGGCCTGAGATGACGGTTGCGTTCATTCAGAAGAAATGCAGCATATGCGGTCTTTGTGTCCCGGCCTGCCCACCCCGGGCCATGGAGATTCGCTCCACAGGAAACGCGATCTTACAATGAAAAAGACTGTGGCCGTTGCCCTGAGCGGCGGCCTTGACTCCGCTGTCGCAGCTGCCCTCCTGAAAAAAGAAGGCTACCGAGTCATTGGAGTTCATTTCCGAACCGGTTATGAATTTCTCCCCGGCAATCCAACCAAACCTGATCCATCATCCCGTGTCAATTCCCGGGCCCAGGAGGTCGCAGAGCAGATCGACATTCCTATTGAAGTGATTGATTGTTCCGAGGTTTTCGAAAGGGAAGTTGTTCGCTACTTTGCCGATACTTACCGGTCAGCACAAACACCAAACCCGTGTATGGTATGCAATCAGCGTATAAAGTTCGGCATTATCCTCGAGACCGCCAAGGCGCTTGGCGCCGCCACCCTGGCAACAGGCCATTATGCCAGGATCCGCCAAGAAGCCAACGGGCAGTTTTGCCTCCTAAAAGGCATAGATCAGGCCAAAGACCAATCCTACTTTCTGGCTCTCCTTGGTCAACAACAGTTAAGCCAAGCCATGTTTCCTCTTGGCACCTATACTAAGAAAGAAGTAAGAAAAATGGCAAAAGGATTAGGACTGACATTCTCCATGGAGAGTGAAAGCCAGGAGCTATGTTTCATAAGCCACCCCAGCTATAAAGACTTTCTTTCCGGTATGGAGGAATTTCACGGCAAGCCCGGAGAGATTGTCAATACTAAAGGGGAGATATTAGGATACCACAAAGGGCTCCATGCCTACACCGTAGGACAACGAAGAGGAATTGGCATACCAGGGCCGACCCCGTACTATGTAATTCGTCTTGATAAGGAACAAAACCGGCTTGTCATCGGGTACAAATCCGAGTTGGCAGCCAAGGAATGTATGGTGACCCATATCAACTGGATCGAAGGCAGGCCTCCCGACAAACCCATATCGGTTCGAACCCGTATCCGCTACCGCCATCACGAAGCAGAGTCTATCCTGACGCCCCTTGACCGTTACACAGCCACGGTTCGCTTTTCCAGGGCCCAGTATGCTGTTACGCCCGGCCAGGCCGCTGTCTTCTATAAAGGTGAACAGGTTCTGGGCGGGGGGTGGATTGCTTGAATTCGTTTACAACCACAACCCTGGGATGCAAGGTCAACCGCTATGAATCGGAAGCGATTTCAGAGCAGATGCACGATCAGGGGTGGCACGTGATCGACAAAGGAGCCATGGCAGATCTTTGTATTATCAACACATGCACAGTAACCGGCAAAGCAGCCATGCAATCCAGGCAGGCCGTAAGAAAGCTGATCCGGAACCATCCGGGTGCCCTTATTGTAGTCACAGGCTGCTATGCCCAAGTAGCTCCCGAAGTCTTCAGCTCAATGCCAGGCGTGCATTGTGTAGCAGGTAACACCTTCAAAGACCGGATTGCGCAATTGATAAGCAGTCACAACAACCATGGGCCTGCGATGACCCTTGTTGAAGACCTCTCAACCCCACGCCCTTTTCAGGATCTTCCGGTTACCAGGTTTGGGAATCGAACGCGCCCTTTTGTCAAGATCCAGGATGGTTGTAATGCCTTTTGTGCCTACTGCATCATTCCCCATGCACGCGGGCGGAGCCGGTCCCTGATGCCGGAGATTGTCATCAAAAGAATTAAGAACCTCAAAGAGCGAGGATACCCTGAAGTCGTCCTTTGCGGAATCAATCTCGGTCGGTACGGCCGAGATCTTACCCCAGCCGTCTCGCTTTGCAGGCTCATGCAATTGATCGACGGTCCCCAAAGCGTTAAACGGTTACGCCTGAGTTCCATTGAACCTACTGAATTGCCGGAAGATCTCATTGAGCAGATGGCAAATTCTAAGTCTATTTGTGCACATCTCCATGTTCCCTTACAGAGCGGAGACGACGAGGTGCTCAAGGAGATGAATAGGGACTACAACTCAAATTTTTATAAGGAGCTGGTTCACCATATCGTCAGCGTGGTGCCTGATGTGGCCATAGGTGTTGATGTGCTGGCAGGGTTTCCCGGAGAGAACGAAAAGGCCTTTGAAAACACATGTCGCCTGATTGAACGACTACCAATCGCCTATCTTCACGTCTTCCCCTTTTCCAAGCAGAAAGGGACAGCGGCCGAGACACGCAGAAACTCACTGCCGCCTGAAACGATTAAGAAGAGATGTCAATATATCCGTGCTATCGGGGAGGCCAAACGCAGAAAGTTTTATGAAAAGTTTATTGGCTCGACACTTGAGGTCTTGATTGAAGGAAAGCAAGACAGGGCCACAGGATGCCTCAAGGGGCTAACGAGAAACTATATCCCCGTTCTTTTGGAAGGGACCGATAAATTGTACCATCAGATAGTTGATGTCAGGCTTACCAAAATAGAGCAAGGCAGGGTCTATGGTAAGTGTAATGGTTGACGAGGACCAAAATAATAAGAATTTACCTGGCCTTTTTGAAATACTTGACACTTTGAGCCGGGAGTGCAAGTTGAATGGTTTCTTTTTGAATCTTCCCTATTACTACGCCACCTGCCCTGGTATGAAGTCTTAACTCACTGTCTCTTACATCCCATCTAAAAGAGGCCTCATCATCGATCACTCTCCAAATGCCCACACCGTTTTCCTTAAGTTCGATATAGCTTTCAGGATGTTCAGTAGATTGGTACATCCCTATATACCTGTCACCGGTGTCACACGAAAAGGTAAGCGCCAGAATAAGGCCAGATAGAACCATAAAAAATGTATTTCTTAATTGTCTCAATCTTTGCAACATTTCTCCGCCTATCCTGTAGCAGAAAGGCTTTCTTCCTTTCTTGTTTTAAGGCCAAATATTCCCCTGCTGAAGAGGTAAATCTTATCGAATAAGAAGATCTGGACGATTAACATCAGCCAGCCAATATCCCTGAAAACATCCCACCATCCAATTTGATCCCCAACATTGTCGAAACATCCGCAGCTGATAGGTGCTTCTCTGTAAAGATTTATAAGTATAGCAATCGAAAACACAACAAGAAGTAATCCAATAAAAGAAGCTGCCGCCCGAGTCCTCAGACCAATGATAAGAAAGAGACCACAAATCAGCTCCATCCACGGCAAAACCACAGCCGCAGCATTAATAGACCAGTAAGGTAGTATCCTGTAGGCTGCCAGGGCTTCGCCAAACTCGGCTGGATAATGAATCTTGCTCATGCTGGCATAAATGAATATAATGCCAATGTAAGATCTGAGCACAAGCGATAGATATCGACTCTTGGCTATGCGTTTGACAAATGACCAGATACTTTTCATGGCTCCACAGGATATCCTGACTTTTCCCACTCTGCCAGTCCTCCGTGTAATATTTTGGTATTTTTATGTCCACGGAGGACAAGCTTCCTTGCCACTTGTTCGTCATAAAGCCGGCTTATGTTTCTGCCATACAGAATAATCTCTTTTTCTCTATCAGCCTCGCTTAATTCCATCATATAAATAATGTCAAAAAGGGCCAAAGGGAGATTGATCGCACCCTTTATATGTCTCTGTCCATAAAAATAGGACGGCCTGGCATCCACAAACACGGCCTTTCCTTCAGTATATTTTGTCATCGCACCCGAGGAAGATACCGAGGCAATTGTTTCCCCTGACCAGGATTTAGGTATAAGTTTTATACCGTTCGGATTTGACATGTTGAATATGATACCAAACAGAAGACTCAGACCAAGAATTGCAAGAAGGTCGAACCACGAAAGACCCGGCACCAGAAATCGGCGTTCAGTCTCTTTCTCAAGTTTCAAACCGTCTCGGAGTAACCACCCGGACATCTGTTTTAGCATGTTGAATGAAACATCAGGATAGTTCTTTAGAATCCGGTCAAATTGATCCTTGTAAATCACGGCAAGATGGGTCTCTACCAGGGTCTCAACAGATGCGGACCTAGATTGTCCGGTCAGCAGCGCCATCTCGCCAAAACTGTTTCCAGGGCCTAAGCGTGCCAGCTCAGTCACCACATCTTCTTTCCCTTTCCTGAAAACCCTGACCCTCCCGAAATTAATGATAAAACAACTGTCTCCCGGATCACCCTGACTAAAGATTACAGTTCGGGCAGGCACAACCTTGACTTCAGCTATCTGGGACAGCTCAGCCAATATCTCTTCGGGGATATCAGCAAAAATCGGACTCTCGGAAAGCCAGCTTTTTGTCCCCTTCTTCTCTTCCATCATCTACTTTCAGAAACTTGAAAACGCTTTATGGGAAGTTCACGAATATTAACATGCGAACAAATTCACTGCTGTTTGTGAATTTTTCTTATCCGACTTAAAAAATCGTCAATGTCTTTCACCTCACCGTAGTGAGCCAACAGTATTTTGCCGCTATTGGATACAAGAATTGTATATGGTGTTCTGGGTTCACCAAACTTTTTGTGGATGTCAAACCGTGGATCAGCAAAGAGTGGGAATGGAACCCTGAAACGCATCCTGTAGGCTACAATCTCTTTCTGATTGTTGCCCATGCCGATACCTATCATTTTTATATCTCTGCTTAAATCCGGATCCCGCTTAATGCACTTATAGATCTTGTTTGCTATTGGCGCTTGCCTCTGGCAAGCGGTGCAATAAAGACTATATAATTCGATAAGAACAAATTTGGCTGGAATTTGGGATATGGAGCAACTCTTGCTGTCTTTAAGACACAAATACTGTCTGATCTTTGCAGAATCAGACACATCCAATGTAAATTCAGGGAGATTCATACCGCAAGATATAACTTCACCCCCCAAAGCCTGACTTTCGGAGAGCCCGATAAAGATACAGACCGCTATGCATAAAACGTGAGAACCGAATCTGATGTATCTCATGCCACACCTCCCTAAGCCACGAACATTTATTACTCATCATATTTTTTTGCTATAAAAATTCGGGCAATTTAGGCAATTTAGGGGGCATTGTTGACTATGTTGAATTGTGGCTATAGTCCCCGCTCCTCTTCGAATAATCTCAACAAATTCCCCGTGTCATTACCTTCCTTCCCATCCCCAAAGCAAAAAACCCCGCTCTCTTTTTGAGAAACGGGGTTTTGGAATTCACTGCATGGCACTCTCTATAATTGGGGTTAAGGAATCATAAGAGAATCTCACAGAAGAGAAACAGTATCAGCAACCTGTTATTTTGTCACGGTAGGGGGCTGAGTCCTCTAAAGAACTGACTACGTTTTTTTCTTATCCTCTTTGGCCTTGGTGGCTTTTGCGGTCTTTGATCCGGATTTTGCTCCCTTGCCGGCCTTCTCCCCTTTTGGCTTTGAGGTGGCCTCTTTTTTCATTTTGGGAGCTGCTTTCTTTGATGCCTTCTCAGTGGTTTTGTCCTTTTCCGGCTTTTTTGTTTCTTTAGCCTTTACAGGTGCTTCCTTCTTGGCTTTGTCGACTCCCTTTTTAGTCGTTTTGGGCCTTTTCTTTTTCCGTTCTTTTTTTTCTTTTGGGGCAACAAGTTCTATCATTGAAATAGGGGCCGCGTCTCCTCGACGCCTCCCTATCTTAATCACAGTGGTGTAACCTCCGGCCCTGTCGCCGAAACGGGCCTGCACTTCTTCAAAGAGATTATGGACCACCGTCTTGTCCCTCATGACAGCCAGTGCTTGCCGTCGTGCATGGAGATCACCTCTTTTTGCCAAGGTAACCATACGGTCAGCCCACCTCCTCAACTCCTTGGCCTTGGCGTCTGTCGTCCGAATCCGGCCATGTTCGAAGAGAGAAGTCACCATGTTCCGGAACATGCATTCCGATGGCTCCCTGTGCGGTTCAGCTTTTTCCCCGCTTTTTGGTGTCTCATCTATCGCTGCCTTCTCCTTCTTTAGCCTCTTCTTCGGGAGGGACAAAACCCTCAAGCTTCATGCCAAGACTCAATCCCATTTCGGCCAGAACTTCTTTAATTTCATTCAGTGACTTCCGGCCAAAATTCTTGGTCTTAAGCATCTCGGCCTCTGTTCTCTGGACCAACTCTCCAATATATCGGACATTGGCATTCCTTAAGCAGTTGGCAGAACGAACCGAAAGTTCCAATTCCTCAACGCTCCGATAGAGATTTTCGTTGAGGGGCTTCTCCTCCTCTTCCTGACCTTCAGGTTCAGGCTCAGGTTCCGCACTTTCATCAAAGTTGATAAAGGTGTGCATCTGCTCTTTGAGTATCTTTGCCGCATATGCCAGAGCGTCTTCAGGCACAATGCTACTATCGGTCCATACCTGAAGGGTGAGTTTGTCATAATCGGTCCTTTGGCCGACCCGCGCATTCCCGACCACATAAGTAACCCGCTTAATAGGTGAGAATACAGCATCTATCGGTATAGTGCCGACAGGGTCGTTTTCTCCTTTGTTCGCCTCGGCCGGCACATAACCCTTACCCACCTTGGCCGTCATGGTCATATCCAGTTTTGCATCCTTTGACAGGCTTGCGATATGGCATTCAGGGTTTAGTATCTCACCTCCACCGTCAAAGGTTATATCCCCTGCCTTGACCTCACATTTTCCAGAGGCTTTGATCTTGAGCGTCCTCGGGCCCGGATCAGACATTCTTAAGCG
>Ga0114923_10000571_pt1 | contig 28242 bp, 39 predicted proteins | sample SumtaG_FD_89578 | JGI IMG/M metagenome (GOLD analysis project Ga0114923, IMG submission 89578) | Deep subsurface microbial communities from Indian Ocean to uncover new lineages of life (NeLLi) - Sumatra_00157 metaG | ecosystem: Environmental > Aquatic > Marine > Oceanic > Sediment | place: near... | reverse complement strand
GAGCCTGGTGCTGGTGGCGCGAACCACGAGTACGTTGTCGAAGACAAGGCGACTGGCAAAGTGTTTGTCGAGGTAAGTTTCCAGAACGGTCCCATCCAGGAAGCCGGGACAAACGGTTGCCACAACGAAGACCTTATCGCGATCGTTTTGGATCGCTTGCAGGGATTCCAAAGTGGTGAGTACAGTTGTCGTGAAAACGCGCTTGCCATCACCAAGCTGGAAGAAGCCTTGCATTGGCTGCACCACCGAACCAATGCCAGGATTGCTCGCGGCGTCGAGGGCACGTCTGTCCTCTAGTGAAAAAAAAGGTGTACATAACCACGCCAGAAATGGAGATCGCACTTGTCAGGTTCTTTAATTACAGAACCAACCTGATTGTGCCAAACGTGCATTGGGGCATGAACATGCACGAGTGCGATCTTCTCATGGTGTCGAAGGCAGGTTACTGCACCGAGATCGAAATTAAGGTCACTCGCGCCGACATAAAAAGGACGCGGAAAAGCCGCACGGACACCGCAGCAACCGAATAAAATACCTGTACTTTGCCATACCAACTTACCTGGAGCGTTGCATCGAGTTTATCCCGGAGCGAGCCGGTATCATTCTCGTGGACCCGGAAAACGACAACGTCTGGACGCGATGCAAAAGAATCAGAGACCCCATGCCAAACCATGCCCGGAAGATGTCGGATGCCGATCAATACAAGGTGGCACGACTCGGTGCGCTCAGAATCTGGGACCTCAAAAAAAAGCTATTGAAGGAGAACAGACATGATTAGATTACCTGTATTTATCCTGCTGTGGATTGGATTTTTGCTTATCAAGGCACCGACTGCTTTTGCGGGTTTGTTCGTGGTGCCGCTGATGTGGAGGTACAAACACACGCATTACAGCTTCCTGCCGTGGTGGACCCGGCCATGGGCAAATCCAGAAGACTGGAAGGGCGGCGAGAGTACTTTCCTGTCGTCTCTGCCGAAGTGGTGGGTTGATAAAAATGGCACGACTTTCCGGTCCTGGTATCGCTATCACGCCATCAGGAACCCGGCCAATGGATTGAGAAGTTTCGAGTTACTGGATCTGGATATTGATCCTGACTTGGTGCGCTACAAGACCGACCTGGAATTGCTTCGTTATGAGCCGACAGTGCTTAGGCGTCACAACCTCGGAGGTATTGATGCCAATATTAAAACGGCATGGTATCTGGCATGGCAGGGTTGGCAAGCCGGTTTCAAGGTCGTGCACATATGGAGCGATACCCACCACCTCGTCATCAAATTGGGTTGGCGCATCGAACCCGCTGACGCTTTCGGTGAAGACGAGAACATCGGCACCGAAGACGCGAGTTTTGCGTCCAAGTTCCTGTTGTATCGAAAGGGGTAAGTGATGGGCGAAATTACAGACAATTTGATTGACTCGTTACGAGCGCAAATCAAGCACATGGAGGTCGAGGCAAGCTGTCTTTACTGTGGCGAATATCATGGCAGAGAAGTCTGCACGAAGCTGATTGCCGACCTTGCTCGATGGAAGAGATGGTCAACTCTCGATAGGGCAGAAGACACGTTTGCGCCATTCGACTTTGCCGATACAAAAATTCGCCATGACCGGGCGTGTCGCGACAAGACTTGTGACTTTCAAACGCTTCATCACGACCGAGAAGATCTGATCGAGTACGTGGAATTTCTGCTTGCTGAACCATGGTGTGATCATGTCTGGAGCGATCCAAGTAAAGACGCGCCGCCAGTAACCTGCACTAAGTGCGGTACGCCGAAAGTGATTAACATTGACTACCTGGAGCAACTACTGCGTGACGGTTATGACTTGCTTCGGAGTGCGTCAGAAATTTGCAAACGGAAAGGGGAGGCTACCAATTGGGCCGCATACCGTAACAGGCTAAATCCAGTCCTTGAACGTCTGCACGAATATGTGTATCCATTGAATGCTGTAGATGAACCCGAAATAGTGGGACTGTCAATATTGGATGCTGTACTTCCTTACCCAGATGATCGGAATTACAGGACCTTGTACTATGAGCTAATCATGAATGTTGCTAATAAGTTTCCCGGTGAGTCTCGGCACGACACTGCGGCGCGATACATTCAAGAAAGGGAAGCGGCCCATACACATTCGCCTGACGGTTCTGGTGAACACGGCATTGAATGTGATTGTTCGACATGCAATCCAAATTAATTGCGGTGCTAATCGTTTGTCTCGCCATTTTTGGCGAGGCACGCGGTCAGGCACCACCGGCAGCACCACAAAACTTTAGCGATCAGCCCAGACCGGTTGAGACACCCTATTTTGAGTTTTTCTGGACCGAGGCTGATGGAACCGTGCAGTTGCCGCAAGCTGTGATGGAGCATTTTGGGCAGACCGTGGGTCGCATCGAGCTAGATTTCACACCTCGCTTGCTGTTCAGCACTGGCGACAGCTTGAGACTGCTAAATATTCCCGGTCATTTGGGTATTTGGGTCTGGAATGACGGCATTCACGGCGAATGGTTCGACCGACAGGACAACCGGAGGCTGTTCAGGGCGCGTTGGGGACTGCCTGCCAATGGTGTCGAGTCCAGAGTCGTTATTTCGTGGGATGACGCGGGTTACGCCGTAATTATTGACGATGTCTTGCGCATTCACGACTGGCAGGTGCTGCCAACTGCGGTTTATCCAGATCCCGGTGTGCTCGCAGGCGGCGTTTACGGATCTCGCGTCGATGGCAGCCAGCCAGCGAATGGCAGTTTCGCACTTCGCGCCTATGACTTGGCAAGATCTTACGATGCCTGTGCAGTTGATGTCGTCGGCACCATAAATGAGAGCGTGCCAACAGATAATTTGGGTTCGTGGTCGCAGGGAATCGATCCCGACTGTTTCCCCGGCAATGTGCCGCTGCAATGGGTGAATGCCACGACCTATGAAGACGACACGGACTTACCACTTGCGGAAATCGCGTCAATTTCGATTTATGACGCGCCCTCTGGCATTGAAATCGTCTCGGTTCCGCCAGATCCTCCGCAGCACGTCCTGGTTAACGTCGCCAGCGGCATGCGCTGCTATTACGCCACCACTGTCGCCACCAACGGGCAGGAATCCGTACCCAGTAACGAGACCTGCAAGGTCGTGCCGTAAATAGTGTGTTTTCAGGCTTGACGGCATGCTTTCGGAGCGTTATAAGACACGTAGGTTGCGGGTAGCGACTCATGTATACCGGGGTTAACCGATGCCGGGAGTTGTTGGAGAGTTAGGTACGAACATCGCGCAGGGAATGTCCGGCAGTTGATTAAGGTCTCTTGTCAACCTTTAAGGAAGCCTGGGTGCGACGTGCTAGACGGGGTCCAACTGATCAGGAAACTACCCGCTTCCGTTTTATTCACCTGGGGAAAAGTATGGGCAAATTCGCGGCAAAAACCACTGTCAGTAGTTCGAAATCTCGCATTGAAATCGAGAATGTGTTGACACGTTATGGTGCCGAAGAATTTGTCTACGGCAGCAAGCCAGAATGGGCTGTAGTCGCATTCAAGATGGTTGGTCGTCAGGTCAGATTTATGCTGCCGCTACCAAATCGAAACGATGCGGAGTTCACAGAATACAAACGCGGCAGCTACACCTACGAGCGTGCGCCTGAGGCCGCTGAGAAGATTTATGAGCAGTCCATTAGGCAACGCTGGCGTGCACTGGCTCTGGTCATTAAGGCCAAACTAGAGGCTGTGGAGTCGGGTATTACCGAGTTCGAAGACGAGTTCTTGGCACACATCGTGCTGCCGAACGGGCAGACCATGGGTCAGCTGGCGAAACCACAAATTGCGAAAGCATACGACAGTGGCAAGATGCCGCCTTTGTTGACGCACGGATGATAGTCACTGAGAAAGAGGCGGCTAAAATAATCTGCCATCGCATGATTGACCCCGACAAGCCGCTGCAAGACCAGATCTGTGTGGGTTCGTCTTGCATGGCATGGAGATGGATCGAACGTCTTGAAGCTGGTCCAGACTCGTACGTGTCAGAACCCGGACCAAAAGGTTACTGCGGTTCTGCCGGTATACCACGTTTCTTATGAAGGAAAAAACAATGACTGAATTTACCGTGGCAGTGCATAGCGCCAGAGGCGCATTTCACGACCTGGAAGAAGCAAAAAAAGACGCGATCAGACTTGCGAAGTTGAACGCGCCGCACAGCGTTTACGTTGAAGACAAAGAAGGCAATACGCTGTTTTTTTACAACGTTGATTCGGAGGGTAGGGTTACGCAGTGCGGAATCGACTTAGCCGAAGCGAAAGCGCCAGAGCAGCCATGAGTGACGACAGGCGAGAAGCACTGGAAAAGAAAGTTGCTCGTGCAAAACACATGGGCAAGCCCGATGCGGAAAACGCGTCAACGTTCCGTGACGTGACGGGTCGCTGGATCTTTGAATTGTATACGGGTTCGATAAGACGACCGGAGGTGTGTAATGGCCGGGATTGATGAACTCGAAGACGTTGTCGATCAAGAAATTTACGAGGAGCAACGTGACGCACTTGTTTTGTGCCTGGATGCACTCGCGCCTCTTAAGCGAGATGATCGTCGCCACGTCATGAAGTGCATCCGGGATTTTTTCAGTCTTCCAGCAGGAGATAGTTAGATGGGACAGATAACGATAGCGATTGAAGGTAGTTTTGGCAAAAACGAAACCAAGGTTTTTCGTGCCGAAGAAGGTGGTCATGCCTACGCGTTGACTCGCGCCATAGGCTTTTTATTCGCCAGAATGAGTCCTTGCATCCGTAAGGATCACGAGTTGCATTCAGATGGCAAGCATCCCAATGATTCGCCGTTCGGACACAAGCCATGAATGAACGCGATTTATTTGGCACAGATCCGAAGACATTAGCGCGTGCCGGTGACCCTTCGACTTCGCACGCAGCTGCGCGAGGTGTGGATACTGCTCGCTGGGAGCGACGCGTCCTGGAGGTGATACGTGGATTTCGCGAGCGCGGCTGCACACAAGACGAAGTCATTGACGCAATTCACTTTAAGTTTGGGTCCGTTCCGTATTCGACAATTACGGCGCGATTTAAGGCGTTACAGGACAAGGAACTGATCACGTACAAGAGCCGTAAGCGCAAGGCTAAAAGCGGCAGAATGAGTCGGGTCAGGGTGGCAACGGAATTTTTCGGTAATAAACGTGCCTAGCATGACGCGTGGTCAGTTCGCATTCTTGACTGATGTTAAAGAACTGGATGACATCCAACTGGGTTGTCTTGGTGTGCGTATCAGCGTCGGCAGCAAGGCGATGCGGAAAAAACTCAAAGAACAATGCTTGGCACGTAACTGGATTCGTGTCGAACCAAGAGATGATCTCTGGGTCGATTGTATGTTCCTCACTACCAGGGGTTTGAAGTCGTGGCAGGTTGCGGAGAAAAGACTTGGCTGAAACTGATAATTCCGAGGAAGATGGTCTGCATCGATGCACTTGTTGCTGCGGTAATTTCGACATGGACCTGGAAGGCGGCGTAGAGGGATTTATCGGTATTCTACCTGTGTGTTTTTGCCCTACGTGTAAGGCCGGGATTTTTGATTTTGCCGAACAGATGAGACCAGCTATCGAGTGTCCACATTGTGGCAAATTTATCGATGAAGACGAAGACTGTGGAGATGGCAAATGAGTGCTTTTGAACAAATGCTTGCAGAAATGGATGTACCGATGGAGATCGCCAGACAGATGTCGGTAGGTGCGGTTAATACCGAGGTTGCTGCTTTGTGGGAGCGTCTTGCGCCTGCTGTGGATGAGACTTTCGAGGACGCGTCCACAGCAGCTGGTGTATGTGCCATTGCGATGCTGGTTGCTTACATCGGTGAAAAGTTGGCAGCTAATGTAAAATTCGGTGTAGAGGGTGATGATGTTGGTGACACCGTTCATCCCAATTTTTGTATCATGGCGATCGCGGTATTGGCATTAAGAACTTTTGAGGCAGCATCTGCTGAAGCAGATAAAGGAGACAATCATGGCAACGAAAAAGAAGGCGAAGAAAAAGGTAGCGAAGAAAAAGGTGGCGAAGAAAACAATCACTAAGAAAGCGCAGAGGGTGTTGCTTGTTGAAAACCTTAACGCGGCTTCTCGGTTACTGACTAAGTCCTTGCATGCGGCGCGGAAGCTGGATTTTCCAGAAAAGAATATTCGCGCCTTTCAGCAAATCAATAATGCGCTGGTTCGTGTTGATGCCGCGATTGAAGAGATAGCCGTATGAAGGGAGGTCTTTGCAGGAGTTGTGGTGCGCCAATCAAGTGGCTGAAAACCATGGCAGGAAAGAACATGCCGTGCGATCCGATCAATATCGAGGAAGGCGACGTTTTTGATCGTAACAAGCACACCTCACATTTTGACACCTGCCCAAAGGCTGACAATCATCGCGGCAATTCTAAACCAAAACAGGAAGGCGTTCTCAATCCGTATTTGCAGAAAAAGCTGGAAGAGTATGTGAATGCGGTAAAGCACGGAGTAGGGTTTGAAGTTCTCGGCAGGCAGTTCCTGGAGTCTGTTGAGAAGACGCACAAACCAGCAGAACCTGATCTCCCATTTAATGACGACGTGCCTGACGACGACGTGCCGTTTTAGGAGGTGTGATGGCTACTGGACCAGATTGGAATTATTACAGAAAAATCATCAACGCCATGAAGAAGCAGGGCATGCACAAGCAAGCCGAAGACGTGGCTAAACTAGTGCGCGTTGTTAGTGCCCTGGAGCAAGATGACATGCCTAAGGCTGTACACAGGATGATGACGGAATTGCCGCGACGATTTGTTCGTGCAGATGGAAGCCAATGAGAACTTTATCGGTTCGAGGCATAGAAATTGTTGATGATCCCAGTGTTCCTGATGGTGAGATTTGGTTGATTTGCCCCATGCAAAACGGTGGCAAGATTCGTTATATGTTCAGTCTCACCGACCACCGCATGACTCAACCTGGGGCCGAACCGGGTGATCCGTGCTTCTTGTCGCAGCTTAAGCAGTGGCTACTGGATCTTGAGGCGGATATGATGGATACCGACAAGGAGCACCTGTCGTTGGACAGGGTGGCATTGATCCTTCAAGCTATAACTGATTTCCAAACCGGCAAAGACGCCAGAACGAGCGCAGGCAAATGATTGAAATGACGCGTGATAAAATTGACGAAATAACCTCTACCATGCATGAAATTGAAGCCATGTGGGGTGTCATGTGTGACACCGTAGATGAGGATCGTACCGAGTTATTGATCGAGGCATTGTTAAAGCAGCACGGACTTGTTATGGCTGGTGAAAGCAACGCTGATGCCGTGATGGCGCTGGTTGGTTTTATTTCTCGACAGATCGTGTATATGCATAAGGACGGTGGCATGACTCTTGAAGGTGCCATGGTGCTGTTGCAGATAGGTATGCAGCGAGGCGTGCAGGCATATCTTGCTCTTGAGAAGAAACCGGATTCTTAAAGATGAGCAAGCGAGTTTGTAATAAAAGAGGTCGGCAACGCGTACCTCCGTCTCGATCAACTATTCATTTGGGTTACCAAAAAAGGCGTCGATTGGATGCCTTAAATACTGCTTATGATCGTGCCGGTGGCGATTACGTAACCATGCAAAATATTCGGGCCGCGATGTCCACAATTTTGCCTGCAAGGTTCTTTCGCCGTGGGATTCGTTAGAGAACTGACACGACCTCATGCAGACGCCGAGTTTTGCGAGAAGTGTGAATGCTGGTGCGTGCCCTTCACGACAAAGGTAGAAGGCGTGGGTTGGACGCTGTGTTCGCAATGCCATAGCTGTCCGTCAACCAACGACTTCTCAGAGATCCCTTGGGAACAACGACGCATCAGAAAGTTGGGCGTTCCTGGTCAGGAAAAGTACGACAGATTGCATCGTCGGACCTTACAGCCTGATGGCACGGAAAAATAATTTTGCTAGTACATCTCACCAAAGAAGAGTTGGAGCAAGTCGTTCTTGCTGGCATGGAGTCTGAGTTTGATTTGCTGTGGGATATTAAGAGCGTGGATGTAACGGTGACAGATGATGGCGTTGCGATTGATGTTACATTTGAAGACGACAGTATTATAGACGGGAGAGATTGATGGGACAGGCATATACCGAACATGAAGCACCAAAAAAATGGTGCCCTGAGGCACGTGTTGCATCGATTGTCGAGATGCCAAATAAAGTCATGAATGCGGTGGCAGTAAACAGGCACCCGGAGCGCAGAGATCCTTACGAGGGCGCACATTGTGTTGGCAGTGTGTGTGCTCACTGGCAGTGGATGACCGGGCAAAGAGGTGATCAACGCAAGGGCTATTGCGGCTTGTCTGGAAAACCAGATAGTTGAGGAATGCCGGTCAGTCTAGTATTCTCCAGAAATGGCACGTAATTTTGGCACTCAGCGCAAGCGCCGCCGACCCCTGGCTAGACCACCGGGTAGGCCAGATACTGTCAATGCTCCCTTCGCCAAAGATTTGGATAAGAAAGGCAAACCAAAGTTCGCTAGTTTATTCAAGACTTTTGACCAGCATGTGGCTGAGATAAATAAGCCGAGCAGAAGAATCTTCCTGAGGTGACAAACTTCACAAAAAAGTCACAAGCAGAGTCTGAGATCGCAATCGGAGAGGGGCAGATTAATTCTTCGAATGTCGGCGGCAGGGACATGCTGGGAATTAAAATATCGAACAAGGATCGTCTTGCACTGGCTAGATCCGGTGCAAAGAATTTGGTGTCAGGCACGATAAAGAAAAATCGAATAAAGAAAGGCTTGCCGCCACTGAGACGACCACCAGAAAAGACGAAAACGACCACAAAAGTGAGGAAACCTTAGTGGCATGCGCGGGATGCGAGAGGAGAAAGGCGGCGTTAAAGGCAATGTTAAAGCGTGCCGAAGAACGCGCTCTAAGAGCCGCAGACGAAATAGCAATAAAGTGGAACAACCTGGCACGTCGTCGCTCCAGTTCAGCCCCTTCCAGTTCGAGATCACCGTCCCGGTCCCTACCAACTCGACCAACGAATGGGTCAGGGCGCACTGGAAAAAATACCACACGATAAAGACTGAGTGGTACAAGAGACTTCATTGGGCGACGATTCAAAATCGTGGAAAGGCGAAGTTTGGTGACCCTATCCAGAACGCGTCCCTGACAATCGAGAGACGTGGTCTAAAATTACTTGATGAAGACAATTTGATTGGCGGCGTAAAACCAGTTATTGACGCCTTGGTTAAGTTGGGGTTCCTGGAAGATGACACCCCGGATGTGATACAACATATGAACGTGTTCCAGACGAAAGTCATGACGTTTGCGGAACAGAAGACAAGGATCACAATAATTGAGTGCAAGTCAGAAACCAGCTAATACGGGCGTGGCAACGCGCCGAAGGTCAGCACCAAGTACTGACGAGTTTGGTTTGACATCCAAACAGCGCCGGTACTGTGACCACTTACTTGCAGATCCCGATCAAAACAGACGCAAGGCGTTTATAGCCGCAGGCTATGCTCATAAGTCTATGCAGAATGTCGATCGCGGCACGTACGATCTCATGAAAAAACCGCACATCAATGCCTACCTGAATAGACGCCGGAAGACAATGCGGCGCAACACCGAATGTGGTCAGGAAAGGATCGTGAGGGAGTTGGGCCGTATTGCTTTTCTGGACCCGGCTGATTTATTCGATAATTTTGGCAGTCTCAGACACATTCAAGAAGTTCCGATTGGTGCGCGTAAAGCAATAGCCCAGATCGATGTGTTCACAGAATACGAGGGCAGGGGCAAGGCACGTAAGGCTATCGGTCATACCACCCGAATTAAATTTGTCGATAAAAAAGGTGCGCTGGACTCTATTGCGCGTATCCTCGGATACTTCCAGCAGGACAAGATTGATACTGATGGTGTCGCCAAGCTAATGGAAATGATTGGTGCGGCAAAGGGAGGATCGACAATTGGCAGACTCGACAGAACAGTTAGTAGTGGTCACGGATCACTTCACGGACCAGTTGTGGCGACTCAACAATCTCTATCGCATTCAGAACAAGGCGGGAGACGAGGTCCTCTTTCAACCCAACTGGGCACAGACGGAACTGCTAGAAAACTTTTGGTACATGAACGTAATCCTGAAGGCGAGACAGCTGGGGATGACGACGTTCATAGACATTCTGCTCCTGGATAATGCGGCCTTTTACCCAAATACACGTTGCGGAATAATCGCCCACACCAGGGACGACGCCAAGGTAATTTTTGAAACAAAAGTAAAGTTCCCGTACAACCATCTTCCCGATCAGATCAGAGCGTTCCTGCATCCTCGTCAGGACACAACCAACGAATATCTTTTTGCAAATGACTCCTCGATCCGAGTCGGCACCTCGATGCGTTCTGGTACGTTGAACTATCTTCATATTTCCGAATACGGCAAGCTGTGTGCGAAGTATCCTGAGAAGGCTGCAGAGGTTCGAACCGGTGCGTTAAACACTGTTCAGGCCGGTCAGTCCGTCACCATTGAATCAACCGCAGAAGGATCGTTCGGTCACTTCTTCGATATATGCGACATAGCAAGAAACAACGAACATTCCGGTATTGCCTTAACGGTTCTTGATTGGAGGTTTCATTTCTTTCCGTGGTGGCGAGAAAGTCAGTACTCGATGCCTGAGGAGATGATCGACAGGGTCATTATCACTCGTGATGATCTTGAATATTTCGATGATGTTGAACAGGAGATAGGTCAGAAACTCAGTCTTGGGCAACGTCTGTGGTACGTGAAAAAGAAAATGGAGCAGGGTGAATACATGCTTCGTGAGTACCCGTCCACACCAGATGAGGCGTTCAGGGCAAGTATCGAAGGTGCTTACTACAAGCAGCAGATGACCTGGTTGCGGCAGCAGAAGCACATCATCAACGTGCCCTATGATCCGCGTCTGCCCGTCAATACATTCTGGGATCTTGGTATGTCTGACGACACGCATATAATTTTCCACCAACGGTACGGGATGGAGCACCGGTTTATAGACGAATACATCAATCGTGGTGAGTCACTCGGTCACTACACGAAGATCCTGCAGGGCAAACCGTACACGTACGGTCAGCACTTTTTACCGCATGATGTTGAGGTTCGTGAAATGGCTACCGGCATATCACGACGTGAGTCACTGGTTAAACTGGGTTTGCGTCCTATACGGGTTGTGCCGCGCATCGAGGAGGAGATGGACGGTATCGATGCGGTGCGATCGATCCTGCCAACTTGTTGGTTTGACCAGCGGAATTGTACAGAAACTGTTAAGGCTCTGGATCACTATCGGAAAGAATGGGATGAGAAGCTGGGTACGTTCAAGTCCCAACCACTGCATGACTGGGCATCTCATGGAGCCAAATCATTTGAACAATTCGCGGTCGGCTACAAAGCACCAAGTCAGGCGCGCAGGCGCAAGAAGAAAAAAACCAACTGGCGCACCGTGTAATCCTGTGGCACAGTACGCTCACCAGGCCGGGTGAACACAATAATAATAGGCCAGTCCACAGCCAGCAAACCGATGAGGATATAACCGGATGAAGTAGATCGTGAAAGTACATCCCACGATTGTCAAAACTAGAAGTTTCGGTGATATTCAGATCCTCTATCAGTATGTTGACGAGGAACCGGCTCTTGTGATCAGGGCCAATCGCTTCCTTTCAGTCAGAAAGAGAGCCTATGTTATCACCCAGGAATCGGCCTGGAAGTATGTTGATGACGTTGAAAGCCCGCATTCAGGGCACTCATTCTACATGGTTCACGCCTGCGCAATGATCGAAGAAATGCTTGGTCTTGGCAATAGTCTTGACACGAGGTTTCGTATTGCCGAGGCAATCATGGATTGTCTTGAGGATCTGATAAACATGAAACCGATGAAGATCGAGCGAACCCCTGCTGCCGACGTTGTTGGTGTGATGCGCGTCGGTAATGAGTCGTTCGATATTAATGCTGAGATCGAGGGAGACACGATTAACAGCACCGAAGGTTTTGAGCATGTAGACCAACCTCTTGAACTTGCGCGAGGAGATCTCTGATATGCCGTTTGAAAATGTCGGTGTCATTAAAGAACACGTCCCGTTCGAGATGCGTGCCAACGAAGACAGTCAGGCAATTGCTAAAGCACATCCACTTGACTCGGAGGCTGCTTTAGCAACTGAAAGAAAACTCAAAGAGTGGTGGAGCGAGGCGAGAACCGCATCTGCTAATAATCGTTTTGAGCAATCGATTGACGCAGATTTTAACGATGGCTTGCAGTGGACTGATGAGGACTCCAAAGTTCTCAAGGAACGCGGCCAAGCACCTCTTGTCTTTAATCAGATCCAGCAACACATAAGATGGATTTTAGGCACTGAGCGTCGAACCAGGGTTGACTTCAAAGTTTATGGTCGTGAAAAAGAAGACGACAAAGCGGCACAGACCAAAACCAAGTTATTGAAATTTACCGATGATGTTAACCATGCTCCGTTTGCAAGATCTATGGGCTTTGCCGATGCCGTGAAGGTGGGCATAGGTTGGCTTGAGTGCGGTATCAGGTCGGACCCAACCGAAGAGAAGTTGTTCGATCGCTGGGAGTCATGGCGAAACATCTGGAATGACCCGCTTGCCAAAGAACCTGATAACTCGGACTCGCGATTTTTGTTCAGGTCGAAATGGGTTGACGAAGACATTGCCGAGGCGATGTTCCCTGATCGTAAAGAAGTTATTCACCTCGCGTCTGTATCTCACGATTTATTCTCATTTTCTGAAGATGATGACATTGGCTTTACAGGTCTCTACCACGCGTTCACACCAGGCTCGACATTACTGCAGTCCGGTCGTGCCATGTTCAACGACAGTTTCCATATTGGAATCCGAAGGCAACGGGTACGTCTCATTGAATGTTGGTATCGCCAGCCAGAACCAGTGTCGATGCTGAGAACGAGGGTGAGTGCGTTGATGACGCCGTTATTTCGTAATCAGTTGATGCGCATGAACGGTAGCGAGATCAAAGGTCCGAGAAAACCAAGTATTGACTCACTGATCAGCGATGGTCATGCCTCTGTTTATGACGCAGTTAAAATGAAGGTGCGGTGCGCAATATTCACCAACAAGGGAATGTTGCAGGATGTTGAGTCACCGTATCTGCACGAGAAGTTTCCGTTTACGCCGATATGGGCTTTCAGAAGGGACAGAGACAACCAACCTTACGGCACCATTCGCAACATGCGAGATCCTCAGGAAGATCTGAACAAGCGTCGTTCAAAAGCACTTCACATTTTATCTACTAATCGAGTCATTGCCGACGAAGACGCGGTTGAAGATTGGGATGAGACAGAGGAGCAGGTTGCCAGACCAGACGGTATCATCAAGAAGGTGCGAGGTTCCGATTTTGAAATTAAAAATGATACGGCGTTAGCAAAAGAGCATGTCGCACTGATGATCCAGGACATGCAGTTCCTTGAAGGTGCGTCTGGAGTAACTGAAGAAAATCGCGGCGAGGTCACTAACGCAACATCAGGTACAGCTATTGGTCTCCGACAAACTCAGGGCAGTGTTGTCACTGCCGATCTTTTTGATAACTTGCGTTTTGCCATACAGCTGCACGGCGAGAAGAAGCTGTCTTTGATTGAGCAATATTATTCTGAGCCGAAGGTCATTCGTATAACGAACGATCGCGGATCTCAAGAGTTCATGAACATCAACATGCCGGGTCAGGATGCTGATGGTGCGCTTGAGATCGAGAATGATATTACCAAGACCAAGGCAGACTTTATTGTCGATACCAAGACGTTCAATGAGACCGTCAGGCTCGCCATGTTCGAGTCCATGATGAATCTGATGGGTCAGCTTGATCCTGAGGTCCAGCTTGCGCTACTTGATATGGTGTTAGATCTCAGCGATTATCCGAACCGCGATGAAATGGTTCGACGCATCCGTGAACTGAATGGACAGATTGATCCAGACGCACCGAATGCCGATGAGTTACGTAAGCAACGTGATGCTCAAAAAGAAGAAGATGCGGATCGTGAAAAGCGTGATCTGGAAGCCGACATTTCAACCAAGACAACCAGGGCGGCGAAAACGACATCTGATGCAGCTGTGGCGGAAGCCAGCGCAATGAAGACTGCATCTGAGATTGCCGAGGCGTTAGCAGCCAACCCGCAGCTTGCAGCAGCCGTTGATGAATTGTTTGCCAGTTTCAAAGAAGAGAGTGGAGTTATTGATCCTAATACCAGTGGCTCAATAGTGCCGTTCGAAACAGCACGACCACCGGATGACGGTGGCGTTTAATTAAAGACAGTAGTCGCAGGAGTGACGAAATGACGAAGCACGTAGAAAAAGATGATGCAATGGCCGCAGCAGGTTTATCCGACGAGGAAAGGGCTGCACTTGAGGAAAGCGAAACAGACGGCAACGATGCCTCTGCGGAGTCGGATGCGGTAGATCCTCCCCAGGTGACCGATAAAGACAAAGCGGGTGTCGTTGCCGACCCAAAAAAAGATCCCGAAAAAGACCCGGAAAAGGACCCGGAGAAAGATCCTGACAAGGACCCGGAGAAAGATCCCGAAAAAGATCCAGAAAAAGACCCGGAGAAAGATCCCGAAAAAGATCCCGAAAAAGACCCGGAGAAAGACCCGGAGAAAGACCCGGAGAAAGTTGATGACAACGTGTCTGCACCACCAGTGGCAGTTGACTCGTTTCGTGCACAGTTGCAGGCGCGGGGAATACCGGATGATTTGGAGGAGCAGTTAACATCCACCAATGAAGCAATTGAAACTCTCGATAATCAATTAGCCGAAGGTGAGATCGATTACGCCGCGCACGCTAAAGAAAACCGGAAGTTGACTACAAATCTCGCAGAGTTGACGGCGCAAAAGCGAGAGGTTGAATTCGTTAAGGGCAACAACGAACTTATCTCTGATCAACATTGGAACTGGGAAGTCGAACGTTTCATCGAAGAGAACGATGAGTTCAAGAAACCGGTTGTTTATGGTGCGCTACGTGGTGCCTTGGAAGAGTTGTACGCTGACGAAGAAAATCAAGGTAAACCATATCGATGGTTCTTGCGTAAAGCTGCTGAAGGTGTTCGCGAGGCGTTCAATATGGACGTGAAGAAAGTCCCTGTTGAAGAAGGGGCTGAAAGTGAGGAGGCTACCAGGACCGCGCAAATCGAAAAAGAGCACGAGGAGAAGCCGCAGAAACCACCACCGAAGACACTTGCTACATTACCTGAGGCTGCGATTATCGAAGAGAAAGATGACCCGTTCGCGCAATTGGACAAAATGGACGGGATGGAACTTGAGGCAGAATTAGCAAAATTGCCGAAAGCGAAAGCAGATGAATATCTCAACTCCAGAGAGTTTTGAGTAATGCCACTGTTCCACGACCTTGAGGTTGGAAGCCGCTTGAGTGTTGATTTGTTTACCAATCACAAGCTGAAGATCACCAATGGAGATGACAGTAAAAAGGTCGTGGTTCAGTTAATTTACAAGCGTGGAAATAAGTATGCTCGTCTTGCAATAGACGCCCCAGAGGAAGTGCGAGTTGAATTGCTCCCCCCTGATGGTGTTATAGTCGGCTAAATAGGGTAGTGGCTCTATTTATTTTTTGATCGTCGCAGGAGTGACGACTTACCAACCAAAGTTGGAGGTTTTGTCACCATGGCGCAAACCATTATCGGTCTCAACGACCCGAAGGCAGTAAAGAGGTTTTCCGCATTCCTTGCTGTCGATACCGCACGAGTATCGTATTTCAACAAGAAGTTCATGGGTGTAGGTCCAGATTCAAACATGCCCATTCAGATGCTCCCCCAACTAGAGTCAGACGCTGGTGAACAGATCACCTTCGATCTCTCTATGCAGCTTCGCCAGCAACCGATTGAAGGCGACGATGTTCAGGAAGGAACTGAAGAGGATCTGAAGTTCTACACTGACAACGTCTACATCGATCAGATGCGTGGAGGTGTTAACTCCGGTGGTCGGATGACTCGCAAGAGAACCATCCATGACTTGCGCAAGGTCGCAAGGGCAAGACAGGCTGAATGGTGGGGTCGAATTTTCGACGAACTGTTCTTCATGTATATCTCTGGTGATCGAGGCGCGAACACAGAATACATTTTCCCAACGTCGTATGCGGGTTTCAGTAACAACTCGCTTGTTGCGCCCGATGCCGAACATGTTATGTACGGTGGTGACGCAACTACTTTCGCAACGATCTCGAACGACGATCAAATCACAACGACCGAAGTCGATCGCGCCATCACCAAAGCCGTGATGATGGGTGGTGGCACACAAGGTACTCCGCAGATTCAACCGATCATGGTTGATGGCGAGGAGCATTTCGTGCTGCTGATGTCTCCATGGCAGGCGTATGACATGAGGACCGCTACCGGTGCGGCGAACTGGCTCGAAATCCAAAAAGCCGCTGCTGCTGCGGAGGGACGCAAGTCGCCCATCTTCAAGGGTGGGTTGGGTATGCACAACACCGTTGTGTTGCACTCGCATAAGGGCGTGATTCGATTCACTGATGCCGGTGCTGGTTCAGATCAACCTGCTGCTCGCGCATTGTTCCTTGGCTCGCAGGCTGCTGTCGTCGCGTTCGGGTCTCCTGGTACTGGTTTGCGTTTCAACTGGCACGAAGAGACACGAGACAACGGTAACCAGTTGGTTATCAGCACGTCGTCAATCTTTGGCCTGAAGAAGACCAGGTTCACAATTGAAGGCACCGCAAAAGACTTTGGTGTTATCGCGCTGGATACCTACTCGGCTGATCCAGGTTAAGGATAAGTCGAACGGAAACGATATTGCCTAATATTTAAGAGGAAAGATTATGCCAACTGTAGCTTCTGTAATGGGTTCCAATGCGGGTCCTTCGATTGCATCTGCCCAAGCTGGTCAGACGGTAACCCAACGTGGTAACTACGAGTTGCTCGCAGCACAAGCGGAGGACGACACACTGTTGATCCGCCTGGTGAAGCTGCCAGCGCAGCATCGCATGGTATCGCTCGTCGTGGAAAATGACGATCTCGATGATGCTGCTGGTCTTGTGGTTGACATTGGTCTTGAAGACACTGTGCAAGATCCTGCGGATACGACTGACGCGACGTTAGTTGCTACTGGTGTGACCATGCAGGCAGCTGCAGTGGCTCGCTACGAAACACAGGCTATGCTGGAACTTGCGGTAGTGAATTACGATCGGTTCATCACGATCGACATCACTACTGCTGCTGGAACCGGTGCGGCTGGTGGCATTGCAGCAACTCTCGTGTCGCGACCGGAACTCGGCGCGCAATTCGAAAACTAATAGGAAGCTGACATGGGCACAGTAACAACTGTAATGGGTTCAAACGCTGGACCGGCAGTCGCATCGGCACAAGCTGGACAGTCTACGACGCAACGCGGGAATTACGAGTTGACTGCCGTGGAAGTTGATGACACGACTCTGCTTATCCGGTTGGTCAAGCTGCCAGCGCAGCATCGCTTCGTGTCGCTGTTGATTGAGCATGACGATCTCGATGCGGTTACGGCTCATGCGATTGACATTGGTGTTGAAGACACCGTGCAAGATCCTGCGGATACGACTGACTTGACGCTGATCGCAGCCGCAGCGACTATTACTCAAGCTGCTGGTTCAACTCGCTACGAAACACAGGCCATGTTTGAGTTCCCAGCAGTGAATTACGACAGATTTATCGTTGTGGGCATGGAAACTGCTGCAACAACTGCGCAAGCTGGTGGTATTGCAGCAACTCTCGTGTCGCGACCAGAACTCGGCGCGCAGTTTGAAAACTAGCCTCCTCTTCGGATGGTTGGATTGTGGTTTGGTGGGGGCGTAACTGCCCCCACTGTTTTATAACTTGGGGAGATAGACAATGCTCATTGAATTGCATATCAGACGTACCAGAAATGGTGTCGGATCAGAAATCAGTTTTCCTGGTGTGGTGTACAAGTTTCATCCACAACCGAAACTTACAGACGGTGATGAGGCTGCTCACGTCTGCGAGGTTAAAGACGAGGCGCATCTCGCTCGTCTGTTGTCAATCAAGGAGTACACCGAGTACGGCGAACCAATGGTTGATGTGGTGCTACCGGAACCAGTGCTTGAGGAAATTCCTGACGAACCGAGCGAGGAAGATCTGCTCCAGGAAGAAGAAGATCTCGACATCGAAATGCAGATGTGCGAAACCATTGTCGGTATGAAGGTCAGTGAGGCGAAGGATCAGCTTGGTGGCTTAACTGACAACGCGCTGGCGCAACTTTCGGTAATGGAGCGTGCTGGTCAGGCAAGGTCTACTTTGCTTGAAGCGATCGATGACGAAATAGCAGCACGAGAAGAAGAAAACCCTGTAGAGGACCCTGAAGAGGACCCCGAAGACGAGTAGGTGAAACCACATGGCTAGTGCCCAGGATATAAAGCTACCTCTTACGCTTGAGGAGTTGGCAACACTTTTCAGGCAGGACGTTGATGATCTACCTGGGGATACAGTCACCAGCGTTAACTGGAAAAATGATGATGAGGGTCTCCTGTGGAAGAATCAGGAGATCACTCGCTACGCGAACCAGGCTGCTAATGAGTTCTGTTTTCGTCAGCCCATTCTCGATCAAGACACCAAACCAGCGATTACGCAGATAACCGTAGCTGCTGGCACAGGTGTCTATGCACTCAGCCCCAAGATTCTCGCTATCAGGCGTATGAAGTTTGTTGATTCAAACGGCGACGAGTTCCTCGTTGGTAAGCGCACCACGCAATGGATGGATCGGAACAAAAGCCAATGGGACCTGGAGGCATCTCCAGCGCAGGGTGTTGTCGAGTTTTACATTGAGGATACCGACACCCATCAGTTGCAGTTATATCGTGTGCCAGAACTTGCCGGGACGATTCATATGACGGTAGACAGATTGCCGAGCACTGCCATGCTCTGGTCTGCCCGTCATCAGCACATTCCAGAGATTCACGAGCAACACCATTATTGTCTGCTTGAGTACATGAAGCACCTTGCTTACAAGAAGCGAGACACAGAGACTGAGAATAAGAAATTAGCGCAAGAATCTTTGGATGCGTTTACTGCAATGGTTGGTGAGCGTCCTTCTGCTCGTCTGTTGCGAGTTCGGAAGCAAGAAAGAAATAATCCGCGTCGTGCCAGGGCGCAATATTTTTAGGAGATCCAGATGAGCGTTGTAAAAATCAATCACCCTGAGGCGTGGCAAAAACTTGTTGACCTCCCATCTATCGCAACCATCACGACCGTCGATGTCGATATTACCGGGTTGGTTGGTGTGAAGCCTGGTGAGTTGTATCTTGTAGCGTTTGATCTCGGTGCTAATGGTGTCGATGACGGTCTGGGCTATTCAGCCACTGCGTGGGCAACTGCACCTGGTCAGCTTACGGTACGATTTGTCAATCCGACAGCTGGCGCTATCAACCCCGCACCAGATGTGGAGATGACATACCTGCGGCTGTAGCAATGGCCCTGCTTCTCATAGAGGGGTTCGAGCAGTACACGCTAACGGACGAGTCTGAATTGGCTCGCGGCGGCTGGTATACGACAACCGGTGCGTGGACTACTGTATTTAATTTTGTAACCGGCAGGCATACCGGTGGTCGTGCAGTTACCTTGCAAGGCAATGGCTTTAATTTAACTCATGCCGTAAAACCGAGTGCATCCTTCACCTGTGGATTTGCCTACAAATTACTTAATGGTGGTCCAGCCAACCTTCCCTTATTGGCTTGCAGGAATAACGCCATCGATCATCTGGTCCTGGTTGCGACTGCCGCTGGTGAACTTGAACTTAGACGCGGCGTAACGCAGATAGATATTACCAGTGGTCTTGGGTTGACCCAGGGTGTTTGGTATTACTTTGAGATTGAAGCAACCATCGATAATAGCGTCGGTGCTTATGATGTTCATATGGATGGATCTCAGCTGTTTGCCGATACTAGCGTTGACACTCAAAATGCTGGCGCGGCGCAGTGCGATAATATTGAGTTTCATGGTAACTCCACACTTGATCCAATTGTCGATGATATTTATTTCCTAGACGATACCGGCGCAGACAACACTGGCCTGCTGGGTGACTGCAGAGTTGAAACCATATACCCCGATGCCGATGGCAATGAGAACGATTTTACTCGTGTCGGCGGCGGCTCCAATAATTACGAGGCAGTTGACGATGGCGGATCTCCCGATGATGACAGCACGTACAATTGGTCGGCTACCGTAACGGATCGTGAGCTATACGGTTTTGCCGCACTTGCTGGGAGCATTGATACTATCTACGGTGTTGATGCGAAGATGTTGGTACGAAAAGAAGATGCTGGGTTTCGAGAGGTTCGTGTTATTGGTCGCAGCAATGTAACCGAAGTTGAGAGTGTCGATAAAACCTTGGGTGTTGACTATCGCCTGCTGAATCATATCTACGAAAATGATCCGAATGGTGGTATCGACTGGACCGAATCAGCTGTGAATTCTGCACAGTTTGGTTTGGATCTGCAGACATGATTTAGTCCATGAGTACCTACAGCACAGACTTTGCGGGTATGACCACTGGGTCTGCGCCGACAAATTTCACCAATAGATACACCACTACAAGTCAAACCTGGACTGTTGAAAGTGTTGGCGAGGCCGAAGACGATCGCGTTTTCAGGTTTGTCCACACCGCTAACGCAATACGTCTGTTTAGTTTTGATGATGTTGACGCCGATACCGAGCGCCAAGATTCAGAGATAGTCGTTCGCTGGCGAATCAATGATGCAGATGCCGATCTTGGCTTTAGTTTTTGGGTAAATGGTAGTGGCGGCGCTGGCACCGAAGATGGCTACCTCGTTGAGTACGCACTCCTGTTTGGAGTTGTCGAGCAGTGGCAACTGAAGCGTTACGACGCCGGGACTCCTGCCAATATAGGTGGGGCAGTTGGTTGGCCTGGTAATGCACTAGAGGATGTTGCAAATAATAATCCTGTCATCGACAAGTGGTACTACTCTCGATTCAGGAAGAACGGAACCGCACTTCAATTCAGGGTTTGGAAGGCGAGTGAAGATGAGCCAACTGACTGGCTAATCGATACAACAGATGCCGACCTCGATGCCGATGGTTGGGTCGGTATAGGCTGCCAAAATCAGGATCAGTTTGAAATCGATTATGTGGGTGTCGGAACTAACGGCGACACGGCACCGATAGACGCCTCAACAAACACTAATCTCAGGATCACGCAGGCCGCTGCTGCCGTTCTTTACACGGACCCAACCACACCGGTTCGCCTCACCGCCGCATACGCTGCAGTGCTGTACAAGATAAGTGGAGCCACGCCAATCACTTCGGATCACGCCATACCGATTGAATGGGGTCCGGGATTAAATATTGATCACATCCTTCCTGTTGAATGGCGTCAGGGTATCGCACAAGACAATGTCATTCCGATTGACTACGGAGGTCCGTTCAGTGCAGATAATTCAATACCGGTTGAGTGGTCGCTCGAACTCACAGTTGATAAGCAGATTCCTGTCGAATGGAATAGCACAACAACACCTGGAGACCATCAGGTTCCTGTCGAGTGGCGAGGTGCAATTGCAGGAGACCATCAGTCGCCAATCAACTGGTCAGGGTTCTCAGACTTTGATCACGTTATCCCGTACGCATGGAGAGGACCTTTCGCAGATCCCGGTGCTGACTTCCAAGTACCTTATGGATGGAAACTAGAATTAGAGTTCGATCGTCAGTCGCCGGTTGAGTGGATCACTGAACTTGATCGGGATCATCAGATCCCAGTGGAGTGGTTGACGGAAACGGTACTGGTTGCTCTGTCCGAGATCCCGATTAACTGGGGTGGTCCCGTCGATGCAAGTCATTCAATTCCGTTGGAGTGGCATGGTGAGTTACTGGCGGATCGCGTAATCCCGTATGACTGGCAGCTGACTGTATTCCTGGAGATCGACCGACAGATCCCATTGGAGTGGACCCAGGAACTTGCTCCTGATCACCAGGTTCCGGTTGAGTGGCACCTAGAGTTGCGGTTGGATCAGCAGATCCCGTACGAGTGGAACACACCGTTCGCACCTGTTGACTTCATCGTTCCCGTTGAGTGGACTCTTGGACTTGCTGTGGACGCGTCTGTACCAGTTGAGTGGGATGCCGACGTTATACAGGACAACACCATACCCGTTGAATGGGTTTTGGAGATTGATGATGATGCCGTGATACCGATCGAGTGGCTTAGTCTGAATTCTATTTTTGATAGGGTCGTTCCTATCGAGTGGCGCACCACTGTTAACGCTGATCAGGTAATGCCTTACAGCTGGTTGCTGGAGCAGTTTGTTTCATCTGATCTTGAGTTTCCAATTGAGTGGCAGCAAATATTCTTCAAGACTTTCGACCAGTTCATTCCGTGGGAGGCGCGTGGAATTGCGGAACTCAGTAGCGCAATACCTGTGGAGTGGCGTGCAGATCCTGGGATCTTCGAAGAAATTCCAGTTGAGTGGACAGATCCTTTGTTCGCTTTATTCGTTGCTCGAACCGATGCAAGCTGTGAGTTTTGGTTGGCAGATTGCAATGGTGTCAGGTGGGAGGCGCAGCTGTGTGCGGCATTGTGGCTGGCAGATGAGATACCAGTTGAGGCACAATCAGCATCAGAGCCTGGGACCGAATGGGATGCACCCGATGAAGAGATCGGTGGCACCTGGTTTGCTGCAGCAAGACTTAGTATTTGGGAGGCGAAATGTTTGCCAACACTTTGGGTCGCAGATCCACCAAATGTCTGGTGGGCAAAACGATGTGCCGCTACCTGGCGAGCCGAGACCAGACCAGCGGTATGGACAGCAGAGTCACAGGGCACGAGGTGGACCGTGCTTGAACCGAATCCGAGAAGGACAGGGTTCTGATGATCATTGTGGTTACAAGATGGGAAGCTACACAGTTGTCACCGTTGGAGGAATGGCAGCTGTGGCGTCAGATGCGCGGTGCCTTCGGTATCACTCGCTTCAAGTTTGTGCCTGTCATGGACGAAATGAAACAGGTCGATGTCGATCAGTACGCAACGATGGAAGAGGCACTGGCGTCATTAGATCCGAACATGCCGAAAGCGTTTCTCGAACCGAGTGGCGACAAAACTATGGGCGAACTCCCACAAGACGACTTGGTGTTGATTTGCGGCAACACCGACAATAACAATACGTGGCATGCAGGTGCTGATGAAATGTACTGCATCAACACAAACGGCTTGACTAGGCATAACCACCTGTACGCACCGAACGCGGTCGCGATTGCGCTGGCAATAAGGTTGGGTCAGTAATGGCTCTTACCGACAACAGAACCAGGTTGCAGGATTGTCAGGACGATGCTGACTTCGCGACTACTGGCTCGCAGCTTAACCCCAATGACCTTGCCGGTAACACGCTCATCTCTCCGAACTCTGTCCAGGTGCAGCACTCGAACGTATATGACGACACGTATGCGATTGAGGATTCAGCTGATGCGACGTTCGCTCTCGACCTGTCTAACTCGACCATCTACATCGCGGTCAAGGACAATGGTTATGACGTGGCAGAGGTTGTCGGAGCCGGTGTCGTCGTCGGTGACACAGGTGGTACGGATCGAATCGGCTATCAAGCCGGTGGTTCTAACGCACTGGGCTTGCCGTACCAGAAAGTATTCAACGTATTCAAGATAGATCTCAGTGAGACTGATGCCAATCCAGGTTCATCAGATGTCGGTCACCACGTATTCAATGGGGCCGAAGCAAACTTCGATTCTTCTGACGTTACTCAAATCGGCTATGGAGGCATCCATAACGCGAAGGCACAGGGTAACGTCGCCAACGTCTTTATCTCAGGCATTTACTATGACCTGAACACGGATTACCACGCGTCCGTCACAGGTGGATCTTCAGGCACGCCAGAAACGATGACCGACCTGGTTGGCGATGATGAGACTGTCGGCGCAGCAATGTTTTCCAATCCGATTGGTGATGCGTTCTACCTTTTTGCCAATACCGAGTTTGGTGCCGCTACCGGCGACACTGGATTCGAAGGTGTTGATCAGCAGTGGTACTACGTTGGTGACAACGGTGGTGGTCGTTCGATAGGTGCGGGTAATTTCATCTTCAGGCTTCTGGGTGGCACCGGTACAAATGCGTTTCGACAGACCCGCGTCGTAAACATCAACACTGGTGTGCGTGCGCCATTCGATATGTCCGATGCTGATTTCGATGAACTCGAACTGCTGGCAACGACTTGGATTAACTTCGGTGCCATTACTTACCCTGTGCAGGATGCTTCTAAGTTCAGCAGGAACTCGACATACGTTAACGGTGATCAAATGGATCTGTCGTCGCTGGATATGGACGGCAATACCTGGAACGGATCGAACGATGCAAACGGTGCCGTTGTGTGGGGCACGGTCGAAGAGGACCAGGAAAAACAGATCAACTCGACCTTCGTTAGAAGCGGCACACATAACGCAATCGAGATTGCACCAGTCGGTGCCGGTCCATTTACCTACGATGTCAGTGGTCTGGTGGTTGACGGTTTCGCCTCACAGGATGATGGTGACGCAGTAGAGGCTGAGAAGGTTTTCTTTATTAACCCGTCTACACTCGACGCAGACATCAACATCAACTTGGCTGGATCTAGCGCAGTCAATATCGGTGGTGGTCTCGACACCGGTATCGAAGGATTCTCTTACCGTATTGTTGGGAGTTACACCGGGCTTGTGACGATCACGCAGACCGTGACTCTCGCAATAACCGTAACAGATGCTGATGACGGTTCCGTTCTTGAAGATGTGTTTGTCAGTATTCGCAATGCCGCAACGAACGCTTTGGTGTCGGAAGGCAGGACAAACGCAAGCGGCTTATATCAGGACACCGGTTACAACTACACAGGTGACCTTGCTGTAAAAATCAACGTCAGGAAGTCTAGCCCAGGTGATACACGATACCTGCCGAAAGCAGATGGCAATACGATTATAAGCACTGGCATGAATGCTGCTGTGCAGATGACACCAGATCCTATTGCCGGTGCAATTGATGCGGTCAGGTTCGATATTTCCAAACACGGTCAGATCAGTAATGATGTAAGTGGCACCACAATAACTGCGAAGGTAAAACTTCCTGGTGGAACCAATCGCAAGCTGGTCGTCGCCGGATTTTACTGGGATTCGACAGTCAACAGAACGGTTACGTCTTTCACTTTTGATGGCGATGCCATGACCGATACCGCAGGTGGAAACTTCGTACAGGAAGGCAGTGAGTTCCACGAGGTGTTCTTATATCGTCACGACATCCCTGATGCGGATTCTGGCGCTAAAGATGTGGTCCTGACGCTCTCTGGTGCTGCGCCATTCCGTGCCATTGCGTTTGCAGTAATCAACAAAGCCGCAGCTGGCGCAGAAGAAGATGATGGCAACAGCGTGGGTCAGGCAGTGACATCAAATCCATCGATCAGCTTGAACAATACGACGCAGCCAGCGATCGATGTCATGTTTTCTTTGACAGATGACCTGGATACGTTCCCACCTGCCGCAAGCGGTGTGGGGTCTATTCGTCGTGCGGATAAAGTAGTCGATGGTGCCAAGCAGATTACGATTATCAGGGCCGATAGGGTTGCTACCGGCGCACATAGTATTGGTGCAGATTATGACGCCTCCTCAAAGAGTTACGTCAGTGCTGCCGCAACGTTTGGGGATTAAAAATATAAAGCTATAACTAGCTTGATGAGCTAATTTCTGGTACAAATTCGGTGTGTGGTCGCAGGAGTGACTCTAGCCTCTAATTGGAGAGTTACTGATGGGAACTTTTTTAGGTAATCGGTGGGACATTGATTACACGGCGAAACGTATATTCCGCGATGTCGTAGAGTCGCCTACCGTAACCGACACATCCCTGGCGCTTTACTCTGCGCTTCAAGACCTATTCGATGAACCGGACCAGATGGATGACCCGGTTCCTATGTCGGCACAGACGCCGACAGCGTTCACGGTCATCAATCAATGGTTTATTGATGATGAGTCCACCCAGTACCTGACTGGCGGCGCACTGACTACGCTGGGTTGGGCAACTGGTGAAGTTCGTGCCATCTCCTACAATGGAAGTGGTGCTGGAACACCATTCGCGGCCTCAGACCTTGGTAAGATAATTAGCGGCACGACTACTGGTGACACCGGCACCATTCTCGCCTTTGATGAAAGGTACGGAGCAGAGATAGGGGTGGCATGGATTCGTCCCGATGACCCTGCTACTGATCTTTTCGATGACGCCGCGACAGAGGCATATACCGTAGCCTCATCTTCTGCGGCTGGCGATTTCACCGATACTTACGCCGCAGCTTCCGGTGGTGGGGTGGCATCCGAGACAGGTGAATCGCTTTGGACTAACCTGTTCAGTCTTGGTACGATTTTTGTTAATTCGACCTTGTACATTTACCAGGATGGTGTCGAGCTAATTGGTCGTGAGGTAGGTGCGACGAATCGTTGGTGGGGTTCGGGTCAGATTGACATCTTGGTTAAGGTCAAGTCAACCGATGTTGAGATTGATGATGCCGAGGTCACGGTGTTCGCTCGTCAGTACGGTGCCTTGTTCGACAACTTTATTATTGACTTGACGACCGGTGGCAGACAACCGGTGCCGCTGGCAACTGGTGGCGACCTGAACAACGCCACAGGACTTCGTGAGATGGTGCTTGCTGTTGGCCCAACAGATCAATTCACTGTCGGTGAGGTGATCCAGGATGATTCCGACGACACCATCCAGGGCATCGTGACTTCGTCGGCTGGCACTCCCCCGGCGATCACTGTTCAGTATTACCTGATCGGCCCCGCGCTTGCCGACTTCAGTGGTGCGACAGGACAGTTCACTGGAGCAGACTCCGCTATATTTGGCACCGCTGTTGCGCCGACTGATATTGGTCCAGCAGCACTTGGTACAGATCCTTTAATCGTCTTTGCTGCTACGGACGTGAGTCTCGGTGGTGGTCAGGCCGCATTCCCGTACAGTATTGCGGTTGATGGTGAAGCCAACCCGGTTGCTGATCTGTACGAGTTTCATAAAGCCGAGATCAGACGTGGTCGAGGCGGCGGCGGCACCTATATATTTGATGCCGAAGGCGTCAATGGTGAGGCATATCTCGGCAACGACTTGCAGGCTGAGTACAACACGCAAACCGGTGCCTTTGTTGAAGGTGAGGTGCTGTATTTCCATGACTCAGGTGACGCGTTAGTAGCACAGGGCACTGTGGTTGCAGACCATGACGATGGTCCTACCGGTGATCTGATTATGCGCAACACCCGCGTCTTCACGCTGAACGCCATCACGCAAGTTGGTGATGACCCAGTGCAAGCATCGTATACGGACTTTGCCACGGTATCTGCGACCCGGACGATTACTACGCCTAAGTCGGCACCTCTCGGAACCTTTGCTGGTGGTACCTACTTCGGTGCGCCTGGTGTGGTCTTGACTGATGTGGCACCTGCCGATGTGCAGGCGTTCCAGTTGGTCGATGACGATGGCAACGTACGTAATCCGCCGCTGTTTATCAACGCAACTGTTACCGCTGTCAACGGTACTGATGCTGACCGTGTAGGCATCTTCGTTCTAACCGCACCTTCCGGGGTTATCGATAAGGCACAGCACGGTATCGCCGCACCGACAGGTGCTTTCAATGGTGAGGCTGACGTTCAGATCAGGTTTGATGCCACGATTCCGAATGACACGCCAGAGTCCGGTACGACCCGTGTAGTCGATACCGTGAATATTGTCGAACTTCGATTCAGGTACGCGTCGTTCTCTGGTACTGACCTGACGCTGACGAACGTAGCCGAAGGAACTGGTGTAACGACACCAGACGCTGCTGGGACGCAGCTGATTGATACCAGTGCAAACTTCACCAATGCAACTGATGACCCTATTATTGGCGACGTTATATTGAATATCACGGATTCGTCATGGGGTGTAATCACGGCCATCGATGATGCCAATACGATCTCGCACACGCCGTTGCAGGGCGGAACGGATGATGACTGGGACGCAGCAGACACCTATGCCATCAATGCCGTTCCTTACGATCTGAATGCAGCCGACACTGCTTACATTCCCATCCTTGATGTGATCGCAACTGGTGGTGATCCGGTGAATATGTCGAGTGCAAACCTCGTGTACCTGGCAGACATACCTGTTCTTATTCGTGTCAGAAACGGTGGGTCTGTAGATCCAATCCAACCTTTTGAGATTGAGAATACGATCGACACAGGTGGGTTGAGTCAGGCAGCTATTCGCACACCTGATACTATCGCCACGTAGTAGGAGATT
>Ga0114923_10000570_pt1 | contig 28268 bp, 38 predicted proteins | sample SumtaG_FD_89578 | JGI IMG/M metagenome (GOLD analysis project Ga0114923, IMG submission 89578) | Deep subsurface microbial communities from Indian Ocean to uncover new lineages of life (NeLLi) - Sumatra_00157 metaG | ecosystem: Environmental > Aquatic > Marine > Oceanic > Sediment | place: near... | reverse complement strand
TCGGCACACCGCGCTTGCAGCGCGCGTTTTGGTTGTAGCAAGATCGCGCATCGAATTCGCTTGGAAGGCGTACATCGATGCGGTGCCGGGAATCTCGCACAAATCTGAATCAATGGAAGTTCTTCGCAACGGTAACGGGTTGCAAGAGCGAATCGCGCGCATCCTATTCCCCGAGTTCGAGGGAGTTCCTTACCACAACTAAGCGGGGAGATGATGGCTATTCAGGAAGCGTATATTACCGAAGCGGTCGAGGAAGCGGTGCGGAAAGCAATTCGTGGCAACTGGACAGTCGAGAGATTTGCTCAGGAAGTTTTCCAGCGTTGGAGCGATCAGCTTATGGTCGATAGGCAGGATGCTATTAATCAGTGGAAGAAAGTACAGGAGGCCTTGAGGCGCTGATGGGACCAAAATGTGAAATCTACCGAAGGATAGCCGAAGCTCTTTCACGACATCTGGATTCACCTTATGATGACGTGAAGATCGATTGCATGGCTGCACTCGCTGACTTGCTCATCATTGCATCAATGGAAGATGACAAGATTCAAAAGGAATGTCTTAAGGCTGCGAATTGGAAGGTGCAATAGTGGATCACGAAATCAAGGTGTGGCACGACAACGCGCAGAAAAACATCGATGATGCGTGCAAGTCAGCGTACAACGATTTTCATTCCATGACGCAGCCGAAGATCGAACACGCCAAAATGAGCGTTTCAAAACTCACCAAGCTCGCGCAGATGCGGACGGTTGAGAGGATGTTCTTGATCGCGCAAGAAATGATGAAGCCCAACCTGCATAGAGACGAGGTGCGCGGCGGGAAGGAATTAAAGCCATCCACTGAAAAGTTCCTCGAATCTATCGATACGTTGTACCATGAAATTGAAGCTGAAAGGTGGTAGTATGAAAGAGGGAGTTTAAGCGAATCGCGCGTGGTTGGTTCTTGCCTGAAAGCCCAAGCGAATAGCCCACGAAACTCGAATCCTCCACGAATCTGCTATCAAACCTACCGCGCGCGGAACGCCTCATGTGTTGGTTCGAATACGGCGGCGACATCTACGAAGGAAATCTCATTCGATACAAGCGCACGAAAAAGCGCTTTCGAATAATCCCCTGCCCAATCTGTCAAGCAACCATCTCCCTGTCCCAAGTGGAGAACCGCACCGACAATTGCGGAGCGCTCACTGTCAAGGATGAGGTAGTCTGCCCCGCAGTAAAATGTGATTGGCGGGGCCACATCAAGGCGGGGGCGTGCGAAGATAGTAGGCCGTTAAGGTTGACATAGGGTAAAGGTCAATTGTAGTATAGAGGGAGAGAATACCCTCGTTAGAGGTTCGCCTTGACATGAACGAGATCGATGATGGAAATGGTTACAGTCGTAAGGATGGAATCCTCGTTCAAACCCGCCGCGAACTTGTATGGTCAATGGATAGAAGGGGATTCAAGCCCGCAGAGATCGTTAATGAACTCTCCGCTCGCCCTGGTGAATTGCTCGATGGAATCTCCGACCCATACCAGACAGTAACCAAAGACATCAGAACCGGCAGAGCAATTGCCATCAAGCTCCGCGAAGCTGGCGACCTCAAGGAAATTGAGGGGCGATACATTGGTCAACTCGAAGAGCTTTACCACGTCGCCATCATTAATAAGGATGTCCGAACCGCGCGTGAAGTTCTGCACGATTGGGCGCGTGCGCACGGCATGAGAGTTGAGGAAGCAATGGTTGTGAACTTCAATCAGAGCAACCAACAAACGAACATCATTGGTGGCAATGGACACGGCGAACGAACCATCGCAGAAGTCAGCACAAATATCCGAGGAATCATCGCAGAAGTTGAACGTACTCTTAGCGGCGCTGAAAACAGAGGCCGCGTACTTGAGGGTACTCAAAGCTCGGACGAGCCTAGCTGATTTCGAACGCTACGTTTTTGGTTGGGACGTTCAGCCGTTTCAAGAGGAATGGCAGCGCGCGGTTGAAGATCCAGAACTCCACTCCGTTCTAATCTACGCATCAGTCGAGCATGGCAAGTCGCAGAATTTCTCTGTTGCCTATCCTCTATTCGAAATGGGCCGCAACGTTGACATCAGGATTGCGCTCATCTGTTTGAGTTCAGGGCAGGCCGAGAAGTTTTTAGGTGAAGTCAAAGAGATCATCACAGGTGATTCCGAGATCTCGATTCGTTACCGCGAAGTTTTCCCGCACGTTCAACGCGGCAAGACGAAGGGTAAATTCAAAGCGTGGGACAAGAACGCAATCATCATTGAGCGCAATATCGTTTCGCCTGATTATACGATGGCTGCGATTGGTGTTGGCAAGTCGTTTCTCGGCGCGCGCTATGACCGCATCATCTATGATGACATCCTAGATATGGAGAACACGTCAACTGATGTGCAGCGCAACAAGATTGAGGATTGGATGAACTCGACCGCAGAAACACGACTCGTAGCGAACGGAAAATCGATCTTCATTACTACCGCATGGAATGAGGATGACGCAGCGCACCGTTGTGAAGCGAGCGGCGAATGGGTTGTTTTGAAAACACCGGCAATCGCAACGCTACCGAACGGCGATCCGGATTGGAGCGCCGCTACAGCGTGGCCGAGTCAATGGCCGATTGAGCGGTTGCAGCAGAAATTCCGTAAGGTCGGACGCATCGAATTCGCACGGCAATTCCTGTGCTTGGCATTGAGTGATGCGCAATCGATTTTCAAATCAGCATCGTTCGAGTTTGCATTGAAGGCAGGCGCAGACTATACGCTATTCAAAAGCTATGCGCCGGTCGAGGCAGAAAAGGATAATTGGATTCACACAGAGCCGGTGTACGTCGGCCTCGATCCTAACATCAAGAAAAAGCGCACGTCAGATGACACCGGGATATTCGTTGCTTGTGTTCACGCTGACAACAGGCGTAGAATCCTGCACACCGTATCCGAGAAATTAGATGGGGGCTTGATACTCGATGCACTAGCAGAGTTGAAGGTTCGATATAAGAATTTGGTTGGTGTGTTTGTCGAGGATGTCGGTGCGCAAGATTACCTCGTTCAGTTTGCGAAGCTCCGAAAAGACATGCCGCCAATCAAAGGTTTCACCACGACAGGAAAGAATAAGCTCGATCCTGAACGCGGCGTTCCATCGCTCGCAACAGAGCTAGATAATGGCTTGTGGATTTTTCCTAACAAGACGAACGATGGAAAACCATTCCCGCAAATCTTCACGCTGATGCACAAGTTGAAAACGTGGAATCGAAAAGAGCATACAGCGGATATCATCATGGCGATGTGGTTTTGTAGAGAGGCAATCCTTTCAACGTTCGGTATGCCGATTAGAACGGGAGGTGAAAAAAGAGAGTTCGTTAAGCACGAAGAAAGTAGATTTCATGATTCACAACACCACGCGAAGTCAGGTTTTCACTCACATTAAAAAGGAGAAAGCGAATGTGGAAACGATTAGTCATGGCAATTGCGGTGCTTGTTTGCATCGTTATGTTCGCGCCTGCAATCGAGGCGAAAGAACAGAAGTTCGAAATCGGCTTGCAGTATGGTCGATACTTCGATGACCACGGCGGGACCAACGCAGAAAACGATGCGATTGGTGGCTTGGTCAAATGGGCGACGTTTGAACATCTCCAATTCTACGGGGATTTTCTACGCAGCACAGATCAGTCAACGTTCTATCAGATTTCAGGTGGGGCGCTTTTCAAGATAAACTCGGTGTTGCTTGGAGGCGGGTATGAATATGCCAATGGCGACGCTGGAAATGAGCGCTTCATTAAGTTCATTCTCGGTTGGGAACTGGATATCGGTGAGCATGTTATCTGGTCGCTCTATCCAGCGTACCATCGCTCGATTACCGATTTCACCGGAATCGAAGCGGACGATTTTTATACGTTGACAACGGCTATCAGTTTCCATTAAGATGCTGACGGCAGACACGTTCAGAGATCCGGGGCGGGCAGCTTTGGTCTGTCCGTCCCGAATGATACCTCTAACGGGAGCAACCGATGATCGAGTAGAGGCGCGGCAAAGTGCCGACCCCCACCAACCTATTAGTAGATCCAGGGTTTGAACTCCGTTCAACTGAATGGAAGTTCATTCAGGATTGCACCATTCAAGGCGCGTCAATCATTACGTTCGAACCGGACGCGCGCACAGGAACAAATTACGCGCAGCTTCAAGGTCGATTCATCGGCCCGATGTGTTCAGAGATCTTTCAAGAGTTCCCCGTTACACCCGGCGTCCCCCTATTCTTTAATGGTTGGTACACCGCATCAAATCTCGGCGTTGCAAATAAAAAGCTAACCATAGGAATATTTGGCGGCACAGAAAGTGATTCCGCTATCGTTGAAGTAAATGAATCATCGTACTCACCACTCCCCGCCTTGAAAATAACAACCACAGGAACAACAATGCGATTGAGATTCGCCGTCAATAAAGGTACGAGTGGCGGCTTCGGAATCGCAAGAGTAAACCTCGATGATTTATTCGTAGGGGAAGATCCCGACGCACGCAGCGCACAACCCGCTCGCAGAAATTACCGTCAAGGTGCAATAGGGATCGATCAAGAACTCAAAGCACGAACACTCACGCCGCTCAACTTTCGGAAAGCAACGACATCCCCAAAACCTACAACGGCTAAGGGGATTCCTACTCCGAAGCCATAACAGGAGCGACGTGAAATGGCTGCTGCATCAAACTGGCTAGAAGATGAAATTATCAAGCACATTTTCCGCACTGGTTCCTTCACCAAGCCAACCGTCCTAGCGGTTGCACTCTGCACCGCCGCCCCGGTTGATGGCGATACCGGCGCTACGATCACCGAAGTTGCCAATGCAAACGGTTACGCGCGTAAACTAAATAATCCTCTCGACGCAAACTGGACCGCGACGGCTGGCGGTGACGGGCAAACCGACAATACAGGGGTTCTTACATTCGACACAGCAACGGGATCATGGGGCACCGTGACGCACTTCGCGATTTGCAATAGTGCGACGTGGGGCGCGGGCGACATGCTGATTCACGGAATTCTCGACGCATCAAAGCTGGTCGGGAACAATGACATCTTCCGATTCAACGCAAACACATTGAAGATCGCGGTAGCATAACGGTGAAGATCTACGTTCAGTGGGCGACCCTCACAGCAGTTGACTGGATCGAAATCGATTCAAGTCAGTGGGGGTCGCTCGCAAAAAAGTTGGAACCAACCGGAGGCGAAACACTCGATGAAAACCCCGGATGGTTGCACCAACTCGATATTCAGGCCGTAAAATTCTCGGCACACGATCACTACTGGATGATTGACAATCCAGATGGTAGCGTGACGTTAAAAGCGTGGAGCAACGATCCCGCTGATTACGCTCCGAATGAATTTTGGGGCGTCGAATGGACATTCCATCCTCTCGCACCCGATCTTGCTTTCGGTGGCGCGACGAATACAAAGCAAATTCAAAAAGTCTATGCCGCAAGCAAGGCAGCAACGCGGTTTCGTGAATCATTGCCGTGGGAGGATTTCGTTATTCCACCCGAGGCCGAAACGCTGCATGGTGTTTGGTTTGATGAATCGAAGCTCGCAGAATTCGACGCGGTATTGACTAAGCATAGCTGGCGCGATTGGGGAGAGGGGGGAAAGGTTCCGGGTCAAAGGGAACTTGGTTTGTGGGACAAGCCAAAGGGAACTCGGACGGTTTATCAGCGTCAAGCATCGACAACGATTACCGCGTTCACCGCAGGCAGCGATCACACCCTCGATCTCACCGCAGGAACATCGGATCAAGTTGTGTCGCAAAGCCTACCCTCTGGCGGTGCTTGGCAAGTGAGCATGGGTTTTGCGTCGGTCGCTTCGTTCCCTGGCAATGCTCAATGGCACGATCAAAACGGATCGTGGAGGGAACAGCTAGACGTTTCGGCGGCAGGGGGTGACGTTACCTATTCAATGGACACGTTCGATCATTCCGACGCGGGGATTTATAGACTCAATGCGGCCCTCAGTTCTTCGGTCAAGCACTTCGGAACTAGCCCTGGCGGTGGATACACCGGAACGGGGTTAAAAATGTTTACAACGGGACTAGGCTCTACGGATTTTCAGGCAGCAGCTTCGGATGCCCGGTTTGCATTTTGCATCGTAGCGAAAAACGCAGCGGCCCACGGTGCGGGGCAAGATTACACGCTGGACATGGACAACTCCGATTCGTTCCATGATGGCCCGTACAATGAATTTCGCGAGGCAGCCGCTTCGGTTTCAATTCCGCTCACGAAGGATGGCGCGAATTCCCAAGTCGATAAACCTGCAACCGCCGATGTGTCATCTGCAATTACTGTTGACGGCGCGCCACTTGAAGCGGTGCGGCAGGCAACCGCCGATGTGTCATCTGTAATTACCGTCGATGGAGCGGACGCGGAAGTTGTAACGGGCGGCGCGGTTCACGAAGCAACCGCATCGGTTTCATCTCCACTCACAATCGATCAAGCGGCGGCAGGATTAGACCTCGAAGCGACGGCAGATGTTTCGACCCCCGTTAGCGTTGATCAAGCGACGGGGCACCTCGAATTCGAGCAGAGCGCCGACGTTGGAATCATTGCATCGGTTGACGGCGCGGCGGCTGGATTAGATCTTGGCGCGTCGAGTTCGGTGAGTGTTCCTGTCACTGAAATTTCCGACGCGGCGCTGCTACTCGGAGGTTCTGCAATCGTCTCCGTTCCAATAACGATTGATCAGGCGACCGCATCATTCATTCTCTCGACATCATCTAATGTAAGCGTGGCTTTTTCTATCTCCGCAGCAGCAGCAAAAACGCACGCTGCAACGGCAGGTGTTTCGTTCGTATTTTCATCCGACCAAGCAACCCCATCAATCGTGCGCGGTGCAGCAGCAGATGAAACCATAGCGTTCACAATTCAAGCAACGGCGACGCGGATTCAAGAACTGAACGCTACGGTGTCATCGGTGTTCGCAATTCAAGCGACACCGGCCCTCGAACTTTCAGGTGATGCGGCGGTGAGCGTTTTGTTTTCCATCTCCGCAGATGCGGCGGGTATATTCACGGGAAGCGCATCTGAAAACATAGCGCTTACGATTGACAAGGCGCTCGGCATCACGAGCAAGTCGCCGGTCGCGGGCAATATCTTGAAAGCGAAACCATCGTTGGGGTATCCGTAATGCCGGGATTGGAACAAAGCATAGCGAAACCTAAGCCGTGGTTTGATGCGGTAAGGGAATGGCTCGAAGAGATAGAGCGCGACACCGGGATCGATGTCGGGCAAACGATGATCATGATCCTCGTTCTGGCGGCGCTCTATTTCGTGCTACCGAAAATCACTCATGGTCTTGCTGAATTAATTCGAGCGTGGAGATCTAAATGAGTTTGGTAATCGATGCGGACACATTACAGATCATCATCACTCGCGGCGACGATCAAGAGATTCGGTTCACAGTAACCGACGAAAATGATGTCGTTGTCGATGTGTCGGGCGCGACGGTCGCAAAGTTCACAGTGAAACGTGACCCGGAATCAGCAGAGGAATTCCAGAAAACAATTGGGTCAGGGATTGACATGACAAGTGCGGGGAGTGGATTAATTGATGTTACCATCGACGCAGCAGACACCGCTTCGCTCGCCGGTAGATATGAATACGACTTGGAGATTCTAACCGCAGCGTCGAAAATCAACACGCTAACGCAAGGAATCTTCTTTGTTAAACGCGATATTACTTAGCGTGCTAATGAGCTTTACCGCTCAAATTGGAGAGCCTGACAATCGTGTTGAAGGTCGATGGTGTTGGGACGAGGTTACGCAGGATATCGATTGCAACCCCGATGTTGTCGATCATTACGAGTGGATAGCTGATGTCTATACCCCTATCTGGAAAATTAATGGATGTGAGAATCCAATCACTCTTGAGCTTTTCGATTGCATCGTTGGATACTCCCACAGAGAACTCGAATTCAAAAGTACAGCACCAATGCCGATTACGGTCTGTGATGTCTTGCGATTTGAAAACTTACCCGAACTCAACATCGGGGAACTGGCTGTCTTTCCAGGCAGAATGATTGCGATAGATCACGCCGGGAATAAATCAGCGGGATTTTGCAACGAGTAAAGGAGCGCAGCGTGCCGAAAAGAAAGGGATTGCCAGAGAAAGCTAAGTCGGGCTTGCTCGTTAGGCGCAGCGTAGTTTTCGATGAGAGCGTAGCCGTTCCAACGAGCAGAGAGATCGCCTCGAACGCTACAGATATTTTCCTGAATCAGTTTGTGTTCGGCGCGGGCAAGCTCGACGCGGGCAGAACCTACCCGCACCCTGACGATGTTCTCCGCTTCGAATCACGCGGCAGGTTCTACGAACTATACGAGCAAATGGAACATACCGACCCGCATTACTACGCGGTTCTCGACACGAGAAAAAACGCGGTTCTTGGCAAGCCGTGGACAGTCATTCCGAACGAACACGACCCTCGCGCAGAGGAACACGCGCAGTTCATCACGCTTGTTCTTGAGAATATTCCGCAGTTCAAATCTGCGCTTTATGAATTAATGGATGCAATGGGGAAGGGTTGGAAGGCCGCAGAAATCATGTGGGACGTTCAAGAGCTTGCGGGTCTGGAATCTCCGGGGCCAAAAGTTGTCGTTGGTGAAATCAAGGGCAGGCCGCAACGTCGATTCGTTTTCGACATGGATAACAAGCTCAAGGTGCTTCGGGACGAAGAGCAAACGACGTTCGGTGTAATGATCGATCCATCAGTCATCGGCGCGCACGTTCCGAAGAACAAATTCATCGTGACGCAATTCAACGTCAAAAACAATAGCCCATACGGGAACGGGCTTGCGAGAAAATGTTACTGGTATTATTGGTTTAAGAAATCGGTCATCAAGTATTCGATGGTCTATGCAGACAAGTTCGGGCAACCAACAATCATCGGCAAGTACGGCGTCGGGATGTCATCGCCGGATCAGGATCATTTCAGGGAAGTTCTACAGGATCTACAGCAGGAAGCCGTTCTTACGGTGCCCGAAGGAACCGAGATCGACTTGCTCGAAGCAAATCGAACGTCAACCGGCAACATCTATCATGACCTCCTGAATTTCTTCGATGATGCGATGTCGAAAGCCGTGCTTGGTCAAACGCTCTCTAGCACGGAGGGGCGACGCTCCGGATCGCTCGCACTTGGAGAGGTTCACGCGGACGTTAAACAGGATGTGCTAGAAAAAGATGAGTCATGGCTCTCCGGAGTTATCGACCTCCAATTGATTCGACCGTTGATCGATTTCAATTTCGCTGGCGTCGTAGGCTACCCGAGAATCCGCTTCGATGTTCAGCAGAAAGAGAATCAGGCGGAGCGTGCAACGACATTTAGCACGCTGAAAAATCTCGGAATGTCGTTGTCGAAGGCTCAAATGCAAGAGGAATTCAAACTCAAAGAGCCGGTGGATGCAGAGGATGTGATCCCTGGTGGATTTGGTATCACGGGCGAGCAACCGTTCGACGTTGCAGAAGATCAAGCCGGCGGCGGCGGCGGAGGTGGATTCGGCGGACCTAAGCCGCCGAAACCGACCGGAGGAAGTAAACCGCCCACAGGTGATGATGATTCCAAGAACACAAAGTTTTCGGAGATCGAGATGCCAGAACAATCACTCGATCAGTTAATACCCGGTGCGACGGCAGCGGGATTGACGGATCATTCTCGGGTCAATCGCGGCCTTCGGAGGTTACTTCGATCAGCGTGGTTTGTCCGGGGCGCGAAAGAGCCTTGATACTGTTGTTAGGATCGCTCTTGAAAACTTCCGTTTCACAATGGAGAAATCGCTCTTCGTTTCTTTCAACGCGGGGCGGGCCGACATCGCAAAGCGAGCATCGCGCGCAACGATCCGCTTCGCAGAGGTAATCCATAGCGAAGATATTTCGAAGCTGCTGATAACTGCGGCGCGTTCAATTGCGAACGCAGAGCAAGCGCACATCGTTCGAGTCGTTAAGTCTGCAATGACAGCATCGATGCGGGCAGGCGACACGGCAGAGAATTTTCTCAAGAGGCTATCTGATGTTTTGGGAAGCGCAGGGATTACCATTCAACACCCTGGCAGAGTTAAGACCATTTTCGAAACGAGCATGGCGACATCGTACAATTCGGGTCGCATGTCGGAACTCAGCCAGCTTAAAGATGTTTTCCCCTGGTGGATTTATTACACTCGGGACGATGCGCACGTTAGGCCCAACCATTTTGCGATGCACAAATTCGTCGCGCCTGCGGACGCTAGGGTTTGGCGGGTGATTACGCCGCCGAACGGATTTAATTGCAGGTGCGTCATCGATGGCTTAACAAGAACGGAACGCGGAAAGCTCAAGGGATTTCGGACGGTGTTGCCGCTCGATGCGTTCCCCGACCCCGGATTCAAACAGACACCGACCAAGTTTTTGCGAGGGCTATGATGGCATTTGGTTTCAGACGCTCACGCTCGCAGCTTCGCGCCATCTTCGCGCGATCTCGTAGAAGCGGCGGAACTCCGACTCAGCGCGCGCGTGGATTAATCAAACAGGGCACCATAAGGAAATCAAGAGCAACGGGGCCGCTCCGATTACGGATGACGCCCGGAGGGGCGGCGGGATTCACTAAGGGAGGATTCCAGAAAACAGGAAAGAAAGAACGGAAGCCGAAGGCAGGAAAAGATCCGCGTTCGAAAGCGACACGAACGAAGCGCGGCCTTGCCCTAAAAACTCCGAAGATGAGGCTGGCATCGTCAACACCGAATATAAGTTCTTCGCAACGTAAGGCGGTGTTCAAAAAAGTAGGCGCGCGGTTGCGTGGTTCTCGACGCAGAATCAAGCGCGGCCTCAAATCGGGATTGCTCAAGAAGGAACGCGGCAAATTATTCGGTACGAATAAGCTGCGAAAAATACGCGGTGAGAAACCGATTGGTAGCAAGAGCATTTCCGCTGGCGTCAAGCAGCGTTCAGGTCGGCGGCTCGCAAAAAGTCTAGTGAAGCTCGGCAAGGGTCGGCGGTTTGGAAGGCAAAAATAATGCCGTGGCAAAAAGGCAGGCCCCGAGATTGGACAAAAAAACAGCGCGCGCAGCAGCGCAGTTTTACGAAGAATTTCTATCTCAGCAGAACGCAGTTCGCCGATCAATGCACATGTCCCGATTGCATAACTCAACGCGCAGCAGCGATTGAAAGGGAGAGAATGAGAAAATTGCGGTTCAGTGAGAACGGGAAAAAGTCGGGCCTCGAATCTGTCAGCATACCAACGGCGCTTGGCAACCGGAAGCGTCGCCGGTCGCGGAAGAAAAAGCGCAACGGGTTGAAAGCAATGGCGAAAGCCCTTGACAAAAAGAAATAGGATATCGAGACTAGGATCGGAGGCAGTTAATGACCCCTGACCCCGAGATGCAGCTATTCCGGCCCGACTCATACCCGCAGGGAGTCTATACCCCCGAGGATGTCGCGGAGATCGCGGCGAGCTATGACCCCGGAGTTCACGAAGCCCCGCTCTGTATCGGCCACAAAGAGAACGATGAGAGGGCCAAAACCGGAGAGGATGCACACGGTTGGTTCAAGCGCCTATATATAAAGGATGGCTTACTCGCTGGATTGCCAATTCAGATCTCCGATGTAATCAAAAATTCATTCGGCAAAGGCAGACTCAAAAAATGGTCGGTGGAAATCTACCCGCGTCATAATTCGCCGGTCAAAGGGAAGCTCTACCTGAAAGCTGTCTCGATGTTGGGTGCAGGAGTGCCGCAGGTGAAAGGGTTGCGGCAAACATGCTTCAAAGAAGAGTTCGATGAATCAATATCGATTTTTCAAGAAAGGGAGTCTGACAACATGGACGGAATCACAAAGGCAGACTTGGATTCTGGATTCAGTAAGCTGATCGAGGGAATCAAGGGAATTTTCGCTGGCAAGAAATTCAGCGAACCGGAACCCGATCCTGATGGCGATCTCTCGATTGATGAAGCGCTCGAAGCAATGAGTGAGCCAGAGGTCGAGGAATTGCTCGATAAGATGGCGGGAAGCGAACGCATTTCAAAGATCGCCGATGCCATGAACGCGAAAGAGGAAACGGTCAGGATGTCGGAGCTTGAAAAGAATCCCGACCACAAGTTCCGCGTGGAATCTACGAAGAAAGGAATCACTGATTGGGTCGATACGCAGATCAAGAGCAAGCGCCTCTCTCCGAAGGTCAAGGATCTCGGCCTCGTGAAGTTCATGGAGATGCTCGCGTTCTCCGACACCGACAACGAAGCGATTAAGTTCGCGGAAAAGGGCGACGAGATGACGCCTCTGGCATTTTTCCAAAAGTGCGTAGAGGAAAATCTCAACCCGACAACCGAAGAGATCATCAAAGACAACGATGATCCCGACAACAAGAAAAAGAAAGTCTCCAAGCTCCCGATGAAGTTCTCCGAAAAGAACGAGAGTGGAATCAAGATCGAGTACGAGGGCGTCAGTGATGCAGAGCAGGCGAGCGAGCTTTCCGCGAAGGAAAAGATCTCGTTCAGCGAAGCTCTGATCCGCGTGCATCAAGCGAAGAGAAACGCGAGCTAATCCAGAACAAGCGATAGAAAATCAAAACCGATTTTCGGAGGTTTGAGAGATGAGTGGTGGAGCGCTAAAACAGATTTTGTCGGATACCTTCAAGGTAGCCGCAGCGATCACAGCAGGGCAAGCGGTTAAGTACACCGCGAACAACGACGAGATCGACGTTGCAACCGCAGAGACGGATTCGATTTGCGGTATTGCGCTCGAAGCGCAAGCAATCGTTGGTGAAGGATGCGTAGTCATGATGCTCGGCCTTTGTTGGGCCACGGCAGGCGGCGCGATTACCGTTGGAGATCTTGTCGAAGCGTCAACGGCAGGAAAACTTATCTCTGCTGCCGGTGCTGCGGTTCGAGTCGTTGGAATCGCAAGAACTCTCGCAGCGGCAGATGGCGATGACATCATGATCTTCGTTAACCCGATGACGATTGCGGCCACATAACCTAATCTGACATCGCAGAAAAAGAGAATCGAATAACCGGAGGTTGTTAGAATGGCGGTCCCAACCATCGAAACAGTACACATTGACGCGGCGATGACGCAGGTTAGCGTGAAGTATCGCGATAACCGCTATGTCGCCGAAGAGATCTTTCCTCGTGTCGGAGTCGCGAAGAAATCCGACAAGTATTTCATTCACGATCACGAGCATCTGCGGGATGACGCGGACGATCTACGTCGGCCCGGAGATACTGCGAAGGAAACCCGCTGGTCACTCTCGCAGGACAACTATTCGGCAGAGGGGCACTCCCGAACGGGCGTTCTTCCTGACGAAGTTCGTGACAACTCCGATCCGGCAGTTCAGGCCGAAATCCGAACAACCGAATTGGCAACGTCGAAAATCTTGCTCGTTCAAGAGCTTGCTTTTCGAGACATCGTTCAGGATTTCACAACGACCTTCAATGGCGCGAATACGACCGACGAAACCGCCTCCAAGTGGGACGTAGCCACAAACGATGCGGTTAAAAGAGTCGATACCGCAAAGGTCACAACTCTAAAGAATAGTGGCGAAGTTCCGAACGTTGGTCTATGCACTCGCCACACCGCGAACGCGATCAAGAACGCTCCGGACATGATCGACCGATTCAAGTTCGTGAATTCTCCGGCTGGCCCGAGAATGACCGACGCGAACCTCGCTACCATTTTCGAGCTAGATAAGGTTGTCATCGCGGATTCGCTCTTGAACTCTGCGGATTTCGCGGCAACCCGCGCGCTCGATTTCATTCTCGGAAAGCACTTCTGGCTGTTTTGGGTTCCGCCTTCACCGGGCCTCAACACCGTTGCGTTTGCCTATACGTTCCTCTGGACGGCGGCAGGCGGGCAGAGCGGCATGATCGTTGAGCGGGAACGCGCGACAGGCGGCAGACGGTCAACACTCTTTCACACCCACAAGTATTACGATCAGAAAGTTGTTGATCGACTTGCGGGGTTCTGCTACCAGAACGTCGTATCGTAGAATAGTCATTTCGAATTAGGGGATTTCGTTATGGCTTATACTACGCAAACAAACTTGGAGAACCTATTCTCCAAAGACAAGATCCGCATGTTAACGGACGATGATTCGGATGGTGCGGCAGATGCCGGAGTTCTGCTCGAAATCATCGCAAATGCGGACGCATTAATTGATGGCTGGATCGGGAGACGGTACACCACGCCCGTTTCCCCGACTCCGGTTATCCTAATCACGCTCTCAAACAACATCACGTTCTATATGATGTTTGCTCGGAGGGGATCTCTACCTCCGGACAACGTACAGGTTCTATACGACGGCGCAATTGAATTCCTCAAAGCTGTTTCTGAGGGCGAAGCGGTGATCCCTGGTCTGAGTCAAGAACAAGGGTTGCCGAAAACGAATCGAGACTTCGAGAAAGATCGAGAATGGCGGGGAGCCTACGAAGGTGGATTGACTGATAGCCAGAAAGCGGGAACGTTCGGTAGCTTTGATGATGGATTTGGTTTCTGATGCCGGTAGAGATCAGCGCGAAGGTGGATACCTCATCGATTGACAAAAGTTTGAGGGGAATAAAGTTTCGCTTGCGTCACCTCCAACCGGCGTTCAGTAAATCAGCAAAACAAATCCTGAAAGATATCGACAAGCGCTTCGATTCAGCCGTCGCCCCGCCGAAATTCGGAAGCGGGGCGAAAAGTCGTTGGGTTCCGAACCGCCCTGCCACAATTGCACACAAGGGACATGCGAAGGTCTTGCTTGGAGGCCGCGCCGCTCGCGGCAGAAAACGCGCGAAGAAAGGCGGCGCTCTCAGGCGAAGTATGCGAGCAACAGTTCGGCGCGATGCGCTCACGCTGCGCTTCAAGTTCTATGGTGATTTCCACATGACAGGATACAAAACCAAGCCGTTCGGAAATCAAAGCGCAGCAACCGTGTTCGTTCCGGCGCGTCCGTTTGCTTGGCCGTCGAAACGACACATGGACGATCTCGTTGCGAACATTGAAAGGTATGTGAAGCGTGGCAAGGCATAGCATTAAAGATGTCGAAGAGAAAATCATTGCAAAGTTAAATGATCCTGCGCGGCTCGCCTATCTATTCGAGGATGTAAAATCTTACGAAGGAGAACTTGATGCTCTCCAAGAACGCGGAGAGATCATCGACGGGCCGCGCATCTGGACATTCTTTTCTGGTAGCACGTTTCCGAGAACGGACGAAGATAACGCATGGAGCCATAACCAAGAACTCTCGATGGTGATCATTGCCTATGATGCCAATTACGCAGGGCCGGAGGATTCCGCCGCTGGAGATCCAGCCGATCCAGTAATGCACGTCGGAACTCGGCAAATGATCATGGACATCGAGAAACGTTTACTCAGTGTTCAATTATTTCAGGGAGATCAGCCGTTAATTCCTACAGAATATTCGAGGATTAATCTAAGCGTAACGCACGCTTCGGCGTATCAAATGATTTTCATGACGCAATTCGATTACATCGGCCCGATAACGTAGGGGTTGTTATGACAAAACTAATCAGAGCTAGGCGAATCAAAGGCGGCGGCGGGTCAGTCTATGCCGGAGGCGTCACCTACGATGTTTCAGGTGATGAAGTCGAAGTGCCCGATCATATCTACAATCGATTTCTTGCGGGTGAGTTCGAGATCATCAATGATGATGATGTCTCGCTCGCGGAGCCGGAGGAATAATTGGCGATCACATCAGATTTCCGCGATTGGGATGTTAAGTGGCTAACGTCTCGTATGGCAGAAGCGGCCTACGGGACAGCGGTTGGCGATCCAGACCTCATAAGAGCGGGCCTATTCAAAGGTCCGGACATGGGTGAGCGAATTCCCGAGATCATCACCGACGAAGAGCAGATTGGTAGAGGTCATGACTTCCCCGACTCGCAAGTGATTCACACATGGTCATCGCAGATGACGCGGACGTGGGACGCTTCGGTGTTTTGGGTTGGTTGGGCGTTCGCATTTGCGATGGGAACGGCGGCGGTTGCGGGTGCTGTCGATCCGTGGACACACACGCTCAAGTTCATGGATGAAAACGTCGATGGAACGCAGCTACCATCGGCAACAATCATCGAAGAGATCGTTGGCGTAAGCTCGCTCCTGAACCGAAAATATACCGGCATGTGCGTTAACGAGGTAACGTTGACGGCAAGCGGCAAGGGCAGAGTGCAGTTGACTTGCAGCTTAGTTGGTAATGGTCAGGTCGCGGTGAACGCGCTTGCGATCCCTGCAATCACGCCGGCAGATGAATACCTGCGCGGGTCAAACGTCGATATGACGGTTAACGCGGTCAACCTCAAGGATTACATCAAGGGTTGGTCACTCAAAATCTCGAATAACCTGATGCTCGATGACGGATACGTTCTCGGGACGGCGGGCGACTTCGGGAAGTTCAGAGAGCGAATGTTCTTCGGACGGCGTAGCGTGGAACTCGCGTTGACTATACTCGCACCGCCAACCGCAACGCTCGATTTCCAAGCGCTGATGGAAGCGGGAACCAACGCGCCGGTCGTAATCACTTGCTCAACCGAAGATGTTAACCACGATGTCACGCTCAACATTGATAACTACAAATTCACGGCGACTCCGAAGGGTAGCGACAACAACCAACTCATTTTCAACGTCGCTGGCAATGCGTTCTGGACGGCAGCAGATCAAGGGCCGCTCGAAGTCATCACGAACGATGCCGTTGATCTCGCTCACCTAGCGGCAGCATAAAAGGGGAACCATGAATCTTTCACGCCAAAAGAAGGTTCGCGAAATCGAGATCAAAGACAACCGATTTCCAGCGGAAACTTTCGTTCACAGGGTTCGACCCTACACAACGAAGGAGCGAATCGAATACAACCGAACGATGTCAACCGAAATGGGCCTCAAGATGAAAGACGTTGAGGGCGGCGAGCTTAATCAGGATATGACGCTCGCGTGGGAAGGCGATCCATTGAAAGCCGCGCTCGATCTCTACGATTCGATCATTCAAAACGTCGAAGGTTACGAGGTTGACAAAGAGGATTCCGCCGACGGGTTACTCATGTCGATGGAAAATTGGCGCGACATGATCCCCGATGAACACAAGCAAACCGTTGTCCAGATCTTGATGCCATCGGTGAAGCAAGTAAAAAACTAACGGCGGAAATTAGAGCGTTCATCTCTGGTTCTGGTTTCCGCTCCGAAGGTGGTTGCCCTGGATTCAGTAATTGCGGAATCTGGCAAACTGCAAAAGACAGAAAAGCAACGTGCGGTTCGTGCGAGAACGGCCCGCCACTTGATGATTCCGGCGATGCCGGAGGAATGAGCGATTACCTCGTTCATATACTGAGCTTAAAGTTAATGATTGATGCGGGATGTAGGTTTGCCCCCGATGACCTCGAATACGATGAATGGGAAGCGCTCAAGATCATTCTTATCGAAGAGCGCAGCAAGAACATCAAAGAAAATAAATTTCAAGAAGAAAAGAATAAATTTACCCCATCGTTTAATAACAAAAGCGCCGGAGCGTTTTGATGGCGACCGCAGACGCGAAAGTAACAATAGTCGGGAAGGATCGCGCTTCGGGTGCGATCAACTCGGTTACATCGTCGCTCAAAGGCATTGCGGGCGTCGGGATAGGGATTCAGCTACAACAGTCGTTTCAAAAAGCGCTCCAAGCGGTCAAGCAATTCGTAAGTGAAAGCCTCCGCGAGATCAGGCAATTCGAAGAGCAGCAGATCGGGTTGCGATCCGTAGCGAAATTCACCGGACAGAGCATTGATGATGTATCCGCAGCGGTGAAAGCATACACCGCCGATGGATTGATCCCGATGTCGAACGCTACGAGAGCGTTCAAGAATTTGATGTCAGAGGGATTCAGCCTACAAGAGACGATAGATCTACTTAGTTCGATGAAAGACACCGCAGCATTTAACCGGCAATCGTTTTTTACGATGGGCCAAGCGGTAGAGCGTACAACGCAGGGAATCAAAAACCGCAATTCAATTCTCACTGACAGCGCCGGAATCCAGAAAAATCTCTCTGTCATTTTGAAAGAGGCTGGATTCACAATTCAAGATCTCGACACGAAGGAAAAGAAGCTCGGCGCTAGACAAGCGCTCTTGAATGGATTCTTAACAGAGGGTGCTTTCGCGGCAGGTGACGCAGAGAAAGTTCTCAATACCTACGGCGGCGCGGTTGCTCAACTCGACACGGCGATCCTCTCTCTAAAAATAGAGATCGGCAAGTTAATCGCCGAAGGGATAACGCCAACCATAAAAGGGATCACAAGGCTGGTTGAAATAACAAAGCGAGCGATCCCTGTCATAATTCAATTCAAGGATCAGTTAATCGCGCTTGGAATAACGATGGCGCTTGTGTTTGGTCCCGCCATACTTGCGTCAATTGCTGCGGGCTGGAAAGCGATAATGGTGGTAATGCTCGCGCTAGGAAATCTAGTTGTTAACATGTTGGTCCCTGCGTTTGCTGCACTAGGGATCACGATCAACATAGCGTTCGCCGGGACGCCTGCTCTACTCGCGGGGCTTATCGCTGCGGTATCATTTCTAGTGTTTCAGTTAATCAGACTCGGGCGAATGATGCCCGATCTATGGGAAGAAGCAAAGCGAAGAATGAATGAGGCAGGGCAAGAGGAAGCACAGCTTCGAAGAGAAACGACACTACTGGAAAAGATAAACGTGAAGCTCGGCACATCATACACGGAATTGAACAATGCGGTCGAAGCTCACAATAAATTTGTCAGGGATAACATTTCATTAATCAAGCAACAAAATTCTCTATTTGGAACGAACGACACGCTGCTCGCGGAACTATTAAAAAAAATAAAAGAAGGCGGCGCGGTTGGAGAGCTTGAAACTCGATTAAATACACTTGCCGAGGCGGTCAAGCAATCATTCGATGGCATGGCGGCGTTCTCTTCGCAGCTAGAAGAACGAGCGCTGATTCTCTTGTCGAAAGACTTAAAGAAGGTCGGCGAAGAGTTCCAATTGCTTGGCCTGCGAATTCCAGCGCCGTTCGAGGCGTTGATCATTAAGTCGCTCGAAGCGCGAGAGGCTGCGGAACGTAACATGGGAATCATAACCGCATCACTCAAGCTCGAAATGGATGCGTCAGCAGAATCTCTCAAGCTCGCCGATAAGCGAATTCAAAAACTACAGGATGAAGTAGGGCAGAGAGAACTACTCAAGATAAAGGTTCGCGAGCAGGAAGAAGAAAGAAGGAAAGCGATAGCAGAAAGTGAGCGCGCGCAAGCTGAACTCAATCAGTCGAGGCGAGAAGCGTTGAACCTGTTAATCAATCAGCAGCAGCAACAGAAATCGTTTGATTTTCAGACGCTTGCATCGACACAATTGCTAATTCTCTGGAATGAAGCTGGTTTACTTCCTGTCATCGCCAACATTCAGACTCTCGCAGATGTTGAAAACGCGGTAGCGACAGCAAGGGCGAAAGGGCTTGTGCTGACAGAAGAGCAAATTGCCAGCATGGAAGCATGGGTCACGATCCTAACAGTTGTCGGCGACAAGTCGAGGGAGCTTCGGGAGTTCCTACTCCAATTGTACGAGACGATGAGAGAGGGCGGAGATTCGCAAGATGCAGCAATAAGGAAAATTAAAGCAATCGGCCTTGCCCTAGATATTGCGCAGGGATCGGTTCGGCAGTTCGGCTCTGCGTTCGCTCGGTCGGTCGCTCAAGAGGGGATCGCCGCGTCACTGAAAGCGAAGAACATAAAAAGGTTCATCGGCGAAGCTCTCGTAGCGACAGGTCAATCTGCAATCATGGAGGGCTTCATTGATCTCGCGAAGGCGATCATTCCGGGGCCGTCATCGGCAGCTTTTGCCGCCGCTGGCGCTATGAAGATCGCCGCAGGAACCGCAGCAATCACGGTTGGTCGAGTGTTCGGCGGCGGCGGCGGCGGTGCGGCTCAACCGGCAGCATCGGCGGCAGCAGCAACGCCGGCAGCAGCAACAACGCAAGCGAGTCTCCCTTCGCAACAGGTGTTGCAGGTTACAGTAATTAATCAGGGAACGATTCTCGGTGGCATGGATGAATTTGCGCGTTCGATCACGGATGAACTCAATGGCGTCATTGACGATAACGGTGTTTTGAATACGGGTGCGTAATGGCTTTCAATAAACCTCGTCTCTACTACGACAACATCGGTTCGCGGCGTGATGCAGCCGAAGCGTACATCGCGACGGTGACAGCGGCAACGACGATGACACCGGGAGATTACCACGCAGAGAACGTTAGGGATTGGCGGCGCTTCACTAGAGTTCGTGCGTCAAACCTAACCTCTCCCTGGTGGATTAAGTACGATTTCCTGACGGCGGTTTCATGCACAGGTTCGGTTTTGTCCGGGCATAATTTCGGCAACGATGGCTTGGGTGCGCAAATCCAATGGTCAACCGATGATGCAGCGTGGAATGACATAGGTGCGGGGGCGGTGTTTACAGGGAACGGGCTTTGGTTGCAGAACTTCGCAGCACAGTCGGCGCGATACTGGCGGATCAACGTTACCGGAGCGATGGTCGAAGAGCCGCAGGTTGGAATTTTCTTTGTTGGAAATTACCTTGAGCTTCCTCATTTCCTTCAAGCAAACTTCAATCCGCTCCCGATGACGGCACGAGGGCAAGCGCTTCAATCGGTCGAGGGTCAGATTCTCGGTGTGAGCGTGGACTACCAAAAGTTGAGATATAATATCGTAATGGATCAGGTCGCGGATTCATACGTTGAGAGTACGGCGGTCCCTGGTTGGCAGGATTTCAAAGATCAATGTTTCATTCGCAGGAATCCGTTCTTCTTTGCATACGATGATAACTCACACCCGCATCAAGCGGCGCTCGTGATGATTCCACCGGGACAGCTTTACGAGGTTCCATACTTCAAATCTCTTCGGCAGATCAGGATCAAGATGGATGGAAAAACCGAAGATTTCGAAACGGCGGCGTTCTGATGTCAAACGTTTTCATGGGTTCGGTCGGTGATCCTTCGCCCGACATGGCGCGCGCGGTTCAGCTTGTCGCGGTGTTCGAGCTTCCTTACTGTGCGAACACCTACGCGCTGAATGGTATTGGTTCGGGATCAACGAAGCGCGGGAACCTCGTTACATGGTCCGAAGAAATAGATCGTAGCGTATGGGCGAAGAACTTTGCAACCATCGTGCCCGATGATATCAATGATCGGAATGGGGATCTAACGGCAGATCGGGTCGATTGGGACGGCACGGGATCAGGGGCCGCCTCTAGGCTCATTCACCGTGATATCAGCGTACCATCAGGAACGATTACCGGAGTAACCTTCGGATATGCGTTCGATTACTTTTCAACGAAGGATCTCCAAATAGCCGTTGCGTTTCGAGATCCGGGCGGGACCGCGCCAGGAATACGATACGATGTCAAATACAAAACGGTGTGGGGTTGGGTTAGATTTTTCTTTACTCATACCTTTGCCGCGACCGCCGGAATATTTTGCAGGCACAATCTCGCCGTGGATGTCTTGGGACTCAACGACGGCGGAACCTATCTTTCTAGGATGCAAATTACAAACTTAGGTTTCCCGACGCGCTACCAGAAAACAGAAGCGACGAACGAGCTTGAAACCTCGACTTGCCAAGCAACCGATAAGGGCGACGGCAAGCGATGTTTCTACACGTTCCCGACATGTCAGGACATCGCGAACTTCGACGGAAATGATTCTCCTGCGAACATGAGGCAATGGGCGTTCTCGATGCGCGACGGCTACGAGGTTCTTGAATCTCAGATGGCGGTTGGCGAAGGCACAACGCTCGTTCGCCCATACATCGTCAGGACGGGGTACACTTCGCAGAAGATCGATCCGAGAAATAGCGTCACGCAATCGACAAAGATCACGCTCATTATGAACGATGACAAAGCGCCGGGCATCTTTGATTTCGAAAGAACGGTCCGGAACTCTAGCGGGGTCGGATCGTTCTGGCGGCTATGGGCCGAACGCTATCGGAATTTCCCGCATCGTAAAGTGAAACTTTGGATGCTGCCCTATCCCGACGCAGTAATTGGAAACGAAAGCACCGGGGCCAAGCTCTTGTTCACGGGGCAAGTTGACAACATAAGATTCATTCCGAACGGTACGGTCGAAGTAATTCTCAAAGACATTCTCAAGAAGTCGAGAGAAAAAACGCACTCGGGGATCACTTCAAGCAACGTCTTGTTGACGGCGATGCCAAACAACGGAAGCTCCATGACGATCAACGTCAGTAATGCGCGTGAGTTTACCGATCCGGCAGCAATTCCAACCATATCAGGCGTACCGAAGATCAGCGTCCACATGAAAATCGAAAGCGAGATCCTAGAAATCACCGCGCGCGACACAGTAGAAAATACACTCGACGTTACGAGGTTTCGATTCGGAACGAGCTTCGCTGCACATGTCATCGGCGAAGAGATGAAGGAATTGATGATATGCAGGTCAACGGCAACGGTTGGATTGAATCCAATTGATATCATGCTGAACCTGCATTTGCGTTCCGGCCTCGTTGAGTCTGACCTTCTCGTTTCATCGTACTTGAATGATCGCGACACATGGATTGCAGACAAGACGATGAGCCGAACGCTCGAAGAGCCTGAAAGCGTAGAGCAATTACTTAGGGAAATCAGAGAGCTTATGTTCTCTTCGATTTGGGTTGACGTGAATCAGCAGGTAAAACAAAAGATGCTGCCTCCGTCGATACCAACGAACCTGCCAATCCTAACCGACGCGGGAAACTTCGTTGAGCTATCGGTTGGCTCAGATCTCGTAGATCAAAACAGGGTGAATCGAATTATTCTGTTTTACGATCCAGTTGATGCAAACTCGGGCGACACGGATGTTTCGAATTTCAACAAGGCAGTTTATGTTGAGGACACCGACGCAACCGACTCAAGGAATTACGGAAAGACAACGCCAGCGCGTAAGATATTCACGAAATGGTTTGAAAACAATGACAAGAGTTCCGCTGAATTCTTTGCAAAGAAAATGGTGGGGATGTACCGGAACTCTCTTCGGCAGCTTCAATTCGATATCGACATAAAGGATTCTCAGAATCAGGTTGGTGATTCGGTATTCTTCTCTAGCAAAGAGCTTGTCGATGCGTTCGGCAACAAGTCGGAGTCTGAGCTATTCATCATTGACAGGAAGCGAGTAGATCAAACGAAGTTCAGGATCGTCGGGCTTTCACTCCGCGATAAACCGAAGTATGGATTCATAGCGCCGAATGGAACTCTCAATTACCCGCTCGCGTCTGCGGTCGAAAGAGCGAAGTACGTTTTCACTGGCGATGAGCAGAACCGCGTCAACGACGGAACCGAAGAGGGGTATTTTTCTTGGTGATGTATGGCGAACTTATTTAAGAGCAGCCTGGAGATCGACCCCGCTCTGATTGCCGTGAACAAGCCGGTTCTCGGATCGTTCTTCGATTCACTCGAACGCAATATGTCGCTCAACCGCGTGCTGATGTCAGGGTGGATCGGTGGTGTCCACGCTACCCGCTATGGTTGCGTTCGCATATCTGGAAATGCAGCGGTTCCGCGTCTCGTTACCGAGGATATGCAATCGTCGGCTATCGTTGCAGGGGCCTCGTTTGGAGCGTTCTCCGGTGTTCGGTTCGTACATACCGCGAACGCGACGGCTCAAACACTATGGGGCAAGGTATCATTCAACACCGATGAGGGCGTAGTTTATCACGCTGACGATCCTACCTGGCCCGACGTGGTTTTCGCTTGCAAGAATTTCGGGGCGCAACCTACCGGGCATACTACGAACAATGTTAAGATAAGAATGGGCTGGACAGATGACAGCAACCCGGCAGCAGAACTTTTTGCCAATGTTGCCGACACGATTTGGGCCGAACTTAATATCACCAACGACGGCACAGATTCGGTTCTGACATTGAATACCGGCTCGACGCCGTTTATAATCTCAACCCACACGGGCTTGATTGCACAAAACGAAAATAAAGAAATGGCAATCGTATTTAGGAACCAGAGAACGCCGCGTTCTGTTGACTTCTTTTACGCAGGCGATCTACTTGCGACAAGCACCGACCCTTCGGGTCATGGTTGGGCGAGTGGAAAACTTTACCGACCGGCAGTAGAAATGAAATCATTCATTCAGACAAATGGGAACCTGAACTTGGGTCACATTGGCGCGATGACGGTTCATCCTCTAACGAATTCCATGTTACCAAGCGGGGCGGAAGAATGGCCGTAGATCCTGATGATGTTTTCAGACTCTTAGATCCCGCAACCGAGGCCGGGTCAGACGTTGCACAGGATTTACTTCTCTGGCAGAAGTTGAAATCCAACAACAATCTCATAGCGCCGGTCGTTGGTGGATACGCGAACGCTTTTATCGGCTCGCATTTCAATTCCAATGTGCGTCCGTTCTGGCTCCGTGAAAACATGGGGACCGGAGCGAGCGCGACATACGCGAGCGGCAACAAGCATCTCTGCAAGCTCACAACGGGAACGGCGTCACCGAATTGGGCCGTCATCGACGTTGACCAAACAAGTGGTGTTGGGTTCAGTGATGCAACGTATGAATTCGGCGACCTCTCCCTTTATGCACCGGCAATGATCGAGTTCAGGTTTAGCTCGAACATCAATTTCACTGACCACGATATCCTCTTCGGATTCCAGAGCGGGAACTCTAACAGCGCAGACGAGTCGGAGTTCTTTGGTTTGCAGAAAGGTTCAACGGGAACCAATTGGAGATTCATAACTCACGGCCTTAATACTGGCGGTGACAAGGTATCATCTGATTTCGTGGCAGGGAACAATGACAACGGCACGACATACACGAGCGTTCGAATAGTTCTTGATTCACAGGTAGGCGTTACAGATATTTTCCGGACCTATTACGACAAGGATGGAAGCGGGCTTTGGATCGAGCAACCAATCAGCGACATGACCTTGAGCGGCGTCAGTCTAGGAACGGTTCTCTGGCCCGTGTTCAAAGTCAAGATCGCCTCTGGCGTTACCGCAGGCGACGCGCTACTCGACCATTTCGTAGTGCGGCCATTCGTGGACAGGGAGCTATGACAAAAGAAAAGCTCGACGGCTCGATCAACTACTGGAAAGATAAACTCCACATCGACATCGGATCGAAGATTGATCCCGGTCGAATTCTTTGGGCCATCGCGAACGTTGAAAGTACATACGGAAAACAGAACGATGCAACGCACCATGAGGGTGCTTACCATTACGGCGGGCATTACTACAAGCGAAGCCGGATCGTCAGAGAGCAATCACAAAAATGGGGATGCCTCGCGCACTCATCTTTCGGTTCGTTTCAAATCCTATTCATCACCGCATACGAGCTTGGGTTTCGCGGAGATCCTATCGAGCTTCGCGACCCTGATATTTCCCTCCGGTACGTTGTGAAGCTGATCAACCGGAGAGTTCTCGATAAACTCTCAGACGAAAAACCAATAGATATTTTCGATGCGTATAATAGCGGCACGCCGCGAGATCGAATCGTGCCAGAACAATACATCGATAAGGCATTGATATTCTACAACGAAAAGAGAGTTCGATGAGTTGGGATATCGCAATAAAGGCGGCGGCAATCATACTACCAATCTTGAGCATCGTCTATGCGTATGGATCTAGGCAAGCTCTAATCAAGAACCATTATGCGACGTTAAAGAGTGATCTTAAACACATGAAAAGTGATTGCGAATTGCGCATCGGAAATAATACTCAGCGGCTTGAACGGATGCAGGATGGAAATGCAGAGCAATGGAGTTCGATCAACCGACAAACAGAAAAGCTCGCCGATATACGGGAACGGCTAGGTAAGATCGAAGGTGTTTTGTTTCAGCAGCGCAGCAACAAGTAAAACCAAAGGAGCAACCAAATGAATTTTCTCAAGAGTTTATTCACGTCAAGAAAAGTGCTGATGACGGTGGGAACGATAGCGGCGTCCGTTGTCGATCCCGGCATCATGGAAACAGCGACGGCAATTGGAGGTTCATTCGTAATCGGCCAGGGCGTTGCCGATTCGAACGGAAAAGCACAGGGCAAAAAGAAGAAGTGGAAGAGCCGCAAGTTCTGGCTCTCAATTGCGGGCATCGCGGCGGGCGCTCTTTTTCCGCCAATCGCGCCAGTCATAAAACTCGCGATCCCGCTTTTCAATCTCGGCCAGGGCGTCGCCGACTCCGGATTGGTCGAGGCGCTCTCTAAGAAGTAGGCGCGGGGGTCCGTGGTTTGGCGTGGGCCACGGTTCGGAGCCGGGATCGTCCGTTTGCCACGGTGATCGTTCATTCCCCTTGAGCGCGCTCCCATCGGTCGATTCCGGCTGTTTTTCCTTGACTTCCAGGGCTTCTACCGCTATTGGTGTGACCCCGTAACCCCTTTGTAATCAGTAGGTTAGAGCGACAGGGGCACGGGGGCAGCAACCCCTTTATAATCAACGAGTTAGAGCGCCAAAGGCGCAAGCACCCGTAACCCCTTTGCAATCAGTAAGTTAGAGTGTCAGAAGTATTCGACACAATCGTATAAACCCTTGCGGCTCAATAGGTTACAGCGTCAGCAAAACTTGACAATTGGGCCGCCAGGATGTATATTATATATAGAGGGCAACATAAGAGACACCTCGAACGGGAATCAAAAACCCGGAGTTCTTTGAAAACTTAAACCTGAAAACCCGCTCTCGAAAGAGAGATACCAGAGAGGCGGAAAGGCTGAAAGGCGACGACCTCGAAAAGCCGGAAACATCGAAAGCCAACGAGAGAGCCAAGTAAGCGGGCCGCGCGGGACCGATGAAACGGACCGACAAAGGCCGAAAGTAAAAGAGGCTTTCGGAAACCAAATCTGGCAAGGGAAGTAAAGAGCGGGAGTCGGATGACTGGAAGGGGTTGTAAGAAACGACGCGGAAAATTGCCGCGTTGTCAATCATTAAATTAGCGATGCGATTTTGCATCGTTTATATATAGGGGCGTTGGGCCGCGCTTGATCGGTTCGGCCCGCGCTCTATTTTTTGGAATGGTGCAGCGACGCTTACGAGAACTCGTGATGCGCTGATGGAACAATCGCAGGCTTTCCACCTATTGATAATTCGTGTCCGGGTGGAGGCGCTTAACTGATGCGAAATGTGAACGTCAAACCGTGGGGTACATTTCATCGTCTCATAGGTTGCGCATTATATAGTGCTGATGGAACAATCGCAGGCTTTCCGCCTATTGATAATTCGTATCCGGGCGGAGGCGATCAACTGATGCGAAATGTGAACGTCAAACCATAAGGTACATTTTATCGTCTTAACGGTTGCACGCGATCTCAACGGAGTTGAATAACACGCTTCGGCACCATTGCAAAAAGTAGAGCATACCGCTCTGCTGTTTTTGGAGGTTCCCTATGAATACAAAAAGGTTTAGAGTCGTAAGGAAAGAGGGTCGGCATGGCCCCATGTTTATCGTAGTTGATCATTCGCCTCGCAAGAATAACGGCGACGGCGTTGACGCTATTGTTTGCGGAACAAAGAAGGGCGCTGAAAAGAGCGCGAATTTTCTTAACTCAGCGTTTGGTTTTGACGCTGATTCTAGTGGAGGTTCCCTATGATGAGCAATCGATTTAGAGTGATCGTGATGGCCGGTAGATATGCGCCGGTCTTTATCATTGTTGATCGTGTGCGCGGAAACGCGGTCGCGATTCTTGATTCGAGGGATAGCGCGGACGCTCGCGCTCTCGCTCTTAATAGTGGAGGGTTGAATGACTAGAGCCGAAGCGATCCGAATGTTCGAAGAATCCGTTCTGCCGCAGGTCATCGCGACCTACGGTGTCAATGACCGCCCTGCCAGGGATGAAGCCTGGAATAACTGGACGGATATGATGGCAAAGGATGGAGAAATTAGTTGGGACGATCTCGAAAGTTGGGATCATCCTTATCCTGACTAAGTTCGACATTGCGTAGAAACTAGGGGCCGAGAAACCCTGCCTCGTGCAACGGTTCGGAGTTTTTGCCGACCGTTCGCCTGCGGTAAACATTCGCGACAGACTCGCGAATCAGTCGGTAAACTTGGCCCACTTTTTGTACGCAACGAACACTTTCAATGGAGGTTCCCATGTACTTTAACCGATTCGATATTGTTGAAGCGTGGTTTCTCGCGCTTTCAGATTGTCACGGCGGGCAGAATAGCGATGAATACCGCAGGCTTTGCCGGATGTACGATTACTTTAATCCAAGCCCGTTGTTGAGAGTTGAAAATCTCAACGATAACGCGCGAGCAATTTACGACAGCGCGTGTGCGCGGTTGCTTGGAACCAACAAGCCGAACAATTCATT
>Ga0114923_10000568_pt1 | contig 28292 bp, 31 predicted proteins | sample SumtaG_FD_89578 | JGI IMG/M metagenome (GOLD analysis project Ga0114923, IMG submission 89578) | Deep subsurface microbial communities from Indian Ocean to uncover new lineages of life (NeLLi) - Sumatra_00157 metaG | ecosystem: Environmental > Aquatic > Marine > Oceanic > Sediment | place: near... | reverse complement strand
TGAATATACGTTCACTTTATTTTTTTTTTAATTAATTGCCCCGGGCCGCACCATCCGGCGTTTTGCTTCACAGACCAGTGCCGCCCCGTCTTTGTATATGCTTCCCGCCTTGATCCCCAATAGATTCAATGCGGTAACGGCTGAAGCCAATAAAACGGCTAAAAGAAGCATTTTTTTCGCGAATCGTTTCATGGTTTTTCCTGTAAACATTTCATATAAAAAGCAACTCGTATTTATAATCCTAACAAAAAAAACTCCGAATAAAGGTAATCGATCTCATGGGGCTGGAGATGGTCCGATTTGTAAAGCATGGGCATATAAAACGCTTTGCTTTTAACCAATCGAAAGTGCCGGTCTTTGAGAAACCGGCTGTCGATTACCATTCCGGCGGTTTTCAAGGCCAGGGGCACACGAAACCTGAGTTCATCCAGGTGCTTTAAGAAAAGATCCGGGTCGCTGAGAAAATACAATTTGGCAAAGGGCATATGCCGTTTATAAACCCTCTTGAAGATCAGGTACAAATTCCCCCGGTCTGTGGTAACGACCAGGTGGTGGCAGTCGAAATTAACATGATCGTTGAAAACCTTTTTTTCATAATCCGGCAAGTATTCAACCATTTTTCCAGGCTGCCGGGGGTAGTGGGAAATGATTTTGCATTTTCTTTTCAATAAACCCGGCAGCGTAGGCAGTGCAGGGATGATCACTTCATACCGGTCGAGAACTTTAAATTTAAAAAGCTTTGTCGACGCTTTGTAAGAGCTGATGGCAGGGGTAAAGGATATTAATGTATAATCCCACAAGTTCTTTAACGTGTATAATAGTTCAATGCTGCTGCTCCTGTACTTCTCTTTTACGATCCAACTGGATAAATTGCAAAACTTTTCCCATTTGCCATTAATATGTTTCCTGGAAAATATATAGGCGATAAATCCCACCACATCACTGCCGTCCAGCAATTTGTAACCGCAGTATCCCTCTTGAAAATTCCAGTAATCGCTAAACAAATTTTCCCATTGTTCCCTGGAAATTTTCAGGTTGTTGAAATCCAGCAGAAGCGGATAAACCTGTTCAAAATCATCGATCGCTGCTTTTTCAACTTTCACTTTTCCCGCCGTTACCGGGCGCTGTATCCACCGTCGATAGTGATCTCTGCGCCGGTGATCCATCGAGATAAACCGGACAGGAGGAACATACATAAATTGGCAACATCTGCCGGCTGGCCCAGTCCCAAGGGATGCTTTTTAATGGTCTCTTCTTTTGAACGCGGTGGAATTGAACGAAAGAGTTTCGCTGACATTTCGGTTTCTACAAGCCCGGGCAGTATACAATTGACCCGGATATTTTTCGGGGCCAGCTCCAGGGCCATGGATTTAGTCCCACCCAGCAAAGCGGCTTTACAACTGCCGTATCCCACTTTACCCGGTTCTCCGCGAATTCCCATAACCGAGCCCACAAAGATAAAACTACTACCGGAAGGACTTAAATACTTTTTCTTTGAAAGCAGCCGCACGATCTCAAAAGCTGCAAATACATTGACGCCAAACATCTCTTCATACCTGGCGGGATTCATGTTTCGCAGGGGAGTGGTACTCTCGACCCCGGCACAATGAATAAAACCGGAAATCGGCCCCAGCTTTTCAACGGATTGAGAAATGATTCCTTCCAGGGAATCATTGTCGGTTACATCGCAGGGGAAGTATAAATGGCTGCCGCCGGTGAGGGAATTCGTTACATCTTTGAGTCTTTCCGGGTTCCTGGCGATGAGTATGACATTGGCACCAATTTGAGCGGCTTTTACGGCGCATTCTCTGCCGATTCCCGAAGAGGCACCGGTAATGAATATGGTTTTTCCTTTCAAATCTATCACGATCCCTCCTCTTCTGAGTTATTCAAAATGTTCCATGCCGATTAATTCCATCAAATCCCGAACCGTTACCATTTTTTCCAGTTTTTCTGCGGCCAGCACTGTCCCGAATTTCTCATCGGCAAAAGCGACAATAGACATGACTGCCATGGAATCATAATCCTCCAGTTGTTTGAAAACCGTATCCTCACTCAACTCAACAGGGTCTATCTCCATACATTCCACTAACCCTTCAAAAAAACTTTCCTTTTTCATTTTCATTGTTATCTTTATTCCTTATATTTTTATTATCACTGCTCCCCAGGAATACCCGACCCCGAATCCACATAAAAGCACCCTGTTCCCCTTCTTTAATATACCGCTGCCCAGGGTATTTTCCAATGCAATAGGAATTGTTGCCGATACGGTATTGCCGGTATGAAGCATATTTTTATAAAACTTTTCTTCGGGGATTTTAATCTTTTTCCGCAGGTAGTCGATCATATATTTATTGGCTTGGTGAAAAATAACATAGTCGATATCATCCATTTGCAGGCGATTTTTTCCCAGGACCTCTTTTACTACTTTGGGAACCGCATCGATGGAAAAATTGAAAACTTCAGTTCCATTCATAAACAGGTTATTGCTGGTACGAAAATTTCCCGACTCATCTTCAACGGCTTCTTCATCAGGATTGTACCTGCGTCGTAGTCCACCAGAGGGAACAACCAGGTTATTCCATCCCCTCCCATCAGTGCCCAGGACAAACTCAAAAATACACTCTTCTTCATTTTTTTCAATAATTGAAGCGGCTGCCGCATCTCCAAATATCGTCCGGTTACTAAAATCTTTTTCATGAATATATTTGGTGACAGTATCACTGGTAATCAACAGGACGCTGGTTCCCATCCCGCTGTTGATAAAACTTTTGGCAATGGCTAACCCGTAAATATACCCTGAGCAGCCCTGGTTGAAATCAAAGGCACCCACACGTGTAGGCAAGCCCAATTTGTCCTGCAAAATACAGGCTGATGCAGGTAAGAAATAATCCGGACTCTCAGTACACAAAATTAGAAAATCGATTTTATCTTTATCATATCCCTTTAAAACTTTTACCGAAGCTTCATATGCCAGGTCCAGGGCGGTTTCATTCTCTTCCACCACATGCCTCTCTCGGATACCGACTTTTTTCTCTATCTTCGCAGCACTCCACCGGCCGGACTGCTCTGCCAACTCATCGTTAGTTACCACTCGCCGAGGTAAAAAACACTCTATTCTTTTTATTCGACATCCCATAATCAGGCTCTGTTGTAATATACTCTAACCATTTGTTCACACTCAAAAAATGAAAATTCCTATGTAATCAAGTTTAGTATTATATAATAAACAGGGAGATTATTCAATATTTTTCAGATTTTCCCTTTAAAAGCGAAAATAGATAAAATCCCCGGCAGCGGCATCGGCAAAAACCAGTATCCACAGCAGCAGTCCCACGTAGAGGCCCCAGCGCAGCACGGCTTTCTGATTTGAAATCCACTGTTCAACGGTCTGGTCTTTGCGCAGCAGGTGAACCAAAAGCATAAAAAAGACCGAAACCGCCGCCACGGCCAGTTCCTTCTTGAGCAGCCCGAAGTGGAAGGCTTCCTGCAAACCGGTAAGATTAAATACCCCGGACCAGCCGGTAAAAAGATGGGTAACAATATAAAGGGCGTCCGCAGTAGAGTTGGCCCGGAAAAATATCCAGGCAAAGGTGACAAGACCAAAGGTGATCGATAGGCGGATACTTTTTCGCAGCGGGGAATTTTTTTTGATTTTTAATTTTTTGAACAGTCTGCGCCTGGCTTTTTTAGTGGCAAAGGAAATAGCCAGGTAGAGGCCGTGGAGGCTGCCCCAGATCACAAACGTCCATTTGGCCCCGTGCCAGAGACCGCACAATACAAATGTACTGATGATACCCACCATATAAGCCCAGGTCTCGGCCCTTATTTTCATCACCCGGGGCTGTTTTATCTTCCGGGAAACCGCGTAAGCAATGGGCAGGAAAAGATAATCCATTAACCAACCGGTAAGGGACATGTGCCACCGTCTCCAGAACTCGCCGATGGATTTGGAGAAATAGGGGCGGTTGAAATTCTCCATCAAATTAAAACCCATTATCTTACCGGCCCCAAGGGCAATATCGGTATACCCGGAAAAATCACAGTAAACCTGGAAAGAAAAATAGACGGTAGCCATAACCAGGCTCAAGCCTTCAAACTGGAGGGGATTGTCATATACTTTATTAACAAAAGCCGCCAGCCTGTCGGCAATCACCAGTTTCTTAAAGAATCCCCAGGCCATCAATTTCAAACCGTCGGTGACCCGTTGGTAATCGAAACCGATGGTTTTACGAAACTGGGGGATCAGGGTGTTGGCCCGATCGATGGGTCCCGCCATTATCTCAGGAAAAAAAGAGACATAGAGGGCAAAGGCCCCCAGGTCTTTTTCCGGTTCTTGGGTCTGGCGGTACACATCGATCAAATAACTGACTTTTTTAAAGGTATAATATGAAATCCCTACCGGGACGAGAATTTCAAGCCCCTTTATCTCGGGTAAGATATTAAAGGATTTTAACAGTGCGGCAATGGATTGGTTAAAAAAATCCAGGTATTTCAGTGCCGCCAATAACCCGATATTGTGGAGAAAACCCAGCAGCAGCAGCCTTTTTTTTCCTGTTTGGGTGGAACATGAACCGATGCGCAGCCCCAGGAAATAATCGATCAACGTGGAAACCGCCAGGATGATCGCATATTCCGCTTTGAAGCACATATAAAAATAGTAACTGGCAGCCAGCAGGAATACCCGGCGAAACCGCGGCGGAAGGCCAAAATAAACCGCTGCCACCACAGGGAAAAATATCAAAAAATGAAAGGAATTAAAGGCCATTTTTTTTACACACCAGGAAGAGGGAGCTGCCAAAGGGCAGCCGGATACCGGCGCCGATCAATTTATTTTCCAACCGGTGCATCCACAACAAAAAGGAATTAATAAACCGCGGCAGCGGTTTCAGGTCGGATTCTATCGTTCCTTTGTGGAAGGGTTCCACCAGGTGCTTTTGCGCCAGGAGGAGGAGAAACAGGGGCGGCAGCCGGTAACCGGCATAAACAGGGGTAAAGCCTATTTTTCTCAATTGCATCAGGGTCTTTTTCTTGCGATAGCGCCGTTGGCCGGAAACAGCAATATCATGTTTTCGCCGCAGTATTTCAAACGCCGGGAGATTTAAAATTAATATCCCATCTTCTTTCAACGCTTGATGGAATTTCTCCACCACTGCCATATCATCTTTCACGCCGGCGTTGTAGATCACATCATTACTGGTAATAATATGGTAGAGCCCCGTTGGGGGATCCCAGGTATTCAAGTCCCCGGTTTTCGCCTGCGTCAACCCCCGCTGCTTACAAAAAGAAATGGCCTGATCAGAGTAATCCATACCCTCCACTGTTCCGTATTTATCCAGCATCTCCATCATCCTGCCGGTGCCGCATCCGGCATCGAATATCTGCAAATCTTCGGCCGGTTTTGTTTTTTTTAATTTAGCCACGTAATGCAGCACCAGTTCATGAAGCCCCCGGTACCACCAGTAATCATTCTCAAACTCGAACATTTTGCGGTATTCATTCGTTTCCATAATTGATTCTACTGCCTCCGGCGGCCAGGGGGCTCTTTTGAAAAACCGCCCCCTGGACCCCCACAAAACTTTTTAAATAGGCCCTGCGGGCCATCTATGAAAGTCTACTTCTTACTGTCTTCTGTTTCCTTGTCAAAACGTTTACGAATGGTATATTGGGGTTTCTTATTTTGGGATAAAAATATTCGTCCCACGTATTCGCCAATCACCCCTATAGAGATCAATTGAATCCCGGCAAATAACAATACCGCGATTATAAGGGACGTATAACCCACCGGGATATTGGGATTGGAAAATTTTTCTATGATGATAACAATTGCAAAAATCAATCCCAGCACAGAGATCACCATGCCCAGGACAAAAGAGGCCCGCAGCGGTAAGATAGAGAAGTTGGTAAACATATTGAGCCACAAGCGGATCAGTTTGGCAAGGGTATAACCGGACCTCCCGGTCTGCCGTTTATGATGCTCCACTTCTATCTTCGCAATTTTGTCGGTGCATCTTAAAATCAAGCCGTCGATGTAAGGATACGGCAGGTTGTATTTCATAATTTCATCAACGATAAAACGGTTCAGGGCTTTAAAGCTGGAAAGATATAAGTCTTTCGGTTTTTTTAACATGATATTGGCGGCTTTATCATTCAAGCGGCTGCCCAGGTTCCTGAAAAAAGAATGCTTTTTCTTTTTATAATAAGTATAGGTCACATCGCAGTCGTTTTGGGTGGCATGGTCCAGCAGTTTTACTACTTCGCTGATGGGGTTCTGGAAATCGTCGTCCATAATCACCATATAGTCGCCGGTGGACTGGTTCAGACCCGCCATCACTGCATTGTGCTCCCCGACATTTTTGGCCAACGAATAGAAGCGCACTATACCCGGGTGTTTTTTAAATAGAGCTTCGCACACCGCCTCTGAATTATCCGGCGAATTATCGTTCACAAGTACTATTTCCAGGTTGTACAACCCGCTCAATGTCCCGGCCAATTGCTCCACCAGCCCCCCGATGGACTGCGCGCCGTTGTAGACCGGGATTACCACGGACACCTTTACTTTACTCATTTTTATTGCCCTCCGAACGTATCGATCACTTCCACGATCTTCCCCCGGTTTTCCTCGCTTAATTCAGGATATATGGGAATACTGACAACTTCATTGGCAAACCGTTCCGTACAGGGAAAGGTTTCGTTGGTTTCCTTTTTATTTTTATTATGGGGAAATGCTTTTTGTTTATGGATGGGAACCGGGTAGTGGATAAGGGATTGTATCCCATTGGATTTCAAGTGATCCATCAGCCGCTCCCTTGCCGGTGTCTTTATTACAAACAGGTGATAGACCGGAGTTCCGCAGCTATTTTCTTTTAAGCAGGAGACCGATTTTAAGTGGGTTTGATAAAAGAACGCATGTTCTTGTCTTTTTTTATTCCAGGCTTCCAGGTGGGTTAATTTTACTCTCAGGATGGCCGCTTGCATTTCGTCCAACCGGCTGTTGATGCCGAAGTGGTCATGGTAGTACCTTACCCGTTGGCCGTAATTTCGCAATTGCACCAGTTTTTTATAAACTGCTTCGTCATGGGTGGTGACAGCCCCGGCGTCACCGTAAGCCCCCAAGTTTTTGGTGGGATAAAAGGAAAAAGCGGCCGCGTCACCGATGCTGCCGGTTTTTTTATTTTTATAGGTTGCACCCACCGATTGGGCGCAGTCTTCTACAATTTTCAGGTTATATTTTTGTGCAATCTCACAAATAGCATCCATATGGCAGCTCTGGCCGTAAAGGTGAACCGGGACAATGGCTTTTGTACGTTTTGTGATCTTTTTTTCGATTTCTTTCGCATCGATTAGGCCGTCGGCAGTGGAGATATCCGCCACTACAGGTTGCGCGCCGGCCTGCATGATCCCGGCAATGGTGGGGAAGGCGGTCATATTGCTGGTAATCACTTCGCATCCGCTGCCGATATCCAGGGCCATCAGGGACAGGGCAATGGCATCTGTCCCGGAGGCTACGCCTACGCAGTAATTGCACCCAATATATTGGGCAAATTCTTTTTCAAAAGCTTCGACTTCTTTTCCCAGTATGAACCAGCCGCTCTCCAGTACTTTATGAACCGCGGCATCGATTTCTTCTTTAATGGCTGTATATTGTAGGTTAAAATTATCAAAGCGAATTACCTGGTTTTCGGGCATATTGGCTAGCACCTCCTGGAAGTGTATAGTATAATTCAAAAGGCGTATTAAAACAAGATGTAAACCAAGCAAAATTTACTGGTTGCAAAATGAAGGAACGCAAAGATTAAAAGGCAGCAGGCCCGAAGGGCCTTAGACAAAAGTTTTTGCAGGGTCCAGGGACGAAACTGCGTTTTTACAAAAAGAGTCCCTGGTCGCCGAAGGCAATGTTCTTTACAGGATGGGTTTAAGGCTCTTTCCGGGCTTAGTTATACCCATCCTGCGGTGCACTTTTGGGGGATCAACCGGACGAAGGAGCATAAAACGGGGATTTCCGTCCGGTTAGGGACTTTTTCCAATGGCAAAATTTATATTCGCCTGTCCCTTTAAATATTTATTTTACCCTTGACTTTTGAGTTCAAGAGACATATTATTGTAACTGTGGACATCATGTATAGCCCCACGCTTTAAAAGTGAGAAAAATGGTTTTGAAAAGGAATGAAGAAATTGCTCTTAAGGCTTTAAAAGAACGCCTTATCAGCCGCTATTCTATCCTGGATTTCCGTATTTTCGGTTCAAATATCCGCGGGGAAGATACACCTCAATCAGACATCGACGTGATGATAAAAATTGTGGAGTTAAATCCTGGGATAGAATCCGAAATATATGATATTGTCTTTGATATCAATTTGGAGAATGACTGTTTTATTTCAGTTATTATTTTCAGTAAGGATGAGATTGAAAAAGGTCCTATGTCTGAGTCTCCAATTTATAAAACCATCATGAAAGAAGGGGTCACCATTTGATTAATAGATAAAGGCAGGTTTTACTTGCAAAGTATCGATTGGAGCAAGCTAAAGAGAGTATAGATGAAGCTGAATACCTGTATTCAGGGAATAAAAGTCCCCGTTCTGTTATGAATAGAGTTTATTATGCAATGTTTTAAGCCAAAGGGGCCGGTGCGTTGAAATGTTTAAATGTTGTTGGTTTTTCCAGCGTGTTTCCTTTCCGACACCCAGCGAGTTTTGGTTTCGTTTTTTTCTTGACAGGGAGATACGGAAGTGTAATAATATAAAGGTTCTTGAAGAGTCTACCCAAAAAGCGGCGTTTCCTGCCGATAAGAACAGCAAAACAGACAAGAGGAACTGAACAAAAAGGAGGCTAACATGATGAAAACAGGCTTCAGATCATGCACTGTTTTTTTTATAGCGGTTTTTTTCGGATTATTGGTAATCCCTCATGCCCTGCGGGCAGAGGAAGTGTGGACAATGACACCAGGGTTCCCCAAGATCAATCCCAAGAATAAGGATTTCTCAAAAAGAAAAGGACTGCGGGTGGATATTTCCGAGACCCATGTTAAGATGCGCAGAGACTGGTATAGGGGCAGCAAGTTGTTGGGCGGAGATTTTACTATTACGGGAGAAGTTCCCAGGGTCCTGGGCATTAACTCGGTATTCAAAATAACCATCACCGGGAAATTCATGGGCAAAGTGGGCAAGGCACACGGTGTTTCTTTCGGCATTAGGTGCGATAAAAAAGGTTTTAAAATGACCTATCCGTCGCCTAAAAAGAAAAAATGGAGCACTGAACGGCGCCGGGGTGTAGTGGTTAACAAGAACAACCGGTTCGAGAGCCGGACGTTTACCTTCAGGCCCATCAAAGGCAAGAACGAATTGACCCTGGCCCTGGTTTACGGCGGCCACGGCACCCTCATCCTTTATAAATGGGAGAAGGTAAAGTAGTGTCGCGTCAAGCGTAAATTGACGCTTGGCCTCCGGCGGCTGGCGGCGGTACCGGACCGAACAGGCATAAAGCCCGTCCTGTTCGGTCAGCCCCGGGAGAGCCCCGGCAGGATGGGCTAAAGAACACCTTTACGAACCTTGATGCCCATCCTGCAACCACTTGCCTCCGGCGGCAAACTTTTGAAAAAGTTTGATCAAAACTTTTATTGGCCCTTCGGGCGTTTGATCTAACATCATCTGAGGTGTGACACGCCACTAGAGATTTTATTAGATTAATGATCCGAATACAAGCCACAGCGGGCAAGCGAACCTTTTTTGAGTTCCACATAATCGCGGCTCCCACCGTTCTCAGCCACGATCTCCCGCTTCTGCCCATCGGTGAGATACATTTTTTTAACCATCGGTTCCCCGGGAAATTCGACCGCGTACCTGACCCCCTGGCCATTTCCATTGCCGGTGGCCACAACCCACGCGGGAGAGTTAACTCCCAGGAAATCTTCTACTGTTTGTCTTTGCGGGTCGGTCAAACAAATAACCACATACTTTATTCCTTTTATCTTCATGGCTTTTTTTCCTCCGTTTTAACATTTTATTAAAAAGAGGGGGGCAGCGATATAAATAACGTCTCAAAGTTTATAAAAAAAGTTTCATCTGAAATTGTATAAAATATAATTGCCCCATAAAAAAGGATGAGAAAAAGAGATATTTAAACCGTTTTCCAGGACTGCCGTTTGTTTCATCAGTTTTAATTTTGCTGACCGCAGGGCCGATGAAATGGAAATTTGCGGGTTGGTTTTGTATTCCCGGTAAAATATAGGAATGAGCTGCGAACTCTGCTCATCCACCGGCCACATGCTGACCATCATCGATTGGACACCGGAATGACGGAAAGAAGCGGTTATCCCCCTCAATCCCTGCAAACCCAGTAAACGCTTTTCCGCACTCTCACAGGCACTTAATACCACCAATTCTGTGTTTAGCGTTAACTTAAAAATTTCATGGGCATAATAAAAGGGTGAGCCGTTCTCATTCCCCGGCGGTGAGAATAAGAGAGCGGAATTCTGCGGGTAATTGATGTCGTTGATAAAATGGGTGGCAATATGAAGAATCCTGGATTGAGGCGCATGGGCCTCAAATTGATGTTTATTAAAATCTTCATTTAAAAATACCCGGGCCTCTTTCTTGCCAAATATGGAGCGGATACTTAATACTTCCTTTTCCGAAGAGGGAAGGGGATGAAAAAATCTCTTTTCAACGATTGGACTGCCAAACGCAGCAATTGTATAGGTATATTTATTTCGCTTTAGGGGTTTCGCTTGCTTTTGGAAGTGGAAAAGGGAAATAAAATAGGACACCGGGAATTTCTCAAGCAAATAATCGGCAGAAGAATATTCGGAAAATACGACGTCCGGGTCCAAATCCCGTTGGTTAAAACCGGTCACCAATGCTTCAAAAGGCAATTTAAACAGTTCCCTGTCCGGGACAATAAAAACCTCGTCTATGGTTTCCTGGAATTGCCAAATTTCTTTTACCAGGATTTCGTACAATTGTCGGGCCAATTGAAGGTTGTAATTAACCCGCAGATAATCTACCTGCCCCTCGGTAAAATCATCCAGGGGTTCGGTCAATTGTTTTACTTTATTTAATATCTCCTCGGTGGTTTCGGTCAGCTCCCAATACCCGATGGAACGGCTGCCGATACAAAAGGCATAACTACTTTTTTCTAAAACCGTATATTTGATGATCAGTTGACCGGGGTGCAATTTTCTTTGGATCAAGGGGATATTAAAGTCTTTAAAATCATATTTTTTATAGGCCAGTGGGGTTTCCCGGATGAATTCCATCAGCTCCTCATTTTGCCGTTTTAACCGCTCCAATTTGTTTTTATAAAAATGAAGATTTTCCGAATCTTCCCTATCACCATTTTTTAATAAATGGAGGTATTTACTGCTGCACTGTAAAAACTCCTTTTCCAGCTTTTCCTTTTCCTCCATAAAATGTGTATAGGTCTTATCCCCCAGGTTGACCAGGTCGTAGATATAGGCATTTTTAATTTCGCTGAAATAGAGGGCTTTTATGATATAGGTATGATTGTCCGTGCGGTTGAACATATCCAGGTAAAATTCAATGATGCGGGAATAAATTTCCCCGGTTTTTTCGCTGAAAGAGTCGTACTGCTGCATATTTAAACCGGAAAAATACTGCCCCAGTTTGTTTGCCGTTTTACGGTAAAATGTTAAAGCAGTGCTCATATCTCCTTTTTTTTCAAAATAGATGGATTCCAGGTAATAGTAAAAGAAATAATAGGGGTAATAGGGCGCATAGATATCGTCGATCTTTTTCAAGTAGTCCGTTGCCTCCGGGAAGCGGTCAAACGCAATCAATTTTTCAATGTACTCGCTCATAATAGGCAGCAGGCCTTTGTATTTTTTCTTTTTCAATCCCATGTCAACAGCAGCTTTTAACAATTCCACTGCTTCATTGATTTTTCCATTTTCTTCTGCCATTTTCAGCAAAATAAGCGCTTTCCGGTATAACGAATGGACCGCATCGAGGTATTTCTCTTTTCGTTTTTCTGTCTTCAGGCTGAGGTTAATAAATTTCAGGGCATCGGCATAATCTTCATCTTCGTAGGACAACTTACTGTAAGCGCTTAATACCAATACTTTGAGGTCTTCATTTTTGTGTTTGATCGTATAATCCAGGGCTTTTTTAATGTATTTTTTAGCCAGTTCTTTCCTATTTATAATCCTGAAAATTTTGGAGATATTTAAATAAACATACCCGCTGCGATTTTTTTTCTTTTCCACCAGGTTTGAATATACCAGGGCCTCGAAAAGATAATCAAGGGCCCTTAAAAAATCTTTCCTGTGTTCATAAATCTCTGCAAGGCCGTGATAGGAGGTTTCAAGGCCGGCAAAATCCCGGTTGATTTTTTGCACCTCGATTAATTTTAAAAGATAAGATAACTCCAGGTAACTGATTTTTTTTCGTTTATAATAGTGATAAAGTTGGGTAAGGGCAACTTGCCGGTCACGGTTTGTCGAGGAAAATTTGAGCGATTGCAGCAGTTTTTTTTCGTCTTGACCGCTGCTGTCCGCATGCAAGCCGGGTGTTAAAAGGAATAGAAAAAGTGGTAAAAAAACAAAAAATCTCAGTCGCATGCAAACCCTATCCCCCCGTCGCCTGTCGAATCCTGTTCGCTTTAAAATAAATTTTTTTGTAATTCGTACTTAAATAAACGGTGAAATGGTTCTTATCCTCGAAGGTGATCCTGGAAGTAGAACCATAGAATCTTCCGTCTTGATAACGTCCCCGGGCAAAATACCGGCGGCTTGTTTTTTTGGATTTTATAATGGTGTATATAAGCGGGTAACGGTCACGCTGCCGGCCTCTTTTATAATGATAGTACTTTATCCCATCGATCATGCAGGCGAAATGGTCGGTAAATTCAAAGACATAATCGCGGTCGGCTATCATCCAATAACCCTTGATCAATTGCAGTGCATTGCTGTCTTCGCTGCCGATTTTAGACAGCAGTTCACCCGCCAGGTAACCGGATATTAAAAGTAAAAGGACTGCTGCGAAGCTCTTTTTCATTTGATCCTCCCGGAATTTTCTTTTACACGTTTTACATTTCATCGGGAATATTTTTTATCGTATTTTTAAAGGCATATTTTATAATTTTTTCTATAAATATGCAAGACCCCAGATCCACCATCAACCTATGCCTCCGGCGGCCCTGCCGATGTTTCACGGGCCAAACTTTTGAAAAAGTTTGATCAAAACTTTTCACTTGCACGGCAGGTTTTTTTTGTTTCATTTTTTTTATGCATGTTTCACGGCTTCAATGAGAACAAATGGTTGAAGCGTTGCACAACAGTGCCTCCGCATATAGATCCCCCACGCAGTGGGGTTGATTTCTTTTTTTCTTTGTGTTATGAATAGAGCGGTCATGGATTTTCTGTGGCCAAAAAACAAACAAGAAAAGGTGAACGAAATGAGTCAGTCGCAAAAAAGATTTAATTGCCCCAAATGTAAGAAACCGTCATTATCAAATTTTAACACCTCTGAGGGTGTATTGTTGGATTTTTGTGAGGAGTGTGCCGGTATATGGTTTGATAAAGACGAGTTGGCCCATTACATCGAGCTTTCAAAAGATATCCCTGAGATCAGGGAGATGAAAAAGACCGCCCGAAAAACCGACCTGGTATGTCCCAAATGCAGTGCTTTTCTTGAAGAGCTTCCGTTTTCTTCTAAAACCGATATCCTGGTGGACCGCTGCCAAAGCTGCGGTGGGATATTTTTCGATGCCGGCGAAATTATAGAAGCTGAAAAAGCTTCCGCTGACCTTGAGAGACTGGAAGACCGCTTGAAAACCGTGGTTAAACGGTTTGCAGAGGAGGGGTATAAGCCCATTTGAACACACACTGGTTTTTTTGAGTGAATGTCAAATGTTGACCCCCTTTAATCAGGGATGCGTCAAAATTCGAATATCGAAATTCGAAACAAATTCGAATGACAAAAATTCAAAACACAAAACAGATAAGCCTTTTAGCCATTTTAACGAGGCTCGCAACGAGGTTTTGGTCATTTGATATTTGAATTTTGAATTTGTTTCGGATTTGAACTCTGCGCGATTTCGTGCTTCGAATTTCACATCATATCAATGTTTTCCCACATTCTTCAAATCAACCCCAAAAGAAAATGACGTAGCCCTGCGTCCCCTTTTTCACAACCTCTGATCCATTTCTAAATTTTAAATGGAAAGGGAAAGGGAAAAGTGGAAAATTCGCCTACCCCGTTTTTTTTAACCACGAAGGACACGAAGGGGTAGTCTCTACAGGCTCAGATACTACAGTAATATTTTTTAAACCATAATTCAAAAACCGGGTCGATAAATTCTATCTTTTTATCGAAAGTATCGATAACTTCCTTTTTCTCCAGTGCCCGTTTTATTTTAGATACATTGGCGGATGAACCTAATTTGTATTCACGGATAGCCTCCACGGAACTGAATTGTTCAACCCCCCGGGAAACCGCCTTTAAAAAATTCAACTGGATGTTACTCAAGGTTTCGATCTCCCTCTGGTATAATAAAGCATTCTGGCTTAGCAATTGGTCGACAGCCTGAACAAGAATATCATCGGTTACGCTGTCGTCCGTTTCAATCCAGACCAAATGCGCCAATTGCTGCGTATAATACGGATGACATTTTACATTGTCAACAATTTTTCCTGCGTGTTCCCCTGAAATTTTCTTACCGGTCTTAGAAAAAGAATCCATGATAAAGATTTTTAAATATTTTCCGGCAATCTTATCAAGATAAATGACGTCCCCGAATTTATAAAAAGGCATCGATTTATTCTCGAAAAGATACATTAACATGTGCCTTTTGCTGCCATAAAGGATATAAGTGACCCGCTGATGATGCTGCCAGACAGCACGAAGCCGCTTTTGAAATAAAAGAGGTTCATCAAAATTACCAAGATTCTGAAACTCATCGATACAAACGACAATTGTTGTCCCTTTCTTCTCTGCGATTTTTTCGGGAAGATTTAAAACTTCTTCATAGTTCTGCTTGAGCCCCGTCACATCGAAACTTATCTCAAAATCACTGGACGGATCGGTTCCAAGAGAAATACGCGGTGTGATCCTGCCTAGAAATGACTTTGCCAGGGAAATCAATTCCCCGGTTTTCGAGGAAATCGATTTAATCACTGCTTTCGCATAACTTGAATAAAAGTCCTCTTGATTTCTGATTTTAAACAGGTCGATGAAACAAAATTTAATTTTTTTGTTTTTAACCAGGTGAACAGCGGTTTGTTTTACCAGCGAAGATTTCCCCCATCTTCTCGGAGAAATTAACATGGTGTGGACATTATTTTCAATATTCGATTTTAATCGCTTTATTTCAGCCGTTCGATCGGTGAAAGTATCACCTAATACAATTCTACCGAATTGAAACGGAGATTTCATTGTTTTATTCCTTCCACCTAACCGTTTGGTTACCTGGAAAACTAACCAAGGAGTTACTAACCGATGAGTTACTTCCAGTCGTATAAGCGGCTGAAATAATGTTAAAATGGTCTTTTTCAAACATAAGTATATTTTAAATGAAATTATATTTTATTTCAAGGGGGGCTGAAAATTTTCAACAATCCCGGGGGAGTGGAAAATTCGCCTGTCCCGTTTTTTTGTCACGTTTTTTCCACTGACCCACTGCCCACTGTCCCCTGGAATTTCTACTCAACTCTTCCGGCTTCCGGATTCTTGATATTTTTTTTGTTTTGTGGTAGGCTATTGTATTGCCAGGACAAAACAGCAGCGGTTATAACGGTATTAACACCGCTTAAAGTTTCACATGTCCGGTAGAACTAAGGTTTTAAGCCCAAATGATTGAACTACCTTATTCATTAGTAATTGAAGCTACTGAAGAGCCGGATTATTTCGGATTTTATTCTCCTGACCTGGAAGGCTTTTCAGGTATAGGTCACTCTGTAGAGGATTGTTTGTTTAAAGCGAAATGGGGGATGAAAGAACATGTTGAATTATTAAAAGAACAGGGTTTCCCGGTTCCGGCTAAGAACATGGAAACTACAATTATTATCCAAAATGAAAAGAAAATGATGGCAGCATGACCAAACAAGGAAATTTGTCTGTCCCGGTTTTTAGTTCTGATTTTAACCGCTAAGGTATTTGAATTCCTCATTTTTCCCCTATGAAAGTTGACAATCGTCGGTTTGCAGTTTATAATAATTTGAGGAGGTTAAAAAGCCTGGATGACTCGAAAAAAACAGCGCAAAAAAGTCAAAGAAAAAAAACTGTCACAGCCCCATGCAAAGGCATTCACATTTTTCTTCAAGGAAAAAGAGACCGCCATCAGCATGTTAAATGGATATCTACCGGAAAATATAAAGAAAAAATTGGACTTTAAGTCGCTGAAAATCTCAAAGGATTCCTTTATAGACAAAAGACTGAAAAACTATTTCGCTGATTTGTTGTATGAAATCAAACTAAAATCCAGCCAAAAGTCCGCCTTCATATACATACTATTTGAACATAAATGCTGGGAAGACTGGTTTGTCTGTCTTCAACTGCTGAAATATATGGTAAGGATATGGGAACTATTTCTCAAACAAAATAAAGATGCCAAATATCTCCCGGTCATCGTCCCCATGGTGCTCTATCACGGGAAACCCAAATGGGAAATAAGTCAAAATTTTATTTCCCTTTTTGAAAACCCGGCAGGCTTTGAATCTTATATCCCGGATTTCAGTTTTAACTTACAGGATATCTCTCATATGCCGGATGAAGATATCCAAGGAAGCCCACTACTGAGAATTATTTTAACCAGTTTTAAATATATTCACAGCCCGGAGTTAAGGGACAAACTATGGGATATTTTTAAGTTATTCTTAGAGTTGAGTGATAAGAACAATATTTCCGAGTACCTGGAAGCCCTGGTAAATTACCTGGTTAATGGTCCCGGTAAATTAACCGAAGAGGAACTCCAGGAACCGGTTACCCGGATAATTGAAGAAGGAGGTGCCGACATGCAAACCATATTCGAAAAATGGATTGAAAAAGGTAAATGGGATGTTGTTAAAAACTTGCTGCAAGATGGACTATCTATAGATTTTATTTCCAGAGCTACCGGTTTTACTGCCGCTCAAATCAACGAATTTAAAGAGAAAATGCAAGACCAGCAAATAGACGCGGCAGCTTAACCTGCGGAAAATCCGCCTGCCCCGTTTCTCCCCCTCCGTGACCTGTGTGACCTCTGTGGCTAAAAAAAATCTTTTTCGGAAAATTTGCCAGCCCAGGTTTGTACTTTCAACCAAAGGTAAACAGAGTAAAAAAATCGTTTAATTAGCCATACTGACGCACTGACCTACTGTCCACTGTCTTCTATCCTCTGTCCTCTGGAATTTCTACCCTATAAAAACAACTCTTTGATTTTTGGTTTATTTCCTTTCAACTCTTCCGGCTTACCTTCAAAAGCTACTCTGCCCAGCTTAATGGAGTGAATAAATTTCGTGAGGAATAGAAATAATTTATTGATATTAATTTTTCTTGAAATTATACTCAAAAAGCTGCCTCTTAATATCCCAAAAATCTTGAGTTTTAGATATTTCATCAGTCCTAGGATGAGGAAAAGTGACTTTAATTTCCTCGATTATTTGCGCTGGATTAGATAACACAAAGATTTTATCTCCAAGGGTGAGTGCTTCTGTTGGATCGTGGCTTACAACTATAGTAGGAATCCCGAGAGGATAAATTTTTTTTTCTAAGTAATTCCATATTGCAATACGAGTCACTCCATCTATAAAAGTCGTGGGTTCATCCAGAAGAAGTACTTTGGGATCATTTAACAATGTTATAGCTAAGGAAGCTCGCTGTTTCTCTCCTCCACTCATATCTTTTGGGAATTTATCAGCAAGATGATCTATATTAAAGAGTTTCAACATCGACATAATTCGCTCTTTTTGCCCATTAATATTCAAATTACGAATTTTACATCCTATCCGACAAAGATTAAATACAGTCATCCATGGAGGTATTACAGGCCCCTGGAAAGTCATCCCAACTTCCCCACTCCCCTTGTTAATAGGCATTTCATCAAGCAATATTGTTCCACTTACTTTCATATTAGGTTCGGATACACTCAAAATCGCTTTGAGAATGGTAGTTTTTCCACAGCCACTTGAACCGAAGAATACTACAGTTTCATTCTTTAATTCAAAGCTTAAAGAATTTACCGCAAGTTTTTCCCCATATTTGACAGTTAAGTTTTTAACATTAAGTTGTACTTTTCGCATGACATCATCCTTCGGTCCTATAGAAATCGATCTTGGTGAGAGGTGATAGAACTCGTCTTACAAATTGAATTAGAAGAAAGTCATATACAATCCCAAGAATTCCAAATGTTAGAATACAGGCAATGTTAATATCATTTCTACTTGTTTCGATCGCCCTTGATATCCTGTAGCCAAGGCCATCTCTAAAGAATCCTGACTGCAATGTTCCGCCAAGCTCAGCCGCAACCACAACGATCATAGCAATTGCAAGCGCTGCACGTGCAGCACCTATAAGAGAAGGTGAAACTGCTGGGGCATAAATCTTTAATAATTTTTGTCTGAAATTAAGCCCCAGGCTATCGGACCACCAAAGATATGCCCGATTGAGCTTACTGACAGCAACATGAGTATATATCCAGGAGATAAAAAAACATGCCCATGCTATCAAAAAAACTTTGGGGCCTTCTCCTAAACCGCCAACTCTAATTGTAATTGGTAATATGGCTAAAACAGGGGTCCATCTTAAAAATAACAATAATCCACCTATAACAAGGAAAAATTTGAAATACCTACCCGTTAGAATCCCGAAAGCAGAGCCAAGGCCAAAACCAATAAAAAACCCCCAAAAGGCACGAATCGAACTTATTAGAATATCATGGAAGTAAGTCCCATTTTGAACCATTTCAACAATAGCAATAAGAATTTTATCTATAGATGGCAGATGGTAGATAGGTGCAACTATCGTCCAAATGACTGTAAAACAAAATGGAACTGCTACAACTTGAATTGTTTTATATATGGACTTCTTCTTTAAAGAATTCTCTTGCCCCATATGATTTGTAAGTAAAATTACTTTTTAACTCGATTTGGGTCTATTGATTCAAGAATAGTTGGATCAATATAACGTGAAAAATCGTCTGGCATAACAGCTTTTCCAGAAAATACAGCTTCTTGAGCCCACTCAGCTTCTTGTTTCAATTCAACCAGAAGTTTAGGTACATCCAATCCAACACGGAAAGTTTCTTCCTCAAAAACGTTTACTAAGGTTCCAGGTTGGCGATCAAGCCATAATTCCAAGAGTTGGCGAGCTTTATCAGGATATTTTTTAACTAAATTTTCACCACAAATTAAAGCTCTAACAAGATTTTGTGCGGCTTCTCTTTTTTCTTTTAACACCTGTGGACGAGCGACAAGATGCATTCTGAGGACGTAAAGCGATCTATCTACATCAAGGAAGATTTCATTTCGGTCAACAGATTTATCTTTGAGTATATCCTGGATGATAGGTTCCCATATAATTATAGCATCTAAAGACTTAGAAAGAAACAGGTCTCTTAGTTGTGCAGGCCCAGCACTAGTAAGAGTGACTTCCGATTTATCAATTCCATGTTTAGAGAAATATCTGTTAAGAAAAATTTCGCCTATAGTACCACCGACAAATCCGATTCGTTTTCCTTTGAGTGAACTTCCCGAGTCAACTCCTTGGGTGCTATGTCCGACAACTTTAATATCATGATCAGTTGTTTGGATTGTGGCAAAGATAACAAGGTCACTCTTTTGAAGTGCTTGTAGTACAACCGGGGTGTTTGCCAGGGTTCCGAAATCAGCCGAACCTCCGACTAACGCATCAACAACCTCTGGCCCTTTACTTCTTTTTATGATCGTACAATCTAAATTTGCATCAGCAAAACAATCTGTATCAGGAATGATCTTTACAGATTGATCAGCCGCCACAACAAGCCCGGAAACATAAAGTTGAAAGGCCGCTAATCTGGCTGTCGGTTTTTCTGAAATGGTTTGCTCTGATTTTTTAGTACAACTTGTTGAGATTATAAAAACAAGCAAAACCATTATGCATAAAGATGCCCAGAAGTTAGACATAATTTTTTTGTTTCTCATGTTTAAATTAAGCATAATATTTCCTCCATAGTTTAATTGTTTATACGATATATATCTTCATCTGTATAATTTTTTTTTGCCATATCGAATATTTTAGTTTCACCAGAAAGCATAACTTCAATTACCTTTATTTTTTCCGGTTCAAATTCTTTTTCGTTTCCAGTTACATGCCAAATATACATTTCGCCGTCCTGTGAAATTACTAAGACAGCCATTACTTTTTTATGAAATGCAGTAATTGCAGCACTCCATCTTCTCGAACCTTTAAATGATAGAGGGCAGAATGGTGTTTCCTCCTCATTATCTTCTAATCCCAAACTAGTTCTAAAATTTTTTTCAACGTATTTAAATAATTCTCCTATAATCTTACTTGGGATTTCATCTGAAGTAAGTAATCTTCGGAATTCCCAATTGTTGTTAGAAACATAATTCAATGTTGCACCATCATGGGCAATGAGTGTTATTTTATCATCATCCGTATATTTGTTAGTAGGTTTCCAGGGTTCACCCATTCGACCAAATATATCTTCTTTCCCTTCAGAATCGTTCTCATTATTACTTTCTTTGATATTCGTTTCTATCTTTTCAACATCCTTTATTATCGCATTATCATCCGCTATAAATACTATAATACCTCCTTTATAAGGATTTTCGGCAAGGCGTATTGCAATATTAGCTATTTCTTTGAGATTTTCGTCATCTTCACTTTTCGTAAGTATTCTTGATAGATATTTCCTTAGTATTTTGCACCTATTTTCATTATCCCATTGAAACCATTTGCCATTTTGCAATCTTAATATTTCATTTGCAGTATGATTCGTTATCTTAAACACACTTACGATATTTGGTTCATCATTCGCAGCAAAAAGAATACAGTTCGGTATTTCAATCTTTCTTTCACCCGATAATATATTATTAACAAGTTGCTTCCAACTAAATTGATTAATTGATAATAGCCCTGACGGATAGCGATGGTCAGATAGATCAGAAGTAATGTCCCAGAATAACGCATGCCTTCCATTTTCAAACCAAGGAAAATGCTATTTAGACAAGAGTTCTACATTTTTCTCTGCGCGGTTCCTGATTATGGATTCTTTTTTTGATTCTGGTATTTCCAAAGGTTTAATATCCTTATCTAATGAGAGCTCTCGAATTTCTGCACTCTGTGCATCCTCAAACTGACTTTTGTCTCCACAAACTAAATAGAATACCAAACGATTCCCTTCATGCACTTTATTTTGAAGCTTTTGTATCAAAAACAACAACCAATATGTAAATAGTTCATAACTTTTTTTAAAAGGCTTTAATTTGTTAAATGCTTTGGAAACCTTTTCTTGAAAGTCATCTAAAAAAGTTTCTTTTTTTTCTTCTTCAACATTTTGATTAATTAGAGTATTAAGTGGAGTTACAGCTATATCTGAATCTTTCTCAATTCCATCTATAGGCAATTCATCAAGAAAATACTTTAGTTCATCTTTTATACTCGGGACAATTGAATTATTGGATATTTTAGGCGTTATTATTACGATTGCCAGGTTAAGTATTGTGTCTTCAGTAATATCTTTAGAAGTCTTGTTGCTAAATGAAGGATAAAGAACGACTGAACAAGAAAGGGAATCTTCATTTGTGTCCTCTTTTTCTAATGATTTGATGAAATATAAAATTCCTGATTGATAGGCTGCCAATCTTTCCTTATACTTACTTCGGAAATTTATCTCTTCATCAAAAAAACGATTATCCCATCTGTTTTCTTCTTTAGAAATTAATATTCCAAAAATCTCTTGAAGCGAGTGCTCAAAGAGGCCTCTCCATTGGTCTCTAGAACGATCTTCCCAATTATCCTTATATAAATCTTGAATGAAGAGAGTCATGAATTTTTTTACTGTTGAATGCTTTTTCGAATTTTCTGAGTCAACAGCAAAGTCTATATTTTCTCCTGGAATAAGAGTTTTAACAGTATTATTATTAAATCGCCAGATGATTTCACCGGATTTCTCACCTTTCTCTTGGTCGCAAATATAATCTGAGTCTCCGTTTTTCTCTTCATCTTCTTCTACGATTAAAGTCCCCAGAAGTCCATCCCTGTATTGGTCTTGTTCATCTTTATTTTTTTTGTATTCATCAATAACCATATGCAAAAATGTATATCTACGATTAAAATGTCTAATATATCGCGATAATGCCTCGCTGTGTCTTCTATTTTGTTCAATCGAGCTATATCTTTCCACTAGTCTAGCTAATTCTGAATTTTTAGATCTTATTGCAGTTCGTCTCAACGCATAAGGCTCGCTGAATGGGCCAGATAGAAAATGTAACAGAAGCAACTTTGGGTTTTGATTTTCATTAGGTAAAAGTTTGAATAATCTATCAGCAGCTTTTTCTACTTTTTTCTGGAGTTTATCTATTTTTGGTTGTTCATTCATTTTTTCTTTTCCACTTTTTTCATAATTTTATTTTTGATTAAAGGGAGGTAACGATCCCCAATTTGCCATTCCGGGGTCTAATTTATGACGAAGTTCCACTAAAGTTCTATAAAGCCAAGGATAACCAATTTTAGTGTATTTGTTAACAAACAGTTGACTGAGAACATAGATATCAATTTTATCAGTTTTAAGCAAATCTTGATTGGTTATTTTGTTATATTGATTTAATATATTTTCGTCTTTAATACACCATTCAAAGTATAGTGATCCAGGAATTGGTAATACAGCACTCACCGTGATTTCGTTTACGTTGTTTAATTTTGAAAGTTGGAGTATTAAATCAACATTTTTGGTAAGTGACTCGTTATCTTCTCCATGCATGCCAAGAACAAATGAGGGAATAACTTTTATGTCATTTTGACCAAGCATTTCAATTTCATCTATTAAAGAATTCAGTGAATAATTTTTACCATATTTCCGGAGAAAATATTTTTCCCAAATAAGCGATGATTCCACACCCATAAATATTGTATTAACACCAACAATTTTTAAAAATGGTAAATCTCTACTTTTCAAAATGCCTGGATAGGAATAAATCCTGAATGCAACTTTTAAATTGTGATTTAATTCTGCTAATTCTTTAAGAAATAGGGGAGAAAAAAAATCTCCCGTCTCAAAAAAGAAATCGATACTATATTCTTGGTTTAAATAAGAAATTTTATTCCAATATTTTTCAGGGTTCATTATTCGATATCCACTAAGAGGAATTGAACAATATTCACACCTTACTTTACGGTTGCAGCCTCTTATACCTGAGATAGGAAATGCAGCCATTGCATGGCTTTCTGGGCTACTCTGCCAAAGATAAGTTGGATAAAGAACTTTAAGATCTGGAGGTGGTATGGAATTTATATCAATTTGTTGAAATAGGGCTTTATTATTACTAATCCCTTTTATTTCTTTTCCATTACGGAATAGAATTCCAGGTATCTTATCAGGAGAATTGCCCTTTAATAAACTTGCAAGAGCAACTTCCCCCTCACCAATTATAATGTAATCAACATCTGGATTATTCTTTATAATTCTTCTACCTAAATAGGAGGTATGAGGACCACCCAAAATAATTTTTGAATTCTGTCGTACTTTCTTAATCTTCCCAATTAGTGATAAAGAATTATTATAGTTACTAAACCATATAGATAGACCAATGAAATCCGAATCAAGTCTTGTAAGGATTTCATCCTCAATTAGTAATTTTCCATCAATTACCTCAACCTCTATTTCCGGGATTTCTTGTTTAATAAAACCTGCGAGAATAAGTAAGCCAAGGGGGGGTTGAGCCTGGATTTCTTTCTCATAAGCCAGATGACCAGAATTATGCGCACAAAAAATTAATTGAATTTTATTTGTGATAGGAGACATCGTGTCTTTACGGTTCAAAAAAATTGTTAATCATAAATACAATCCTCTTAAATTTTTCTGGATTGTGTTGTGTATATGCTTCCGCCATCGAGTGATTATTCGCTTAAAATCACTCTTGGCACTTCGTGACTCTTTTGTATCAACTATAAATGTCATCACAAGTTTCACATTTCAAAAAATTAAGAGAACTATAAATTGAGCAAGGTTGAAAGCGTTCAGTTGGATTTTGGATATTGATATGAACGTCTTTTTTGAATCTTGATGTCAAAGTGCGAAAGAGATTCAATCCGAAATGCAATGCGAACTGTCCTTTAATCAATCTAGTCTCAGTTTTCATGTAATACCACCAGCAATTTCTTTGCCGCTCAGAACTTATCGATTTGTTCTACATTTGTAACAGATTGTGTGATGGCAGTGTTCTCTTTAAGGGACATTATAGGTATTTAATGCGCAAATGTACTGGAACCATCTTTTTGAGATTCAGCGCAAGCCAATTCCAATACCCTTGTAATCTGCCTTTAATCCAAACCGTTAAGTATGGCTCGAACATGAATCACAAAAACCCATTTCAAACAATCGCCCGGAATCATCCCGGTCATGAAGCCTTAGAACAATTTCTTCTTCCGGGAAAGCAGCGATTTTGTCCATTTCATCCCGTGGGATATCCGATTCGATAACCGTCAATATATACTGCAAATCATCCTCTCTGCAAATATCCCGAACCGTATTTAAAAAATTGATCTTTTTCCTGTCATCCAGCCCTTCGAGAGCACCGTCATGATAGACAAACCGATAAAAGGACCGGTTACTGTAGGTAATCAAAACCGCTAAATCAAAAGCCATACACAGAAATTTTTTAGGGGAACTTTTGGTGCCGGGTAAAGTATTCCCCACCATCAGGATCCCCCCAGGGGCACCAAAAGCTCGATCGCGGCGATCAAAGGCTGCAAGTCACGCCGCATAGATTGCCTCCAGGGTACCCAGTATCTCCTTGCGCCGGATATAGTTTCGACTTTGTTCAATAGCCTTCCACTCTACCAGGTCTACCTCGCGGGCAAAAACTTGTTTCAATTCATCTTGCATGCGGACCAAGTCAAATAAACCATAGTTCGCCTCCGGGAAGAAACGGACCAACAAATCAATGTCGCTGTCGGGACAAAAATCCTCACGAAGGACGGAACCGAAGAGAGCCAGCCCTGAAATTTTCCAGCGCTGACAAAATTCTTTTATCTTTTCATTTGGAATCGATATTCCCAGGCTCACAACTCCACCTCCATGATCTTAGTAGAAAAACACACTGTGTGTAAAAATGCTTCCACCCTGGGGCCTGACCTTACCCCTTTTCGCATTACCTTTCGGCGATTTTCATTTTCGCCTCTATCGTATCCACCGATAAATCAGCACCGCATTTCCACTCCACAAAATATCCTCCATTAAAAACTTTCATGAATTCATCAGCATTTTTTAAATCGACAAAGGCTTCATATTCCAGGTAGTGCTCAATACTAAATATCCCCACCCGACCATCATCCAAAACAATTGTCAAGGTCAAATCAGGTTTAGGAGTCAACTCTTTTATTCTCATTGGTCAAGTCCTTTGATAGTAAAGGGTTTCTTGCCATGCACTGCCAACTCCCAGTCTGCAAGAAGATCATCCCTGTGAATTTCAATCCAGGCAACGACAAGCTTGTGCTTGTTTGGCGGCAATTCACCTGCCCCTGGTAATCAGCATGAATATGGGGAAGGCTGTGCTTTTCGTTATCCTTAAAAAACATCCGGATTAGAATTCCGTAGAACATCGCTATAGTCGGCATATTTAATCCCTTCTTTTTTAAATTACCCCGCGGCGCGGGGGACCTATATGCGGAGGCTCTGCTGGAATACGTTTCGACCATTTGTTCCCATTGAAACCGTGAAACCTTGGAAACCGTGAAACATGCATAAAAAAATGAAAATTCCTATACATTTAAATTAAAAACCCCCGGGTCCAATTTTGTTAATTGGTTGGCTTCTTCCTGGATTTTGGAATACTGGGGATGTACTTTTCATAAGAGTTGATTTCTCCATTATTCTTAAATTTTTCCCATAAACACAATACGGTTCGGGGTAATTTTAGTTTGGTCAAAAGGATAGCCCCTAGCCCCAGAAGAGAACGAGAAAGGGGCGTTTCTTTGTCCGGTAGAATCATTTTTCTATTTAGATAGGCTTCCGCCACTGGGGTCTGACCTTACCCCTTTTCGCGATTCCGACTCAGTTCTTGATATCTTTAACATTGCCGGTTTCCCCGGATAAGAAATATTTTTACCATACCTTTAGTGGTAAAGTCAACCCCCTTTTAAAAAATGAGTATTTCTACTTATGAGATTGGGTGAGTGGTGATTGGTGAATGGTAAGGGGGTGATAATTCGTTAAGTCGAGTATGGGTAAGGGAGTGCGGGCACGGAACTTTTGCTTTTCATTTTAGAACCTAATTCCCAATAACCCGCCATCATCTGTGGCATCGGTAAAGGTTATGGTTACATGTTTGTCAAACGTATTTTTAAAGGTTTCACTAAAATCGTCATAAGGGATATGATCGGTATTTAATGCGCAAATGTACTGGAAACCGTCTTTTTGAGATTCATTGGCTGCCAATTCCAATGCCTTCGCAATCTGCCGTTCATCCACTCCGTCAAAAATAGTGCTGTCATGGATTAAAAATCCTGCATCCTTACCGAATCCCGGAAAAAGCCGAATCAACGTAAGATCGTAACAAAAGACCTTCATATAACCGATACCCTGGCTTTTGGCCCGTTTAATCTCTACTTTGAATTTGTACCCATTTTCCGTCACATCGATTGACAGGATTCCCGGCTCATTATACAAGCCATCCGAATTCCGGTTGAAGATTTTAATCGCATTTTCAACATGGGGCAACCTTTCCCGGTAATCACGACGTGCCTTTTGGAAAAGCTCTTCTTTGGCGATTTTTAAGTTGCTCTTTCCTTCTTCAAACCGCTTGAGATTCTCTTTCCTGTTTTTTATTTCCCTTAAATGTTCCTTTAACCCAGATAATCTTTCTTGCAATTTGCTGTGTTCTTCCAAAGCGCCGTGAGTTTCCAGGATTTCCATTTTTTCGGCTCTCTTGTTAGACAACTGTTGGACCTGTGATTCCTGGTTTTCAATCTCCCTTGATAGTCTCTCAATCTCAGTTTGCAGGAATTCTTTCCTGTTCCTTATTATTTCATTATGAAAATTAGAAACTTCGTCAAGTTTTTTTACCAGGTTGGCAGGAAAAACAAAACCAGCTTCCTCATAGATTTGTTTTACCCTGACGCCGGAAACATCTTTCTCCCGGATAATACTTTCTTTATATTTATCTAAGATCCTTTTATTAATGGTACACTGATTCGCGATATCGTGGATTTCTTTTGTTAATTGGTTGGCTTCTTCCTGGATTTTGGAATATTGGGGATGGACTTTAAAGGTTTTCAATTGTTGGTCCAATTGGTCAATCTCATCCTCCAATCTTATTCTTTCCGCTTCCAATTCCCCCATGGAACCGACATACCCGGTCAACAATCCCTGGTCCGCGGCTTTTTTTAATTCGTTTAAGGTTCTTTCTTTGTCCTTTAGAATTTGATATTCGGACGCATATTCCCAATTCAATCCCAGGAGAAAAGCATTATTAACCTGGATATCCCATTCTTTTTGCAGGGGAAAGTGTTTGAAAGGAGACGCAAAGGCGGTGACGTCTCTGCGCATAAAATAGGAAACCAGGCTGCGAAAACTAGGTGAATATTCTCGCTGTGCGTCTTCTATTGGAATATTGAACATCAAATATCCCAACAGGACATTCCAGTCTTTTACGTTTAAAACGTATTTTTTCTCGTCTTGATCAAAGGTGGGTTTAATGGGCCATTGTGAGACATCGCCTTCAATTTTGATTTTTGAGAAGTCGAGGGTGTTTCTATAAAAGCTATAGTCTTTTCCTTGTAAAGTTAAATCCAAGATGAATGTCCAATTTTCCAGTTCTTTGGCACGCAGTCCTTCATTTTTTTTTGTTGAAGCGCCAAGGCAAAAATGGATGATTTCAATGAGTAAGGTTTTTCCTAAGCCGTTCCTGGAATCTTTGTCCGTGGCTTCCCCGGTTCTTTCCGCAAGGATGACGTTAAAACCCGGTTTAAAACGGACTTCTCGAAAGGATTCTTTATCACAGCGAAGGGCTTTTATCATTTTTTGTTTTCCTTTTTCTTTAACAACCCGTCTTTGAAATCAAGTAGACCTAAAAGATAAAGTAAATCCAGGGTAAGAATATATTTTTCGTAAGAGTTCATTCACCGTCTTTTCGGGCCTTT
>Ga0114923_10000567_pt1 | contig 28383 bp, 28 predicted proteins | sample SumtaG_FD_89578 | JGI IMG/M metagenome (GOLD analysis project Ga0114923, IMG submission 89578) | Deep subsurface microbial communities from Indian Ocean to uncover new lineages of life (NeLLi) - Sumatra_00157 metaG | ecosystem: Environmental > Aquatic > Marine > Oceanic > Sediment | place: near... | reverse complement strand
TCTATTTTTACGAGATTTACCGACAGGAAATAGGAAAAATCTCCAAGCCTGGAGAAGGGGAAGACACCTGCCCCGGCTGTGATGGCGGCATGCCTCACGGCAGGAAGCACTGCAGGGTCTGCGGTTGGATAAGATGAAGGTTTTTTGTTCCTGGAGTGGTGGAAAGGATAGTTGCCTGTCCTGCTACAAGGCGATGCTGGAGGGACATGAGGTGGACTATCTTTTCACCATGTTTACCACCACCGGGAGACACACTCGGTCCCACCGGTTGAGCAAGGAACTTCTGCTGGCTCAGTCTCAGGCTATTGGGATTCCTGTTCACCATAGAAGGGCCTCGTGGAATACATATGAAAGGGAGTTCAAAAGGGCCTTGGTTTTTTTCAAAGGTGAGGGTGTACAGGGCGGGGTTTTCGGTGATATGCATCTCGATGAGCACAGAGAGTGGGTGGAGGGGGTATGTGATGAGCCCGGGGTTGTTCCCTTTCTTCCATTGTGGGGCCTGGAAGGGAAAGACCTCCTTTGGCAGTTTGTAGAGGCCGGGTTTGAGGCAGTGGTGATAGCCGTAAAGGGCGATCTCTTGGACGCCGACTGGCTGGGGAGGAGGATAGATAAAAAGCTTATAAATGAACTGAGTAACGAAGCAGTAGACATCTGCGGCGAAGAAGGAGAATATCACACCCTGGTAGTTGATGGACCTATCTTTAGAAAGAAGATTGAAATCATCGACACTAAGGTTACCAGAAGGAATGGAATGTCCTTTCTGGAAATTCTTGACTTTGAGCTGGAAGAAAAAGGAGGGGAGCGGTAAAAAAGATATGTTGAGGACCCTTTTCGCGTTTGCTTTTTTCTTCGTCTCTTTCAGCCATGCCTTTTCTTTTCCGTCAAAGGCACAGGATGATTCGGGAAGGTCCCTGGAAATTTTGCAGGCGCCGGGCAGGATCATCTCTTTGATTCCCGCAGCAACCGAACAGCTTTACCTTCTGGACGCCGGGGACAGGATCGTGGGGGTAACGATCTATTGCCAAAGGCCGTCCCAGGCGCAGACCAAAGAGAAGGTGGGTACGGTCATTGATGTAAACATTGAGAAGATTATTGAACTTCGTCCGGATCTGATTATTGCCTCGCCCCTCACCGATCACAAGCAGATAAGGAAATTGCGAGGCCTTGGGCTAAGAGTTGAAACATTCGATGCGCCCAAGGATTTCCATGGGCTTTGCGAAAGCTTCTTAACACTTTCGCGTATTATAGGAAAGAAGCGGAAGGCCGAGGAGGTATTGGAGAGGACAAAGAGGAAGCTGGAAGCCGTAAGGGAAGGCATAGAAGGGGATGCCAAGGCTCGGGTCTTTGTCCAGATAGGGGCAAACCCGCTCTTTACCGCCGATGAGGGGTCCTTTATCAACGATCTCATCGAGTATGCAGGCGGGATAAACATAGCGGGTGATGTAAATACCGGCATATTCAGCAGGGAAGAAGTGATAAAGAGGAACCCTGATATTATTCTTATCGTGACCATGGGTATTATAGGGGAGAGGGAGAAAGAGACCTGGTTCAGGTACAAGACCATAAGTGCCGTGAAAAACCGCAGGATTTTTACCGTGGACTCCTACCGGGTCTGCAGCCCTACGCCTGTCAGCTTTGTTGAGACGGCAAAGGAAATGGCGAGGATGTTTCATGCAAAGCAGTAGAATATCTACCTGGACAGGGTGGACCTTTTCCCTCATTGTAATCCTTTTGGGGGTGGTAGTTTTTTCCCTTGCAGTGGGGGCGGTAGATCTTCCCCTGAGAAAGGCATTTTTTCTGCTAACAAAAGGCCAAGGAACCCCTGAATATACCATTCTCTTTGAGGTCCGCCTGCCCCGCATACTTCTCGGTTTTGCCGTTGGAGGGGGGCTGGCCATATCAGGGGTCATCCTCCAGGGGATGTTTCGCAATCCCCTGGTGGAGCCTTATACACTGGGCATATCAGGAGGAGCGGCCTTAGGGGTGTGCATGAACATGGTGGCGGGCGGCTCAAGGATTTTGGGACCTTTGGCCACGCCGATCAGCGGTTTCTTGGGTGCGGTGGGGGTTGTTTTTTTTGTCTATGTCATCGGTGCCAGAGGAGGAGGGATAAGGCTTTCACGCCTCCTCCTCATAGGCGTGATGGTGAGTTTTATGGCCTCGTCCCTGATAATGCTCGTGATGGCTGTAACAAAGACGGAAGACCTTCACGGGATCATCTTCTGGATCATGGGCTCCCTGGAGGAACCGAACTCTTTCCTTACGAGAGCTGTTACCTTCATCTCCCTTGGAGGGATGGTGCTCTCTTTTCTTTTTGCAGTAGACCTCAATGCCCTGTCTCTTGGGGAGGAGGATGCGTTTCATCTGGGTGTGGAGGTGGAGAGGACAAAGAAGTTTCTTTTTCTCATTGCCTCCATCCTCACGGGTTGCTGTGTTGCCGTGACAGGGATAATAGGTTTTGTGGGCCTGGTGGTTCCGCATGTGATGCGCCTCCTCGTGGGTGGTGACCACAGGATTCTTTTAGTGGCCTCCTATATTGCCGGGGCCGCTTTCCTCATCCTCTGTGACACCTTGGCAAGGGTGGTAATTGCGCCCATGGAGTTGCCCGTAGGAGTTATAACCGGTCTTGTGGGTGGAGGAGTGTTCGTATATGCCCTTAGCAGAAAGGGATACTCCTTTTGAGGACAGCAAAACGTGTCCGTGCCCAAAAACCAAAATCTTTTCTGAAAGTCTATGGATGATAAAAATTAATAATTTATCTTGCGGCTACGGAAAAGAAGTAGTCGTGAAAGAGATAAGCTTTGAGGTAAAAAAAGGTGAGTTTGTTGGACTCATAGGTCCCAATGGTTCGGGCAAGACTACCATCATAAGGGCGATAAGCGGCTTTCTTCTTCCAAAAAAAGGAGCTGTTCTCATAGGCGGAAAGGCGATAAGCGCGACAGGGCGCAAGGAACTGGCAACAAAGATGGCCGTGGTAACCCAATCACCGGAGGCGACTCCCCCTTTTTCCGTGGAGGAATTTGTTCTTTTGGGGAGGGTTCCTCATTGGACCAGGTTTCAGTTTCTGGAGGCCGGAAAGGATGTGGAGACAGCCGAAAAGGCGATGGCCCTGACAGGGATAAGTCGTCTGAAAGGAAGGAAGATTGGGGAACTGAGCGGTGGCGAAAGGCAGCTTACCTATTTGGCCCGGGCACTTGCCCAGGAACCGGACTTGTTGCTCTTAGATGAGCCCACGGCCCATCTCGACATAGGCCATCAGGTCCGGATCATGCGTCTCCTTGAAAGTCTAAACAAGGAGGCGCTGACAATAGTTGTGGTACTGCACGACCTGAATCTTGCAAGCCTCTATTGCCGGAGGCTGGTCCTTCTTGATAAGGGGAAACTTCGGAAGGTCGGCCGCCCCAAAGAAGTCATAACAGAAGAAATCATAAATGAGGTATACGAAACGTCAATACTTGTAAAGGAGGATCCCGATATATCCCGCCGATTGGTGTTTCCTGTTCATTGATAAATAGGATATGGCTTATTACTAGAAGCTATTTCAAAATCTCTTCTCTCGGCTGGTTTGTCCATTTTGAGAAGTTCTAAGCTCGCTCCGCTAAAATTGAAAAACTCGGGCTAACGCCCTTAAACAGTTCCAATTTTTACGCTTCGCTTCGCCAAGAACTTTTTGGCAAAATGGCCAAAATTGACTCGCAAAGAGGTTTTGAAACCACTTCTAATGAGAAAGTTTTGTACCCGGCATTGGTTTGGGCTCATGATGTCGGGTAGTTAATGTACTTCTTAGTAATTCTGATTTTTGTGATTTGTTTCTTAACTGTTTGGCTCTCCGGCTACGGCAGATTCGGATTAGGAGGTTTGAGTTATGATATTCAACTTGTTCCAAAAAGGGGGGATCGTTATGTATCCCCTGCTTGTGTGTTCGTTGGTCTCATTGACGGTGATAATCGAAAGAAGCCTTTTTTGGATTCGGCGCAAGAGAGGGACGGACAACGCCCTGATTGACGAGGTGCTGGAACTTGCTCGCTTGCGAAGGTATGAGGAGATCAGAGAAAAAACGCAAGGCTCTGGCGATTATGCAATCAGGGTACTCGTGTGCGGTCTGGTTCACAGGGGATACTCCCTTTCAAAGGCCATGGAAATGGCCGCGCTCGAAGAGATAAAGAGGATGAAAAGACGCCTTCCCGTGCTCGATACCATGATTACGGCCGCCCCGCTGTTGGGCATACTCGGTACGGTTATCGGGATCATACACTCCTTTGATATGCTCGGGAGGGCGGGTATCCAGGACCCGCAGGCTGTTACCGCAGGCATTGCCCAGGCCCTGGTTACAACGGCGGCAGGCCTGCTCATAGCCATCTTTGCACTTTTTCCTTACAACTATTTTATGTCAAAGGTGCAAAAAGGCACTATTAGGATTGAAAAATACGCTACGTCCCTGGAGATTGTTCATGGCGGAGACAAGCAAAAATGATAATAGTTCACCGCAGAGACACAGAGAACGCAGAGTTTTTCTTTTTTGCCGATCAGAAGATGACGATCGGCAAAAACAGCTCAAGCTTATAGCGACGAATTGCCCCAAAGGGGCTGAAGGTTTTTGTTTGGCGGTAAATCATATTGCTCAATAGTGAATGGTTGCTAAGAATGAAGCTGCAAATACAACAAAAGAACGCACGCATCGAGCTGATTCCACTCATAGATATTATATTTCTGCTCCTTGTTTTTTTTATATATTCCATGCTCTCTATGGTGGTTTACAGGGGGATTCCGGTTGTACTGCCAAATGCTGAAACGGTTAAAGATGCAAAGGAGCAGGCCATATTTATTACGGTCGACAAGAATGGAAATGTCTTTGTAGATAAAGAGTTGACAGGCAGGGACGAACTGTTCGACCGATTAAGAATGGAACATGTGGCCTTCCCCCAAAAGATAGCGATTATTGCAGGAGACGGGGATTCGCCTTACAAGGTATTTATTGATGTTCTTGATAAGGTCAGGCTCGCAGGGTTTAAGAAGGTCTCCATGGAAGCCAGGCCGGAAAAGCTTCAACGGCAATGAAAAATGATATTCTAATACCGGGCATAGTTGCTGTTGCCATCCACGGGCTTGTTTTAAGCGTCCCATTGTCAAAGACCAATCCCCGCCTGTACATCCATGAGCCGATCTCCATTTCGATCGTCAGTTCCAAGGGGGCTGTTTATGCTGTATCTCCTGTAAAGGTTTCTGCGAGAAAGCCTCCTCCTGATCATAATAAGCTTGTCAGAGAGAGTCCACTTGACCGGATACCGAAAGATCAGGGCAAAAAGATTGACAGTAGCCCGCCTGTCAAGACCGCCTCGGCCGCCGAGCATACTCCCAAGGCGCAAAGAGGCACGTGGCCTCCTCAAGAGAACAGGGTGGCAAAGGCAAACATCGTATATGCGAGGCCTAAGTACAAAGCAAACCCTTTGCCCCACTATCCGGAGGTTGCAAGGAAAAGGGGTTATGAGGGCAAGGCCCTCCTCAGGGTAAAGGTATTGAAGAACGGAAAAGCAGGTGAAATCAAGATAGAAGAGTCATCCGGTTTTGAGGTTTTGGATCTTGCTGCCTTAAGGTCTGTCAAGGGCTGGACGTTTGTGCCCGGGACAATAAACGGGCAAAGGACGGAGCAGTGGATAAGGGTGCCGATCAGGTTCGTCCTGAAATAGATTTAGACGCTTAATTGTGAACTTCGTGTTTTTTCCGGCAGAAAATCTTAAAAGATAATCACGAAAACACGAAAGATTAAAAGCACGAAATAAAACAACATTCAGTTTTTCGTGTTTTCGTACTTTCGTGTTTTCGTGATAGTTTTTGTTTTTTGGTTCCGGCTCGTCCGGGTTAGGGGATAGGGATTGAAAGAGACACTTTTTGTCACAGGCGGCTGTCGCAGCGGTAAAAGCAAATTCGCCTTGGCGTTTGCTGATGATCGTTTCAAGCAAAAGGTTTTCATGGCTACCTGCTGCGCCAAGGACAAAGAGATGTTACAACGCATCAAGGAACATCAAGAGGCCCGGAGGACAGACTGGCAAACCGTGGAGGTCTCTACGACGTTGCCGGAAGCTGTGGCCTCTCATAGTAGTCATGCTGACGTGATCCTGATAGACTGCCTGACCCTTTGGATGAGCAATATGCTGGCAGAGAACAGGTCACAGGAGGAAATCTTGAATAGCGCGGATGCGCTCACACAAGCAATTGATGAGGCACCGTGTTCCGTGATCATAGTATCGAATGAGGTTGGGACTGGGATCGTGCCTGAGAATGAGCTGGCCAGGCGGTTCCGTGATGTGGCCGGGATAGTGAACCAGAAGGTTGCGGCCTGCGTCGATAGAGTTGTGTGGATGGTGGCAGGAGTTCCGGTACGGATTAAAGGGGCGCTGTGAGTGTAATGAATTATTAATGAGAAACTTTTGTACCCGACATTGTTTTGGGCTCATGATGTCTTTTCTTTCGTTCCGAGTCTCCCTTTCCCGCCAGTCACTCCAGAAAAGACATCATTACTCCCTGTTTACGATGTTGGGTAGTTAATGTATTTTTAGTAAATGGAGGATGTGAGACACCGATGAACTTGAACGAGATTATCAAATCGATTGAACCGGCAGATCAGAAGTTTATCCAACAGGCGCGTGAGCACACGTCGCGGCTCGTCATGCCGCACCGCGCCTTAGGAGAGCTTAACCTTATTGGGGAGCGGCTGTGCGGCATACAGCGGACCATGGAGCCGTCCGTTGCAAACAAGGCCGTATTGGTGATGGCCGGGGACCACGGCATTGCGGCTCGGGGAGTAAGCGCATATCCTCAGGAGGTGACCGGTGAGATGGTCAAGACCTTTGTCCGGGGCGGGGCCGGTATCAACGTTTTGGCCCGCCAGGCAGGCGCGCGTGTTGTGGTTGTGGACATGGGCATTATTCCGGATGTCTCCGGTCTGTCCGCCGGGGTAACAGGGCAAGATAAGCTGATCATCAAAAAGGTGGCCAATGGAACAAACGATTTTACTCGCGGGCCTTCCATGACGCGGGGGCAGGCAGAAGAATCCGTTATGGCAGGGTATGAGGTAGCCGCGGACCTCTTTGAACAAGGCGTGCAACTGCTCGGGACCGGCGACATGGGGATCGGCAATACCTCGCCTTCGAGTGCTATCGGGGCAGTGATTACGGGCCATCCTGTGGAACGGATGACCGGCAAGGGTACGGGCGTTGATGATGAAACCTTTGCCAAAAAATGCCGGACCATCCAAGAAGGGATTACATTAAACGCGCCGGATTCCAGGGACCCGCTGGACGTGTTGAGCAAGGTGGGCGGATTTGAGATCGGAGGGATCGCAGGCGCAATACTCGCAGCAGCTAATTTCCAGAGGCCGGTGGTCGTTGACGGGCTCATTTCAACAGCAGGGGCATTAGTCGCCCACGCCATGTCCCCTGTTGCGGGAGATTATATGTTCGCGGGGCATAAATCCGTGGAGCAGGGGCACCAGATCATGCTCGCCCATATGGGGCTCAAGCCGCTGTTAGATCTAAGGATGCGCCTTGGAGAGGGGACCGGCGCGGCACTTGCGATGCACATCATAGAGGCCGGGGTGCGCGTCTTTCGGGAAATGCTCACCTTTGAACAGGCTGGAGTGACAGAGGGATAGTTTTCGCTGAAGAACGGGTGCCCCACTGCTCCAGCAAATTTCGCTCAGGGACAAAGTGGTTTCTTAAAGAGGTAGGACAGGAATGACCAAAGATTTCATGGCAGCTTTGCGGTTTTTGACCATCCTGCCCTTGGGTAAACCGGGAGATTTTGCAGGGCACCGCACAGTTCCGTACTTCCCCCTGGCAGGTCTTATAGTCGGCCTTCTCCTTGCACTGTTGGATTTTGCATTCCAGCATGTCTTTCCTCTTGCCGTTGTGTCGCTCATGGGTGTTGTGTTGCTTGCGGTAGTAACGGGCGCGCTTCACCTTGACGGGCTGGCAGATACGGCAGACGGCCTTTTCAGCCACAGGTCGGCCGAAGAGGTCCTGCGGATCATGAAGGACAGCCGTGTCGGCACCATGGGTCTCCTTGCGCTGGTCTTTGTCCTTGGAATAAAATGGGCCGGTATTTCATCCCTTAATGAGCATCGAGCTGTTTATCTGATTCTAATCCCAGCTTATGCACGGGGTGCTTTTACGATTGCGATTCACTTTCTGGATTACATTCGTCCCGAAGGGGGAACCGCAAGGCCGTTCTTTGCGGGCAACAGAAGCATTACAGGCCTTGTATGGTTATCGGTGCCGGTTGGCTTGTCATTGTTGCTTGGTTTCAGGGCCATAATCTTGAACGGTGCATTTATCGGAATCGTTATGCTCGTTACCCTTTATTACAAAAAAAGGCTCGGGGGTATTACCGGCGACATGTTGGGTGCCCTTGGGGAGGTGACGGAAGCAGGTTTGTTTTTATTTGCAGGGATGGGAGTGTAGCAAAGGCAATCCTTCAATAACATCCCTCTTTGGTTCATGGTTTTTTCTTACCTTTACAGTTTCACTTCCTGAACCGAAACAATATCCGGATGGTTGCGAAGGGCGTTCAGGGCTTCGGGAGGGGCCTCCTCGTCTAATCGAATAATGGCCATGGCTTTGGTTCCTTCCCGTGTGCGACTAAGATGCATATTGGCAATGTTGACCTTATGGTCGCCTAAGGTGGCCCCGATAAACCCGATGACTCCAGGGCGATCAAGATTCTGAATCAGGAGATTGATCCCTTCGAGCTCAGCTTCAAGGCGATAGTTGTTGAGACGGATCAAACGGGCACCTTCTCCGGGAAACACGGTCCCCGCAACAGAGGATTTTTGCCCCTTCCCCTCGACCCGGACCGTAATCATGCCGGTATAGCCTCGCGGTTCAGATGTTGTGGAGGTAGCCAGTTTGATTTGCCGTTCCTTCAGCAGGATGGGCGCGTTCACCAGGTTAACCATTTCCGACAACACGGGTTCCAGAAGCCCTTTGATCACCGTTTGGGTGATGGGCTGTAGTGGTAGTTCCTGCAATTCCGGCCCGCTGTATTCGATCTCCAGGCGTTCGATAGGACTGCATAATTGGCCCTGAAGACGCCCCAGGGTCTCTGCCAGTGTCAGGTAGGGTCGCAATCTTTTGTATGCCTTGGAACTGATTGAAGGAAAGTTCACTGCGTTGCGGATGATCCCGTGCTGGAGGTAGTCCACCAGTTGGGAAGCAATCGTGCGGGCCACGTTTGCCTGTGCCTGTATGCTCGATGCTCCCAGGTGAGGTGTAGAAATCACGTTGTCCAGAGAAAGTAGCGGGTTATCCACGGGAGGTTCCGATGAGAACACATCCAAGGCCGCGCCTGCGACATGGCCGTTCTTGAGCGCTTCATACAGGGCCTCTTCATCGATGAGTCCTCCCCGGGCGCAATTTATAACACAGGTTCCCGGTTGCATCTTGGCAAAGGTGGATTGATTAATGATGTGTTCGGTTTCCTTGGTAAGGGGAGCGTGAAGCGTAATGAAATTACTGCGGACAAAGAGTTCATCCAGCGGGACCCACTGTACGCTCAAGCTGGCCGCTGCTTCCGGCGTTATGTAGGGGTCGTGTGCAAGAACCTCCATATGCATTCCAATGGCCCTGTCGGCCACAATGGAACCGACCTTGCCCAAACCGATGATGCCGAGGGTCTGCTGGTAGAGTTCGGTTCCAATGAAGCGCTTTTTTTCCCACTGCCCCTCGCGCATGGATTGGGTAGCCTGGGGAACGTGGCGCGCGAGAGCCAGCATAAGGGCCAGGGTGTGTTCCGCGGCAGCCATGGCATTAGCTCCGGGGGTGTTCATCACCAGTACCCCTCGAGCACTGGCGGCCTGGATGTCAATGTTGTCCACACCTGTTCCTGCCCGCCCGATCACCTTGAGCCGGACCACGTTTTCAAGCAACTCTGCGGTGACCTTGGTGCGGCTGCGAACCACCATGGCATCGTATTCCGGAAGCTGCGCCCTGATTTCCTCCATCCCCAACTGGTCAGGGGCATCCACTTGTATCCCCTCAGTGGATCGAAGCAATTCAAGCCCACTCTCATGCAATCCGTCACAAACCAGGATTTTCATGATATTCCTTTGTCTCATGCCGGAACGAGGGTTCGCCCGCAGGATCACTCCACCTTGAGAACGTCCGTAATCGCCTTTTCCATGTCTGCTTTCGGAAGCGCCCCGACCGACATTTGCGGCTTGCCGTTTGCCGGAACGAACAGGATCGACGGTATGCTCTGTATTCCAAACATGGCGGCTAATTCCTGTTCCGCTTGCGTATCGACCTTGTAGAAACGTATCTTCCCCTCATACTCCTGCGCCAGTTCCTCCATAATCGGCGCTACCATCTTACAAGGGCCGCACCAATCCGCATAAAAATCGATCACGCAGGGAAGATCCCCTTCATAATTCCATTCATTGTGCTTTTCAAAATCAAAAACCTTTTCCTTGAAAGCCTCTTTTGTCAGATGCTCAACCATTATGAATCCTCCCAAAACGAAATTGTGAGAGCTTTGAAAAACTTCTTTTCACTTATTTGCATGAACTTTTTGACCCATCTACGGGCTTGCTCACTAAATCCTAAAAACTCTCCGCCTGCGGCGGATCAAACAGTTTAGGATTTGCCCACTGGCGTGGGCCGTTCGCTTCGCCCAGATGGGTGCCCAAAAAAGTTCATGATGGTCGTTCAAAGTACTTTTTCAAGGCTCTCATTGTCTCATAGTTTATAAGTTTCACGAATTATTGCAAGCGATTTTGAGTTTGTTCCTCGGTGGCCGCAATTCCTAAACATATTGACTACCCACATCGTATACGAGGGTCATGATGTCTTTTCTGAAGTGACTGGCGTGAGAGGGAGACTCGGAACGAAAGAAAAGACATCATGACCCCAAGCCAATGGTCTGATACAAAATTCTCTCATTAGTCATTATCCAGGACGTTTCATGAAATGTTCGGACTATCCGGCAAACAACAAAGGGAGGCCGTCCGCCACAAGAAAGCCGTCCCTGGTAGGCATGGCCCTGCCTCCGTGGACCTGTATCAATCCTGATTCCTGCAACTCGCTAAGAATCGTATCTGAGTGCGGCTGGTTGTTGAGAAGTTTTAGGTCAATTCCATGGCTGGTTCTAAATCCTAAGTAGAGCGATTCAAGTAGATGCTGTTCTTGAGAAAGGGTTTCGGTCCCGGCAACCGGCAACCTGCCTTTGTCAAGGGCCCGGCAATACCTTTCAACGGATTCCATGTTCCACCACCTGACACCTTCCAGGAATGAATGGGCTGCGGGTCCGAGCCCCAGGTAAGGGATGTGTCGCCAGTATTTACTGTTGTGGCGGGATTTGTATTTTTGCTCCCTGGCAAAATTAGAGATTTCGTAGTGGATATATCCTTGTTCTTCAAGGAACCTGGAGGTAAGCAGGAAAAGGGCCCTTTCCTCCTCTTCTCCCAGGGGCTTGATCCTGCCCTCCGCCAACATCTTTCCAAATGGCGTCGCCTCTTCAAGGGTCATCTGGTAGCATGAAATATGTTCCGGTTTAAAATCAAGGGCACGTTTCATGGACTGAACCCATCCGGCTTGAGTCTGCCCGGGGAATCCGTACATCAGATCCACCCCTATGTTGGTGAACCCGGAGGCCCTGATCCGCTCCAGCGCCCTCTCCGCCTGCATGGCCGAGTGTCTTCTTCTCAGGTATTGAAGCTCTTTGTCGTTAAAGGATTGAACACCGAGACTGATGCGATTTACCCCGATTTTCCGAAGAAGCGTTGGTTTCTCCAAGGTGATGTCATCGGGATTTGCCTCTATGGTGATCTCCGTATCAGAGGAAAAGGTGAAATAGCGGGAAAGGGTATCAACCAATGCGGCCAGTTCGTGTTCAGCAAGGAGTGTCGGCGTGCCGCCGCCTATATATATGGAGTCAAAGGCGGCAAATCGGTCTTTATAGATAATAGCCTCTTTGCGGAGGCTGTCCAGCCAATCCGCAACAAGAGAAAGGGAGGTTACTGAATAGAAATTACAATACGGGCATTTTGTCCGGCAGAACGGGACGTGGATATAAAGACCTGGGCTCTCGGTATTACTCATTGTCAGACTTTAGCACAGCCACGAAAGCACCCTGGGGGATCATGACGGAACCGACCATCTTCATTCGTTTCTTGCCCTTCCTCTGCTTTTCCAAAAGCTTTCGCTTGCGGGTGACGTCGCCTCCATAGCACTTGGCGGTGACATCCTTTCGGAAGGCCGGGATGGTGGAACGCGAGATTATTTTTCCCCCAATAGCGCCCTGGACGGCAATCTTAAACTGATGCCTGGGGATTTCTTCCTTCAGCCGATCGCATACACGTACTCCCCAGTCCCTTGCTCGATCGCGATGGACGATGAGTGATAAGGCATCGACCCTCTCGCCGTTTACCAGTATATCCAGCTTGACCAGATCACCCTCCCTATAATCGATAAGATCGTAGTCAAACGAACCGTATCCCTGGGTGATGGTTTTCATCTTGTCGTAGAAGTCAAAGATCACCTCGGCAAGCGGCATGTCAAAGGTGACTTCGATCCGTCCAGGTGACGGGTAGGTGGTGCGAGGATTGACCCCTCGGCGTGCAAGGCAAAGCTTCATCATTGCACCTATATAGCGCTCAGGCATGAAGATGCTTGCCTTGATAAAAGGCTCAAAGGAACTTTCGATCTCGGCAGGGTCCGGGTAATACTGAGGATTATCTATTGTGACGGCTTTGCCGTCCTGAAGCTTAAATTGATACTGGACACTCGGCGCTGTCATAATTATTGACTGAAAATACTCCCGCTCGAGTCGTTGCTGGAATATCTCCAGATGGAGCAGTCCCAGAAACCCGCAACGGAAACCCTGGCCGAGGGCAGCGGAAGAATCTTTTTGATAAACCAGGGCGGCATCATTGAGCTCATACTTTTCAAGCGCTTCCACAAGGGACGGATAATCCTCAGAAGAAACAGGGTATATTGAGGAAAAGACCACGGGTTTTGCTTCCTTGAATCCTAGAAGGGGAGCTGCGGCCGGATGGGAATCAAGGGTGATAGTATCACCTATCCTCGTATCGCTCACGGTCTTTATACCGGAAACGATATACCCGACCGATGCTGCCGGAAGCTCTTCTCTCGGCTCCCTGTGCAGCCGGAAGACGCCCACCTCTTCGACTTTGTAAGTTGCGTTGTTCGACATGAACCGGATGATGTCACCCGGACGGACGGTTCCGTCAAAGACGCGGCAGCTGATGATGGTCCCGCGAAAAGGGTCGTAGTTGGCGTCAAATATCAGGGCCGTCAACGGGTCGTGCGGATTCCCGGTCGGAGCCGGGATTTGTTCCACTATTGCCTCAAGAACGTTTTCAATCCCTATCCCTTCTTTGGCGGAACACAATATGGACGGTTCCGGATCGAGCCCCAACTCGTTTTCGATCTGCTCCTTGACCCGATCCACATCTGCGGAAGGCAGATCGATCTTGTTGATTACCGGGATGATAGCCAGGTCGTACTCCATGGCCATATAGAGGTTGGCCACTGTCTGGGCCTGAACGCCTTGAGAGGCGTCCACTATGAGCAGCACTCCCTCACATGACGCCAGGGCGCGGGACACCTCATAGGAGAAATCAACATGCCCGGGCGTATCAATCAGGTTGAGATCGTATTCTTTCCCCTTTTTGCCGGTATACGGCAGGGTAACGGTCTGGCTTTTGATGGTAATTCCCCTTTCCCGTTCAAGGTCCATGGTGTCTAAGATCTGGTCGCGGAATTGCCGTTCGGTTACCAGACCGGCGTGTTGAATGAGGCGATCGGCCAGCGTCGATTTACCATGATCGATGTGGGCGATAATACAGAAATTACGTATCTGCATGGCTTTTGCTTAAAAGCTCCTTCTCGCTTATTCCTGAACCTGTCAGGAACAGGTTTGCATGAACTTTTTGGCCTGTTGATCAAACCCTTTATTATGCTTGTTGATTCATGCTCTCTACATGTTGTTTGTTCAATGTTAGGGTTTACCCTAATGGCCGGTACCCTTCTACCAGACGAAAGCCGGCTTTTCAAGGCCTGCTCCTTATTGAAGCTTTCTGCTGCAAATTGCAGTGGTTAGCGCTCACTCTTTCAATTTAAGTCTTTTGTTAAAATGTCGATAAATATAGATAGAGACTGGGCCGATCCTTAATAAGGAGGCAAACATGAATCCTTACTACGGAACCACGGAAGAGATTACAAACGGCTTGGTACGTCAAAAAGCCCCTCGTGATACCGAGCAATGGCAACGTTGGGACGAAGAGCTTGTCGAAAAGTTCGGCAGGTGGCTTGGCCGTGTTGTAAAGGTGATTGTCATCTTGTCTCTTGCTGTTTCTGCCGCAGTTATTATTAGTTTGTTATAGCCTTCCAACATTCCCCAAAGAGTTTTGAACCGCAATAGCGAACAAATCTAAAAATGGCAAACTTCCTTTGCCGAAACGAACGGCCTTGACCGATTGAATCGTGTTGTGATACTGCTTAAACAATCTTGCGGCAGTACGTTGTTTTTTGGTGTTACTAATAAACAGGCTGTTGCCAAAATCCCTTGAATGCAAATATGAGCGGTCTTGTTGTGTTTGCAGGCCGTCAAGGGGCATCTTTTGATGAGATTTGACCCGACTCAAAAAAAGATGCTCCTTGACGGCTCTTCCAGAGGCTATCTGCGAACCTGCCTGTTTGGGCAACAGCCTGTAAAAATATAATATTGTTTGAGAGATTTGCAATGAATATGTGGCCTGTACAGATAGTAGATATAGTAGATAAGGATCAAAAAGCAAAGGCGAGACATCTATGACTAAGGAAGTAGGGTTTCTGGGAAAACCGGGAACAAAAGAACAGATCAAGACCCCGTCCGTGGTAAGCCGCTTAAGCGCCGAGGTCCGGGCGCGGGTGGAGCGGGTGAAATTCGTTGTCTTTGATGTGGATGGCGTGCTCACCGACGGCAGGCTCTTCTATCACGATGACGGCACGGAGTCGAAGGCATTCGACGTGCGGGACGGCCACGGGATAAAGATGCTGATGCACGCCGGTATTGAGACGGCCCTGGTCTCGGGCAGAAATTCTCCCATGGTCGAAAAGAGGGCTGCCGATCTGGGAATCAAAGAGGTAGTTCAGGGGGTGAGAGACAAGGTGCCGATCATTGAGGAGATTATTTCTAAAAGGGGTCTCAAGCTGGAGGAAGTGGCCGTTGTTGGCGACGACGTGGTCGATCTGCCCGCCATGAGCCGGGTAGGGCTTGCCGTTGCAGTAGCCGACGCCTCAGAGCATCTCTTTGATTCCGCCCATTACATTACCCTTGCACCCGGCGGCAGGGGCGTCGCAAGGGAGGTGGCCGAGCTGATCCTCGGGGTCCAGGGATTGTGGGAAAAGGTAGCGAGCCCGTACTTTGAGTAAATCTCACAGAACGTTGTTAGACTTTTTACGAATCCCTCACGTATAAATCCCTGAAAAGGAGGCGCTGTTCCCGAGTTCTTCTTCGATTCTCAACAGTCTGTTGTACTTGGCGACACGGTCTGTTCGTGAGCCTGAGCCTGTTTTTATCTGCCCGGCGTTCAGGCCGACGGCCAGGTCTGCGATAAAGGTGTCCTCGGTCTCACCTGAACGGTGGGAAATGACCGTTTCATATCCGGCTTCCTTTGCCATTGCCACGGCTTCCAGGGTTTCACTCAGTGTGCCGATCTGGTTCAGCTTGATCAGAATTGCGTTGGCAATGCCGCGATTGATTCCCTTTTCAAATATCTTCGGGTTGGTGACAAAAATGTCATCCCCTACAATCTGCACTTTATTCTCCAGGCGTTGGGTCATGATCTCCCATCCGAGCCAGTCCTGTTCGGCCAGACCATCCTCGATGGAAAGGATCGGATAGGCATCTATGAGTTTCTCATAGTAGTCGATCATGGCATTGGCATCCATTCCCTTTTTCCCTTCACCCTTCAAGACATACTTTCCATTGTGGTAAAACTCGCTGGCCGCAGCATCCAGGGCAAGGGCAATATCTTTACCCGGTTTGTAACCGGCCTTTTCAATGGCTGCTACAATCAAACGAAGGGCCTCCTCGTTAGAATCGAGGTTTGGCGCAAAACCGCCTTCATCCCCAACCGCAACATTGTAGCCTTCAGCCTTTAAAACCGATTTTAATTGGTGGAAGGTCTCGACCCCCATCCTGATCGTTTCTGCAAAGGTCTGGTTCCCCATGGGAATGATCATGAATTCCTGGAGGTCCAAGTTGTTGGCAGCATGGGCGCCGCCATTGATGATATTCATCATGGGAACAGGAAGGACATTGGCGTTTATACCGCCGATGTAACGGTACAAGGGTATCTGAAGTGCCTGGGCAGCGGCCCTGGCCGCAGCCAGAGACACCCCAAGAATGGCATTGGCCCCCAGCTTGGATTTGTTGGGTGTGCCGTCAAGCTCTATAAGACGACGGTCCAGTCTGGCCTGGCCGGAAGCATCCACCCCCAGGATTGCAGGTGCGATGATTCCCTTTACATTCTCCACAGCCCTTGCCACACCCTTTCCGCCATAACGCTTGCGTCGTTTGTCTCTGAGTTCTATGGCCTCCCGGTTTCCAGTGGAGGCTCCAGAGGGAACGGCCGCCCGTCCTACAGCGCCGCAGGCAACCATAACGTCTACTTCCACGGTTGGATTGCCACGTGAATCCAGTATCTCCCTTGCGGTCACATCAATGATTTCAGTCATGACATTTCCCTCCTCCGCTTGTTATTAAGCAGCATAGTCCCAAGGATGGGCACATTTCACAGACGGCCCGGGTCAATAAACAGATCATAGATTTTGCTGTTGGCGCTGTCAATCATTAAACCGCATAGTCTCCTACGCCCGGCTTTGTTCCTTGACTTGGATCTGAAAACTCGTTAATAGACATCCCATGAAAAAAAAACTTCGCCTCCTGGTGCAGCAAGCCTTAGAATCCGCCATTACTGCCGGGCATTTTCAGCCCGTCGATCCCCTCCCGTCCATCGTACTGGAGACGCCTAAAATTGCAGCCCATGGCGACTTCAGCACCAATGTCGCCATGGCTGTGGCGGCATCTCAAAAAAGGGTGCCACGGGAAATTGCAGCGATCATTATGGATCATATTGAGGACTCCGGCCGGATGCTTTCAAAGATGGATGTGGCGGGACCCGGATTCATCAACTTTTTCGTTGCACGGGACATATGGTACGAGGTTCTCAAGACCGTTCATGATGAGGATAAAATCTACGGCACCTCCCAAATCGGGCTCGGGAAGCGCGTCCAGATCGAATTTGTAAGTGCCAATCCTACCGGTCCCCTCCATGTCGGCCACGGACGCTGTGCCGCCGTGGGCGAAACCCTGGCAGCCATATTGCAGGCAGCGGGTTATGAAGTCGAGAAGGAATACTATGTAAACGATTCCGGACGCCAGATTCGCACCCTCGGCGAATCGGTCTTTATTCGCTATCAGCAGCTCCTTGGAAAGAACATCAATGTACCGGAGGATGGCTACCAAGGAGGTTACATAAAGGATTTGGCCCGCATACTCATTGATCAAGAAGGGGAACGCTTACTCGATATGCCCGAGGAGGAGGCAATCGCACTTTGCGCCGGATTTGCGGCCGACAAGATCCTTGAGGGGATTCGCCAAGACCTGGACACTTTTGGTGTATCCTTTGGCCGTTGGTTCAGCGAGCAACACCTCTATGACTCGGGCGCTGTCGGGGATGTGATTCAAGATCTTAAAAGCCGGGATATCGTGTATGAACACGATGGGGCGCTTTGGTTTCGTGCCAAAGACTTTCGTGATGAAAAGGACCGGGTTGTGGTTCGCACCAATGGATTGACGACATATTTTGCTTCAGATATCGCCTACCATAAGGACAAGCTTGAGCGAAAGTTCGACCGAATCATTGATATATGGGGAGCAGATCACCACGGCTATGTTTCTCGCGTTTCAGCTTCGATTGAGGCCCTTGGATATAGCAAAGACCGCTTTCAGGTCCTCCTCGTTCAATTGGTGAACCTGCTTCGAGACGGCAAGCCCGTGGCCATGTCGACACGGGCAGGCGAATTTGTTACCTTAAAGGAAGTCGTTGACGAGGTGGGGCTGGATGCTGCCCGCTTCTTATTCTTGTTGCGCCATTATGAGAGCCCGCTTGACTTTGATCTGGAGGTGGCCAAAAGAGAGTCCAACGATAATCCGGTGTACTATGTGCAATACGTTCATGCAAGAATCTCTAATATTCTCAAGAAGGCCGAAGAACGCGGTTACAAAGATATTTATTGGGATAAAGATTTCCCCGGGCTTATCAATCTCCCGGAGGAAATTCAGCTTATCAAGCTGATGGCACGATATCCGGAGATTGTGGAACAAAGCGCCCTTTTGATGGAACCTCATCATATCCCTTTTTACCTGAAAAAGCTTGCAGGAACCTTTCACGCCTACTATCACGACCGCAACAAGCACAAGGTTGTAAGTGATAATGCCAAACTCTCAGCAGCAAGGCTGTATCTGGTTTCTGCTATCAGGATCATCATAAGGAATGGGTTGACCCTGATGGGCGTGTCGGCACCGGAAAGAATGTAGGGAGGCTGGTCTCGTCATGAGTAGAAAAATTTCACAGTCCAAGAAGAAATCTTCGGCCAAAAAATCCGGATTTCCCATTGAACTGACCCGCAAACAGTTTTTTCTTTGGTTTGGGCTCGCCTTCCTTGCGATGGCCTGGATGTTTACCTTAGGCATTATTGTGGGGCGCGGTTTTTCTCCGGTTCGTTTTGATATGCAGAAGCTCAAGAAAGAGCTGATAGCCCTTAAGCAGGAGGCCTTGAAAAGGGATCAGGCCCGCTTCAAGATTGAGAGAGATAATCTCACCGGAGCCCCGAGGCTTGATTTTTACAAGGCCCTTACAGATAAGAAGGAAGAGGCCCGGTCGAAGCTTGCAAAAGCTCGCGAGCAGACCGTAAAGCCCAACACAGGATCCCCGGAGGCCTCTAAAACAGGAAAGATCGGGAGACGGGGGCTTTTGACCATACAGGTTGCATCGTTAAAGAATGCTGAGAGGGCCAAGCGAATAATAACCCGTCTTAAAGGTAAAGGGTATGATGCCTATGAGGTAACGGCAAACGTGCCTGGGAAGGGGATCTGTCATAGGGTGCGGGTGGGCCATTTTGCGGATTCTATTGAGGCCGGACGGGTAGCCGCAAGGCTTAAGCAGGATAAATTTGAAGCAATGATTGTTCGGGAGTAGGCACTTTAGCTCACCTGGAGGTGTTGCCATGAAGATTACCAAGGAAGAAGTCGTCCATGTAACAGGATTGGCCCGATTGAGTCTTGATGATGACGACATAGAGCTTTATACCAAGCAACTGGGGGACATCCTGAGCTATATGGATGCCCTCAATCGTATTGATACCGAAGGCGTGCCTCCTACCTCCCACGCCATTTTTATAAACAATGCGTTTCGCGAGGATGAGGTCAAGCCCTCCATTCCCGCGGGACGTGCTTTGGCGAACGCCCCTGAGTCTGAAGACGAAGGCTTTGTCGTTCCAAAGGTAATAGGATAAGTGAGGCCAAATGCTAAAGGCGCTGGGCTAACGGTGCGAGGACATGTGCCTTTAGCCTTATTCCTAAGCTTTGCGCCAGTTGGTATTGCATTAATTCTGTAAAATAGCCGATTTCCAGCATGGATTTGTATCGATTAACCATACACGAGGCCCATGAGCTATTAACAACAGGGGAGATCACTTCTGTAGAACTGACCTCTGCGGTTTTTGATCGCATAGAACAGGTTGAAGATAAGGTCGGAGCCTACATCACTCTGGTCAAGGACCGGGCCATGGCTGAAGCCGCGGATGCGGACGAGGTGATCCAGCAGGGCAACAGCAAGCCGCTCACAGGTATTCCTCTGGCTATTAAGGATCTTCTCTGCATAGAGGGGGTCAGAACGACCTGTGGATCAAGGATATTGAAAAACTTTATCCCGCCTTATAACAGCACGGTTGTAAACAGACTCAGAGAGGCCCGCGCCGTCATTATAGGGAAAACCAATATGGATGAATTCGCGATGGGTTCCTCCACCGAACACTCGGCATTGACGGCAACCCGCAACCCGTGGGATTTGACACGGGTCCCCGGAGGCTCCAGCGGGGGGTCGGCTGCGGCCGTGGCCGCTGATGAATGCATCGGGGCGATTGGTACAGACACAGGAGGTTCCATACGGCAGCCGGCAGGTCATTGTGGTGTGGTGGGACTAAAGCCCACGTACGGACGGATATCGCGCTTTGGCCTTGTTGCGTTTGCTTCCTCCCTTGACCAGATCGGTCCCATAACCAAAGATGTAACGGATTGCGCGATCCTGATGAATGAGATATGCGGCTATGATCCGAATGACTCGACATCTGTGCCGCGGGAGGTCCCGAATTACACTAAGGCGTTACAAGCGGGCATCAAGGGACTTGTGGTTGGGATGCCCAGGGAGTATTTTTCTGAAGGCCTGGATGAGGATGTGGCGCAATCGGTTGATGCTGCGATCAAAGTGATTGAGGGACTTGGGGCAACCTGCAAGTCCGTCTCTCTTCCTCATACGGAATATGCTGTGGCTGTATATTATCTGATCGCACCTGCCGAGGCAAGCTCGAACCTTGCCCGATACGATGGCGTGAGATACGGGTTTCGGGACAAGGGGGCCGAAGAGTTGATCCAGATGTACAGAGATACCCGGTCAAAAGGATTCGGGCCCGAAGTGCAAAGACGGATAATCATCGGCACTTATGCACTGTCGGCAGGATATTATGATGCTTACTACGGGAAGGCTTCCCAGGTACGAACCTTGATTATACAGGACTTCAATCAAGCCTTTGAAACATGCGACGTGCTGCTTGCGCCTGTGGCCCCCACGCCTGCATTTAAGCTTGGAGAGAAACTGGATGATCCCCTTGCCATGTATCTGTCGGATATCTTTACCCTGCCGGCCAACTTGGCCGGTATAGCCGGGATCTCCGTGCCTTGCGGATTCAGCAGGGATGGGCTCCCGATCGGGCTGCAAGTCTTGAGCAAACACTTTGACGAGGAAAAGCTTATCAGGGTGGCGTACAATTTTGAACAGGCAACCGATTTCCATACCAAGAGGCCGGAGCTGTGATTTGTCACTAGTCATTGGTCAAATTACTAATTATTAATGACCAATGGCTAGCAATTAATAATTAATAATTCACAATTAATAATTCATTTAGGAGAGGTAAACCAAGATGAGCATTCAACCGGAGGGTGAAGACCTGAGAAAGGCGACGAGATGGATGTCGGACGAGCGCCTGAATAATCCAAAGGAGAAGCTGAGCAGTTTGATTGAACAGGCGTGCGTTAAATTTGATCTATCACCCCAGGATGCAGAATTCCTTATGCGCTTTTTTGCTGCAAAAGACAAAGAGTAACCGTTCAATCTTTCAAAAGATGCCGCGTATAAAGATCCTCCCTGAAATATTGTCCAACAAGATCGCTGCCGGTGAGGTGGTTGAGCGCCCGGCCTCGGTTGTAAAAGAGCTCATAGAGAACTCCATTGACGCTGAAAGCTCTAAGGTATTGGTGGAGATCGCAAAGGGTGGACGTTCGCTTATTCGGGTATCCGACAACGGCGTCGGTATGGATCATGACGATGCGCTTCTGTCTATAGAGCGCTATGCAACAAGCAAGATATCCAATGAAAAAGATCTTTTCTCCATAGCCACTCTTGGATTCAGGGGAGAAGCCCTTCCAAGCATAGCATCTGTTTCAGAGATGGAGATCGTGACCAGGTCGGCATCATCCGAAGCCGGCACACGAATCATTGTGAAAGGCGGAAAAGTCAAGGATGTTGCCGAGGTCGGGGCTCCTAAAGGAACGGTTATTTCGGTGAATCGTCTATTTTTCAACACGCCTGCCAGGCGAAAGTACCTGAAGACGGAACAGACCGAAATGGGCCACATCAGCGACACGGTTACGCGCATGGCCCTTGCTTTCCCCGACATCTACTTTAAGTTCTTACACAACAAAAGGGTTCTCGGGAGCTGGAGCACCGCCGCAAACCCTTTTCACCGCGTAGTCGACGCGCTGGGAGGGGATTTAGAAGATCGTTTGCATGAAGTGGACTACAGGGCCGGCAACGTCCGGATCCGCGGATTCGTCGCCTCTCCGGAGATCTCGCGAGCAACTTCTCGCGGATTATATGTTTATGTTAACGGGCGCTTTGTCCGGGACAAGTTACTATTTCATGCTGTCATGGAAGCCTATGCAGGGCGGCTAATGAAAGGTAAGTTCCCGCTGGTCGTGCTCTTTGTGGATCTTGCCCATGATAAAGTGGATGTGAATGTACATCCTACAAAGAACTCTGTTCGGTTTGAAGCCCCAAATCAGGTCCATGAAACTGTTGCAAGGGCTGTATCAGAAAGTCTGCAGAAGTTCGATCGTCCCGGATGGAGACAAACCCTCACCGTGAAGCCAACGCAACGACCGACCCAATACAGTCTTTCTCCGCCAGGGCGCGGGGTGGTTAGTGAGTCTAAACCCGAACTTACTTCTCAGGCATACAGCAATACACGTAAAACCATGCCGCCACTGTGGCCTGAAAAATCCTTTTCCTCCCTCAGGATCCTCGGACAGCTCCACAACACCTATATTGTTTGCGAATCTGAAGACGGATTAGTACTGATCGACCAGCATGCCGCCCATGAACGCGTGGTTTTTGAGTCGCTTAAGGCCGCCTACGGCCGTTCGGCTATTGCCATCCAGGGCCTGCTGGTGCCCGAAACCCTGGAGTTGAATCATCGGGAGGCCGGCATCCTGGAAGCGCTTATAGAAGACTTGAGGAAGATTGGCCTGGAAATAGAACCCTTTGGAGGGAAGACTTACCTGATAAAATCCATCCCCGCTTTGCTGGCCGGCAGGCCTATCAAACCTCTTGTCATGGAGATTGTAGAAAAGGCGGCTGAAATCGGTCTTGCCTCCGGCTTGTATCGCGGCGTGGGCGAGTGCCTGACCATAATAGCCTGCCACGGTGCCATAAGGGCCAATCAAAAACTTGCGGATGAACAGATGAAATCCCTGTTGGAACAACTCGATGCCCTTGAACATGCATCACATTGCCCGCACGGCCGCCCAACTTATATTCACCGAAGCCTGCGCCGGGTGGAAAAGGATTTTAAACGGATCGTCTGATTAAAGGTCCCCTTTTATTTGCTCTTTTTGCCGGCCAGTTTCTTTACCCTTAAGAGCCCCGGGCTGTTATGAAAATACATCAGAGTGGAAGAATATCCTGCGCGGATAAAACGAGTTTCCAGATCATCAAAGAGGACAGGGCGGTTCGGCCATGTGTATCTTTTTTCTCTACGGTTCAGCTTTTCCCATTGTCTCAACGCATTCGAGTCTTTGTGAAATACGCTTTCCCTTGCATGTTCACACAGAAACATCTCACAGACAATCGGTTTGATATTCCAAAGACAACCGCTTTCCCCAAGATAGACGCACCTGGAGCCTGGGCTTGGAACACTCAAGACCTGTAGTAGCCGGTCGGTTTCTTTGCCTGACGACATCAGGAGATTAATGACTACATCAGCAAAGAATGTTGTAATTCCTTCACGGCTACAGCATGCACTATAGTGGTCTTGGTAACACTTCTGAGTGCAGATTTGTGAAAAATGGTGTTGCAAGAACCGGTTTACTTCTTTTCTAAACCGGAGATAGTCTTTTATTCTTATCTTAAGCTTTTTCCGTTCAGAAGGCAAAATCGTTCTGAGATGCTCTCGCACCATTTGGATCGTTTCCGACTGTTCCAGGTTGTAGTCATTCATCTCCGGGCCCCGGTTTTAATGAAGAGTAGGGCTTCCCTTTTTCAGGGCCTCCTCCTTCAAAAACTGAAACACGTAATACCCTTCTGCATCCGGTTCTATTTCACCTAAGGCAACCCCAGGGATTAGATCCTGTGCAACAGGGTCGTCCGTGGCCACTTTTCTTTTGATCAGCCTGAGTATGTTCGTTCTATCATTGTACATAATGATGGGGCCAAAGGTTTTTCTTCCGTCTTCTGCTTCATGGTGAGAACCGAACATTATATAGTCATTCACCAATACCTCTGCCGGCACTGGTTCGTAACCCATAAGTTCGACAAAGAGGTCAAGTGTCTCCGTGACTGCCCCGGAGTCTGACCTGGCAAGAGCTTTAATTCCGTCATTGATCATTTCTTCTATATCCCTTTCCTCAAAGCGAAGGTCGAGCAAGTCCAGGGCGCGTTCACGAACGTAGCGGAGGGAATCTCTCCCTTTGCACATGAGGACATCCGAGTCGTTCAAGATTTTTATAACGTTTCGGATGCTGACCATTTCCTTCAATTCAGGGCTCTTGCGCAACGTCACGTCGTCAAGAGTGGTTTTGCCATAAAGTGGAAGCTCGTTATCCAGCACAAGTATCTCCCCTATGCCCGGCTCAAGTTCTCTAAAATAGAGATCAAGGTCTCTCCGTTTTTCCAAGACAAAGGGGCTCAATGAAAGAAGTTCCCGCATGGTTTCTTTATCCACCTTCCAAGGCCTTCCGGGCGACCCAATGGACAGCGACACGGCATTTGAAAATTTGTCTATTAGGATCTTTTTTTTCAGGTTCTCTTTCAGCGACATGTAATCTCCCGTAATTTGTTATTTCTTATTCGTTGTTTGTCATTCGACAATCATCAATCAAAATGTATATTATCAATATCACAATAGTTGTTTCACGTAAACCGAAACCTCCTTCCTCTTGACTATAAGTGCCTATTCTGGTACAAAATTCTTGGATTCCAGGGAGGGAAGAGACAGGATCTTGGAAATGGCTACATGGGCCCCCATATCGTTATGAAGTTTGAGCGCTTCAGGGAAAAGATGGTGAGCACACAAATCGAGGCCCGTGGTATCTATGACCGGAGGGTTCTTGAGGCTATGCGTAAGGTTCCCCGCCATCTTTTTGTGGGTGAAGCCCTGCAGGACCAAGCCTATGGAGACTTTCCCCTTCCCATTGGCGAGGGCCAGACTATATCCCAGCCGTATATTGTAGCGGAGATGACCCAAGCCCTTGAACTAACCAAGGATGATCGTGTCCTGGAGATCGGAACCGGCTCAGGTTACCAGGCAGCTATACTGGCCGAGCTGGCATTTCGAGTTTATACGATTGAACGGGTGAGGGCCCTATTTATCGGGGCTCGTAAGCTACTTGATCAGCTCGGATACCACAATGTCGTTGCCAAGTGTTCCGATGGGACCCTGGGCTGGCCTGATGAGAGCCCCTTTGAGGCGATCATCGTGACAGCCGGGGCACCACCGGAGATACCGGAAAAGATTGTACAACAGTTAGCTGTGGGTGGCCGCATGGTCATCCCGGTGGGCGACAGATTCTCCCAAACACTCGTCAAGATCCGCAGAGACGAAGATGGTATTCACGAAAACGATATAGGGGGATGCCGGTTCGTAAAACTCATTGGGGAATATGGATGGAAGGGGAAATAGGCCGTGCTGCGGAGACTCTACGACTGGGTTTTATACTGGGCCCGGACCCCGTACGGAACCTGGGCATTGTTTGCCTTAGCCTTTTGCGAGTCCTCCTTTTTTCCAATTCCGCCCGATGTGCTTCTTATCGCCCTGTCTGTTGTGCTGCCGAAAAAATCGCTCAAATTTGCCTTGGTCTGTTCCGGCGGGTCCTTATTGGGCGGCTGTTTTGGCTATCTCATCGGATGGCAATTCATGGCCACTGTCGGCAATGCGATTATCCGATTCTATGGATTGATAGACAAGTATGAATATATCAGGCAACTCTATATGCTCTACGATGCCTGGGTAGTGGGGATCGCGGGCTTTACCCCTATCCCCTATAAAATCTTTACGATAACCGCCGGTGCTTTTCGGATCAACTTTGTCGTTTTTCTCGTTGCCTCTGCTGTTTCCAGGTCGGCTCGATTTTTCCTGATAGGCGGCCTTATCTATCTGTTTGGTCCGAAGATCCAGTCCTTCATCGAACGGTATTTCAATGCACTTGCCGTGGCTTTTGTTATATTGTTAATCTTGGGATTTGTGGCGATCAGGTACTTAATTCCCTGATGGTATTTTCTCAGCCGCACCTTGCAAACCCGCAGGAACGACATACCAGGCACCCACCCTCGTGTTCCATCGCGCCGCCGCAATCCGGGCAGGCCCCCATCATGGCAGGCATCTGTGTTGTGTTGATCCGGCTATAATTTTTTATCACCTGGGCTATGCCGTCCGGGCAGGAAAGAACCAATTTTCCGTTTTGCCAGATGGGTGAAGGGCATCGAATGCCACAGATCTGTTTAAGGATAGCCTCTATCTTGACTCTGCTGCGCAGGGCAAGAGATATGAGTCGCCCTGCCGCCTCGATCTGTGAAGAGGCGCACCCGCCTGTTTTCCCCATCTGGGCAAAGACCTCGCAGATACCATGATCGTCTTCGTTGATGGTTACATAAAGCTTGCCGCAACCGGTATTGATTCGTTCTGTGGCACCCCTGGTCCGAACAGGACGCACCCTCGGTACGATCCCTGGACGCTCGGTTCCCCTGGCCTGCTCGGCTTGCTCCCTTCCTATGTTTAACACCTGGCGATCACGGCTTCCATAGCGATAAATCGTTACACCCTTGCATCCGGTTTCGTAGGCGAGCCTGTACACCTTTTCTATGTCTTCGGGCATGGCATCATGGGGGAAATTGACCGTCTTGGATACGGCATTGTCAGTGTATTTTTGAAAAGCCGCCTGGATTCGGATGTGCCACTCGGGTGCAGTATCATGGGCGGCAACAAAAAGGCGCCTTATCTTATTGGGGATTCCTTTGATATGTTGAATCGACCCGGTTTCAGCGATCTGCTCGGCCATTTCATCGCTGTAAAAACCGCTTTTCTTCGCCACCTGTTCAAATAGCGGATGCATCTCAAACAAGGACTCACCGTCAAGAACCTTTCGTTCATAAGCGACTGCAAAGATGGGCTCAACACCACTGGAACACCCGGCGATAATGCTGATTGTGCCGGTGGGGGCTACAGTGGTTACGGTTGCGTTTCGCATATATGGAGTCTTGGGATTGTCGAAGATGCTCGCCTTATAGGCAGGGAAGTTTCCCCTCTTCTCGGCTAACTCGCTTGAAGCCTTCCTTGCCTCGCGCAAGATAAAGGCCATGACCTGTTCGGCTCGCTGCACGGCCCTTTTTGAATTATACGGGACGCCCAGCTTAATGAGCATATCGGCAAACCCCATGACCCCCAGGCCGATCTTCCGTGTCTTTTTGCTGATGGCCTCGATCTGGCGCAGCGGGTATTTATTTATCTCTATTACATTATCAAGGAAGTGAACCGCACTTCGGACAGTCTGTCTGAGTTTCGTCTTGTTCAATTTGCCGTTGGTTATCATCCCGGAGAGATTAATGGATCCAAGATTACACGATTCATACGGGAGTAAAGGCTGTTCACCACAGGGATTCGTAGCCTCAATCTCGCCCATTTGAGGGATGGGATTGGCTCGGTTGATGTGGTCTAAAAAAATTACACCCGGCTCCCCGCTTTGCCAGGCCGCCCGGACGATCTTGTCAAAGATGGTTTTGGCAGAAACTGTCTTTATTACTTTACGGTTCCTCGGGTTGATCAGGTCGTAGTCTTTATCGGCGGCCAGGGCTTCCATGAACGAGGGGATAAGGGCAACCGAGATATTGAAGTTATTCAGTTTAGTCAGGTTGGTTTTACTTTGGATAAAGGCCTCGATATCCGGGTGATCCACCCGCAGGATGCCCATGTTGGCCCCCCGCCGGGTGCCTCCCTGTTTTACAGTCTCGGTGGCAACATCAAACACGGTCATGAAGGAGATGGGGCCGGTCGATATCCGTTGCGTAGATGATACCCAATCATTTTCGGGCCGTACCCGTGAAAATGAAAAACCGGTACCGCCGCCGCTCTTGTGAATCATGGCCGTGTGTTTCAGGGCTTCAAATATGCTGTCGATGGAGTCCTCAACGGGAAGGACAAAACAGGCAGCCAGCTGTCCGAGCCTGCGCCCGGCATTCATCAGGGTTGGGGAGTTGGGCAGAAAAACCAACTCGGTCAGCAACCTGTAAAATTCTTGTTCGGTCTTCCGGATGTCGGCCTTGGGATCAAATTCGGCATCGGCTGCGGCAATGCTACGGGCCACCCTCTTAAACAGGTCTTGCGGCTTCTCTGCGGGCCTACGCTTTCGGTCCTTCTTCAGATAGCGCCGTTCAAGAACGACCAGTGCGTTTGGAGAAAGAGATGTAGGCATAATGTATTTTCGTTTTGACGTATGTTTTACTTCGTGTCCGTTTGGCGCTTCAGGAACTTGATGAAAGCGCGACACAAAGGAGAC
>Ga0114923_10000565_pt1 | contig 28418 bp, 23 predicted proteins | sample SumtaG_FD_89578 | JGI IMG/M metagenome (GOLD analysis project Ga0114923, IMG submission 89578) | Deep subsurface microbial communities from Indian Ocean to uncover new lineages of life (NeLLi) - Sumatra_00157 metaG | ecosystem: Environmental > Aquatic > Marine > Oceanic > Sediment | place: near... | reverse complement strand
TAACTGCAACTTTGGGATTAATAATTCCTGACAAGTAATTGATGACTCTGTTTCTAATATCAAGGTCTATACGTATACTGGCCATTTCTTTTTCAAGTTTATCTAAAAATTTTCTCTTTAGGTACTGTTTGAATTTTATTATAATAGCTTCAGTTTCTTTCTGATCTGAGCAAATTTCAATGACTTCACCTTTAGGGGTAGAGTAGGTGAATCCTAAACCCTCTGGTCCTGTTCCCCCAATTAGTACCATTGATAAACTGTAAAAATTATAATTATCTTTACTCAAAATACTTGCTTTATGCTGTTTAATAATATCGGGGTAAACAATGTGGATTTCGCTCATCCTTTGAAGATCACCTCTGTATATTCTATAATGGTCAACTGGACTAAATTCTAAAAGTATCATGTCCTCCTGTATGTTGGCTGCGCTTTGTTTTTCTTCAATTTTTTTAATAAATTCTTCTACACTTCCTAATTTTCTAACAACTAAATCATAGATTACATACCCATCGGTCCAGTTTCTTAAAGAATTTGGATTCATCAAAAATTGGTGTCCTCTGGGATTTTTTAACATATCTCCTATCCACTTAACATAATCATAAGACATCACTTTACAGACATAAAAAATTAACGAATCTGAAACAGTCCCGAATAATTCTTTTAAGTTGACAGCAAGTAGTTTATTGTTACCTTTAATATCTTTTATTATTTTTAATTCGTCAGCAGTAAAATTTTTCTCGAATAAGTTATATTTGTTAAAAAAGCTAACAAGTTCAATAATTCTACTTCTGAGTCCTTTTTTAAGACCATCTATATGTAATTCACTAATGATCCCCTCTACATCGATCTTAGAGGTATTAATAAAGATACCTAACTTATCAGAATAATCAAAAAGCTGAGCAACATCCTCTTTCGACTTAATAAAATCATCCTTCATTGAAATGAGGCACTCTGTTATCGCATTATAGTATGCTTTTTCAAGATTTGGTCTGAATTGATTATAATTTTCCGAATTTGTAAGATTGTTAGGTTTTTTTCCCGTAAATTGATCAGCTAGGCTAAAGAATTTAGAAATGGGTTCCGATTTTAATGCCTTAATAAGGGCTTGAAATTCTGATGAATCCATAATTGAATATCAATTTAATGACGCTTTAGAATTTATAAAATAATTAAACTAGTGGTGTTGATGATCATTATATAATTTGAGCAAAATAAACATTTTCTATAAATTTGAAAATTTCTCTTCAAGGTCTTTTATTTCATTAGAATAATCCTTGAAAAACCAATTAATCTCATTTTGAAAGAAAAATCTTTCACTTAGAACGTCATAGTGAGATTTTCCTCTTAGACTTGTTAATTTTGCGATATCTTCAGGTTGAATCTTACCTTCTTCAACCATGTCCATACGTGTTATGAATTGATCTCTAAGTTTGATATTTCTAAGGATTATAGAAACAGCTTTTGATATTTTATCAATAATTTCTTTTAGTTCAGGTTCATATTTTTGTTTAAATTCATCAATTTGATAAAGAAACTTTTTAATTTTATTTAAAATTAGATCCTTATCATAATAACTGATCAAATTTTTTGGATTAAGAATTGACGAAAGAAAGTTTATTACTTTCTTTCTAACATCAGCTATAATGCCTATCCTCCCCATCTCTTTATTTAATTTAGCTAGGAATTTTCTTTTTAAGTACTGCTTGAATTTTATAATGATGGCTTCATTTTCTTTCTGATCTGAACATATTTCGATGATTTCTCCTCTTGGGGTGGAATATGTGAATCCCAAGCCCTGCGGACCTAGACCGCCGAGAAGGACCATGGAAATGCTGTAAAATTTGTAATTTCTTTTTTCTAAAATTTTATCCTTATTCTTTAAGATATTCTCTGGTGACACAAAATGTTTCTTAATTTCATGAAATTCATGTTCCTCATCATCACCAAAATAAAAAGTTCGATAAATGATATTAAATTCTATAACTTTCTTGTTACCGTCATAGTTATCTTCGAAATTATCAAAAAACTGTTTTATAGGGCCTAAATTTCTCACACTTAATCCATACATAGTATACCAATCAGTCCAAGTTTTTAAATAATTTAAACTGTATCTCCCTCTCAATTCTGACCGATATTCAGGATTATTTAGAAAAACTCTGATTCTTTCCTCATTTGATAAAAGAAGGTCATAAGGCATGATTTTGCATGAATAAAAAATTAATGAGTCTGATACGTGACCAAATAAATCCTTTAAATTCGCAACGAGAGCTTTGTCATTCTTTTTAATAGTTTTAATTATTTTTAATTCATCAATAGATAAATTTCTCTCAAATAAATTATATTTATTAAAAAATCGAATAATCACAAAAATTCTGCCAATCAATCCTTTTTGCATACCATCCAAATGTAATTCTGCGATAATTTTAAATCTAAAGGGAATTTTATTAACTGCAATAAAAATCCCCATCTTATCAGACATATTAATCAATTCGCTAAATTCTTTAAACAAAATTTCTTCGTCACCCGTACCTCTATATAAAGACAATAATGAGAGTGATTTAGAGAGAGCTAAATAATAACATTTTTCTCTATTATCACTAATCTTTTCAAAATCTTCTGAATCATTCAAGTTTAAGAAATCCATTGCTTTATAATACAAAAAGAAATCTTCAAATTGAGATACATCCCCAGATCTTATTGTTTTAATTAGTGCTTGAAATTGTTTAGAAGGCATGATAAAACAATAATACAATAACTATTTTTATATTAAAATTTAATTCTACCTGAAATAATAAAATTAGATGTTTGTGCTTTTTATTTAATTCGATTAGATTTGAATATTTTCTAATTATTATAAAACTCAAAGTATTATTTAATAAACTCTATCAACGGAAATATTATTTTAACCAAATATTAGGTTAAAGCTAAGGCTAAGAGAAGTGCGCCATGGATTTCTGAAATTTCACCAACCCTTGAAGTATCAATTATTACTTCTTTTATCCCCATATAAATAGCGCCATAAGCTTTTCCCCCACCTAAATGAACCAGAGTCCTATAGATTAAATTCCCTGATATTCCTTCAGGAGCAAGGATAAAGTTAGATTTATTCAGCACAGCATCCTCGATTAATATTTCATGATGTTTTATTGATAATTCTGAATGCTTTGACTTCATTATTTCCACAATCTTCTCAGCATCTCTAATAGATTTATCGACTTTATCATCTCTTCCGATGTCACCTATCCTACCACCACTTAAAATACTGATATTTGGTTTAAGCTTTAAAAGTCTAAATTCCTTTAGAGTAAGTTCAATAAATTCGAGTTTTTCTTCCAAATTTTTACATTCATCAATTCCTACAGGCCCATAAAAGAATTGATGTCCATCTACTGTTTCTAATAATGTTAGCCTATTAATTTTTTGAGTTTTTAAGAATTTTCTAAGGTTTTCTAAGAATTTGTTTGAACTTAAAGATCCTCTTATAATTGCACTTATCGCCTTATCATTAAGAGATTCAAAGATTTTCTTTTCTGTTTCTTCACATTCGACAAACTTGATGCTCAGCTTATGGTTCTTATATAATCCTTGTTTTTCGATACTACGTATAACGAATCTATTACCAAAAATATAGATACTTGATGAATTTTTTCCTAAAAAATCAATACAGGCCCTCAAGATCTTTTGATTATGAAACTCCGATGTCCCTAATCCTATTCCTATTTTTGTATTTTTTCCTTTTGACTTCAATTCAAATTTATGGATTAAACTCATTATAACATACCATAAAGTAAGTAGGTCATTACTATTACTAACACGTCATATACACCATGTGTAATCACAACAGCTATTAAATTTTCATTTCTCCAATGATAAAGCCATCCCAACATCAACGAAATAGCAAAATATGGGGTAAATGATAAAAAAAATGATATTACAAATAAAAGGGGTGATTCAAAAGCAATGAGAAAAATCGCTAACAAATGAATCACTGAAAATGCTACAGCTGTAACTATTATCCCCCATCGCACTCCTAAGCTTCTAACTAATCCTTTTTGCATGAACCCTCTAAATAGGATCTCTTCAGATGTCCCAACTGCTAAAATCACAACAACGGAAAAAACTATCAAGCTGGGTAAATCTGGAGGAATTAATTCACCTGTAAAGCCAGTAGTGTCATGGATTATATCGATTTCAAAAAAAGTCTCTATGATTAATTCAATTCCAACCGAAGAAACAGCCACTAATAATACTCCTATTATTGCAAAACTAAGTCCTACTAAAACTTCTTTAAAGATTCTTTTTCTATCATAATTTTTTGTAGTAAAACCCAATAATATTAATCTATTTTTTAGAGTTGGATTCTTGAGAAATTTACGCACATACAAAAGTGGGAAAATAAAGAAGATAAACTCAAAAAGTGAAATAATAGAAGTAAGGTAAGAATTTAATTCCATATTAAGTATTATAGAAAAATCGTTAGAAAAGACCATTATTAAAGCAAGAAATCCTCCAACTACGGCTTGCATTACTAGTAGAGCCGCCAAAGGCACTCCAATTGATGCCATAGTACCCCAGAGTTTATGGTCTTTATTATCCATTAAATTTTCATCAGCAATCAATTCACGTCCATAAAAAATCGAGGGAGATTTATATTGAGAATATTGTGTTGAGGGAGTATATGGATTAGAATTATTAAGTGGCCTCATTTTCTTATAATCTTTAATATATTTAATATCTGTCCCACAAACAGTGCAAAATTTAAGGTTTTGAATATTTGGAAGCTGATTTCCACATATAGGACAAAATTTCCAATCGGGATTTATGGAATCTTGATCCTTACTTATCTTAGGAACTTCTTTATCGTTCATCCTTAAAAAAAGAGAAGTAATCAAATTAATAAAAGTTTACTTTTCAAATTTAAATTGAGCATATAGAGTTGAATCCTAAATTGATTATACAAAATTTCTTATATATTTTAGAATAGGATTAGCGTGGAGATCATTTTGATAAATACCTTTATAGTGTACCGGATAATAAACATATTTTTTACTTTCTTTTACTTCTAATTTGAATTTTATTGAAGGCATCCAAAAGGTTTTATTGAAATGTTGGTATTCAATCATGACCATTGAAAGAAATGTGCCAATCTGTTTCGGATTAATTCTTGTCTTTACCTTCTTTATTTCATTTGCCTTTAATTTTTTAATACTAGTAAAACCTAATTTATTCTGAAATGAGTCTGGCATGAAAAAGTAAATCATTATGTTCTTTATGTCGGTTGAATTAGGATTTTCAATAACAAGAGTTACAACTTCAGGATTATTTACTTTTAATTTTTTTTTTTGTAGTTCGATATCAATGAAAAGAGGATAGGGTAATATTTCTTCATTTAATGTGAAACTTAAATCAATTAGCTTCTGAAGATTTGGTTTTATCTCTGAAATAAACTTATTTCGTTGTTCTTTGAGAGATAAATCATTTTTACTTCTCAAATCTTCGAAATCTTTTAGTGTCCTAATAGTATATTTTAAGATATATTTATCGAATACAGAATGTTTACCAGATATGAGAGAGATTAGTTCTTTATAATATTTTGATTCAAGATTTTTGAGTAAAGGTATTTTAAATAGAATCTTAGTAAAATCTTTTAAGACTTCATCCATCTTTATTAAATCATTATGACTCATCTGGAACCTTTCAACAAGATTCCCATTATATATGTTTTTTTGCATTAGATTATTTAGTGTTTCTAATGCTTCAACAGTTTCAGAATTATAAGAATCTAAAGCTTTGTGAATCATTTTTCCTAACATATCATCAAATTTTTCAGCGTTTTTATTCTTATAATATATAAATTCTGTCCTAATTGACTCTAGGTATTTTATAATGCGACCAGAATGCAATTTTAAAAGACAGTTTTGATATTTTTGATACTTGATAGTAATGTTATTAATCCAATTTCTTACATGATTTAAATTATCAAGGTTCTCTTCCGAAGCTAATAATTTTTCTTCAGTAAAAGGGCCAGATAGTAAAAATGGGTCATCCACTCGAATATTTTCTAATAAGATGCATGTATTTCGTCCCAATTTATAAATATGATCAATTTGTACATATAAATTGTAAGTTTTGACATTTTTTGTTTCGCTATTATCTAATTTTAGAAGAAGTTCTTCAAGATTTTCTGAATATTGTCTTGGGTTTTTATCTAATATGTTTCGTAATAATACTGTAAATTCGACGAGAATTGAGTAGATTTCACCTTTACTTGAAATAAAAGAATTATGATCTTCTAGTTCTGTGATATTATAATAATCTACTATATTTTGAAAATTTTTTTCGGCATATTGGTAAAATCTGTAGCACTTTTCTATATGAGTTGTGATTTTAGCTAAATAACTATAATAAAACGCCAGTAATGATTTATTAATTATATATGATTCGTCTCTAAGTTTAATAAACAGTTTTTTGGTTTTTTCTTCTTTAAGATATGGGAGTAAAAATCTTTCTATTATGATCTCGAAAACACCGGATTTGTGTATGAGGTAAAATAGTTTTACAAGGTCAACCTCAATCGTATCTATTTTAGTTATTATAAAATGTCTGTATTCATTAAAACTTGAATTGAGTTTATTAAAATAAATACGAATTAGTAATTTTCTCCTCTCAATCTCTTTAATTTTAATTTTTTTTTGATTCCTAATTGAGGAGATGTTTAATATGTCTGATGCACAATATTTAAGGGTGTAATAAGATTCCATATAGAAATTTTTTCCACCGCAATAAGGACACTTAAGTATCGAACCTTTTACTCCTGGTAAAGAACTACCACATTTCTTGCACGGGAGATGTGATATCAATTTAAGCCTCCTTTATTATTATTCAAACTAAAATAAATTATTCTTGTACAATTATAAACTTATTCAAGATTTTTAAATAATTTCGTTTAATGACAAAACATCAAAATATTTTGATAGTTGTTTGGAAAATAGTAACTGTAAGTTTTAATGGGAAAAGTAACAAAAGAGACAGTTCTCCTTTAATTCTATGGGATTAACAAATCCAAATCGCTCAAATTGTATTGTTTTATTCATAGGGATCTGTAAAAGATTTATTTCTCCAAAACCATTAGATATGGTACCATCAGGTTTCACAACTGAAACCTTTATATTTTCATCTTTTGGTAACCAATGAATAATCGAAAATTCTCTATTTAATTCCTTACTATGAAAAAAGGCAGTAATTACATTTTTATTAAGATCTATAGATTTAATTCTGATATTAATCAAATCTTTTAACCTAATGATTTGGTTTTCCCTAATTTTCTTAGCATCTGATAAATCGATTACTATATTCAATTGGTTATCTTTAACACTACAGTAAATTCTCCTTTTTCCTTTTGTTGGGTTATTAGGGAGGAGTAAAGGTTCAGCAAGATACTCACCAGAAGGCACATCTTGAATAATTAGAGATATTGGGTTTTCAACAAAGAAATATCGATCTGAAATCTCATCAATAATATCCTGATTTTTTGAATATAACCAATTCACTGAAAAAGTTATTCCTGATTGAGACATTCCAAGATCAAGTAATGTTTCTCTTAAAGCTTCTGGTTTTATTCCTCTTTTTTTCAGAGACTGTAAACTCCACGTCCTAGGATCCTCCCATCCTTTATATTTTCCATTTTGAATGTCGTTACGAGCTTCAGTTTTGCTTAATTTCATTCCAGGAAATTTCATTCGACCATGATACAATAATTTAGCTTTTTTCCAGCCAAAATGATCCCATACAAATTCTTCAATGATACCCTCTTTAACTAAATCTATACCTCTTATAATGTGAGAAGCCCCAATTAAATGATCATCAATAGCCCATGAAAATTCTAACATAGGCCATACTGTATATTTATCACCTACTTTTGGGTGCAGTGCTTCAGATATTCTCATAATAATTTGATCCCTTATTGCAGGATCTTTCTGATCCATCCCAGTCTTTAACCTTACTACAGCTTCTCCCTCGTGATATTTACCTTTCAGCATGGAATTCCATTCAATTATGTTTTTATCTACGGTGTGTTCTCTGTGTGGACAATTTCTACCAAGTTTTTTATATTTTTCCCTAAAATCTGTAGCAGAACAAAAACACACATAAGCTATATGATCTTCAATTAATTTAACACAATATTCATAAAATACCTCTAATCGATCACTTTTATAAAGAACTTCAGAAAATTCAACCCCTAACCATTGTAATCCTTCCATGATCAAATCATAGGCTTCTGGTAGAACATATTTAGCTTTAGGACTACTTCTAAGAGATTTAGGACTCCCAATTGTGTCATCATAGAAGAGTATCAGTTTTCCATTGTATTTTTTAACATATTCGTCATTTAATACAACCATCCTAGCATTTCCAATATGCAATGCTCCACTAGGATATGGAGCAAGACGCATCACAATCTTTTCATATTTTTCAATTTCAGGTAAAGGTGGTAATTTTTTCTCTTCTGTCTTTAATTCTTTTTTCTCTAAAGCTTTTGGATCAAGTTGTAAGAGTTTTTTCTTTTGTTCTTCCAAATTTAGATTCTTTATTTCCTCTAGAACTTGATCTAATAAAGGGATTATAGTTTTGGCCTGAGATCGCAGATCTTTTCTTTCAGCCATCAGTTTTCCCATAACGGCTTTCTTATTTGGAGTTCCATTAAATTCTAAAGCGTTTTTTAAACCATTAATCCAAAGAATCCTTGTAATCTCTTTGTCTTCCATGAGAAACGTTTTTTTTAAAAAGTAAATATTTTGTATTTTTTTATTTGATTATTATAAATTTTACAAGTTTTATTTGCTCTCCTTTTTATTTTATTTTACAATAAAGAAGGATTAAATAAGTATTATAGAGAATTATTAATTAATAAGAATTATAAAAAGGTTCTTATTATGGTCTGGTAGTCCAGCTTGGATAGGGCGCTGGCTTGCGGAGCCAGATATCGAGGGTTCAAATCGTTAAGGATTTAACTTATACGAGGACAAATCCCCCCCAGACCATACATACGCCTGAATGACTTTATGTTATATGGTCTAAAACTTCAGAGATATCATTGATTCTCATCATATTGGGAACATCAATTTCTCTCTCAAAGGGAAATTTATAAATTCTTTCGCATAAAATTGTTTGCATACCCGCTCTATCTCCTCCTACAATATCCGCATATTCATCTCCGCAAACTAGACAATCAGAATTTTCGATTAATCCCATTTTTTCTAATGTATAAAAGAAAATCTCAGGATCAGGTTTTCTTTTACCAAATTCAGCAGAAGTAACGACAGCATCGAAATATCTAAAAAGATTATATTCTTTTAATGAATTTTCAACCATTGAATGGCTGGGGTGATTAGATAAAACCGCTAACTTAATATTTCCATCTTTGGACAGTTTTTCTAATGTTTCTTTAGTTTTAGGAAAAGGTTTCCATTCTTCTTGCTCAAAAGAGTGATATATTTCAGATAGTCTTTCATAGGTATTTTCATCAAGGTGATCAGTATTATTAACAAGATTCTCTTCTTGTAGCGATTTTAACACCTCTCTATAAATTAAAGAGGTTGGAAATTCTTTTTTGGTTTTTCGACCCTCTCTCCAATAGTGTGCTCGCCTTTCAGAAAATTTCTTTATAAGTGATTCCTCTGATATTTTATCATTCCAAACTTGCTTTTCTTTTAACAATTCAATGGATTTCAATAAGCCTTTTTTAAAACATTCAGAATATCTTTCCATAGAAGGATTGTCAAAAAAAAACAATGTAAAGCCAAAATCAAAAATTATACCATTAATCGTCATTGTGTTAATAATAATAAAAATTGATTCTCAATTTTAATTTATCTAAATTTGAAAATATGTAAGTTCTTATTCAATTCTGTTAAATACTTAATAAAAAACAAAATATAATGTAAATTTTTATCATAAAGTGAGGATATATGTCAATTGACAAATGGCTCTCTAAAAAGGGATCAAAAGAAGAAGAACTTAAACGAGAAGAGGCATTTAAACACCTTACCGAAAGCGAAATTAAGGAATTAAAGAAAAAGAAAATTAGAAATATGATTCAAAAGGGGCATCAACAATCTAATGTCAAATCTGATACTGAGAAGCTTTTAAACAAAATTATTGAATTTAATGAATGGTTAAACCAAAGAACATATTTAAAAGGAGACATTGAAAAAATTGAAACATGGATAAATAATCTATACTCAATCATTAAATACGAAGCTGAGGAAAAGCAAAAGATGGGTAATAATAATATTAAAAAGAAATTGGTTGAAGATTATAAAAAAATTCCCCCCAAATTTTTAGATGAGAAAACTAGAATTGCATTAAACAAAAAAATTTATGGGACAAGAAGAACAAATTCAGATAATTATCAATTAAGAAAATTAAAAAATAATATTAAAGATAAAATACAAGAAGCAAAATATTATGAGATATTAGGTAGATTATTGGTAATATTATAATTATTTAAAAAAAATACAGAATATTTAAAATTTTATCCATTAATTATAATGTTATAACTACTACAGACTTTATATGAAAATGTGGTTGATTTGCCCTATAGCTAGTGTTGGTAAGAGATTACAGCCGTTTACATATTCAAAGCCAAAGGCTTTTTTAAAAATTGCAGGGAAACGGTTAATAGATCATATTCTTATAAAATTGAAAAACACGTTTCCAAAAAAAACGAATATATGTTTCATTGTTGGCTATAAAAAGAGACAAATAACGGATTATTTAAAGAAAAATCATTCAGATTATTTTACTCTTCATTTTGTAGAACAAGAACCAATAGGGTATGAAGCGGATACACCTTTTTTTAGCGGTTTAGGAGATGCAATATTACTGGCTAAAAATTATGCTGATAATGATGACATTTTTGTATTTTTTAGTGATAGACTACCCATGGAAGACTATTCTCAGGTCTTGTTGAATTTTCATGAAGATATATGTGATGGGGTTATAAATGTAAGACAAGTAACAGACCCAAAATATTATGGAGTTGTAGAAATAGACGAAAATGGAATTGTTCGAACGATTGTAGAAAAACCAGATTTTCCTAAGTCCAATTTTGCTGTTTCTGGTATACATTTATTCGGAATGAGTGTTACTCCCAGATTATTTATATTATTAGAAGAACAAAGCAAGACTCCTCTAGAAAACGGTCAAGAACATGAAATAACACCCATTATTCAAAAACTCATTGAAGAGGGATTTAAATTTAAAATAAATGAAATGAAAAGAGAAATTTTAGATTTTGGAAGGCCGAAAAGCTTATTAGATGGTAGTCGCCTATTACTTTCAGAAATTAAAATTCAGGATCCAACATATGAGAAATTGATTAAATCTGGTAATATTCTTGATTCAAAAATAGTGCCCCCTGTTTTTATTGGGAATGATACTAATATTTCTGATTCTGTTATTGGCCCTAATGTATCTATTGGGGATAATGTGAGTCTCAAAAAATGCATATTATCTGACTCTGTTGTGGGTGATGGGGCAAAGTTAGAAAAGATTATCTCCTCAGAAAGTATTATAGGGGATTATACAATTCTAGAAGACTTAATTAAAAAAAGCATTATAATTGGAGATTCTTCTTATATTACTACATCTAAGAATCAGTCTAATTAACTATAGTATATAGTAAAAAAAAGTAAGAATCAAAAATTCATTTTATTTCTGGTCTTTTGTTTTGCCATGGGGCAATTTCCTCAAAAGCCTTAGAAACTTGAAGCACAGTTTTCTCATCATACCGTTTTCCTATTATTTGCATCCCAATTGGTAATCCTGTATCTGTCCACCCACAAGGAATTGATGCTGCGGGTAAACCCGTTAGGTTAAAAGGATAAGTAAAAGACATCCAGTTAGTAATATTTAGATGTTTTCCCTTTACTACAGGAAATCTTGTACCAAATTCTGTTTTTTCAACTGTAAAAGCAGGTTAAGTTGAATCCTAATGAAGTTTGTTATGTAGGGGATACAAGAGAAGATATGGAGGCTGCAATTAATGCAAAAATAGACCCTATTTTTATCCAACGTAATCCTTCTTCTGAAAATGAATTGATTGATGACTATTATAAAAATAAATCACCGATAATTCAAAATCATAGAGAAATAGACTTTAAATCAGTAAAAAGAATTACTAGTTTAAAGGAATTGACTAAGCTTGTCAATTAACTGAAAAGATCATTCTCAGTATCTCTCATACCGTTATAAATTATCTTACTTTGAACCATTTCTCGAGGGTAATATTTTATCCCTGGGGGATATGAACTATCTTTCCAACCTCCCAAAGCTGTGCTGATATTAGCTTGCATTGGTTTTGAATTTATATAGAGACTTCCTGCTTGTAACTCGGTTGAAAATCGTTCAATATGTTCTGCAGGAGTATAAACAACAGCTCTCATGCCATAATTTGAATGATTTGCGAGATGAATAGCATCTTCAAGACTATTTGCTTTAGTTATACTTCTCACGGGCCCAAAAGCCTCCTCGCGCCATAAGAATGGGGCTTTATCAAAATCAAGAATATTTTCTCTTGGAATTTCTACTAATGTTGGTTTATAAAAAAGACCATAGCTTTTTCCAGTATCTATTTTTTCAGCACCACATAAAACTTTAACATTTTTATGATTCTGAGCTTCACCAACCATCACTTCCATCATCAATAGAATTCGTCGAGAACCTAAAGGACCAATATCCGTTGACATATCCATTGGATCACCCATTTTTAATGTTTCAATCTCTTTTAATACAAGTTCAACATATTCTTCATAGATGTCTTTATGAACGATTATTCTTTTCATCGAGAAACACTGCTGTCCTGAATTTGTGTAGGATGCGATTACATTCCATTTAGCTACTAAATCTAGATTTACACCGGGCATAACTATTCCTGCATCATTCCCTGCACATTCGAATACAAAGTTCTTAAATGGTTGATTTACCATATTAACACCAAGATATTTTTCAGTACTCTTTCGAAGATGATCAGCATAATCCATTAGGATTTGTTTTGCAGTATGAGAAGCAGCGACTACTATTAGATTCTTTACTAAATTTGATTCAATAAAAATTTTAGTTGCAAAATCCCCGGGACTAATAACTAAATCAAATGCGCCATTGAAGGGAAAATCACTTTCAAATATTCTCTCAATACAATATTTCATTGTTAAAGGACAAGCTGTAGAGGGTTTTATTATTGCTGGGTTACCCGTTAGAAAAGCACTACCCCAAAAATACATTGGTAAGCTCATAGGAGTATTTCTAGGTGATATACCGATAGTTAGTCCCATAGGTTGATACTTGATCAATGAAGGTTTTCCGCTTTCCAGATCAGTCTGACTTCTATCTTGTACTAAATCTTTAAACCAATCAACATAACTATAACCTTTCTCTATCATGGAAAATTCCCATTCAGAATACTTTATGGGAAGTCCCCCTTCGGCGACTATTAAATCCTTGATTTTCTTTTTATCTCTAATCAAAACATCAGCAATATCTTTAATAATATCTATTCTATCCTCAAGGGTGGTATTTAAAAGCTTATATTCCCATTGAGCCGTCCTTTTGATTTTTTCGTTAATACTTTCTGCTGTATCTGCTTCGAGGGATTCTATAATTTCTCCCGTGTATTTATTTAATACATCTAATTTCATATATATCACACTATTCTCTATTCTTATTTTTTAAATTATTTTGAGATTCATTAAACTCCCTATACCAGGCTATAGTTTCTTGTAACCCCACATCCAATGGAGTAATTTTATAATTCAACTTTTTAATAGCTTTATCAGAAGTATAAGACCAGTTATGATTTATCATTTTGACTGTTGATCTGTTAGTATAAGGCATCTTTTTTGTAATTTTAGTTTTAATTTCACAAAGCCAACCATATAACTTAGCTATGCTCATTGGAAAATGCCGAGGTTCTTTCTTATTCCCTGCAATCTTGGAAATTAAATTGATCCAACCTCCAAATTTTATATTTATCCCTCCAAGGATAAACTCTTCACCCTTCAGGTCATCCCTCTCAATAATACCAACCAAGCTCTCAATGACATCATTAATAAATACAAAACTTCCAATAGAATCACCTTTCCCAGGACAACTCAGAAACTTCTGTGCAGTTATCTCTAGTATTGTTTAACCAAATATATTAAAATCTCCTGAACCATAGATAATAGCTGGATAAAATATAGTTACATTTAATCCTTTCTCAATGTACTCTCTAACAACTTTCTTTGCTTGAAATTTAGTTTTTGCATAATCAAGGTGTAAGCCCTCCTCACTTTCAAATGACTCGTCAACGGGCTCAGCTGTAGTCGCACCTAATGCGATAAATGAGCTAATGTAAATTAGTCTTATTCCCTTCTCCAATGCTATTTTAGCTATATTTTCTGTACCATTAATATTAGTTTCTTCGAAAACACCTTTATCTCTTGCCCACACCCGAGTATAGGCAGCAAGATGATAGATTAAATCAATACCTTCCGTGGCGTTAGAAAGAGTTTCAATATCTCTAACATCACCAATTATGTAATCAACTTTTGAAAGTTTTTCAAATGCGGAAGTATTACTAGTTTCTCTTATCAGAAGTCTTAAGTTATGTCCTAAACTGTTTAACTTCTTGACTAAATGAGTTCCTAGAAATCCAGTACCACCTGTTATTAAAATATTTACCATATTAGAAACACCAAGATATTAAGTGAAACCTTATAATTATAAGAGTTACATTTTATGTTAAATTTTTTGGAATCTGCTTGATTTCTGATTTTAAATTATTTCTAATTAAGTCAAAATGGTAATTTTGGCTATTCATAAAACCTTAATTTCTTCATTTCTTTTTTTATATAAGAAGATCAGAATTAATTTTAAGTAGGAGATAGACATTTTTGAGAAATCAAAATTTAAATAGCCATAACCTAAAAAATAGCTCAGAATTCAGTTTAGAAGAGGATCATTTTTTTAAAGCCCGAAATAAAGGAGTAAGAGCTTGGATAATAAGTCATATGTTATATGGGTCTAATAAATACCTACTTGTATTATTCTTCACTCTAATGATGTTGTCGTCTTATTTATCGTCATTTATTTATATCAAAATTGGTGAAGCGATTGACATTTTCCCTACTGCACTCCCTAATCAAGTAATAGATTATACTTTTTTAATATTATTTATTGGTTTGGGAAGTCCAATCTCGGGAATATTATCAAGAACATTTCGAGAAATTATTGCTCAAAGAATAGAGAGAGATGTACGTAGAGAGTTCTATATAAGTTTGCTAGGTAAAAGTCAATCATTTCATGATAATCAGAGAATAGGAGATATCATGGCTCGGGCTACTAATGACGTAAGATTTTTGAATTTCTTAATTTCTCCTGCTTTAGGTATGATTTTAGATGCTTCAATCAATCTAATTGTTCCCATTTATTTAATTGGTTCTACTTATAGACTTGAATTAATGCTAATTCCAATAATATTTGGCATTATTTTTATTTTATACCTTCGAAGATTTCTCCGCCGTTTAACTCCTCCAACGCAAAGGAGGCGCATTGCATTCGGTTTTATGAATACAGTTTTAAATGAATCCTTGAGTGGGATTGAGGTTGTGAAATCTATGGCTCAGGAAGAACACAGTGTTGAGAAATATAAGGATAGTGCTTTGAGTTATCGAGATGCTGGTATTGAACAAGGAGATATACAAGCTAAATATCTTCCGCTATTATTTCTTTCTGTAACTATCACTATAGGTTTAACAATCAGCGTGATTTATAATAGAGCGGGTATTTTATCTGTTGGTAGTATATTAGGTTTAATAGGGCTATTATTGAGATTGCGATTTCCTGTTAACGCTTCAATAAGGTCATTTCAAATGGCAAAAGAAGCCATAGTAGGGGGAAATCGGCTCTTAGAGATTATGAATAAGAAATCAGAGATTTATGATGCCGATGATGCCATTTCTAAAGATATAGAAGGTTCTTTAAAATTTGAGAGTGTTACGTTCTCATATCCAGGTACTCAAAACAAAGTTTTAAAAAATATTAATTTTGAAGTATCAGAAGGGCAAACTGTAGCAATAGTAGGAACAACAGGTTCTGGAAAGACAACACTTACGAAATTGATTTCAAGGTTATATGATATTGATAAGGGTCGAATTTTAATCGATGGAATTGACATAAGAAAAATATCACTCCAATCTCTTCGTAGCCAAATCGCTTATATTGAACAGGATATTTTTATCTTTTCAGATTCAATTCTAGATAATATTTCTTTTGGGCGGGATTCCACTAAAGAACAAGTAGTTTCTGTCGCTCAAGATGCACAAGCTCATGATTTTATAAAAAACTTGCCAGATCAGTATAATACAGAAGTTGGGGAAAGAGGAGTTCAATTAAGTGGAGGAGAGCGTCAACGAGTTGCAATTGCCCGTGCTTTCCTTACAGATCCAAAAATACTGATCTTGGATGATTCTAGCTCCTCAATAGACTCAGAAACCGAAGAAAGAATTCAAAAGGCAATTTTCAGGATTTTACGGGGAAGGACTACCTTCATTATAACTCATAGGATTTCCCAGATTAGATGGGCAGATTTAATAATTGTTCTAAATCAAGGTGAGATTGTTGATCAAGGATCGCATGAATACTTATTAAAAAATTCAAAAGAATATCAAAAAATCTTTATCAAGCGATTTGATAAAACTATAGATGAACTTTTAGGAGAGGGTAGTTCGAATGTCTAGAAAAATGGGTTTTTTTGGACTAGGTGAGGAAGGTTATGATAGAATCTATTCAGATAGAGAATTGTTCTCAAGAGTTATAAAATTATTTAAACCATATAAACGATCTATGGCTATAGTCATTACATTTATTTGTCTTTCTTCAGTAACTTATGGATTAACTCCCTACCTTATGAGTTTAATTATTAAGCAATTAGAGATCCAATCAGAACCCTTTATCTTAATCTTTTTTATTATAAACACATTAATTTTTAATTCATTAGGATACGTTTTTAACTATGTAAATAGACGTACCAGCAATCGAATGGTATATGGTGTATGCTATAATTTACGTAGACAAACTAATTTAAGAGTTCTTGAGCAAGATTTATCCTTCTTCGATAAATATCCGACAGGTAGAATTGTAAGTAGGATAAATTCAGATGGACAAAAATTTGGTGGATCCGTTACCATGTTTACAGAATTAATTTCTGCATTCATAATGTTTGTGATTGTCATTGTTCCTATGGTCTTTGTTAGCCTCTTGTTAACGGGAGTTTTCATGATAATCGTACCTATTGTATTTGCATTTACACTCGCTTTTCGTAAAGTGGCAAGAAGAAAATCAGTGTTAGGTCAACGTTCCTTAGCCCAAGTAAATGCTTTTGTGCAGGAATCAATGACAGGTATTCAAATAATTAAAAGTTTTCGTCAAGAAGAGAGTCAATTGGACAATTTTCAAGCAATTAATAAGCAATCATATCGAGTAAACATGAGTAGAGCTCTATACTTATCTATACTTTTTCCGAGCTTAGATATTCTCATCGCTGTTCTCTATGCCTTACTTATATTTTTTGGAGGTAATTTTATCCTCCAGGGAGTGCTAAGTGGTTCAGATATTTATTTATTTCTTCAAAGTTCGTTAATTTTATTTGCACCGATACTTCAAATTGCTGGATTTTGGACCCAGTTTCAAGAAGGGTTATCAGCTGCAGAAAGAATCTTTGCTCTTCAAGACTCTCAATCCTATATTAAGCAAGGAGATCATGTTTTAGATTCAATAAAAGGAAAATTAGAATTTGAAAATTTAGGATTTGAGTACGTGCCTGATAGACCTGTTTTCAAGGATTTTAACTTGAAAATTCAACCAGGAGAAACTGTTGCTATCGTAGGACACACCGGAGCAGGTAAGTCAAGCTTGACAAAAATTTTACTCCGATTATATGAATTTCAATCAGGAGATGTGCGAGTAGATGGTCAAAGTATACGAGATATTTCACTTAAGGAATTTAGGAGATCTATAGGCTTCATTCCCCAAGTACCGTTCCTATGGGCGGATACGATTGAAAACAACGTTAAATACGGTGCACCAGATGCATCAAATGAAGATGTAATTTGGGCTTTAGAACAGTCAGGTGGCATGGATTGGATAAAAAACCTTGATAAAGGATTAGATACATTTATCCTGGAGAGAGGAAAAGTTCTTTCAATGGGACAACGGCAATTAGTTGTATTTGCTAGAGTATTATTGCAAAATCCATCAATCTTAATATTAGATGAAGCGACAGCATCAGTAGATCCTTTCACAGAAGTTCAGATTCAAGAAGCAATGGAAAAAGTAATGGAGGGGAGAACAACAATTGTTATTGCTCATAGACTTACAACAGTACGGAATGTTGATCGGATTGTTGTTCTTGATCACGGTAGGATCGTAGAGGAAGGCAATCATGAAAACCTTATGCAAAAAAATGGTTATTATGCCAAGTTATATAATACGTATTTTAGACACCAATCTTATGAATTTATGACCTCGATAAAGGATTCTGTAAAGGAGCGTCTTGCAGCCAATAAACAGTCATTCAATAATCCACCCTAATATTATATATTGTGAACCATTTTTAATTCTTAGTTTAAAGCTCTTTAATAACATTTTGCATAAGATTTAATTATTCTTAGATAACTCAATAATATGAAAACATCATATTCCTAAAATGTTTGAAACTCTAAAATGGATTACAATGATTATGAAAAAATCTTGTCCCAGTTAGAATTACCTTTCTTAGAAACAAATCAAAGCTACTTACATCAAATATTCGAATCTCTGGAACAGGAATTTGGTTTAAAAAAGAATTCTCAGCAGATTTTTATAGATTTAGGTGCGGGGAATGGTCAAGTAGTAATTTTCTCAGCACTAAATTATGGATTAAAATCCTTCGGTATCGAAATTAACCCAACTCTTGTAGAAGAGGCTAAAAAGTCAATTAAATTATTAAAAGAAGGGAAGAAATATAAGAAAGAGCTTTTGAGAAAAATAAAAATAGTACACGGGGATTTTTATATTCAGAATTTAGGAAACTATGATTTTATTTATATCTACTCCTTACCTACAATGCAGAAATACCTTAGACATGTATTCCAGACTGTAAAAAATGGAGCTATTATTATATCTCATATGTACCCGTTTAAAAATTTTAAGGAGTGTTTAGATTTGAAGCTCAAATTAGACCATGAGGGAAATGATATTGATGCGGCTACGTATTTTTACAAAAAAATATAGCCATAGATTCAAAAAGTTAATAGCTATTGAATTTTAATATTAACATCTTAAGTTCTTACATATTTTCGGTATTCAAAAACTATATTTATAAATAAAAATAAAATAAATAGATATATAATTTAAAAAATTAGAAAATTAAATTATAAATTTGGTGTAAAATAGAATGGTTCTTATCGAAGGTCTTTTAGATGGTGCAACTTCTGCTTTGATAGTTTTTTCATCGATCGGGTTTGGTTTATTTAGTTTGTTTAAATCAATAAAATTGAGAGCAAAGCTCCTAACAATAGCAGGTATCACCATGATATTCGTCGGATTCCTCTGGCTTGGCCCTACCATCGATTTTCTCTTCATTTTAATGAGATGGGGTAATATTCCTGGAGATCCTCCAACAATGTACGCGCTCTTAAGCTATGTATGGGTGGCGCCAGCACTCCTCTTTGCAATTTACTTGGGTAGTGAACTCTTAATACCTAAAAAAAAATGGATACTTTTCGCAATATATTTAGTTTTAGGTATAGCTTTTGAATATTTTCTGTGGAGTGATACATCCAATTCCTTTAGAATACTTGGCGTCGAATCTGGTTTTGAGGGAGAAAAAATAATAGATGCGAGTTTCAATACAGGTCATCCTACTTTCTTATTAATAGCGATTTTTTTAGTTTCCGCTCTGTTTTTCTTGGGAATAGGTTTTGCGATTAAAGCGAAGCAATCTACTGGCATACTAAGAAAAAAATTCATATATTTATCAGTAGGTTTCATTATCTTTGTTCTTAGTGGCGCTTTGGATTCAATAATTAAACTCAATGTTGCCGTTTGGATTATAAGAGTGGTGATGTCATCGTTTGCCCTCTGGATGTACCTTGGTCTCAAGACTTAAAAACTGAATGATCTAATTAACGCTCTCTTATTTATTTTTTATTTATTTAACTAAAATATATCCTAAAAGAAGTTTTAATAAAGAATTCATAAGCCAATTGGAACCTTTTTTGATTGATGTTTTTTTAAGTATCTTAAATTGTATGATTACATTACCTAAAATTAAAAAACTAATTTCAGTTTTTTTTTGAAATCTGATTCCCAACGAAATTTAGGTAATAAGGTTTAAAGGTATAATTCGCTGAAAAATCAAACTTTATTTAATTTTATCATAACTTCCCTTAGATACAATTTCATGAAATATCTTTGGCTATTGCAATAATCTAATTTCTGATCACTAGTGAGATCAGGATAGCTTGAGAGAATCGAATGAATATCAGTCGATATTGAAAGATATTCTTCTTCTGTTTTAGTAAGATTTAGCTTAGAAAAAGATATTGGGTGGTTTTTATTTTCAATACATAATTCGTATGAATCTCTCTGCTTAAAATTTTCCGAGACAGGTTTTGTAATAAGATTTTGATTTTTACCTTGAAAATAATCATTTATTTGAACTGATTTAATGAGGGGGAAGTTCTTCTCTACACGTATTTCAGAGAGTTCTTTATTAATAAATCCCTTTGAAATTATACTTCATCTCGGAGAAATTTAAATTTGATATTATAGAAATTACGTTGATATTTATAAAAAGAGCCTCTCCTAATTTACTGTAAACGAAAGCCATTTGTATAATACTGGGGAGAACACATTAAAAAATGATAGGTTAGTTTTATACAATTTTGAGAACATATTGCTTCACAAATTCCGATGTGGAATTTTCTAAAAATTAAAGAAAAAATAGATAGTTTAACTGAAGTTATTAGTAGGAAGCAAGCATAATTAAGAATGAAAATATACATTAAATCATCGACAAAAAAAGGATATTAACTTCTTTATTTACATTCAGTTTTTTGCATTCAGATAATTACCGTAATTCCATAGACGAAATAAGCTTATAGCTGCTGCTCTGGCAGAATCATAAATCATTACCCCATATTCTCTAGCTTTGACATAATACTCATCTATTAAATCAATAGTGTCTTTTCGGGCTCTAGATGAATTAAGTAGAGTTATTATATTCTTATTTGAATCCTTTGATATAGTATTAGCGAGGTTTTTAACTACATCATCCATATTTAGTTTTTCTGATGCATACCATCCCGGATTAATTGTAGTCAATATGGTAGATATATGAGGTTCTTCACCAAGAATTTTCATGACTTTAATCATATTGGAATAACCCCCGTTAGCTCCAAATTCTAAGGGATTTGACAAGTTTGAATTAACTTCCGGGATAAAATCCCTTATTTTGTTCTGACCATCTTCCGTTATTCTTGGTACCTTTAGACCGTAAGTCTCACACTCATCTGTCAATTCAACAGCGGGGCCTCCACCTCCAGTTAGAATTGCAACGTTCGGATCTTTAGGAATTTTTAGAATTAAAACCGTTTGTATCATTTCTATAAGCTCTTTGAAATTATTAACAAGGATAACTCCTGTTTGTTGGGCCATAGATTTCCACAATTTAATATTACCTGCTAAACCCCCTGTATGGCTCCTTACGGCACTATGTCCTGCTTCTAATTTACCTCCTTTCCATATTATCACAGGTTTTTCTTTGGTGGTTTCTTTTAGAAGCTTTACAAAATCATTTCCACCTCTCTTTAAGTTCTCTACATACATAGTAATCACTTTCGTATCAGGATCGGATCGAAAGTAATTTAAGAAATCAAGAAGATCAAGATCAATTTGATTTCCAAGTGAAATAATTTTTGAAAAGTTATAACCACTCATTATCCCCGCATATGCATGTCTATTAGCATTTCCCCCAGATTGACTTATAAAAGCTACAGGTCCACTTACTAATGAAAGTCTATGTGAAAAGCCAATACGACCCTTGGGATTATATATTCCCATACAGTTAGGACCAAGGATGCGTATATGATTTTCTGTGGCCTTCTCTAATAGTTGCTGTTCAAGTTGTTTTCCTTCCTTACCTAGTTCAGAATAGCCACTGGAAAACATGTGTGCAAAAAGAACACCTTTTTGTCCTAATTCCTTGATAATTTGCGGTGTGAACTTAGCGGGTACAGCCACTATTGCAAGGTCTATTGGCGGATCGTCTGGTAAGGAGGAAATAGAGCCATATACTTTTAATCCTTGTATTTCTTCTCCTTCATATTTCGGATTAACGGGATAAACAAGTCCGGTATATCCATATTCATTAAAAGTTTCCAAATAATGAGATCCACCCCAGCCTCTTCCTTTGCTAACACCCACGACCACTACAGCACGAGGATTGAATAATCTATCAAATGGGATGTTATTTCGTTCAAATGGGATATTTTTTTTTCTAATTTCTTCCTTTGATCTGAGAGTAATATTTTTATCTTCACAAGTTGTTATATTAATTCACCAATTACTAGTAAACCCTATTTCTAAATGTATGAATTAATAATAAGTAAAAAATTTTTTCAAAAAAAAAAAAGAAATTATAGAAAATAAAAATCTAAAGCTTAGATCCGCAATTTGGACAGAAAGTGCCCATTATTTCGATTTTGTGTCCACAATAAACACAATAGTTCTTTTCTGAAGGCAAAGGTTCTTCTAATTTTTTAGCTGGAGCAATATACTCAGTTGCTTGGGAATATGTAATACCTTGACCTAAAATGATTTCTCCCGATTCCGAACTAAAGCTATATTTTACAACGCCTTTTCTTCGTAGGTCTAGTAACACACGTAGAATATCTTTAGGCCTCATGCCAATTTCTAAAGCAATATGCTCAAGTTTATGAGTACCTGTGAAATCTCTCTGTATGAGTGCATTTTTAACTACTTGCTGATATTTATAATTCCTATAAATCTGGGTAAATCCGCCTATGAAGATAAAAAAGGCGGGAATAAATAACCAGTATCCCCAACCTGCTAAACCTATGAAATCAAAATTAATAGCTCTGAAAACCAAAGATAAAATTGCAACGAATAGAAATACTATTGCAGTTGCTAACGTCCCTATAGCTGAGGTATAATCCTCTTTATAATAATATCTATTTTTATATTTATCATCTGTCATTTTATCAAATATTTCCTAAAATTGATTGTATTATAATATAAATTTATAACCCATTGTTTAAATTGTTATAAGAGTCCGATCTTTGTCAAAAAAATCTGAAATTTGACTAATCAATAGATACAAGGTAGAACTTTATAACTTTCTTAACCAATCATTCTCTTTTTTCAAATGCTCATATACGTTAATATCACCGAAATCTCCCCGAAATTGATCTTTATGCATTTTAATAACACGGACCTTCCAGTTTTGGATTGTAATCCCGTAATTAATTGCTTCTGTTAATTCAATTTCCCCTCTTATCGAGGGTTGTAATTTTTGTAAGACTTCAAAGATATCTTTCGAAAAAACGAAAATGCCACAATTGTTAAGTTTAGATCTTGATTTACCTTTAGTTGGTTTTTCTTTTACCTCCGTACAATAGTTTCCTTCACAACTAACTGCTCCACCTTTATACGGATCATCTGTGTAATTTGTCACCAATATATAGTCTTGTTTTTCTTGTCTAAATGTTTCAACAACATTTCTATAAACTGAATATGAAACTAGTACATCCCCCCAGGTTAAAAATAAATGTCCGTCCCTTATCATATCTTTACATAATAGTAAAGCTCCCCCGCTACCATTTATATCTGTTTGCTTAACATATTCAATGTTGATTCCCCACTTATTTCCACTTTTAAAATAATTAATTACTTGCTCCTTTAGGTAACCAACAACAATAATAAAATCATGAAAGCCTGCGAGGATTAAACCATTCAAAATATATTCCAATAGTGGTTTACCATGAATTGGAATCATTGATTTTTGATATCTATTAGAATAAGGTTTCAAACGTTTACCAAGACCAGCGCTTAGAATAACAGCTTTCAGTATATGTCAACTCTTTTATTTTTTCTTATTATAAAAGCTTCACCAGCAACTTCCTCAATCGAATTTAGAACTTTTTCTATTTTTGATCATTCAGTATCACTGAAGTATTATAATTCTTTTTTTTTTAAGTACATTATATTTATTTGATAGAGCAGTTTTAGAATTATTGAATAGATATATTTGGCTGAGATTAATGATATGTGACGTTTTGATTATTAAAGACGGTTTACCGTTACTATCTAAAAGTTATTCTAATTCTCCTAATGTCCAAAATATGTTCTCAGAATTAGATAATTTAATAATGGTATCGGGGTTTTTCTCGGCATTGAATTCATTTTCAGATTCATTTAACTCACTCGGGTGCATAAGTGAGTTGAAAATGGAAAATTCGAATTTAAAACTGTCTTTTTTAAAAGACTCACACCTCCCAGAAATAATTTTTCTCGCTACATTTGATAGTGACTCCGATCTTAAGAGTGTTCAAAAATTTTTGAGTAAAATTTCGGGTCTCTTCTTCGAAAAATTTGATGTTAATCAAATTAAAAATTGGAATGGAAAACTAAATAGTTTCAAATCTTTTGAGAATATAATCGAAAAATTCATAAATAAAAATGAGATATTGATAACGACTAAGCAGGATACTAAAGCGTTTGATTGGCTAACAAGTTTTGAAATAGATGATGGCATAAAATTGAGAGAAGAAAATGAATCTAAAAATCCAGATCCTGAATATTATAACTTCGTTCCATATTTCCTAGGCGCGACTTCAAATACGATTAATCCAAAAAATTACCTAACAGGAGATATCTCTTATAAAGTTTATGAAAAGATTGACGGGACTAAATCCATCAATCAAATCACAAAAGAATTAAGTTTGGAGCAAATTAAAGTCTATAATATTTGCAAAAACCTCGTTAAATTGGGTTTTATCTCCTTATTTTAATTGTTTTTTCTTACCACGAATTGGTTTTTTTATGTTACGTATCATATGTACTCGCGATTTTTTATTACAAATAATTAAATAATTACATGATCTTATTATATTAGAGTATAAAATTACATTCATAAGGGTTTTGGTGTAAAAAAATTTCTTCAACGAATCCTCCAGTATTTAAGCCAACTTCAATTGAAGTCCTGATTGACAAACTAAAAGAATCAACTGGATTGAAATTTGATCAATATCAAAGACAGTTTCTTGAGAAAAGAATCTCTTTCCGGATGAAGTATCTCAATATAGAACATTACTTAGATTATGTTGAATATATTCAAAATAATCCTATAGAGGTTGATTTATTCTTAGATAAATTTACGATTAATTACACTTACTTCTTCAGAAATATTAACGTTTTTGAGAACCTTGAGAAATTTTTTAGACTGTATGTTAAAAACAAAAAAAAGAGAATCTTGAAAGTATGGTCTGCTCCTTGTGCAACGGGAGATGAACCTTATACGATCGCGATGATTTTAGACAATTTAAAAAAAAAGGAGTTAAATTTTCCTGATTTTAAAATAGTGGCATCGGATATAGATACTAATGCACTTAAAATAGCAAAAGAAGGAATCTACGGAGAATATGCTGTACATGAAATGCCAGAACATTATTTAAACACATATTTTTCAAAGAAAATTACTGAACTCGGACCAAAATACACGCTTTGCAAGGATCTTAAGAGTAAAGTTGAATTTATTCAAGAAGATATAATAAAGGGTCATATAAAAGATAATATTTATGACGTCGTCTTTTGCAGGAATTTCTTTATTTACATTAATATGTCTGCACGCGAAAAGTTACTACGACATTTAGAAAAAGGAATATATGAAGGGGGATTATTAGCTTTAGGTGGTTCTGAGAATATCCATAGGACAAACACTACTTTTAAAACCATAAGTATTAAAGACCATTTTTACATCAAGAACTTATCCAGCACGTCCGAATCTTATAAAAATACATTAGCTTCCATATTTAAAAGACAAAAAATAAAGAAACCAACTAAAAAACATACTCTTCCAAAAAGTACTCGTACTACACATGAGTTAAAACAAAAATTTAAGAGTGCTATTAAACCAATTGAAGTTATACCGAAGAAACTTGAAAAGAAGCAGAAGACAGAAGATTTAGAATCAAAACCATTAATTGAATCTGCTGAAGTTAAAATTACCGAAATAGTTGTTAATAATAGAATAACAGATAAAGAGCCTAAAATCAATCTTATTTCTCGCTTAGAAATTGAAAAGGAGCCAATTAACAAACAAGATAACAAATTAACTAAACGTGAAATACGCCTTAAACAAAAGGAAAATGAGATTGATGAGAAATTAAAGGATTTAGGAGAACAATCCAAAATTTTAGAAAGAAAAAGAATAGAACTCGAGAAACTCACGTTTAAAACAAGGGAAAAAGAAACAGACGTCACAAATCGTTTATTGGTCTTAGAACGTGTTACTAGGCAAACCGAACAAAGAGAACGAGCTTTAACTCTGAGAGAAAAACAATTAGATAACCGTTTAGCACAAATGGAGCAGTATTCTAAAAAAAGGATCCAACAAGAACTTCAATTAAATAAACCTTCAAAGGTTATAAATGATACTGATAAAGCGGAAGAGATTTTTTCCCTGTATGAAGAAAAAAGAATAGATCGAGCAAAGAATTCTAGGAATAAGAATGAAATAACAATTAAAATGGGATATTATGGTCTGATCCATTCTTATGATAAAAATACAACCGCGACTAAATTTAAGATCGAAGGTCTTGGTTCTGGTATTGGCTTAATTTTAAGAGATCCGAGAAATAATGTTTTTGCTATGTCTTATATTTCATTGCCAAGCTCATCCTCTTCAAAACAAGGATATCACTTACTTTTCCCTCACACATTTGCAGATACATCAGTAAAAGATTTGTATAATAATTTATTATACAATGGCGCTAATAAAGAAGATATCAAGGCTCTGATTGTCGGAGGAGCTAAACTATTTTTAGATTATGATATGACATACCAAGAAAATATTGACAATGTAAAAAAAGAATTAGAATCGTTAGAAATTGAGATCGAGGTTGAAGATGCGGGAGGACTGAGTGAAAGATCTGTAATGTATGATACGATTAATGATTCTCTATTTGTCAAGAAATCTTGGGAATTCCAGTATCGAAAAATCTTATAACTTTTTTTATCAGAAGAACCCTTGTAAAATTAAGTGTTAATGATTTGATGATTAATATCTGTAGATTTCAAAAATCCAGGCTTTACCCCCCGCTTTATTGATTGCGGAGACAACCTCCTTTTGTCTTCCAGGTGCAATAGCTACTATACATCCTCCTCCCCCTGCCCCCATTTGTTTTGCTCCCAGGGCTCCAGCGGTTTTCGCAACATTACATAATTCTACTATTTTCTTAGTATCCGCTTTAAGAATAGCTTCCTGTTCTTGTTGAATATTCATTAGTTCACCTAATTCTTTAAACTTTCCTTTTAATAAGGCGTCTTTACCTTCATTAACGCAGTTTTCTATAACGTTAAAAGCGTTTAAGGTTAAACTATCTTTCTCCTTTATTTGTTTTTTAATTCTATTTAATATAGAGGATGCCTTTCTTTCTTCCATAGAATCTCCTACCACTATAGGTAATTCTTCGACATCTAAATATTCAACACTCGGTTGTTCGCCAGTTTGAATAAAGACAATGCCACCATATGCTTCGGTATACTGATCAAGGCGACCACATTGGATATCAAGATCGTGGTTCTCTCCTAGATAAGCCATTTCTGCGATTTCCATGTTTGAAAGCTTCAAATCATATGCTTGATTTATAGCTTTAATGAACCCAATAGATAATGCAGCTGATGTAGATAATCCTGCTCCAATAGGAATATCAGAATCTACTTCCATATAAAATCCCTTTTTTATATGTTTTTTTAATCTCTCATAAAGTACACTCCAGTAAGAGAGGTCAATATTAAGAGGAGGAGATTCACCTAACTTAAATTTTATTCTTTCATTTGTGTTTTTACTATAGAATTCAATAATACCATCTTTGGTTTCTTCATACTTGATAGTCATCATTAAGTTTATAGCCATTCCTATTACAGGTTTACCTAAAAGATCAACCTTATCTCCCATCAGGCAAATTCTACCCGGAACCTTTACAGTAACATTTGTCTTCACACTTTGAGAACCTCGATAAGAAGCTTTGAATTATTGGGTTACCAACCCAAGATCGATAGGAAAAAAATCATTTTTATTGTTGTTTTCTTTTTTG
>Ga0114923_10000564_pt1 | contig 28420 bp, 22 predicted proteins | sample SumtaG_FD_89578 | JGI IMG/M metagenome (GOLD analysis project Ga0114923, IMG submission 89578) | Deep subsurface microbial communities from Indian Ocean to uncover new lineages of life (NeLLi) - Sumatra_00157 metaG | ecosystem: Environmental > Aquatic > Marine > Oceanic > Sediment | place: near... | reverse complement strand
CCACCAAAAGAGGCGTCACAGACAGTGTGGCCTGCGGATCGACAAGCCGAGGCAGAAGCAGCGCGGCGCCAAGGACTCCGAGCCCCCAACCCACAATCCCACCCACGACACTCACCATCGCCGCCTCGCTCAGGATAACCCGAGCGATGTGTCGACGCCGGAAGCCGAGCGCCCGCATCAGGCCGATCTCCTGTTTGCGTTCGCCGACAGCACTCAGCATCGTCGTGAGAACGACCAGCGAACCGATTAGAACCACGATCACCGAAACAACAAGTCCGAACCGGGTCAGTTGGTCGGCCGTCTCCATCCGCAGGGCCACCGCCTGACGCAACGCCGTTACGCGGGCCTGGGGCAGCACTTCGCTGATTTGTATCACCATCTCCTCTATCGGACAGGCTGTGCAGAGCGCGGCCACCTCAGCCAGTGTGATTACGCCCGGACGCCCGATCGCAGCCTGCACAGTCCCCAGGTCGGCGAAAATGATGTCGTCATCCTGTGAGCCGTTCTCTCGGAGGATTCCGGCGATATGGAGCGTGATCCCGTAGATGCGAACCTCATCTCCGGCTTCGACGCCCAGCTGCTTGGCGACACGGTACCCAAGCAGCGTTTCGTCGGGGGAGGCGGGAGGCGCTCCGTCGATCTCCCACCACTGCTTCAACAACAACTCGTCGGAGAAGCGGACGCCGGCGACGAGGATCGTCCGTCCCTCCACTTCGGCCGCACTGAGAAGCTTCGGCGAGAGGATGCTGATGTTGGCCGCATTCTTGATCGTGTCGATCGCGGCAAGGTCTTCGAGGCGCAACTCCCCCACGTCGAAGGACGCCGAGGCCACCGTAACGCCGCCGTACGACACGGCCAGATCGTTCGTCTGCGGAACGATTAGGATGTTCGCGCCAAATTCATCAAGCGTCGTGGCCACCTGCGACCGCATCGATTCATTCAGCGAGGTCAGAGCGACCACCGTGGCTACACCCAGGCTCAGGCCCAGGACCAACAGCAGCATCTTCCCCGAACGGCGCCGAAGGCTGCGCAGGGCCACATCGATCAGTTTCATAACCGGAGCCTCCTCTGGTAGATCGATCTAGAAGAAGCGATCGCCACGTACAATGCTGTCCACGTCGATCACCAGGTACTCGCCCTCGATCCGCCGCTCCAACGGAGCAGGGTTGCAGCCGCCCTGTACCACGTTGATGCGGTTCGCCGCGAATTGCCGTCCGCAGTTCACGCAGACCATCACGTCCGCCGATTGCGTGTAGCCGCGCTTGGCACCAAAGCAAACGTCACACGCGTTGAACGCCGCTCGCACCACCCCGTCCTGACTCTCAAGAATGAAGAACTCGATCGGCTGATCCCCATTCATGTATGTGTAGTAGAGAGCGGTTCCGTCGCTGAAGTCCGAAAGCGCAAATCGGATGACGGAACCGGCTTCCTCGACGACCACGGGATAGGCAGCATGTCCTTGCGTCGCTGCGACCACGTTCACCGGGGCGGCATCACTTGTCTCGATCGGTTCCGACAGGCCGGGAGGACTGCTGTTGCGCGAAACCTGTGCGCCTGAATCGGGCAGAAGCTGCATTACGCCGATCACACCTGCCGCCACAACGGCGACGGCGACCACGCTCCACAGGAGCCACGGCTTTTGCCGGTCCTTCCCCTTCTTTGCTTCGAACCTCGTACGCTTCTTGTTCCTTGCCACATCCGTTGACTTAACTGGCTTTTCGCCCATGGGTACCTCCAAATATGACTGATATGTCCGAGATACTACACGCCAGATGTGAAGAGAATATGGAGGTCACCGGTCACCATGCAGCAGGGGAAGCGGTGGCCATCGAGGAGCTTGGCGTTCTCCGGCTCTTACAGTGTGCGTAGCTTCCATTCACCCCTATATGACTCCCACCTGCTGAATGGTCTACGTCTGAGTAGACAGTTGAGCTATGGTTGAGAAGTTACACCACCATGAGGTGCCGAGGTGGAAATGGGTGCCCGGGGCTGCTGGGTGGGATTCGGCCTTGGCCAGGCAAGAGAACACGTCCGACCTGCTACGTGCTCTGGGACCTACTTCTTCTGAAATTTCTTCTGAAGCGCTGTTTCCACCGACTTGGGCACGAACGTCGATACGTCCCCGCCGTACATGCAGACTTCCTTGACGACGGACGACGACAGGAAGCTGAATTTCTTGGCGGTCATGAAGAACACGGATTCGAATTCCGGTGCCAGATCGCGATTGGTGAGCGCCATTTGAAACTCGTATTCGAAATCCGAATTGGCACGAAGGCCACGGACGATGGCGTCGGCGGCGTGATCGCGCGCGCAGTCGATCAGCAGGCCGTCGTAGCTGATGACTTCCAATCCGTTGATGCCGGCTTCGACGAGCGCTGCTTGGGTGATCTTCACACGCTCCTCAACGGTGAATAGCGGGCCCTTGTGTGGATTGGCGACCACGGCGATGTAGAGCCTGGAGAACAGCTTCTTGGCCCGTCGTACGATGTCGATGTGCCCGTTCGTGATCGGATCGAAACTTCCTGGATAGATTGCAGTGGCCATGATGTCTCATGGTACTCCCAGCAATTCGGGAGAGCAATGGTCTATGTGGACGGTCCCACCGTGGTGATGTTCAGCCGATCCGGTTGGAGGTACTTCGACAGGACTTCGTGGGCGCTGTCGCACGTTACGGCATCCAGGCGCGCCAACAGTTCGTCCGGAGATAGGATGTCGCGTTGCTGCAACACGGCGTTGGCCAACCGAGAAGCGCCGTGTCCGTTGCTCTCCAAGCTCAGGATGAGATGTCCGCGCAGCTTGGCCTTGGCAAGATCCAACTCTTCGCTCGGGATGGGCTTGGATAACAGCTCGTCGAATTCGGCGCGGATCAGCTCGATGACTGTCTCGGAATTCTTGGGAGTGACACCGGCATAGGTCAGCCACAGGCCTCCGTCCGAGAAGCTGTTGATATAGCTGGTGACGGCATAGGCCAATCCTCGGGTCTCGCGGATGGCATGGAACAGGCGCGAACTGGTCCCGTCTCCGAGGATCGAATTGACGACCTCCAACGGGATTCGATCGTCGTGAGCTGCGTTGGGTCCATCGGTTCCCACGTAGATGTGCGTCATGCCGGTAGAGCGCTCGTGATGAGCAGTCACGGTTTGGAAGACGGGAGGCGTCCTTTGCGGGATGTGTTGCTCGTCGGCTGCCTTGGTGCCGAAAAATTCTTCGGCGAGGCGAATCACACCCTTGGCGTCGACGGCTCCGCATACGGCCAGAATCATGTTGTCGGGTTGATACAGCCTTCGATGAAATGCACGAATGTCGGCCGGCTGAACGGATTCGATGGCAGGTCTCGTTCCCACCACGGATCGCGAGAACGGATGTTGATCCGCCCATAGTCCTTGGCTGAACAGGTCATAAGCCATTTGCTCCGGATCGTCCTCGTGTCCCCGGATCTCTTCCAGGATGACGTTGCGTTCCAGATCCATGTCATCCGGATCGAACTTCGGATTCAGCGAGAGATCGGCCAGGATGTCCAAAGCTGTTGCCAAACCATCGGCCGGCGCGTCGACATAGTAGAAAGTGGTCTCCTTGGCGGTGGCGGCATTGAGATGTCCGCCCGCAGCGTCGATCTCGTGCGACATGGCACGAGCATCACGAGTGGGAGAGCCCTTGAACGCCACATGTTCGACGAAATGTGCCAGCCCCGATTGATGCTCGGGGTCGTCTCGGCTGCCGGCACGAATCCAGATACCCGAGGAAACAGAACGAGACTGCGGAACCTCCTCTACGAGGATCCGCAGTCCGTTGTTCAGTGTCGCTTCATAAGCGTTGGCGTAGAGTTCACGAACTTGCATAGGTGCGGAGTTCGCAGATTACCAACGATCCTCGAATTCCGCCGGCTCCTCATTGGGAGTCGGCTCTTCGACTGTCTCGGGTTCTTCGGCGATCTCGGGTTCTTCGGCGATCTCGGGCTCAGCCGGCTTCGGCTGCGCCGGTTCAGGCTGCGCCGATTCGGGCTGGACGGTGTCGGATTGAACTGGCGCAGGCTGAGTCGCCTCAGGCTGGACGGTCGTAGGCTGTTCCGGTTCGATGCTTTCCGCCGGAACTTCTACCTCCTCGATCGGCTTCTTCTCCGATTCCGGTACGATGCGTTGCAGCTTGTATCGACCACGATCGTCGATGTTCAAGACTTCTACCCTGATCGGGTCTCCCGGCTTGACCACGTCGGTGACGCGGCGGACGTACTCGTCCGACAACGCCGAGATGTGCACCAATCCGGTGACGTCGGGAGCAATTTCCACGAACGCGCCATAGTCGGTCGTATTGGTGACCGTGCCGTCGATGATGTCGCCGACATGAACCTCCACCTTGGGTGCCGATTTCTCAACGGAAGCTCTTTCGCGTTGTTCGCCGGCTTCACCCCTTGGGACCTTCGGCTTGGCATCACCATCGCTATCGATCTTCTTGAGATCGGGACGTCCCATCTTGTCGACACCGATGACCTCGATGGTGATCTCATCGCCGGGGCTGACAATGTCGCGAACGTTGTCTACGTATCCGGACGCCAGGTTTGAAACATGCACCAAGCCTTCCGATCCGTTCTTCAAGGCCACGAAGGCGCCAAAATCGACGATGCGTGTTACCTTGACCTTCATCACGGTACCCGTTTCAAGTTCGCTTGTCAGGTCTTCGATCCATTCCTGAGCTGCGTAGACGGCTTCCGAGTTCGGTCCCGCGATTTTGACGGTTCCGTCGTCGGAGATGTCGATCTCGGCTCCGGTTTCTTCGACGATCCGGCGAATCATTTTGCCACCAGGACCGATAACCGCACCGATCTTCTCGGTGGGAATCTCGATGGTGGCGAGCTTGGGAGCGTACTGCGACAGCTCTTCGCGCGGCTCGGTAATGGCGCGATCCATCTCGTCGAGGATGGCCAGGCGCGCGCGCTTGGCCTGCTCCAATGCCGTCTTCATGGTGGCGCTGTCGATGCCGCCAACCTTGACGTCCAGCTGGAATCCGGTGATGCCTTCTCGCGTTCCAACGACCTTGAAGTCCATGTCGCCATAATGGTCCTCGGCCCCTTGGATGTCGGTCAGGATGACGCGTTGTTGCGTGTTGGGATCCTCGATGAGTCCCATGGCGATGCCGGCGACGGGTCGTTTGAGCGGCACGCCGGCATCCATCATGGCCAGCGAGGCGCTGCAGACAGTGGCCATCGACGAGGATCCGTTCGATTCCAGGATCTCCGACACGATGCGTACGACGTACGGAAAATCGTCTTCGGACGGCATGGCGGCTTTGAGTGAATTCTCGGCCAAGTAGCCGTGTCCCACCGAACGGCGAGACGGCGATCCGATGCGTCCCACTTCACCGACCGAGTACGGCGGGAAGTTGTAGTGCAGCATAAAACGCTTGCGTCCGTCATACATCATCTGATCGATGATCTGCTCGTCGCTACGAGTGGCACCGAGGGTGACAACACCCAGGCTTTGGGTTTCACCGCGCGTAAACAACGACGACCCATGCGCTCGTGGCAGTACACCGACGGTGCAGTTGATGGACCGGATCTCCTCGGGACGGCGACCGTCTAGACGAATGCCGCGCTCCAGGATCTCCTGTCGCATGTACTCCTTGAGCAGCTTTTCCACCGCCTTGGAGACGACTTTGGTCCGCTCGACAACTTCTTCCTCAGTAAGATGATCGGGCACCAGTCGCTCGATCGCTTGCTCACGCAACCCACGCATGAATTCGTCCCGCGATTTCTTGGTAGGAAGCGTATGCATCGCGGAGAACTGGCTCCACACGATGTCGCGAACTTGCGCAACCGTTTGCTCGTCTTCGGGTGCCTGTTCCGTGAACTCCTTCTTGACCGGGTTCACACGGGCGGCAAACTGCTCTTGAAGGCCGATCAGCTGGCGGATGGCGGCATGCGCGACTTCGATGGCCTCGACGACCTCGTCTTCGGACAACTCATTCAGCATGCCCTCAATCATGGTAACCGTATCTTTGGTGCCGGCCACCGTGATCTCAACGCCACAAGAGTCCTGAGTCTCCAGATCCGGATTGACGACGAACTGGCCGTCTTTTCGTCCGATGCGTACACCGGCGATCGGACCTTGGAACGGCGCATCCGAAATCATCAGGGCAGCCGAAGCACCCAAAATGCCTAGAGCGTTGGGCGGGAAATCCGGGTCGGCCGAGAGCACCATTGCGACAATCTGCACTTCGTCGTTGTATCCCTTGGGGAATAGTGGGCGAATGGGGCGATCGATCATGCGTCCGGTCAGAATGGCGGCGTCGCTGGGACGCCCTTCTCGTTTGAAAAATCCTCCGGGAATCTTCCCGGCCGCGTAGAATCGTTCTTCGTAATCCACACGGAGCGGGAAATATCCGATATCTCGTCTGGGTTCTGCGGTTACCACGGTGACCAAGACTTGAGTGTCTCCGTGTGCAACCAGTACTGCTCCACCTGCTTGTCTTGCGATTTGTCCCGTTTCTAAAGTCAGTTCTTTGCCATTGAAATCGATACTCTCTCGAATGTACATGTAGTGTCTAGACTCCTCTGATTCCTAACCGCTCAATCAACTGGCGGTAGGATGCCAAGTCTTGGCGTTTGACATACTTGAGCAATCGTCGGCGCTGGCCGACCATCATTCGTAGCCCGCGCTGCGAGCTGAAGTCCTTCTTATGTTGGTTCAGATGTTCCGTCAGTTCCGTAATTCGTGTTGTCAGCAGTGCGATTTGAACTTCCGCTGATCCCGTGTCGTTGTCACCTTTGCCAAATTCCTTAACAATCTCCGCTTTTCTGTCCGGACTAAGTCCCATGGTGTCTCCTTTTCACCCGAATCCGAGGAAGGGATGTTCCGCTTTCCCAGAAAGGGCTACCCGTTTCTAATCCTGTGAAGCAGGCGGCGTACTTCCGATTTTACCCGTTCTTCGTCGATCGTGCGCAATTCTCCACTCTTTAGGAGAGCTTTTCCATCAACGTAGACATCTGTCACGTCTTCCGAATTGGCCGCATACGCCAGCATGGCGGCCGCGTCGTGAGGCGGCGTGGTGTGGGTTCGATCCGTATCGAACAATACGAGGTCGGCCGGTGCGCCCTCAGACAGTCCGTTTTGGGGTAGTCCAACGATGCTCCGTCCGGCGTCCACGGCCATGGCAACGGCCTCCTGTGAAGAGAGGCACGTCGCATCCTCGCAATGTGCCCGCTGCAACATCCAGGCGGCTCGAAGCTCTTCCACCATGTCCAGTCGATTGTTCGAGGCAGCTCCATCCGTGCCGATGGCCACGCAAACGCCGGCCTTCTTCATGGCCGGCACCGGCGCGATGCCGCTTCCCAACTTGGCGTTGCTCTTGGGACAATGGGCCGCCGTAACGGAGTGATCGGCCAGAATTGCTATGTCGTCTTTGTCCACGTGAACACAATGTGCGGCCAGCACGGGTACGGAAAAGGCATCGATACTCTGCAGATACTTCACCGGAGTCGTCCCCGTTTTCGCTTTCCAGTCTTCGACCTCGACTCGCGTTTCCGATACGTGCGTGTGCAGGGGGACGCCGAATTCATGTGCCAGTTCAATGGCTTTGCGCCACACGTCTTCTCCGCAAGTATAGACGGTATGAGGACTGAGGGCGATGCGAATGCGGCCGTCGGCACGTCCATGCCACTGCTTGATAAGGGCTCTTGATGTCTCGAGTTCCGAAGTCCCGCGATCCTCGAGCGATGGTGCGATCATTCCATACGACAACAAGGCGCGAACACCGGACTCTTCGACTGCGCGTGCGACCTGATCGCAGTGGAAGTACATGTCGATGAAGGCAGTGGTCCCGGATCGAATGCCCTCGGCGATTCCCAACAGTGTGCACCAATACACGTCTTCCGGCTGCAACTGCTGCTCGATGGGCCACACGTGCTCTTCCAACCAGACTTGAAGGGGAACATCATCGGCTAATCCGCGAAACAGCACCATGGCAAGATGCGTGTGCGCGTTGATGAATCCCGGCGTGGCCAGCTTCTCGTTGCCGTCCAACACGATATCGCCATCTTGAGCGACAAGTTCGGACGTCGACAGCGACGCAATACGATCATCTTCAAACCTTAGATTGATGGTGGAAGCGGACGGTCCGATCGGACGGATGTTCCGGATGAGTGTTCCCATAGAATCCTCGTTCTCTAGATTTGAACAAGTATATCTTCGGTCAACACGGCTCGCAATTTAGCTGGACAGAGTTGAAAGGGAAGCGGCGTCCAAGTTAATATAACAAAAGTAGCGGAGAGTGATCGATGTTGATGCATGGGGGTGAGTCAGAGGGAAAGGCCTGCCGGTTCCTGAAGGAACGGGGTTATCGAATCATTGCTCGAAACTGGCGAACTCGGATGGGGGAAGTCGACATTATCGCACGCGAGGGAGGAATCCTGGTATTCGTGGAGGTGAAAGCCCGCTCGGGTAATGGATTCGGTGGCCCCGAAGCCGCTGTCGATTCAGCCAAGCAGCGCCGAATCATCTCTGCGGCGCTTTCGTTCATGGAGGTGACGCATTGCGAACTGCCGATGCGTTTTGACGTTGTGGCCATCCGGCCCGGGAAGGTGCGTCTTTATCAAGATGCGTTTCAGGTCGCGGACTGATGTTTGCACGCCTATTGAGCGGGGTCGTTCTCGGTATCGAGGCGCGACTGATCGAGATTCAATGCGATGTATCCGGGGGGCTCCCCACGTTCAATGTAGTCGGTCTGCCAGAGAAAGAAGTGTCGGAAAGTCGGGAGCGCATTCGTAGTGCCATCAAGAACGCCGGATTCAGCTTCCCCGCCGGGCGAATCACGGCCAATCTTGCGCCGGCGGATTTGAGAAAGGAGGGCGTCGGCTTCGACTTGCCTATCGCCATTGCCATTCTCATGGCTACGGGACAGATCGCTGAAACCACGGAACGCTATCTGTTGCTCGGGGAGCTTGCCTTGAACGGAGAGGTGCGCGGCGTGCGCGGTGTACTTCCCATTGCTCTCGAAACGTCAAGCGAAATCGATGGACTGATCGTCCCCCGGGACAACCGGCTCGAAGCGGCCATTGCCACCGACAAGCCTGTGTATCCGGTTCAGACCTTGCTCGAAACCCAGCGCTTCTTGAATCGTGAGATCACAATTGTGCCGGTGTCGGTCGATCGGAATGCTCTGCGCTCTATGGAGCAGCCGTCGTTTCGTCATGAGCTGGCCGAAGTGCGCGGGCAGCTGCAAGCTAAACGCGCCCTGGAGGTCGCGGCCGCCGGAGGCCACAACCTGTTGATGATCGGACCTCCAGGCTCGGGGAAAAGCTTGCTCGCCCGCTGTATGCCCGATCTGCTTCCGGCGCTATCGTTCCATGAAGCGCTGGAAGTAACACGCATCTACAGCACGGCGGGAATGCTCGAACCCGGAGCCTCTCTGGTGTGGCGTCGCCCGTACCGGGCGCCTCATCATACCATTTCGTATGCCGGCATGGTGGGAGGTGGACACGGGGTTCCCGGGCCGGGAGAGATCAGTCTGGCCCATCATGGAGTCTTGTTTCTGGACGAGCTGCCCGAATTCGATCGCCGGGTCCTGGAAACGCTACGCCAACCGCTGGAGGATCGATCCATTCTCATTTCCCGCGCCGGAATCTCGGTACGATATCCGTCCGCATTCACACTTGTTGCCGCCATGAATCCGTGCCTGTGCGGGTTCCTTGGGGACCCGATTCAGCCCTGTACCTGCTCGATGCACGATATCCGCCGTTATCGCAAGCGGCTTTCCGGTCCGTTCTTGGATCGCATCGATCTATGCGTCGAGGTCCCTCGCGTGCCGGTTGACGATCTGTTCGGGATTCACGAGGCCGAGACATCGGCATGCGTTCATGACAGAGTGAGTCACGCTCGTGAAATCCAGTGGGATCGGATGAGGGGGGACGAGGACTGCCATTCCAATGCACAGCTTGATGGAGAGCGCCTGGAAGTTCATTGCGTTTTGGAAGAGAGTGCTCAACAATTGCTCCGGAGGGCGGTCGTTCGGTTCGGGTTCAGCGCGCGGGCTCATGTGCGCATTCGCCGGGTGGCGCGCACCATTGCCGATTTGGCGAATTCGAGCGCGGTCCGAGCCGAACACATCGCCGAGGCGATCCAATTGCGAACGGCCGGAGAAGCGGTTGCAGACTTCTAAATCCTGCCTCGAATCGTTCATGAAAACCTCACACGTAATGGGTATCGTTTGGCAATTCTTGACGTGGAATCCTTAGCCATGGAAGATGTCTTTGGGTGTCTATTGCTTTGAGGTAGAGGAGGATTGGGTATGAGGAGAAAGATCCCGGGGTTGGTTTTCATTGCCTTGATCGCGATGTCGGCGATTGGCTGGGCGGTGCAGTACCCCTTGACTGTTCTGGATCTCTCGGTTGAGGGGAATGATGAAATCAGACTGAGAGATATTCTTGAGGTCGTTCACTTCGAAGTCGGAGATGTCATTGAAGAAGCCGACCTCAGAACGGCCTCCCAAGCGATCTACGATCTTGGCTGGTTCGGAGAAGTCACGCTGGATCGCGATGCGCTGGAAGACGGAGATGTCATCTTCCAGGTGGTCGAGAACCCGGTCATTCAAGAAATCGTGATTACGGGCAACGTCAACCGTCGCGATTACAGCCTGTTCGGAATCAAGCTGTTCGATGCTCCGATCATGTCGTCCAATGGGATTCGGCGAATCCTGCGGCGAAATGACATTCGGAAGCGCGAAGTGCTCAATCCCCAAGGACTGATGACGGGGCTGGATGAAGTGATAGCCGAGTACTCAGAGCTCGGGTATGTGCTTATCTCCATCGGGGACGTCGATTTGTCGGAAACCTTGAGCATTGAGTTTGTCGAGCTTAGGTATTCGGGGAACTTGATTGAGGGGCTTTCTACAGTGCCGGAATCACTCGTCGAAGACATGATCGAGATTCCGCTTGATCAGCCGCTACGGGGGGCAGATTTTCAAGCTGCGTACATGAACCTTAGCCAGTCCGTGTATTTCTCCAGCGTGGAATACGAGCCCCAACCAGGAATGGAGGAAGATCGCTTCTGGCTTGGTTGGACGCTTGAGGAACGAACCCTGCTCACGGCTCCTGAAACCATCGATTCCATCGAGGTTGAAGCAAACACGATTTATCCGGACGAAGTTCTCGTAAGCTTGATCGGCGAACTGCCGAATCGTCCGATTAACAACTTCGAGTTGCTTGAGTCGGTAGAGGGTATTTACGATCGCTACATCCGAGACGGATACTCGATGGTCGAGCTCTCCGTATCTGCAATCGAAGAGGGCGTGCTGCGACTGAAGGTTGCCGAGGGCGAGATTTCCCAAGTAATCGTACAGGGTAATACCCGAACCCATGACTACGTTATCACCCGAAATTTGGAGCTGGAAGCAGGCAAAGTTTTGAATCGCAATGACTTGCTCGTGGCCCATCAGCAATTGACGTCGCTCGGATACTTCGGATCCGTGGATATCGTTCCCGAATGGGTGAATGGAGGCGTGGAGGTCACGGCTACTGTGACGGAAAGATCGAATCTGGGTGGTTTCGGAGGATCGCTGGCCATCGATCCTTCGACCGGAGAGTTGGTCGGGGAGCTTTCGCTGAACGAGAAGAACATATTTGGCACGGGGCAGGATTTGGAGCTGAGCTACAGCCGTGGCTTGGTGGGAACGGAAGACGCCAGTCCAAGCTCCTGGAATCTGGGCTACAGCACGGTTGCCTATTTCCCGGGATTCGATCGCGTGGGCATCGACCTCTACCAACAAACCGAAGAAACGGTGGAAGATGAGGTCGTGGCCGTGCATATCACGCTCGGGGCCGGAGTATCGTTCAGCTACCCGGTGGCCGATTACTCCAACCTCGGTCTAGCCTTTCGCCATGAAGAAGAGCACATGACCAGCGAAGCGCACTGGACACCGACTGATGTCATCAATCTGGCCTTGACCTATGACGATACCAATGATCCGGTCTTCCCAACGGAAGGCAGTCGGCGTCGGCTGAGCTTGGAGAAGGCGGGAGGATTCAGCGCAGGTCGTGAATACACGAAATTCGATCTCACTTGGACGCACTTCGTTCCGACGACAATGTCTCTGGTCGCTGCCGATATCAATCAGGCCCTGGGGATTCGAATTCAGGCCGGATGGGGAGACAAGCAGCTTCCGACATCACGACTGACGGAGCTGGGAGGTCCCACGTCGATCCGTGGAATCTCGGGAGTTTCTACTAGGCAATACGTTCTTGCCAACGTTGAGTATCGACTCGAGCTGGTGGAAGGACTTAATGCAATCACGTTCTGGGACGCCGGATTCGATCTGGGCGCAGTCCGGTTCGAGGACTTTCTTTCGTCATTTGGTTTTGAGTTGGGGATCAACGCGGCGGGAGTTCTCCTGCGCCTCGATCTCGTGTGGACCCTGAACGAGGATTTCACCTGGGTTCCCGTCTTTGATTTCGGATTTGGCCAGATGTTCTAGAACTGGCTTATTGGAGAGAGGACTTTATAATCGCGGAGAATGGTGATGGACAAGGAGGAGAACCCATGTCTCGAAATGTATTGGTTATAGCGGGTTTGGCGCTAATCCTGGCGATTGGTGGGCTTGTGCTGCAGTTTGTGCTTCCTTCGGATGGTGGAGCAGGAAGCTCGGACTTGGATGCGATCCGAGCCGACATCACCCAGCTGAAGCAAACAAGTGCATCGCAATCGATGAAGCTGGCGTATATGAACGCTGAAGATGCATTTACCGTGTTCATTCTGGCCGTGGGTGATCTCAGGCAACAGATTGCCGACAAGAGTGACGAGATTAACGATCTCAAGCAAGAGTACGCGCAAGGAATCATTGCCAGGGACGATTATGAGCGACGCATCTACGAGCTCAACGCCGAGCTGCTTGACGCTCGCATCACCACTGCTTCCGGCACGCTCGACCGCATGATTGCGTCGAACGAATTCTCGGATCTGCGCAGCACGCTGATCACGTTGCGCGAAGAAGCACAGCCCATCATTGACGAGGGCAACAACCTTGTTTCGATGATCCGTGTAGGCGCCATCGATGCCACCGAATTCCTGAATCGTTACGAGGCGCTCTCGGCGATGTTCGATCAGTTTGACGCCTACGTCACATCTGCGGCCACTACTAAGCTGGTGCAGGCGACCGAGAAGGTGGCGGCCGAGTATGGTTACGATATCGTTATCCGAAAGAAGGACGTCATCATGTATCGGAATCCGGTAACCATCGACGATATCACCGAGTTGGTGAAGGCTGAAATCGAAGGCTATCTCTAGGAGAACGGACGACGAATGTACGACATCGAAGCGATCCGGCAACGCTTGCCTCACCAGTATCCGTTTCTCCTCGTCGATCGGATTGTCGAGCGAAGCACGGAGAGAGTTGTTGGCGTGAAGAACGTTACCGTCAACGAGCCGTTCTTCCAGGGACACTTCCCGCCTCCGCTAGAGGCGGTCATGCCTGGAGTTCTCATCCTCGAAGCCATGACTCAAACGGCAGCCTTCCTTGCGCTGGATGATGGGAAGGAGTCTCCTTCCAGCGGGTATCTTGTCGGTATCGACAAGGCCAAGTTCCGTCGAAAAGTAGTTCCCGGAGATCAGCTGCGTATTGAGGCTCGAAAGACCCGGCTGAAGCTCGGGCTCCTCCAAGCCGAGGTTCGGGCCCTGGTGGATGACGAGTTGGCAGCTTCGGCCATCGTATCCATGGTCTTGCCAAATGAGGCGGGAAACGCCAAGGGGATGGATTGATCGAGTGCGTACCTAATGTGAGCGAAGGGCGCGATCATACGATCATCGAACAGATTGCGAAATCGGTCGCGAGCACAGGATGTAGCGTACTCGACATTCATTCGGATCCCGATCATCACCGTTCCGTGTTTACGATGATCGGTGATGAGGAACAGATTGGCGACGGGGCTGTTGCGCTCGTAGAAAGCGCGATAGCCCTGATTGACTTAAGAATACATTGTGGTGTTCATCCCCGCATCGGTGCCGTCGATGTGATTCCATTTGTCCCCCTGGGAGCGGCGAAGATGGCCGACTGTGTGGCCGTGGCTCAACGTATAGGTCGAACGATTGCCGATCGCTGGGCCTTGCCGGTGTATCTCTATGGAATGGCCGGACGATCGGCACATCGATCGGCACATCGATCGTCTCTACCATGGATTCGACGAGGGGGATTCGAGGGGCTGTCGAAGAAGCTGGCAAAGATGCAGCCGGATTTCGGACCACAGCAGCCTCATCCCACAGCCGGAGCTGTTGCCGTCGGCACACGTCCTCTCCTCGTCGCCTTTAACGTTGTTTTGGACACTGCGGAAGTCGCCATCGCATGCGAAATCGCCTCGTCGATTCGCGAGGCAAATGGCGGCTTACCCGGAGTCAAGGCATTGGGGCTATCGCTTGCTTCTCGGAATTTGGCGCAAGTCTCCATGAACCTGGCAGACGTTACTGCAACTACCGTCCCGGCAGCTTTTCAAGCCGTTGATCGTGAAGCGAAACGAGTGGGCGTTCGGGTACTGGAATCCGAAATCGTGGGCCTTGTTCCCAAGATTGCGTTGGACGACGCAACCGCCGCAGATCTCTTGCTGCGACATGACCCGCGTGAACGAATACTGGAAACGCGGCTCGCAGAGCGAACGTCATGAGTCATTCCCCGGGACCAAGTACGTCGCAACGGATCCTCATGCTGGGATTCGGAACAACCGGGCGGGCAGTATGCGAATTCACAGCCCGTCACGCGCTTTGGGCCTGCGTCAGCGAACAGGGGCGACTGTCTGAAGGCCAACAGAGCTGGTTGCGCGAGAACGACATCCCCTTCGAGCAGGCAGAGCATACGACCAGATTTCTTCAGGAAGCTGACGTCGTTGTGTTGAGCCCCGGGATCCCTCTGGAGCTCCCGGTACTTGAGGAAGCACGACGGAGAGACATACCCGTGCTCTCGGAGATTGACTTTGCCCTGAGTATGTTAGGGAGCAGTTCCGTCGTAGCGGTGACTGGAACCAATGGTAAGAGCTCGACCGTCGAGGTGATCGGTGAGATCCTTCAATCCCTGGGAAGACGGGCGTGGGTGGCCGGGAATATCGGGATTCCCTTGATCTCAACCGTTGAGGAGATCTTGGAATCGGATACCCTTGTGCTGGAGATCAGCAGCTATCAGCTGGAGCAAAGCCGAGACTTTCGTCCGCACATCGGAGTACTGCTCAACCTGTCACCGGATCACATCCATCGTCACGGCGACATGCGGTCTTACGCGAATGCCAAAGGCAAGCTATTCGCTAATCAGAAACCCGCTGATGTAGCCATCCTGCCGAGTACACTTGCTTCGCAATTCGAGCATGGCAATGGCCGACGCGTGTTTTACGACGAGTGTTTCGAACATTTGCCTACAAGCATGGACAAGCTGCTGCCACACGAAAGATCCAATCTGCGCGCGGCGTTGGCCGCTTGTGCTGCCCTCCTTCCCGAATTCGACGTATCGAAGGTTCCGATGGATGCTGTGCGCGAGGTATTCCGGCTTCCCCATCGCATGGAGACCATTGGGGCCGTCAGCGGTGTGCGTGTGATCAATGATTCCAAATCGACCAACGCCGGATCGGCGATCGCTGCTCTGCGCGCAATTAATTCACCCGTTGTTCTGTTATTGGGCGGGCGTCACAAAGGTGCGGGCTACGAATCTTTGGTCGACGAAATCACGGCTTCTGATATCCGGGGAGTCATTCTGTTCGGAGAAGCCGCCGATACGCTACGTCATGTTTTCGAGCAGCACCCTCGCGTTGAGTTGGTACCGTTTTCCGTGCGAACAATACGAGAAGCCGTGGCTCGTGGGATTTCCCTTGCTCAACCGGGTGACGTTCTCTTGTTGTCGCCGGCGTGTTCAAGTTTCGACGCGTTTGCTGACTACGGCGAACGTGGCGAGGTATTCGCACATCTGATCAGGTCCCAGCCAGGCTTCGAAAGCGTGTGATCAAGGACGTAGCTCGTCCCGATTCGAGACACCTGTCTGCTGATCGACGGACCGATCGTCGGTGTTCCGCGGTCCTCTTTCCTTTCCCGTCTTGGACAGATGCCGTACCCATTAATCGGGATATCTAAGGTAAGGCATGACTTGGCGCGGGAGGGGGACCTAAGCGTGGGTGGATTGGTGGATCGACGTGCCGTTCTCGTAACTGCGGTGCTTCTATTCTCAGGCTTCATCATGCTCTACAGTGCCAGTAGCCCGTTTTCTCTACGTCACTACGGTTCCGACACTTCGATGCTGATTCGTCAACTGATGGCGGCCGGCGTCGGCGTCCTGGCACTGATTGTCTTGGAGTGCTGGGATTATCACCGCTTGGTACTGCTAAATGACGCGTTCCTCATCGGCGGAATCTTGTTGACACTGTTGACCATACTCCCGATCGGCTTGTCGAACGGACGCTGGCTCCTGCTGGGTCCATTCACGTTCCAACCGACCGAGGCGGTCAAATTTTCGCTCATTTTGTTCATGGCCCACTCTCTGAGTCGTAAGGGCGACACGATCAAGAGGTTCTCGGAGGGAATGCTGCCTTATCTAATTCTTCTTAGCTTGCTGGCAGCCATTGTGATTGTTCAACCGGATCTGGGCATGATCGTTGTCTTCGGTATGGTAACGATGGCCATGTTGTTCTTCGCCGGGGCTCGCATCATTCATTTGCTGTTTGTCGGCGCTGCAAGTGTTCCTCTCATGTTTCTGGCCATACGTTTCGCACCCTATCGATTCGCGCGATTGCTGTCGTTCCTCAGTCCGGAGGCCTACAGCCAATCGACTGGGTATCAGACCATTCAATCGCTTACGGCCATCGGATCGGGCGGAATCTTTGGGCGAGGACTTGGCGCGTCGCATACGAAGCTGTTTTACCTGCCGCAGTCTCACAACGACTTCATCATGTCTGTTCTTGCTGAAGAACTCGGTCTCATCGGAGTGCTGGCCATTGTGATTCTCATTGGGCTGCTGGTGTGGAGGGCCTTCAGAATCGCCGAGACAGCGCCCGATCGGCTAGGACAACTTCTAGCCATGGGGATTGGTTTCGCGCTGGGATTCCAGACGCTCGTGAATTTGGGAGTCGTGGTCGGGCTTCTGCCGGTTACGGGATTGACGTTTCCGTTTTTCAGCAGCGGCGGGTCGTCGCTCATCATTACTCTCGCTCTGATCGGAGTTCTTCTTAACGTCTCAAAACAGGGGGCACAGGCATGAGAATCCTGGTTGCAGGCGGCGGAACCGGCGGGCACTTCTATCCTGCGCTGGCAATATGCGAGGGGCTGAGAAAGAAGTATCCGCAAGCACGATTCATCTATATCGGGACCAAGAACGGTGTTGAGGCGCGTGCGCTGCCTTCCTATCCTTGGATTCGCTTTTATCCCATCCTGGCAGGCGGCTTGTATCGCACGAGCTGGATGAAGAACGTGCCGGCAATGATTCGACTACTGCTGGGATTCGTGCAGACAATTGTGCTCTTCCTGCAATTTCGGCCTCAACTCGTCATTGGAGTGGGAGGGTATTCTTCGTTTGCGCCCGTCCTGCTCGCCTCCTTCCTGGGGTGTATGCTTTCGATCCGAACCGTCATCCACGAGCAGAATGTGATCGGCGGATTGGCCAATCGCTGGCTGTCTCGCTTTGTCGATCTGGTCATGCTTTCATTCCCACAATCAAAACGCTCGTTCCCCCATGCGCGCAAGATGGTGGTGACGGGAAATCCGATTCGCGAAGAGTTTCTTCATGTCAAGCGTTCCGCCGCCCTCTATGGTCACTTTGGGCTCGACCCCGAGCGAAGAACGATTCTCGTTTTCGGTGGATCGAAAGGCTCCGCGGAAATCACGGAGCAAGTGCTGTTCGGGAAAGAAGCCATTGCTCGAAACGATGACCTCCAGATTCTTCTCATCACCGGCGATCCGGAAACCAAGACGGCGATTCAAGCCGAGCTGACTGCAACAGGAGTAACGAACATTGTTGTCAAGGGATATGTACATCAGATGGGAGCCGCGTTCGCCATTGCCGATCTCGTCGTCTGCCGTGCCGGAGCGACGTCGTTGGCGGAGATTACATCGTGCGGGAAGGCCTCGTTGCTCGTTCCTTGGAAGAAAGCGGCCGATGATCATCAGCGGAAGAATGCCCAGCTTATGGAGGAAGAATGTGCTTGTACAGTGGCGAATGAGGAGGTTATCGTTCGCCATGGTCTGGTCGGCGTTATCTTGGGTCAGATGGGTGATGAGCTAGGTCTCGAGCGTCTAGCGGGCAATGCCAGACGGATGGGACAGCGAAGTGCTCAGTCGCTCATTCTAGGCGAGATTCGATCATTGATGAGGGAGGTTCACCCGTGATTGAGAGGGGTTCTCGGGTTCATTTCGTAGGGGTCGGCGGCATCGGCATGAGCGGATTGGCATCCGTTCTTCTCTCTCACGGTGTCCAGGTGACCGGCTCCGATCTGTGCGCGAATCGGGAAACGGCCGCTCTGCGCCAGCTGGGCGCACGCATCCACGGCGGACATCGTGCCGAATACGTCTCTCGCGACCTTGATGGAGTCATCGTTTCTTCGGCAATTGCCGCGGATCACGAGGAAGTGCTCGCCGCAAAACGACATCGCATTCCCGTTGTGCCCCGGCTAAGAGCCATGGCGCAACTTCTTCAGAAGCATCGCAGCATCGGCGTGACCGGAACACACGGGAAAACCACCACCACGGCCATGATTGCAACTATCCTCAAAGCCCAAGGAGTGAAGCCGAGCTATCTCATTGGAGCGGATTGCCCCGCTCTGGGCGGAAATGCCTGCTTAGACTCGGGAGATTGGTTTGTTGCCGAAGTCGACGAGTCCGATGGGTTGTTGGTGGAGGTTCAACCAGATATCGCTGTGCTCACCAACATCGGGAAGGATCACCTTCAGACTTACAGCGACCTCGAAGACATCGAACGGGCGTTCTTTCAGTATCTGAGTCAATCAGCAAAACAGGTGCTGTGCATCGACGATGATCGAATGGCCGGCCTAGCGGAGTCATTCTCACATGCCACGACCGTAGGGATTGATGTTGCCGCCGATCTGGAAGCAAAACACCTGGTGTACGATCAATGGACGACAACGTTCGACCTATATGAAGACGGCACGTTGGTGGATCGCGTCGTCCTTCCGGCACCAGGGGAACACAACGTTCGAAATGCGCTTTGCGCTTTGGCAGCAGCTTGTCTGACGGGTGTACCGTTGGCAGAGGCGGGGCGAAGTTTGTCGGCGTTTCAGTTGCCGCGTCGGCGATTCGAACTTCTGGAAGAGAACGGTGTCACTGTGGTCGACGACTACGCGCATCTGCCTGAGGAGATCGAGGCGACCATTCAAGCCATTCGAACCGGATGGCCAGGTAGGCGCATTATCACTGTCTTTCAGCCACATCGCTACAGCCGAACGAAAGCATTGGGAGACGAATTCGGGGTGGCATTTGCGAATGCTGACACCGTCTTGGTTAATCCCATCTATTCGGCCTGCGAATTGCGAATCCCGGGAATATCCTCCATCCACGTAATCGATGCTATTCGTCGAGACACCAAGTGCGCCGTGCGGATGATAGAGACAAAGGACGAGACAGTCCGTTTCCTCGAGGATTACATCGAGCCGGGGGACTTCATCATCAGCTTCGGCGCCGGAGATGTCTGGAAGGTCACAGAGCGACTGGCACGAATCCTCGACGAAGGCCACTTTCTGAACCGCATCCCGTGCTCGATTTAGGCCAAGGAAGCTGAGAAGCATCGCGAGTGTCCCAGTGCCAATTCCTAATGCAATCAAAGGAAAAGGTTCACAAATGGCCTTTTTCCTACTGGAGCATAGGCGAAAGGATTGCACTTGATGAGGAAGTTCATCGAAGATCGGCCCGATTTCAGCCGATCCAAAATCGCTAAGATCGGCAAGCGAATTGACATTCGAGCACAAAAACTGTATAAAGTTTTCACGAATCTCTCTGCTGTAGGGGAAAAAGAGGTCTTTGACGGGTGAAGGAGGGGAACACCAAGCGCCAGAGCGTCGTTTGGGTCTTCATATCAGGGGGGGTACTTATCGCTGCTGCAATTATTGCCCTTTACGCTCCGTGGCTTCGAATCTGCGATGTGCGTACTGTTGTGGTGTCTGGAAACCAGCATACTACGGCGGCTGAGTTGGTTGCTTTGTCACAACTCCATCGCGGGCAAACGATATTCTCCGTTCCAGCAGGACTCGTTCAACGCCGAGTGGAACAGCATCCCTGGGTGAAGCATGCATCGGTGCGAAGAGTCTTTCCTCATACCATTCAGCTTGTGGTCAAAGAGCGGCAAGTCATTGCTTGGTCGCAACATCCCTCCGAAAACTCCAAAGTAGCCATAGCCGAAGGCGGTGTCATCGTAGGAAAGGACGAGGTCGTCTCTTCTTCCTTGGAACTCGTCGGTGCAGCATTCTCTGGTTGGGGAAGTGGGGATTTCACTCTCAACTCGCAGGTTGCCGAGCTCCTTGTTGCGCTTCAAGGCAACCTATGTGAGCTTGCCGTACGAAGCGTGGATATTACGGATTTGCGTTCTATTGAGCTATTCTTGGAGAATGATGTTCGCGTGCGATTGGGCGACATGGTGCACGTGTCGAATCGCTTGGCAGCGTTAGAGGTCCTCTGTCGAGAGATTGAGATCGAACGTTACGAATTGATTGATGTCAGATTTGGGGGAGAGGCAACGCTTGTGCCCCGTAAGGCGGTGACGAGATGAGAAAGGAAACGGTGGTTGTCGGCATTGACGTTGGCACCACTAAAGTCGTGACACTCGTCGGGAACATAGTCGACGGGACGATCGAAATAATCGGGATGGGAAAATCCGAATCTCACGGATTGGAGAAGGGTGTCGTCGTCGACATCGGTCGAACCAAGACCTCTATTCGTAAGGCGGTCGAAGAAGCCGAGAACATGGCCGATGTCAAGATCGACGCCGTGTACGTGGGGATCGCAGGCAAGCATATTGCATCGATCAACAATTCGGGAACCGTTTCCATCAATCGTCCCGACCGAATCATCACCGGCGACGACGTGCGGCGCGTGGTGGAAACGGCACAGGCCATTCAGATTCCGCCGGAATCGGAGATGATTCACGTCATTCCGCGCCAGTATATCGTCGATGGCCAAGACGGCATCACCGATCCCGTCGGCATGACGGGCACGCGCCTGGAAGTGGACGTTCACATCGTAACCGGTTCGATCACGGCCGTGCACAACCTCGTGCGTTGCGTGGAGAGCTTGGGCATCGGCATAAAGCAGATTGTGCTGGAGCCGATTGCATCCTCATTGGCCGTCCTTTCATCGGCTGAGAAGGAACTGGGCGTTATTCTCATGGACATCGGCGGCGGTACCACCGACATCAGCGTGTTCCGCGGCGGCGACATCTGGTTCTCTAAGGTCATCCCGATCGCCGGCGAACACATCACCAACGACATTACCGTAGGCTTGCAGACACCGATCGAAGAAGCGGAACTGGTCAAGAAGATGCACGGAACCGCATTGGTCGATTCTGTGGGCGAGGAAGAGAAGATAGAAGTCGCCACTATTGGTGGGGATGAGAAGAAGCTCGTGTCCAAGAAGCGACTGGCCAAGATCATCGAGCCCCGCATCGAAGAACTGCTCGATCTGGGTATGCAGGAAGTGGAGGACGCCGGTTATCGGGATCTCGTTCCCGCCGGCTTGGTTCTCACGGGCGGTTCCTCTCTTCTCATCGGACTGACCGATTTTGCGTCCCAGCGCTACGACATTTCTGTCCGGCGAGGAAAGATCCCGCAAGCCATTCACGGCTTGAGAGACATTGTGGAATCGCCGATCTATGCGACCTCGATCGGATTACTGCGCTATGCCGTCGAGACGAGAGACTTCAAGAAACCGGAGTTTTACGAGCAGAGGCGCGAGTCGATCGTGAGCAAGCTTTTTTCCTGGTTCAATCGATTCTTCCGGGGGTAGCCGATGCCTGAGCACACCAACTTTGCAGCTTCACCCGCAAGCCTAATGGTGGTCGGTGTCGGCGGTGGCGGAGGAAACGCGATCGACCGCATGTTCGATTCGAGCAGCAACGGCGTTGATCTTGTGGTTGTGAATACCGACGCCCAGGTTCTGGAAGTGGTCCGAGCCCATCGCACGGTGCAGCTGGGCCGGAAGCTGACCTCGGGCTTGGGAGCCGGGGGGAATCCGGAAATCGGACGACTGGCGGCCGAAGAAAGTAAGGAAGAGATCGTCGATCTTCTCAATGGTGTCGACATGGTGTTCATCACCGCAGGCATGGGCGGCGGCACCGGAACGGGAGCCGCTCCGATCATTGCCTCCCTTGCCAAGGAAGCCGGCATTTTGACGACGGCTATCGTGACGCGGCCGTTTTCGTTCGAAGGGTTGGCCCGTGCCGAGAAGGCCGAATCAGGCATCGCCCGATTGGCACAATCGGTGGACGCGCTGATTTGCATTTCCAACGACAAACTCCTGAAAGTCGCACCGACGGACACGCCAATCACCGAGGCGTTCGAAATCGCCGACGAGATCCTGCGTCAAGGCGTAGAAGGAATCTCAGATCTCATCACCATTCCCGGCATGATCAACCTAGACTTCGCCGATATCGAGTCAGTGATGCGGGACGCTGGCACCGCCATGATGGGGATCGGCGAGGGCGAAGGAGACGGGAAGACCAAGGAAGCGGCTCGGAATGCCATTTCCTCTCCGTTGCTCGACGGTTCCATTCAAGGAGCGCGCAAGGTGATCATGAACATCACCGGCGGCTCCGACCTGACGCTCGAGGAAGTGACTTCAGCGGCATCTTTGATTCGTGAGGCCGTGTCCGATCGTGCCGACATCATCTTCGGTACCGCCATCCGCGACGGCATGCAGAAGGTACGATTGACGGTTATTGCCACCGGCTTCTCGGTGGAGTACGGCCACGACGAGGAAGATGGGCCATCACTGTCCGACGAATCGATGCTGGCCAAGCTGGAACAGGAGAGCCGCGTCGGCGTCGACGACTTCGACATCCCCGCTTTCCTGCGTCGCAGCCGCCGCAGCCGCGAAGTGCCACCTCGACCGCCTTGGGGCGAACCTCGCGAGGACGACGAGCGCTAGACAAACATTCAGCTGACATGAATCAAGAAACGGGGCTCACCTACGTGAGCCCCGTTTCCATTGGCTTAACACTTCGTGTTTTTTTCGGAAATGGCTTAGCCTCGCACTTGCAGGGCTACTGGTACCAGAGGTGGGAGTTGAACCCACACGACCCAAAGGGCCACGGGATTTTGAGTCCCGCGCGTCTGCCAATTCCGCCACTCTGGCTAAGGACACGGCGAATCTTACGAAGTGGGATTAGCTGCGTCAAACTCCGCTGGACGTTCCTCGAGCATGGCCTGTGTGACATACATCACACGTCTTCTCGCTTTGCTGGTTTCGGAGGGCGCGTGTTCAGTGGGAGGTCGTGTATTACGCATTCCTCCGAAAACATGATACAAACGAAGATAGGGACAGCTGTCCCATGCACTCATCCGGCATTTGGTGGAATGAAAGACGTGAGCGATGTATAGGATAGAGCAAAGCACCATCCCAAGGAGCGATCGAGCGTTGATGCGGATTGATGTCTAGACGACGCAATGCAAAAAATGTTAGATTAAAACGGATAAGAACGTAGCTTAGAGCTCCAAAACAGCGATCCAAGCTTCATTAGTGATCGTATAGGATAGTGGTACAAGGAGGACATGGTGCTATACGGGGAGGTAGGCGGGCGGATTCGACGTTGGCTCGCTGAGGGAACACATCCCAGGACAGGCCCTCTCGGTGCCTCTCTCGGCGCTGGCATCGTTCTGGTCTTGTTTGCCGTGGGGTCTTTGGCGGTTCAGCCCGCAATTACGGGAGTCACCATTCCCGATGTGTCGATGAAGATCAACGATGTCGTCACCGCGACGATTTTCGTTCAATCCGACTCGGCAACAGTGTACACGCTGAATGCAAGCAACATTGGTGGCCATGCCCTCGGCTCTTTGAGTATGCAAGACAGCACCACGTACACAGCGAAGTTCACGGTCGCGGAGGGCGGGACTGATCATGCGGCTGCGGCTGATATCCCAATTTCCGTAACGCTGACGGATGGGACCGATACAAATACCTGGACCACAGCGATCTCCCAAACAAACGATCCGATCGACGCCAACCGTCCCCTCGAGCCAGTTGCAGCTGATTTGGCGTCGAGTAGTGACAATGGGGCGTCGAATTCGGACGATATCACCAATGACGACACGGCCACGCTTGAGGGAATCGCCGGAAACGTAGAGGGGAACGCGACAGTCACCGTGACTAGTTCAGTTGACGGACATCTGGGAACGACCCCGGCAAATGCCGACGGCAGCTGGAGTCATACTGTGCCCTCGCTCAGTGACGGGACACACTTGATTACGATTACCGCGATCGATGCAGCGGGGAACGAGAGCATAGAATCCAGTTCGCTGAGTGTGTTGATCGATACGCAAGATCCTGAGACTCCCGGCGATCGTAGCCCGACGGGCAATGCGCGGACCAACGATATCTCTCCGACGTTTTCCTGGACCGAGCCAAGCGATCCTGGCGGCAGTGGGATTCGCAACTATCGTATCCAAATCGATGGACAGCTGGAGCGAGACTACTACACCAACAATCTGGCCTATACTCCATCATTGGCAGCTGGGACTTTTGCTTGGCGTATCTATGCACGTGATGTTGCAGGAAACTCGGCATCATGGAGTGCAGAGTGGGATCTCGTGATTGACCCCGATCCGCCGTCGGTGACGCAAGTTGTACTATCCGACAATCACATCACCGATGCCGATGTCGGCGGAACGTTTACTGTCACCGTCAACTACAACGAGCCGATGCTTTCGGGAACATTGCCGAGCATTGTGTTTTCGCTGAATCTGGACACAACGCTGTCATTCCAGGCAGGAAGCAGTGACTGGAACGATGACGATACCTACGTTGCCAGCTATACGATCCTCGACGGGAACGTCACTGTGCTGGACGATGACATCACCGTCTCCGCGGCCCAAGATCTGGCGGGCAATGTCCAGGAGCCCTACGGCTACGATGATCAACTGGACGTTGATACCGAGAGTCCATACATCCATGACTTCACTGTCACCGGCGGCGAGGTGGATGACAACTGCCTGCGAGTGGTGATATTCACCGCCGAGGTGACGGATCCGAATGGTACGATGGTGCCGGGCGACATCACGGCTACGGATGCGAACGTGACCAACGCCACGATTGGCGCTGTCTACGACATCTTGCAAACCAGCGACAGTCAAACCACGCTCACCATCACTGGCAAGGTCGATGTGACCGCTCTCACGGGCAGCCTGGCTCGCGTGACCATCACCTTGGACGCCGTCGACAGCGTGAACAACGCCGCCGCCCAGCAATCGCAGTCCGACGGTGTGGTCGGTACCACCAACCCTGTGATCAACGATGTCGTGGTTGATGATCACGTGCTGGTGAGTGCCGACTGTTGCGAAACGACGGTTAACTTCACGGCTAACGTGATCGACAACTGCTGCATCACACCGGGCGGGATCACGATTACACCGACGAATCCAACGAATAATCTAACGATCGACTTCGACCAAGCGCGCGACGTGACGATCACGCAGAACGGCGAAGGGCGTGTGGACATCAGCGGTATCGTGCCGGTGCGATGCGTGACGGGCTCCCCGGCCATCGTCCAAGTGACGGTGAACGCGACCGATTGTTGCGGGAATGACGCGGTCCCGGTGACCTCGATAGCAACCGAAGGCCGAGTCTACGACGAAACGGCGCCCAAACCGAAGGACGACCCGAACGGCGATGAGGACCGCAGCACAAGCGACAATCTCGAAGTGCGATGGGATGACTACGGACAGCACCGGTTGATGGCCCGAGAGGACACGCCGGTGCGTATCGATGTCGTCTACAACGATTCTGACAACTGTAGTTGTATTGATCATGACCCTTGCGCTGCATGCAGTGGGTGCGATGGAACGCTGAGGATCTTCGACATCGTCGATCCACCGAAGTGCGGAACAGTAACGCGTGAGGATGATGAACGGTCTTCGCGTGGAGATTCGACGTCGATCCGCTACGCTCCGCATCACGGCTACATTGGACTGGATGAATTCACCTACCGGATCGAAGATTCCTGCGGGAACGTCTCTCAAGAAGCAACTGTGTACATTGAGGTGGTCGCCCACACAGTGATGGACGATATCTACCTCACGACCTGCTGCGGTGCGGCGCTGTCGTTCGATGTCAAGGCGACGGACCTGTGGTGGGTCGATCCCGACAATCCCAACGCAATCCCATTTGTGTTCGGCATCATCACACCACCAATGCATGGTGTGATCAGTGGAGATCTGAGCGATGTAACCTACGCTGCAGCCCACGGCACGACGGAGGAGATCGAGTCAGCGGCGATTACGATCATCTACACACCTGCAGCCGGTTTCGTCGGGCGCGATGCGATGATTCTGCGGGTTGCTGATCCGTTCGCCGGGTCTTCTACCGCAGTGGTCGATATCGCGGTGATCGAGTGCATGGGGCAGCCACGTACGCCACCGCCATTCGTCCTTCAACAGGGAGATACAGTCCCGCTGATCGTGCCACTGACGTTTGCATCAATTTACGAAACGGCGTGGGACATGGTAACGCTGATTGCGGAGACGGACGGTACAGCATACCAAGGCACGCTCTCCGCAACGTGGGAGAAGTCGATCAACAGGTACGTCCTCGGGTTGGACACAGCATCGCTACCACCAGGGCTGTATCGGATGACGATCCCGCTGGGTAATGGAGAGACGGTCACGCTGATGATCGAAGTGAGTGAAGCCATATGACGTTGCGCGGATTGTTGGGCGCGGGGTTATTGGTGACGCTATGGGGGTTTATAGTGTTCGGAAACGTTGCTCCGACGATGGAGGATCAATATGTCACCACCGTGCAGGATACCGCGGTAACGTTCACCCTGCGCGCCCAGGACGATGACATCGACCCACTGAATCCGGATGCGCATCCGCTGCATTTCGTGATCTTCGAAGGGCCGACGCACGGCGTACTTATCGGCGATCTGACTGAGGTTCGGTATGCTGGCCCACACGATGCGCTCGTCGAAGTGACGTATGCACCTGCTGCTGGATTTGTAGGGACCGATTACGTGACGATCGCGGTGATCGATCTGTTCGACGAGACCGCATCGAGGATGACGACGATCCAGATCGATGTGGCCGAACGACGGGCGGAGGGGCTGCTGTCAGGGAGCTGGGATACGTCACTCACCTTCAATGTACAGACGGTCGGTGTTGCTGCATTTCGCACACAGCTGACCGAGGTGTACCGCATCGGGCAGTTTGTGGCCAAGGGGATCGCCAACTGGAAGCTCAGTACGGGCGGCTCAAGCAACCTGATATTCGACTTCTTGCGGTTTCAAGCCGACTTTCCGTTAGGAGATGCGATCAAGGTTAGTTCGATGCTCGCCTTCGATCCAGAGGCGAACATGTTGTTCGACTACTGGCGGACGACAACGAGCTTCAGTATCTTCGATACGTCGTTCACCCATACCTTCTACCTCACAAGACTGCAGACGAGTTCCTACCAGACGATTGTTGTACGGGGGAGCGTGGGCGATGTGCGCTACAGCAACACGGTGACGTTCGATATGGTAGACGGATGTGGTTTCTGCTTCAACCGTGAGAACCTCAGCCTCTCCTGGACGTGGTGCGACCTTCAGGTGAGATCGACGGTGAATATCACGGACGACGGGTTCCAAAGTGTCACTGTTAAGGCGCGCGACTATCCGATACCCGGTCTTGTGGCACCGAACTTCGGCCTCTACTTGGATCTTTCGCTGGCGTTCACCTCGACGAGTAAGACACTCACCCCAACGCTCAAGCTAAGAACGGCATGGGTTGACTGCATCCAGATATTGGCGACACTGGAGACAAGCGGAACCTCGAACACATCTATCGACAGGTTCAGTGTCTACGGGATTAGGCTTCAGCAGACTCTGCTTGACGGGACTAGGATTCAGATAGCGACTTCGTTCGACAGCGCGAAGAACTCCAGGGTGACCGGGCAGACGGACTACTTCGAGGTGCTGCGGATGTCGGGGACGCTGATGGGCTGCTGCGGAGTTCCAGGGACGTGGAGCGTTGCTACCTACTTCAATGAAGGTTCGACGCAGTTGTTTGACTGGGGGATGACCATCATCCGCGCCGACGTCATGATGTCCGATCGCTTCAACTTCAACTTTGAGACGGTATTCCGCTCCGGATTCTTCGAGGATCCGAAGCTCGAATTGACCCTAGGCTGGATGACGCGCTGGTAGTTTCGCGAGCCAGTATGTGCGATCACATTGAGGCAAAACGGGGTCGGTCTAATCAGGTCGCTTCTTCAGTGGACCATCCCTCGCT
>Ga0114923_10000563_pt1 | contig 28510 bp, 23 predicted proteins | sample SumtaG_FD_89578 | JGI IMG/M metagenome (GOLD analysis project Ga0114923, IMG submission 89578) | Deep subsurface microbial communities from Indian Ocean to uncover new lineages of life (NeLLi) - Sumatra_00157 metaG | ecosystem: Environmental > Aquatic > Marine > Oceanic > Sediment | place: near... | reverse complement strand
TTTTTTTCGAGATAAAGAATGGGAAACCTTACAGTCGTTATTGATATTGGTCAATTCTCTACAAAAATAGGATTTTCGGGTGAGGATTCTCCAGCGCAAGTATTTTTAACAATGGTAGGAAGCCCAAAATATCAAAGTGTAAGTATTAATCCTACAAGTGAGAAAAGTCGAGAAGACGATCTGTATGTAGGAGATGAAATCCAATCTATTGGTCTTTATAAGATTTTTCATCCAATAGAAAAAGGGATCATTAGTGATTGGAACCATTTTGAACACATAGTTAATTATATTTTTTATAACTTAAGAGTTGACCCATCCTTAGTTAATGTTCTATTGGCTATGCACCCCCTATTTCCAGAGAAAGATTTAGAGAAAATATTTGAACTCTTTTTAGAAAAACATCAGTGTATGAATTTTTATCCAGTTTTAGATTCAATGCTTACGTTATATTCTGGGGGTTTTCAAACTGGTATAATTATTGAAATTGGAGATAGTAATACTAGAATTGTCCCCATATATGAAGGATATAAAATAGATCATGCTGTGAGAATATTAGATATTGGGGGTAAAGTATTAACTCGTTATATGGAAAAAATCTTGGAATCTATTGGGTGGTCGGTTGATTCTTCTATACGAAGAGAATTGGTTAGAGTTTTAAAAGAAAAAGCTTGTTTTGTTTCATTAGATTATAAAGAAGATTTAAAAAGAAGTGAACAATATAAGAAAGACTATTCTTTACCAGATGGTTCAACAATTTCATTACAAAATGAACGGTTTATTGTTCCAGAACTCATATTTAATCCCTCTGCTGAATTAGAGGAAGATCCCTTGCCTGTGGCAATTTTAGATGTAATAGAGGCTTGTGATTTGGATATTCGTCCGGATTTATTAAACAATATTTTTTTAAGTGGTGGATCTTCAATGTTTCCTAATTTAAAATCAAGGATGTATCAGGAATTAGAACTCGAATTAGCCAGAAGGAAGAAAAAAACCCAGAGTGTGAGAATCATAGCACCACAAGAGAGAACTTTTTCTGTATGGATTGGAGGTGCTATACTAGCAAATATTCCAGAATTTTCAAACAACTGGATATCCCGTGCAAAATATTTTAAGGATGGTATTCCTCCAAATTTGTTATAACCAACAAATTCATCAATATTACAGTGATATTACATTTAGTTAAATAATAAATATTGATATAAAATCATATTACAAGCTTTTTACAAAGTGATATTGAAGAATGGAAGGAAAAGAGCAAGATAGATTTTATAATCCAATTTATTCGGTTTTGTTTAATAAGATTAAAGATATAAAAACTCCTATTAAAAATGAAATTTTAAGAGCTCTTCTTGATGGGCAATGGCATTCTGAACTTGAATTAATAAGGGTTACTAAAAAACAACATGGTTTTGTTGGAGCGGTAACATTAGGGACAATGATTAATTCATTAAATCATTTGATTCAAAACAACTATTTACAAAAGAAAATCATAAATGATAAACTGTATTACAAGATTTCAGATAATTTCGTTGGTTTAACAAGAGCAGCTTATAGGTTTGATGCAAAGAAATTCTTTTAGGAAAAAATAACACTGGATTCAAGGGGATTTTAATATTTTTATTACTTTTTTAAGCAATGATCTTTAGAAATTTTAAAATTTCCACAGTTTGAACAGAAACCTTTTCCTTTTTCAAGATTATCCTGAAACCCATCATTCCAACATTTAGGGCATAAGTAATAGTTGTATGACTTTGTATTTTTTTGAAGAGAAATTTTAAAAATATTGAAGTTGCAAATCGAGCAAACAGAATTTAATAATTTTAACTTTCCTTTCTTTGGTAAGGATAAGTATTTCTTGCAATTTTCATCTGAGCAAACTAAAAATCTTTTGGCTTTTAGATTAACAAATTTCATAGGTTTTTTATGGCAATGAGGACAATTGCTGGAAGTCAGAGGTACTGAGAAATTCATTTTAAAATTATTAGCTTTTGATATTAGCTCATGCTTTCTGGCTAAAAACTTGTCAAAAAGTTTCAAAAACTCTACTCTTATTTCATACACAACGTTATGCATTTTTTCTCTCTTTTCTTTAATATCTTCAAGTTTTTTCTCAATTTTTTTTGTAAACTCAGGTTTGAGGAACGGTAACCATATGGTCATTAAATTTTCGATGAGAAATTTACCTAATTCTGTGATCAAATAATGAGATTTTATTCTTTTTACTACCTTTCGAGTTTCTAAGATGTATATTATTTGAGGTCGTGTTGATTTTGTCCCAAGATGATTTTTTTCCATCAATTTAAGCAAAGAAGTATCATTAAATCTTGGGGGTGGTTTTGTTTCTTTTTGGTTAATTATAATTTCTTTTATTGGTATTTCATCTTTCGTAATTTGAATTTCTTCTTCATACTTTGGTTTGAGAAATGGGGCAATTTCTAAAAATCCTTTAGTAACTAAAGAAACTCGTTGAGCTTTAAAATATTCATCTTTGATAAGAAGATTTAAAACCTGGTTAGATTCTATCGCATCTTCACCAAATATGGCCAGATAATGTCGTGTAAGTAAGTTGTATACCTTTTTCTGTAACTCGTTTTCAAATTTCTTGCTATTTTCTTCAACACTCTCAAGAGGGGTAATTGGTGGATGGTCCCCAGCATCCTTCTTACCAATAGTTGGGTTTATTCTTTTATTCCTCACTAAACCTATACTATACTTTCCAAATTGAGAATGGGATATAAATTTATCTAAAATTACTTTGTGATTGAAGTCTCGTTTGTAGACATCACTATCTGTCCTAGGGTATGATAATATTTTATTAAGGTATAACGCATTCATAGTTTTCAAGGCAGTATTTGCAGGAATTTTTAAATTTCTAGTTAGGAGGATTAATGCTTTTGATGTATTTAAAGGAGTTGGTGGTTTTCTTTTTCTGGAATTTTTAGAAATATCTACTACTTTAGCGATTTTTTCATTTTGAATTTTTTTGAAAATTTGTTTTGCTTTGGTTTCTAAATCATGCTTAAAAGGATTTGATCGATGATGAGCTATAAATGTCTTATTTTCGTGAAATAAAACCGCGTCTATTAAAAAATAAAGCTCCGGGATGAAATTTTCGATCTCTTTTTCCTTCAAATATATTAAATAAAGAAGACTTGTCTGAACTCTACCTATTGAAGTAAACTTAACCCCAAATTTATTTAATAAAGGACGAAGAGTATTGCTAACTTCTCTAGTAGCAGAAAAACCAATGGTTGCATCAATAATTGCTCTTGCTTCACCTGACTCTCCCCAACTGTATTTAGGGGTTATTAAATTGTTGAATTTCTTTAGAATTTCGTTTGGTTGAAGTGAGCTTAGCCACATTTGTGAGATTTTTATATTTGGTTTAACTTTCCTAACATAAGGAAGAGCATCGAAAAATCCAATGTTACAGCCTTCTATGTCAGCATCTGTTCCAATGATGCAGTGATCTGAAATTTTAGAATATTCTCTTAGAGCACTAATGTAAGGGGAAGCATAACTTGCAGGAACTTTTTCTATAGCATTTGAGTTTGTGATAATTTCTCTAGGATTCGATTTTGTCCAACTCTTATACGCATCTGTGTTTCTATATCCAAGAAGATGGCCACGTAATGGAACTACATATATATTTTTAGATGGGATTGAATAAATCTTTAATGATTTTGTTTTATGAATTACTTTAACTACACCAATTGCATTTGCTATAGCTTCTGCAGCCTTATTTTTCTCGGCTATTATTATAGTTGCCATAATGTTTATTCAAATAAAATAAATATTATATCATAATGTTCTGAAAATCAAATAATAAATGATAACAGATAAATAAATTTCTGTTCGTTATTAAAGAAAAAATATCGAAATTAGTATTTTAGTGCTGGGAAGATATATTATATCTTCATAATCTAGAGATCTCTAAAAATAAGTAAAAAATTTAAATAGGTAAACTAAAAGATAATGTAGTTCCTTTATCTAAACCATTAGAATTTGCCCGAATTTCTCCATTGTGAGCATTAACGATTCCTTTAGTGATATATAAACCTAGTCCGGTTCCACTATCCTTGATATTACTACTTTTACTGAGGACTGGTGGTTTAATCCGCTCGAATTTCATAAATAATCGAGATATTTCATCTTCAGCTAATCCGATACCATTATCTTTTACTTCAAAAACATACATATTCTCAACTTTTTCACCGGAGATTTCAATCCAACCATAGTCTGGAGTGAATTTTATAGCGTTAGAGATTAAATTGGTAAAAACTGTGAAAATTCGAGTTGGATCAACGCTTAAAAGAATTTCACGATCTATATTTAATATTACTTCAAGATTTTTTTCATTAATTAAATAGGATAATTCATCCAAACAATTATTAACTATCTTACTAACATTAACTCTTTCTTTCTGGAGTTTTAATTTATTTTCATCGATCTTCATTACTTCTAATAACTGATCCATTAAAACTTCGAGTCTAGTTACATTTCTCTGAACAGTTTTCAAATCTTCTGTAATTTCAGGAGTTAGACGATTCCGATGTTTCATTAATATGTAATCAGTATATCCTGATATTGAAATTAACGGTGTTTTCAATTCATGTGCCGCCATTGTTATAAAGTCATTTTTAACTTCATCTAGCTTCAATAATTCTAAATTTTGTTTCCTTAATTTTTTCTCAGATTCCAATAGATCTTGCTGTAATTTGAATTTTTCAGTAATATCTGCAAATGTCCCCTCAATTTCGATGGCGTTCCCCTCGGAATTATATATTAAATGAGCATTTATATCAACTACGACAATACTACCATTGAATTTCTTAATTTCAGCAACAAAGTTCTTCACAAAACCGTTTTCTTGTAATTCTGAATAATATTTTTCCAGCCTTTTTGTGTCGACAAAAAATTTTGTTGATTCTAAACCAACTATACTCTCATCTGGTTTAAGTCCTACAATTTTATTGAGTGCTTGATTATGCATCAATAATTTTCCTCTGTATTCACCTTTATAAAATCCTATATCCAAGTTTTTTACAACATTTCTATACTTTTCTTCAGATTTTTTTAATTGATTTTCCATTTCCCTACTTTCAGTAACATCTCTAATTATTGTTATTACTTGGTCAACTTTACCCTCGTTAAAGATCGGAATTTTCCGAGTTTCTGTAAGTACTTCATTATCTGGCAATTGGGTGCTTTCCATTGTAATAAGGGTCATTCCTGTATCAAAAACTTGCTCGTATTCATCATAAATTTTTGGTGGTAAGAATGTAAATGCTTCAGAAATCTTCTTTCCGATTATTTCTATATTTAAATTTAGTTCACCCAACCATTTTTTTAATGCTTGATTTACTAAAATTATTCTTAAGTCCCTGTTTACTACATGTAGAGGATCACCTAAGGAATTAATTGTAGTCCGGTATTGTCGTTCAGAATCTATTAGATCATCTGTTCTTTCTCGAACTTTTTTTTCTAGTTCTTTATTTAAAATTCTTAATTCTTCTTGGGAGTTTCGTAATTCTTGTTCGGCGTTTTTTTGGTCTGTAACATCTTGTATTATTACCTGAAAAACCGTTTCTCCTCCAATTTCAACAAGAGTATCATCAATATGTACCCAAATAGCTTGATTGTCAGAGGATCTTAAGATTTGAACTTCCATAGGTTCTGGAACTTGCCCATCAAGAATCGCTGAATATCTTTCTTTAAATAATGGTAAAATATTCTCGGGTTTTATCCGTACTTCTAAAAAATTTTTATTTATTAAATCCTCAACACTTCGGCCAAAAATTTTCTCTGTAACTGGATTAGCATCAACTATTATCCCTTTTTTATCAATTAAAATAATTGAATATGGAGAAGAAACAAATAAATGACGATACTTACGTTCTAAAGAGTATTTCTCAGTAATATTTCGAGCTAGACCACTAAATCCAATTTTATTTCCATCAGAATCATATCTTAAATAAACAGAGGATTCACAAGTTACGAGTTCTCCACTTTTATTCCGGAAATGGAATTCAAAACCAGATTTTGGCTGTTCAGTTTCATATACTTCGCGATAAACTTTACGTATTTTATGTTGATTTTCTTCATCAACAAAATTCTGATAATTTACTCCCATTATTTCCTCTTTAAGAAATCCAAAAAGATCAAAAAAAGCATCGTTAAAAAACGTAAAAGTTCCACCTAAATCAACTTCAAAATATGTCTCTTCAATATTTTCGAGAATACCTCTATATTTTTCTTCTGATTCTCTTAATTGTTGTTCAGCTTCTTCACTTTCTGTGATATCAGAAACTACTCCATCAAATCTACTAACATTACCTTTTTCATCAAAATTAGGCACACCTCGATCTCTAACATATCTAATTTCTCCAGTTTCTTTATGAACTACTCGATATTCGAGAGTATATTCTGTTTTCTCTTTAAAAGCATTAATATATTTCTTAATTGTACCATCTCTATCTTCTGGATGCATTGATTTTGTCCAAGTTTCATGATCATTATAAAAATCTTCTGGAAAATATCCTGTCCAATCTTTCCATCTATTAGACATGAACGTTGTTGAACCAGTTTCATCTGGTAGAGCAGAATATACTGCATCAGGAATATTTTCTACTAAGTGACGGTATTTTTCTTCAGACTCTTTTAATTTTTGCTCAGAAAATTTCCTAATTGAGATATCCTCATAGGTCACGAGAATTCCTACTGCATTTCCACTACTATCATGAAGAGGTATTCTGTTTATCTCATACCAAGTTTGTTTTCCATCTGGAGTGATTAAAAGTTCAATGACATTGTACTCTGGCTCATTCTTCCTTATTACACTATTCTCGCATTCTTTAATATAATCTAATTTATTTATTACCCATTTTAAATCATCATCTGTTCTACCTAAAATTGAATGAGGATTTATCAAATCATTTATTGTGGCAAATTTAGTATTGCATCCTAAATAAACTAACTTTGTATCTTTCCAATAAATTAATTGAGGAATATTATTTATTACCACTTCTAACATTTCTCTAGTTTTTTGTACAGCGGTAATACTTTCCTTAGATTGAAGCAGTTTCCAATAATTAATTTCAGGTAAAGTATCTGCTAATTGGGTATATCTAATTTGACCTTTCTTATTTTCAGCTTCCAAATTTTTTAGTCTCGTAATGTCTCTACAAATAAGAAATACCTTGTTATTTTTATCATCATCGATAAATCTCTTTCCTTTAATTTCGTACCATTTAAAAAGGTTATTATCCCCGATTATCCGATATTCTTCCTTTCTATATCCAAATTTAAAGGCATTTTCAATAAACTTGATTATTTGTTTCGAGTCTTGAGGATGTATATAATCAACTAAACTTTTTTTAGAATCTAGCTCTTTTTTATTGTTATATTCACATTCCAAATTTTCATTACATATAAAAATAATATCTTCAATATTTTCGGAAATGAGCTGATTTATTTTATTATCATTTTTGTTTGTACTAGCCATTTTGAGGAATACCTCATTGCCATGTGTAAAATTATTCTATCTTTAAGTAAAATTAGAAGAATAAAAAATATAATTTTTTCCTAAAAAAAGGTACCACGAATTTTTTCTTTCAATCCCAATTTTAATAATTTAACCAAAAGTTCCTGCCCATCCTCGTACCTCTTTTCGCATCTTCTCTTGTTTTAAAATAATTTCTTCTTTCTGAGTTTCAGTTTTATTTTTTAGATCAACAAGTTCGGGTACGAAGTTATGAATAACACAAAATTCTTTACTTTCCTTTGAAATTAAACCTTTAGGTATGTTTCTTGGATTTTTTTGGAAATTTTCAAATTCTGATTCCCATTCTTCTAAAAATTGAGTGATATTTTTGTGTGATTGAAATATTGGTAACACACCTAGATTATTAGGAGTTGTTACTGCGATATTTGCTCTTTTTAGAGTAAATCTATTTCCGTTGAAAGAGATAGCAATTCCGTTTTCATTACTTAATCTCTGAAGCATATCTATATCTGTAATTGAATCACCTATAGCTATCATATCTGAAATAGGTACACCTGTTCTTTTTGAAACGTCTTCTACTGCGAGTTCTTTCCTTTCTCCCCCTCTAACCTTCACTTGATTCATAACTTTTATATAATCAGATTTTTCCCCTTTCCAGAAGAAGTTATTTAAATCTTCGACTACACTACTCAGATCTTTATTATTATTAAGATATTTTTGAAATATTTGGTTTAGAAGAATTTCTACATCTTTTTCAATACTTGTAAGTCCTTTTTTGAGTTCTTTAATATTTAATTCAGTACAATACACATGATCTTTTGGGATGTCTAAAGCGCTAGTGACATTGTGAGCAAAATGGGTGTAACTGGTTGATATAACAAAAATATCCCAATTATTATGTAATGTCTTCATTAATTCGATGCTACCTGGCAACAAACCCAGATTTTCTTTAGCTAAATTAACTAACTCTTCATCTGTATAGGTTGTAGCATACAATGGTGCCATTAATCTAAGGGTATCTCCAGGTTGATATTCCGGGATCTTTAATTGTTCTTTGATTCCAGGAACATCAATAAGAAAATCATCATAAATTGAAATCATTTTAAAGAATTCCCCCATATCATAATTTTGTAAATTTAATTTAGACCTTTTGTTCAATAACTTCCCAATCTCAGCAGCAAAATCTATTATACTTATTGGACCTTCCAAGTCCCAACAACACACTAACTTCTTTGACACTATGCTCACCTATAATTAAAATAGAATTGAAATCATTAACATTAATAAATCTAAAAATCTTTTATAACAATATTATTAAGAGCTTGTTACACAGAATTTCAAACGAACTTATCATACTCAAACTATTGAATTAAGTTTTTTTTAGATTTTAAAAATCTCTTGAATCGATTTTTCTTTATTTTCTTTTTTTAAAATTTTCCGCCAATCTGGCTCTATTACGTCAAAAATATCTTTTGCAAGGTTCTTCAATGTATCATCGGAAGATTTTAGAAACAATCCAATATATTCCAAAGCTCTTTTATCTTTAATTCTTTTTAAAGCTTCTAAGATGTAAATTACTCTGTATCTATCTTTTTCAGATTTATCCAATTCTTCAAGCAATTTTTCCACAATCCTTAAAGTTGCGCGCCCATCTTTAATTTTTCCAAGAGCTTCAATAATTCGGTTAATGACTAGATAATCTTTTTCAGATCGTAAAGCACGACATAACAAGTTTACTGCTCTTCCTTCTTCCATGATTCCAAGTTCTCTAGCAGCTTCACCTCTTTGCTGCCAATTTTCATCGTGGAAGAGTTGGTTAATTAATGTATTATATCTAACGTTCTGTTCATGCCAATTCATCATTCATGTAAAGCTTAATTTCAATATAATTATAATTTGATTATTATAAAATATAAAAATACTCAAATTGAAAGAAATTGAGTATTAAAACATTATTCATCTCATTTAAGAAGGGAATCCATGTGGTTAATTCGTTTTTGCAGAAGGCTTCGTGTTCCCACATCTTTCCTATGAAATAATTTACCTTCAACGCAACCCACCCCTTTTTCAGCTATTTTCTCGGCGTCTTCAAGAGATTTAGAGATCCCTAATATTCCTATTGCTCTTGAAGTGGTGGTATATATGTTATTTCCTTCCCGATAAACTGAAGCGTAATAATACTTTGCACCAATCTTTTCTAATTTCTTCTTATCAATAATTATTGGTTCATCTCTTTTTGGGTTTTCCGGATAACCTTCGGGAGCAAGATATTTACATACTGTTGCTTTTTTTTCAAATTCAAAATTCTCGGGTAAGTTTCCATTAATAATTGCCCAACAAATATCAACAAAGTTTCCCTTAAGGAGAGGTAACACATTCATCGCTTCTGGGTCACCCCATCTAGAATTGAATTCTATCAGTTTTAAACCTGTTGCAGTTTTCATGAATTGTCCATATAAAAATCCCTTATAAGGAACCCCCGTTTCCGCTTTAACTGCGGCTATAGTTTTTTTCATATCATCGAGTGCTTCATTCACATCATCTTGAGTGAAAAAAGGCATGAGATGATCCTCCATACTATATGAACCCATCCCTCCTGTATTAGGACCTTTATCATCTTCATATGCTCTTTTATGATCTTGGACTAAGGGAGATCCGATTACATTTTTTCCATCAACAAAAGTTTGTAGAGTGAACTCTTCTCCCTCACATTTCTCCTCTAAAAGAAATCTATTTTTGTCATTCACCAATTCTTGGCAATACTCTAAAACGTCATTTTTTGTAAAGAGGTGATCCCCGTAAACTTTAACTCCTTTTCCTCCAGTCAGGCCTTCAGGTTTAACAACAATATTTTCCGCACTCATATCATTTATATAACTGTTAACACCCTCCATGGAGTCAAACATTCTATTTTTCACGTTTGATTGGATTTTATATTTTTCAAGGAGACCTCTCATGAAAATCTTTGAACCTTCTAACTGTGCTGCTTCAATTTTGGGTCCTACACATGGGATACCACCTTTTTCTAATGCATCTACAATTCCGACAACTAAGGGTGCTTCTGGTCCAATTACCGCAAAGTCTATATTGTTTTTTTTTGAGAAATCAAGGATTTCTTGAAAATCCGTCTCGGAGTGAATTTTAATATCTTTACTTAATTCCTCTAATCCCGCATTTTTAAAGCTCATAAAAGCAAACAGACTTGCGCCTCCTCTAACAAGAGTTTCACCAATAACATGCTCCCTTGCGCCATGACCAACAATTAAACAATTTACCATAATTTTATTACTCAGAAAATGTATCGATTTTAATTACTTATATTTACTAATTAGGTTAACAAATAGTTTTAACATTAATTATTAACCAAGTAATTACTGATATGTATTTGAAAAATATCATTGAGGAATGGAAAAATCCACTTAAATTTAAGACTAAAACTCAAGTGAGTAAAGATGAGATACTTAAGATTATAGAAGCTGGTCGATGGAGCCCATCTGCAGGTAATCAACAAGTTTGGCGTTTTCTTGTAATTGATGATGAAAAAGGTAAAAAAAAAATAATTAAATCAATATTAAACGGGGATCCTAGGTTAACTACAACTTTACAAGAATTTAAAAAGCCGGTTTTACAAAAAAATTTCATTTTTTCTACAGAGAATTATAATGCTAGAACAGATAAATACAAAGAAGATATATCTAAAAATTATTCTGATATATTAAATTGTGCTGAAACCGCCTCCTTTTTTATTATCTGTACTCATAAAAATACGTTAATAGGCAAATCTTTTGGATTTGTTGACATGGGGGGCACTATTGCAAATATGATTATAATTTCATATGATTTAGGATATCACCTACGTTGGATTAGAATTTTTGACAGAGAGAATATTAGAGAGAAATTTCACATACCTAAATCAGTATACATTGATGCAATTATCGCTGTAGGAGAAGCTGATAAATTAAGTAACACTCCAGAATATAGGATGAAAGAGATCAAAGACTGTTACTTCCATAACCTTTGGGATGAAGCATTTGAAGAAAATTATACAAATTCGAATTTACAGGATTATAAAATTGAAGCGATTGATGCAGTTGTTGATAGAAGATCAATAAGAAGTTATAACGAAAATAGATCCATATCAAATAGTATTAATACAGAGCTATTAAAAGCAGGAATGATGGTTCCTTTAACAATTAATATGCCATATATAAAAACTGTCATTATTGATAATAAGAATATACTCAGGAAAATTGCTAAAAGTGCAAGAATCATTACTAAACAGCATCACGTCCAGAATGTCCCTTTAATATATGTGATTACTTATGATTGCTCTAATAATTCTCCAGGATTCTATGCTGAGATAGATAGCGGTGCTATAATTCAAAATTTATTATTAAGAGCTCACACATTAGGTATAGGCACATGTTGGATAGGTGCTTTTAATCGTAAAATTGTAAAGAATGTTTTACAAATCCCTGAGGATTGGCATATACCTAGTATTGCCATTTTTGGTTATCCAAAAAAATATCCAAAACCAACGCCTAGACTCGATATAGGTAAAATCTGTTATTATAATTCCTGGAATAAGCAAATTAAAAAAAGACAAAGAACGGTCATGCCTGATAATTATGCTTTAAGCGTAAGTTTTAGAAAACTTAAAAAAACTCGTGTTAATACAATCCTAAGAACACGAAGGGTTGGTGATATAAAGGGTATTCCTGAATTTGAGAACCTTTAAAAGTAATTAGTTAAATAAATCAATTTCTTTCTAATCAGGTAGCACTCTTGCTAGTTTTCGAGTTTTTCACCGCAACTAGCGCAAAATTTTGCATCCAAGGTTAATTCTTGACCACAGTTTGTACAGGTTTTAGTTTTTTTCTCTTCATTTTGCTTTTCTTTAAGATTGGAACCACAGATTGGACAAAATTTAGCATCACTTTCTATTTTCTCTCCACAAAAAAGGCAATTTATAATTTTTGTCGGTTGTTCGATAGCGGAATCAGATTGTACCTGCTGTACAACAGGTTTTGGTTGAAACTGAACATCTCCGACTCTTACTTCTATAGGTAATGTTAATAGTACTACTTTCTTTGATGAAAGTGTCGCAGTTAAATTAAAAATACCTTCAGCTTTAGGAATAACTGAAAAGAGTCGACTTTTCTTATTTCTGTTTCCAATTCCACCATACCATTCAGACTTTATTTTTAACCTGACTTCAGGAGGTCCATTAAGCACTACTCTAACCTGAGGAAGATAATGACCTTGAAAGTTATGTATAACCAAAAAAAATTCTTTTTTTCTATTTAGAACGCCATATACTGCATCCGCATCATTTTTTAAACCAAATTTAATTTGTTCACTCATTATTTTCTATTCCTCTTTTAGGTTTATAGAATTTTATAATAATTTCAATATTTATATTTATATATGTTCAATAGTATAAAATTGAAATATATGAATACTCTGTTAGAGGAGAATTTAAAATTTGGAAGTCAAATTTCTCATAATTAGAAGTAGTCTTATTATTAGCTAGTAAGAAAATATAATAATGTAAGATGCATCCAAGATTATGAAGAGAGTTATAACATTTTTAATTATATATCATAAGCTAAACAATTAAAAGTATAAATATAAAAATGGTTGAAGTTTGCATAGAATTTAATAACGTTTCTAAGAGTTATAAAGATGTTCTTGCCTTAGACGATATATCTTTTTCGATTCGTAAAGGAGAGATCTTTGGGTATATTGGTCCAAACGGAGCCGGTAAAACAACCACAATTAAGATTATTGTAGGTCTGATAAGAGATTTCAAGGGTGACGTCTTTGTAAACCGAACCAATATAAATACTAGTAGAAACAAGTTATATAATATAATAGGATATCATCCACAAGAAGCAGGATTTCAGGAATGGCGTACTGTTAATCAAGCCTTTAAAACTTTTGGTCGCCTGTCTGGACTTAAATCAGAGCATCTTGAGGTTCGTATTCATGAAATCTTAGAATTAGTTGGTCTAACAGATGCCCGATACAAGAAAATAACTCATTTATCAGGAGGGATGTTTCAAAAACTAAGGCTAGGACAAGCTCTCTTACATGAACCAGAAATTTTAATCTTAGATGAGCCTTTAGCGGGACTAGATCCATCAAGTAGATTTCAATTTAAAAAAGTCATTAAAAAGCTTGCAAAAAGGGGAATAACAATTTTATTCTCATCACATATTTTAAGTGATGTTGAAGATATAGCAAACAAAATAGGGATTCTACATAGAGGGAAAATCAGGAGAGTTGGCACCCCAGAAGAACTGCAAAGCAGTTTCAAAGTTGGGGATGTAATCGAAATAATAGTTGCTAAAAATACCCCTCTCTGTGAAGATTTAGGAAGTCTATCTAAAGTTGAGTATATAGAAAATCCCAAAGCGAATAAACAGTTAATTCACTTGAAACCAAATTTTGATATTGATTTAACCGTTTCTCAAATTATGAATATGTTAATAGAACAAAAATGTAGAATTCGTAGTTTTAACCTCGTAAAACCAAGTTTAGAAGACGTCTATTTAAAGTATGTCGGGGGTGAAACTGACTGAGTCTAAGACTACTTTTCCTCGATGAATTACGAGGTTATGCAAAATCAAAAGTAATGATTGTGTTATGGATTGGATTACCTTTTTTATCCTTTTTGATTCAATTTATTGATCCTGGTGAACTCGAAGGTATGCCAATATCTTTTTTAGTTTCCATTTTGGTTTCAAGCATAGGAGGAACCTTGTCTGCAATAATGCTAAGTACATCAATTGTAAGTGAAAAAAATCGTCATGTTTATGAATTATTCCTAATTAGGCCAGTTAAACGTAGCAGTTTGATTTTAGCAAAATATTTAGCCGTTTATTTATGTCTTATTGTTGCTGTTGCAATTTCTCTTTCTATTGGCTTGATTGTTGATGGATTCACTAGCAGATTGTCAGAGAATTTCTTGAACATTACATTTGAGTATTTAATAATGGGTTTCTCCTCAATGTCAATTACTTGCTCTATTGGAATATTATTTGGTGTTGTGATTTCTTCTGTACCAGTAGCAGCAATTTTATCTGTATATTTGGGCAGTCAATTATCCTCACTGATTATTTTACCAGTGTTTTTTTTAGAAGGTTTAGATCCAGTCATTTTATCTTTAGCTCTTGGAATTCCTATATCAATTATTGTTATTGGAATTGACATATCGTTATTTAACCGCCAACAATTTTAAATTATAATGAATATATTTAATTTTTTTATTAATCATTCTCATTTTATCTTAAAGATAATTCAACACTAAAAATGCGCGCAGCTTCATCATTGGAAACGTGATTATATTCTTTCCACATTCCTTGAATTTGTTTACCATGGGATCCGTTCCGTTGACTTATTACACCTTCTCTAAGACCGGTATCAATATCTTCATTTACAATTCTAAAACCCATGTTTTTATAACGTTTAATGCTATACATCCCAGCCCATAGAAGTAATGGTGTTATATGATTTATTGCTCTCGCCATGATTTTATCCCAATCATTTAATTTAGCCCATTCAATTAATTCTTTAAGCATATTATTACTAATCCCCATACCCCCGTAATCTTTTGCCTCACCTTTATGATAATGACTTACAACTTGGAAACATTCAATTTCAATAGTTTTATTGAAAGAAGAATCTATTGATGGGAATTTCTCGAGTGAATCAATGATTTTTTTCATGCTCTTTCTCTGTTGAATGCAAACACAATCCAATCGAAATCCTGCGTTATCATCCAACAAATCTAAAACTACTTTGGGATAGAATCTTAATAAACCAACAACATTTTCATCGTCATAAGCCAATACGGCACAAGAACCGTAGAGTTTACAAATTTTTAAAAGAAACTGTTTTACCATTCCTTGGGGGATTTGAATTTCTGTCTTATCTAAAGGATAATGAGATCTTAATTCTGGAATTTGAATTTCCATTTTATCTATAGGAACAGGACCACCATGTAAACAACGACTAAGAATGTTAGATTTGTCCATCATCTGGTATCGAATCATAATAATTCCAAATGTTATTTTTTTGTATTACAGCCGTTTAGCTTGTTTCTTGTGTTTGCCTTTCAGTAGAAAATTTTCTAAAAGCAAATATTATTCTTTGAATTGTTGTTAAATTAGTTCCCACAGCCAATATTATCATTGTCCACCAAATTGCTGTTGGAAACCAAATTTGAAATAGTGCCCCTAAGAATAAAATAGGGACTCGGTCGGTTCGTTCAATCAACCCAATTCCATAGAGATTGTTGATTCCTAAAGCCTCTATCTTTGCTCTGGTATAGGAAGTTAAAAATGCCCCAATAAGCACTATAAGCCCGATTTCAAGAGTTGTATATCCACTATAGATAACTCCAACGAAAATAAAGACGTCTCCAATTCTGTCTAAAGTCGAGTCATAGAATGCTCCCAATTGCGTTGGACCTTGAAGTCGTGCGACTACACCATCTAACTGATCAAAAAATTCAGTAATAAATAAAAAAATCATAACGATAAGAAGAGAATGAAAAAGAAATCCTAAAAATACTACCACAGCAGAAAAAAGACCAAAAAGAGTAAAATAGTTTGCGGGTATTTTCTTCAGTTTTTTGCCTAGAGGGAGTAAAAGTTTCTCTGAGAATTTTTTTACTTGTAATATCATTCCAAGATATTCCTCCTTATGATAGAGATGTATAAATTAATAATAATTTTAATTTGTTGTTGTTTTCCAATAATTTTTATTGGAAAAAATCCAATTTTTACTAATGGGAAAATTATACATACCAAGATGCTCCTTTTTATACGGGAGTATTGCACAAATCTCGAAAAGAATAAGTTTAAAAAGTAAAAATTTCATTACATTTTTAGTAATCTTGAATATACTCCAAGATTAGGGTTTTAATGGTGGGGGATTACATTATTTAAAAAGCTTATTCAGTGATATTTTATGTGATAACTCATAAGAAGTCAAGAAATGAAAGCTTGAAAGGGATGGAACAAAACCTAACTTTAATCACTGGAAGGGCTAAGGGATTGAATTAAAAATGTTAGAACACCTTCAATATTGTTTGGAAGAGCAAAGCGAAAAGATTACTTCTTGGTATAAAGCTAAGGTGAAATCCCTAAAAGAAGAAAATATATCTCTTCCTCTTTTTTCATCATTTGATATGAGAGATAGTGGATATAAAGCATCTATTGTTGATTCTAATGTGTATCCTTCTGGTTTTAACAACCTTGATTTAGAATCTCAACTATATGCATCAAAGAGGTTTTCAAATTACTTATCGTCTTTATCCATAGAAAAGGATATTTTAATTATTTCAGAAAATCATACGAGAAACACTTTTTATTTCGATAATATTCATGTTTTATCGAGTATCTTAAACAGAGCGGGATTCGATACCTATTTTGGTTATATTGAAGGAAAAAATAATTCTCATCCTACTTTAATTTTAGAGAAATATGAAAAACCTTTAAAAATTGAGAAGCTTTTCAGAGATAATGGTAGAGTTTACACAGACTCATTCCATGATGGAATTATAATATTAAATAACGATCTGTCAGTAAATCACCCCGAAATTCTAGATAACATTCATCAACATGTTTTACCTTCAATTTCTTTAGGTTGGTACAATAGGAAAAAAAGTACTCATTTTAAACTGTTTAATATGTTAATTGAAGAATTAGCTTCAATAGTACCATTTGATCCCTGGTTATTGAAGACATCCTTTACTTATGTCGATGACATTAATTTTAAAGATAAAGATTCTCTTGATGATGTGGCAAAAGGAGTTGATTTGGTCATAAGTGAAATATCTCTCAAGTATGAAGAACTTGATATCCGTGAAGATCCATTTGTTTTTGTTAAAAATAATTCAGGTACATATGGATTAGGAATAATTTGTGTTTCTTCTGGAGAGGAAATAAAGAATCTCAATTCTAAAAAACGGAAAAAGATGATTTACGGAAAAGATAGATCTCGAATCGATAGTGTTTTGATACAAGAAGGAATTTATTCAAACTATCTTATACATGATAATCCTGCAGAACCTGTATTATACAATGTGGGAGGAGAAGTTGTTGGAGGATTCATGCGAGTCAATAAATTGCAGGATAGAGATAAAAACCTAAATACTAGAGGAATGACTTTTCAAAAATTGGTGACTAATAATCAAACTCGACCAATTATCCTGAAAAATGGTGAATTTTCTTTGTACGCGTTACTCACCAAAATAGCAGATTTAGCTATTTCTTATGAGTATAAACAAACTTTAACAGATAAGTGATAAATCATGAAATGGTTATTTGTTATTGATCCAATAGAAACTTTAAACTATGACACCGATTCAACATATGCGATAATGAAAGAAGGGTTTCGGCAAGAAATTAATATATTTTATTGCCGTATACAAGATATTTTTTATAAAGAAGGAATTAAATGCTACTCCAGATCATTTTCTCTTGGATCTGAAAGTTACCAGCTTGGACCCATAACAGACTCATTTTTGGATACTTTTGATATCATTTTCATGAGAAAAGACCCTCCTTATGACTTGAATTTCCATTATTGTACTCAACTACTTTCTTTAACAAACTCTTTAGTTGTTAATTCTCCTCAAGCACTAAGGGATTTTAATGAAAAATTAATTATTCTTCCATTTCTAGATTTTATTCCCGAAACTCTGGTCACTTCAAATGAATCAAAAATCAAATTATTCTTAAGGGAACATCCAGATGGGTTTATCCTTAAATCATTATCCTCATATCAAGGTCGTTCTGTTGTCTGGATCACTAAAGATGATAAGGATTCTGAAAACATTTTAAAAGCTTATACAAAAGATTTTTCATCTCCGGTAATGATTCAGGAATATTTACCCGAAGTAAGTATTGGTGATAAGCGGATTTTAGTACTAGGAGGTAAAATAATAGGAGCCGTTTTACGTGAACCAAAAGATAATAATTATTTAGCGAATTTAGGGCAAGGTGGAATTGCTAGGAAAACAAATATAACCCCGCGTGAAAATGAAATGGTCAATAGCATTTCAAATTTCCTTATTAAAAATGGTTTACATTTCATCGGATTAGATGTGATTGGGGATTACATTACTGAAATCAACATTACATGCCCAACTGGGGTTGTACATATTAACAAACTTAATAACATCGTTTTAGAAGAACAAATTATAGAATACTTTCGGACTTTAGTAGATTCAATTAGCTCTAAATAAGATTTTAAAAAGAATTGACAGTACAACTTAGAAATCCTCGATTTTTAAGGATCAATAGTATATATTATATCATTTAAAAATAATAAAAAATAGTAAATTTTTATTGATTTTTCCTTGTAATCTCTGGTATTTGAATGCTAGTAGGAATAATAGTAACTTTTGCTTCCTCTTTGTAAATATTTTTCAGTTCCTCAATTAATTTATCCCAATCATTAAAAAGTTTCATCTCTTTGGGGTAAAAATGATATAAATCTTGTTCGCTGATGTTAGGTGAGAAATAGAATATTCTAAAGGGAAACTTCTGTTTTTTAGGATCATTATATAACTTGGCTCCTGTTTCTGCCAATAGGCTATGATACCCACGACCCTCATGGGAGGAAGATGTTAAAACGATTGTTCCATTTTTAAATGAAAGCAAGTTCCTTGGTGCCATTCTTATGAAATTAAATCCTTTGCCGGATTGATTTAATTCTGAATCTTCAGGATATAGGTTAAAAAAGCAAATGTCGTTATCAAATTGGGTTATTTTTGTCTTGTATACATTCTGGCACAATTCAACAGCCTTTCGATGTGCTTGAATAAAATGACCTGAAAAAACACCAGCAATTCCACCATCCTCTGTTAAAACAACATTGATAGAATAATCTAAACCGACCATTCCCGCAATATCTTCTATGTCTTTTCTTAATTCCGTTATTTCTCCTATACCTGAACTAATTCCTAAACGTGTTGGAGCAGAATGATTTGATTCAAGTGTGCGAATACCACATACACCTGGAAGTACTATCTTAGCACCTCCCCCAAAACCTGCAAGTGGATGGGGGATTACTCCACCTAAGGAGATCTTCAATTCAGCATTGTAATAGGTAGTATTTATATCAATTGGAGTCCCTAATTTTGATTCTCCTGCATGAGTTAGATTTTCATATGGATGATGATTCTCAATATTAATTGTTTCACAAATTTTCTTTCCCAATTTGAGGATACAATCCCGTTTGGTCATCGGCCTGTGAGCTCCAAGAGCTAGTAAGATTGTAATATTTTCTTTAGTGATTCCCGAACCTATTAATTCTTCAATGACATAAGGGATCACTCTGGAAACGGGAGTATTCCTGGTAGTATCATCCACTACAATAACAGCGTTTTTCTTCCCCTTTGCTATTTCAGATAGGTTTTGAGATCCAATCGGAGTCAAAACACCATTTCTTATTTCGTTATCCGATAAATCTGGAGCGTTATTCATTCTACAAACAGCAACTTTCCATGATTCGGGAAATGTCAAATCTAAAAATTCGGGTTCCCTCCACAGTGCCCAAGGAATCTTGATTGTTTTTACTATAAATTCCACCTGATTATTTTCTAATTTCTAAATATTATTTTCTTTTTTTATCAATATCAAATTTTTGAATTTACTTCTATTCTATAAAAAGTATTATTTATAGAAAAACAATGTGAAATCTTACATATGAATTTGTAAATTTTAAAAAAAGAATGATGTAATTTAAAAGATCATTACCCCAATCAATAAATTGAAGTATATTTTTTTTCGATATAGTTGAGAAAGTAGTTGGGGTTCAATTCTTCACCTGTAACTTTTTGAATTAACTCATTAGCTCTGTAGATACTACCATATTGATGAATATTTTCTTTCAGATAAGTTAGTAAATTTGAAAATTCACCTTTTTTATAATCGTCAGGTAAATTAGGCATCTTCTCCAGCGCTTTATTATAAATTTGTGAAGCATATAAATTCCCTAAGAAATAAGTAGGGAAATAACCGAACAAACCTGCTGAAAAATGTACATCCTGCAAAACACCTAGCGCATCATTTGGAGGAATTATTCCTAATAATTCTTCAAATTTAGAATTCCAAACCTCGGGTAATTCATTTACTTGAATTTTCCCTTCAATAAGAGATTTTTCGATTTCAAATCTTAAAATAATATGCAACCCATAAGTTACTTCATCCGCATTTACTCTAATGAAAGAGGGTTTAACAACATTAAGGGCTCTATGAAATTTTTCAACAGAAACATCTTTCAGATTTTCTGGAAAATATTTTTGAAATGTTGGATACCAATACATCCAAAATTCTTTACTGCGTCCGACAATATTTTCCCACATCCTTGATTGAGATTCATGAATCCCCATGGAAGCGCCATTGCATAAAATTGTATCGTGAAGCTCTTTTTTAATACCCATCTCATAGATAGCATGACCATACTCGTGAATTGTGCTTGTAATGCAATCTGGAAAGTGTTCGGAGGTTCTTGTAGTAATTCTAACATCTAAAGAGGCAAGAGAAGTTGTAAATGGATGAATTACCTTATCTTGGCGCCCATAACCAAAATCAAAATTCAACTCTTTAATAATTTTGCTACTTAACTCAAATTGTTTATCTTCATCAAAGTGCTTCTCAAATATAGAATCGTCTGGTATATCTGAAGAAGAATTTAGCTTTTTTACAAAATCAATTAATTTTGGTCTTAGGGGATTAAAGATATTACCGATCCATTCATAAGTCGCCCCCGGTTCATAGAGATCAATTAAAGTTGAGTATAAATCAGAATGAGTCCCAAGTCTTTCCGCTTTTTCTTTCTGTAATTCAACGGTTTTTTGTAAAATAGGTTCAAAAATTGAAAAATCACTCTTTGCTCTGGCTTCTCTCCAATCTTTCGCAGCTAATACACTAGTTTCTGCAATTTCAACAACCAATTTCTCGGGTAATTTTGTTTCTAGGTTGTATTCTCTCGTGATTTCACGTAACATAGCACTTTCGATTTCGGTAAGAGTAGCTTTTTCAGCTTCTTTTATTAATTGTCCTACATTTTCAGACGTTATTCTCTGATGAATTAACTTTCGTATTAAAGACATCTGTTTAGATCTACCTCCAACGGATTTATAATTCATCATATTGACTTCCTGATCCCAATTTAAAAGAGCTGAGATATAACCTAATCTCAGAATTTCAGCAAAATGCTCTCTAAGGTCATTTATAGCACTCATTTCTAAAACCTTTTCTAAATATTAATGTAAATTTAAAAAAACTAGTTAACAGTATACAATAAAGTTTTGTTATTAGGTTAGTCAATATTCACTACCTTTAAAAGAACTCTTTTATGAACTTTAATTGAACTAAGCCATTTGTTCTTGTTTTACAAAAAACTCCGCGGCTAATTTAACATCATCAATTGTTAATGTTCTTCCTAAAGATTGTGCTAAATCTGTAATTAATCGCTTACATAACTTTAAACTAAGTGAACTTCCTTTAACTGAGATCTCTTTTCGTAGTTCTAGTGTGAAATCTACAGATAGTGGTTTTTGAATATCAATGCTAAGATCTTCATGAGGATGGAATAACTCCATCGGCATTTTTACTTCTGATTTTTTTGGTTTTTCATCAAAACTTTTTGATGGGATTGATGGTTTTTTAAGAATGGCTGGTTTATCTGCTGTTTTTAGAAGTTTCAGTCCAGCAGGATTGGTTTCTAGCTTTTGAAATGATACAAGATCACTAACCAATCTTTTGGGTGGAGGGACTAATTCTTCCTCAGCCTCTCCTTTACTAAATACTTCCGCTGGAAGTGGGCCAGTGGGTAATGGTTTAACTTTAATTTTCTTTTTAAATTTCAATTCTTTTGGAATTTCAAAAGCTTTTTCTTTCTCAATTTCTTTCCTTATCTGCTTCTGTTCTTTCAACTTTGCTGTTAAATCAAGTACCTTTTGTTCAAAAAGTTTAATATGTTCAAAATCCTGATAAGCAGTACATAATTTAACTAAATTTCGGTATTTTGCTAAGGCTTGAAGATAATTTCCCAAACTAACTAACCCATTTGCTTCTTTTACAATATCTTCAAAATCAGGAGGTAATTCTTCTTTTAAGCTTAACGTTTCTTTAATGAATTGTTGAATTTGAGTTTTAGCATCATGAGAGTTTAAGGAAATCTCCTTAAAATCATTAATGGTTAATTCATTTCTAATTCTTCTTAGATCATCATCCTCTACTAATTCTCGCTTATTTCCAATTATTAATAATTTAGCAAAGTTACTCTCTATTTTTTGCATACTCATAAAATGATTCATAATTTTCAGATTGTAGTTTGCCAAATTAAACACCAGGATTACAAGATCAGAACCCCGTATAAATTTAAGCCATAAGTTGGAGAAATTATCCTTTAGTCGAAAATTCCAAAACTCAAAACTTAAACCCTCAATCTTAATAGTTTTTGACGTAGCAAAGTCCATTATGATTTTTTCTTCATCCCCTTTCAATAGGTTATAAAGAGTAGTTTTTCCCGAATAAGCAGGACCAATTATCGAGATTTTGGAGTGCAGGGCTTTTTGAATTTGGTCAAGAAAACTTGAAAACTCATCCTTCTCAGAACTTGCTTCTTTACTCTTCAGAGGATCAGTAAATAATTCTTGAAATTTAGCGATTGTCTTTTCTATTAAATCCTCTATATATTTTAGAGAATCAACTAAATCGGTAACAACTAGAAAATAAAGATCATCTATTCCTTTATGAAAGATTTGAAATGAAGAAATTTTGCGATTGATAATCTTTCCTGGCAGTGGTCTTTCCATATATTTATCTATAGTGTCTTGAACGTTTCTTAATTCCGTATTACCAAAAGCAATTGCGAAATCTTTAACAAATATATGTTCGCGATTATAAAAGATATGAATTTGCCTTAGCATTAATAAAATAGGAAGAAATATTAGTTAATAATTCTTTAGAATTTACTTAATTAAAAAAAATTGTTGTTTATAATTAAAAAATAGAAAACCGCAATAAATAATAGATTTTAATTTATTTTCTAATTAGAAGAAAATAGATTTATTAGAAATTAAGAAATTCATCAATATGCCCTTAGAACCCAAAGATTATCTGAGATTTCTGGAAAATGAAGCTGAAGCAAAAGATAAATCAGAATTACTTGATTTACTTGATAAGAGAATCACAGCTTTATGTTTTAACGAGTGTGAGCGTGATAGAATAGTTTGTACTCTAACACCTTTGTGTTCAAGACGATTCTTACTTAGGTTCAGAATTAAAAATCATTTAACGATGGAAGATTTACCTCAATTTTGTTACAGTGTTCATAAGGGAGTAATAGAGAGGTATTTTAGGAATAAGACAGTTATATACAGGCCGTATGATGCTTATTTATATTTAGTTGATTTTGTAGATGTTTTTTTTCATGGGGATTATCGAAAATTAAATAAATTTATTTCTTTTAAAAATTGGGAAGAAGCCAAAAAGATATTTAATGATAGAATTAATAATAGAAACGAAAATTTTAAATATCTTTTAACTGAAAATTATTTCTTCTTTAAATTCGAAGATAAGATCCATATTATCTTTTTTGATGAGGGTTATGTTCTCTGTAATGCTAACCATGAAAATATTGTAAGTATTGAAATGCTGCACGGTTTATGTAAGCTTTATGCTGATATATATTTTCCCGAAGTCAAATTAAGTTTATTAGGTTCTAAACATGTGGAAATAAGTGTAAAAATCCCATATGATGTTCTCTCAGCGGTAAAAAGTGAAGCCGCTGAAATTAACGACTCTAAAGCAGACATATATTTTTGGAATACGTTTTGGGAAGATTTGAATGCGTTATCTCAGTTTTGTGATGAGATACATCTCCAAATGGATAGAAACCAAAATTTAGAAATTGCTTTATCTATCTCGCTTTTATCAAGCAACTATTCTGAAGATGAAAAAAGGTTACCCTTGAGGTTTAGGGATTTAAGATTAATATTAAATTTCATAACACGGATTTATACAGACTATTATATTATTTGGGTATAAAATGTAAGAAATAGGTGGTATTAAAATGGAAAAAAATGAAGAAGACATAATAGAAATTAAATCTATAAAAGATTTTGTAAAAGATGGGAGAATAGACGATGCTGTTAAATTAATCGCTTTCTATCTTGGAGATTCTACTGAAGAAAATTATATTGATAGATTGGAAAATATCCTCGAACTATTATTATCAATTCATGGTGGTAGAATTGTATTAAGGTTTTTAATTGAGAATCTAGTGATTGATATTCCATCTCTGTTAGAAAATCTTTCGAAAAAAGATTCGGTATTAAGATATACTTTCCTGTTATTATTAAAAACAATCTGTGAAAATGAGTCAGATCTATTCCTACCATATAGTGAAGATTTACTAAATTCAGATGACCCAAATGTACGGGAGGCAGACTTACAACTTTTAATTTATATGGCAGGGGGAGAAACAGCAATTGAAAATGAGTCATTAATTAGTAGTATCGCTTTAAAGCTAATGGATAAGAAAGATTTTGTTGTAGAGAAGGCAATCCAAACTTTAAAAGCAATAGGAAATAAAACACCATTAACAGTTACAAAAGTTTTGACTGACTACGTCAAAGAGAATTCGCAATTTTTAGAAAATGAAGTGCTAAAAAACTCAGTCGATGATATTATAAAATCTTTTGTAACAATTGAAAAGATCGAAGAAATTGTAGAAGCCTCAGAGGAGAAAAAGGATATTGATATAGAAAAAGAAGAATCTGAAATCACTGAAAAAGAGCTAGAATTAAAAAAGAAAGAGCTAGAAATAAAAAAGAAAAAATTGGAGCTAGAAGAAAAAGAAAAGAAATTAGAGGAAAAAGCCATACAGGAGAAAGAAAAAGTATTGAAATTGAAAGAGGAACTTCTTGATGAGGAGACAAAATTATCGAAAGAGGAAATTTTAAGCGCTAAAGCTCCTAAGGTAAAATTACCAAAAAAATTAAAGAAAGAAGCTTCTGAAATTTCTGAAAAAGAAATAGAATTGCAGAAAAAAGATTTAGAAATTAAGAAGAAAAAACTAGAACTAGAAGAGAAGGAAAAAGAATTGGAAGAACGAGTAATTATCGAAAAAGAAAAGACACTAAAAATTAAAGAAGAATTAATTGAAAAAGAAAATGCTCTGTCTCTAGTGGAATTAGAAATAAAACAAAAGGTTATTGAGCAGAAAGAACAAAAAATCTTGGAAGAAGAAGCTAAAAGAATTGTTGAACGATTAAAAGAGCTGGAAGAAAAAGAAAAAGAAAATGAAAACAATGAATAATTTATTTCTCGTTGCCTTCTTCTTCTAAATCGAAATCGATACTTGATTGTGGTTTATTCTCACTAATAGGTGCTTTATGCAACCTCCGAACTAACTTACGGATACCTTCAAGTTTTATGCTATCTGGGGGTAAACTCATTTGAATTTTTTTTGCTCGTTTATATGCTAATTCAATGTACTGTAAATCTTCTAAAAATTCAATAATTTGAATTTTATAGCTGATATCTTCCAGTTCTGATTCATACTCCAATAATTTCTCCTTAAGAAGAAGATCAATTTTATCTGTTCTCTCAGACAATTTTACACTTTTTACGAGCATTTTGAAGCTATTCATGACGTTGTACATCTCCGATTTCGAATAATTATCAATATTTTTCAAGACATAGAAAATATATAATTCAACTTTGTCCCATCTTCTAAATTTCAAGCCCAATTCCACAAGTGCTAATAAACCTTGTTCATAAAGAAATTTACTATCAATATTGGGAATAATCTTCTCAAAAATCCAATCTAACAAATTAGGTTGGTTGAATTTATCAATAACATCAATTAAGAATTTTTCTACAGCAAAATATAGCTTTGCGTTTTCAGTTTTTGTTGAACTAAGAAAGGAAACTAAAGCGTATTTAACTCTTCCCATAGCATCTTCTAAATTGATGGGTGTTTCAGCAAATTTGTAAAATGCTGACTCTAAAATGGGTAAAAGTTTATTCTTAGCCTCAAAATCATAAATAAAATATTCACCCCACGCAGGACTAACTTGAGTTGGTTTTTTATGCTTAACTTCTTTTTGTCCGCTTGTAGCTTTCTTTACACTTGGTTTTGAGGTTTTAAATCGTTCAGAAAGCTCTTTTACTTGGTCCTCGCTTAATAATTCTAAAATAATTTTATCTTTTTCCTGGGGGACAACCATCCTAAAAAAAACTTCTGAATCTCCCTCAAATAGTTGTTGCCTTAGATTTTTAGGAAAAGTGATGCTACCCGTTTTTGTTTTTTTTACAATACCCTCAAAAAAAGGAACATCTTCTGATTTCTTATCTTCTTCCATATTAATAAAGAAGATTATGGATTTTATATTTGTTTCTTATAATAATCCTTTTAAATTTATTAATCTACATAGATAATCATGTCCTTTTACGTATCTAAAACACTAGAAAAATTAAATACACAATCAAACTTGTTATCACACTTATTACATATATTAATACAGCTATTAGAGCACCAAGGTATTTATAACCTCCTAAAGGGGGTGTTCTATTAACTTTTATTTTATAATCAGATTCATTACTTTTTAGCATCATTTCTGTTAATTTTATGAAGGTATTTTCAATATTTTCACCGGTTTTGAGAGAAATCTCCATCGATGAAGATATTTCATTAACTTCAATAAAATCATTTAATTGCTCTTCTTTAATTTCTCGGTTTTCTTCTAACTCTAGTTTATTTCCGATTAATAGAATGGGGGGAACATGATCTAAATTGCTTCTTATGGACTGAATCTTCTCAAATGCCCAATCTAAAGTTTCCGAATCAGTTATATCATAAAGTATTACAATTCCATTGGAATCATGGATATGTCTCGATATAAATTCCTCCCAATCTAACGTAGTGTCAAATATCCAAAATTGTAATTTAACTTTTTTCTCAGCAGTAGCTGTCGGAGTATCAACCCCGACTATTATTTTGTATTCCTCTGTTAGTATTTGGTTTAAGAAATCTCTCTCTATAATTTCTTTACTTACTCCTTTACTAGCCAGCAGGCATACATTCAAAGTTAAGGTAGAACTCATAGTTATTACTCCACTTTCTCTTAATATTAAATTATAAATATTGGATTGATATAAATATTAAACTACTTTTAATATCCAAGTACATAAATGTTTTTAGTTATAGATAAACTTTAGTGATCTCAGAGAAAACTTTTTTTATAATCAAAAGATTTCAAAAAGAACCTCGCTTATATAATATTAAACTCTCAGAAACATAAAGTATTTAGATCTTAATATTTACTAATTGAATTGTTTTTATCCAGTAATATTCACAAGCTCTACGCCACGATGTTGAAAATTTTGGTCAATAAAACATAATATTGCGTGACCCTCATGAACATATACAATAGGGACTGGATAAGATTCTGCGTTTTTAATGAAACTTTTTTTTACAAATAAGGGAAGAACTGTATTACATACTCTACATTCTACTTGGATTCTCTTAACTAAATCCAAATCGCCAAAATTTTTTATTATATCTTCCATCATTTCTTTAAAGCTATTAAAAATATTCGGATTGAAGTTACTATAGGATAAAATAACATCTAGATCATAAGTTTCGTGAAATTTAAAACTTACGTGCTCTAATAAGGCTTCTAATAATTGGAACTGTACTTTTATACTAGAACCAGCAGTATAGATAAGGCTATTTTTCTTAATATGAACTACTTTCATATTACCTTTGTCCTTATGGAAAAAAATATCACTAACAGGGTTTTCTTTAACAATATTTAGGTCTAAATCAAATCTCCGGTACGATTTGGCTGGTTTCCATTCGAATAAAGTAAACTCATCATTACTGATGTTAACAAATTCAAGAAATTCTCCGATATTTCTATATACTGGCATTTAATCAATTCCGACTTAGTTTAACTATTTAATGATACTA
>Ga0114923_10000562_pt1 | contig 28514 bp, 34 predicted proteins | sample SumtaG_FD_89578 | JGI IMG/M metagenome (GOLD analysis project Ga0114923, IMG submission 89578) | Deep subsurface microbial communities from Indian Ocean to uncover new lineages of life (NeLLi) - Sumatra_00157 metaG | ecosystem: Environmental > Aquatic > Marine > Oceanic > Sediment | place: near... | reverse complement strand
CTTCCGCTGGACCGAGAAGCAGTTTGATTACGACCGGGAGTACGGCGTCGCCGCTGGTTTCCTGGGAGGCATCAAGCAGACCCAGTTCAACTCACTACCGTTTTCGACGATCTGCATTTCGACCTATTCGATCGCCTCGGTACTTAGTTAAGGAGGGCTAGGCTATGACCGCAGCTGGTGCAGTACTCAATCTGACCACGCCCGCATCCTTCCCTCCCGCTGGCTCTGACAAGGGTACCATTCCCGTTTTTCTTAGCGCGACTATTCCTACCACGGCGACCGACCATGCCGATGACTCCATTCTCATCGCTGGTCCACTGCCTCCCGTCGCGTTCATTAAGAACGGTGCTGGTGTCTTTGTTGCTCGATGGGATGACCTCGATAGTTCCACCGGCCTCGATTTCGATCTTGGCTTTGGTGGCATTGACGGGGTTCTCGACTTCACTATGATCAATGTTGGCACGACCGACTCACAGAAGGCCTTCGTGGGACAGAGTGCGCAAGTCGCGCTGTCTGACCCCTGGCTGGACATCGGCGGGCTGTACGTGATCATGGAGATCATCGCCGCAGCGACGACCTCGGTAGCAGGAGTTATCGAGATCGGGTTCGACTACACGCAGAACGTACTCAAACACGACGTCGCTACTTAGGCATTCCCCCTGGGGGGTTCCGAAGAGTCCCCCAGGTTTTTCTTTCAATCAAAGGAGGTCATTCCAATGACCGCAGCAGGTGCAGTACTCAATCTTACCTCGCAGGTGCCATCATCGTTTCCGCCTGCTGGCAACAACATTGGCCTGATCCCGTTCTCCATCACGGTCGAGCTGGACTCGACTGATGTGGACCACGCAGATGACGCCATCCTTCTCTTTCAGTTCCCCAGTCGAGCATATCTGCTCAACGGCGACGGTCTGCTAGTAGCGTCTTTCGACGACCTAGACACTGGCACCCCAGCCCTCGAAGTCGATATCGCCGTAGGTGGAGTCGATGGAGCCTCAGACTTCTTGCTCATCTCCTCGGCATCCCAGGATCACGCCCAAGCAGGCGGAGTAGCCACTTCCAGCGTGATCGCCACATCAGGCGTCGGTGCCTGGCTAGACGTCAGCAACCTGTACTTACAGCTCATCGTGCGTACCGCCGCAGCAACCGCTGCTGATGGTGACGTGACGATCGCTGGTTTCTACACCCAGAACATCGTCACCCCAGTGGTCAGGTCAACCAACCTGCCCTTCACCAAAGATCCCATTCCCTTTCCCCAAGTCTAGGAGCTAGATCATGACAGCAGCAGGCGCAGTACTCGACCTCTCTTCGCTGGCGGCAGTGCAGCTGCCACCCCGAAGCCGAGGTTTCAACCAGAAGTTTTTCAAAGCCACGGTGAACCTGGATCTGCTGGACGTGGACCATGTTGATGATGCGGTCCTGGTCTTCCAGTATCCAGTCGGAGCCTGGGTGCCACTGCACGATGGCTCCTACGGTATTACGTTCGACAGTGACGCCGACTTCGATACCCACGGCACAGAGACGCTAGAACTCGACCTGGCCGTAGGTGGCTCTGACGGCGCAGCCGATCAACTCCTCCTCTCTGGCGCCAGTTCGGTGATCGCAGAGGTCGGTGGATCAGCAGACTACGCACGCGGGACGGCCCTGACAGAGGGTACGTACTTCGCAGCAGGCAGCCTCTACTTGCAGCTCATCGTGCGCGTCAAGGCGGCCACCCCCGCAGATGGCACCGTCGTAGTTTACGGTTCGTGGATCGAGAACTTCGTCAACATCACTGTCTCATCGACCAACCTGTAAGCCATGCCCAGGCACAGAGGTACAGCACGCGACGTGAACGGCAACGCTCTGAGCGGGGCTAGTGTCATCGTGTACCACGAGGGGGTCAAGAACGAGGCTAGCCTCTTCTCTGAGCCCACCCTCACCACGGAACTCGCCCAGCCCATCATCACCGGATCGAACGGCCTGTACGAGTTCTGGGTTGAGGATGGTGTCTATGACATTCAGATCGCAGCCACCGGGTTTGCGACTGTCACACTGGAAGACACCCTCATAGGTCACCTGTTTGCCGATGCGTACACTTCGGTGGAGGCGGCAGTGGCACAGAACAGCTCCACCTACACCCCCATGGGCGGTACCTGGGTCACCGGTGTCGTCACCCAGGGTGGCTTCACGCACAGCGGTGGAGCGTTCACGTACATCGCGGACTCCACAGAGCGAGCCCTGGTCAACATCAACGGCTCCATCAACACCAGCGCAGGCAGCGTGGATGTGTCCCTGGCTATCCTCATTGACGGCAGTCCAGTGTCTGGCAGGGAGTGGGATGGCTTCCAAGTCAAGAGCGCTGACCCCACCAAGACCATCGGATTCCAGAACATTATCGACGTCGAGAAGGACTGTGTCATCACCATCGGCACTAAGGTCGGCGCCGGTACGCCCACTCTCACCTGGCACCTCGGTACCACGATCAGTATGTTTATTCTGTAAGGAGACACATGCCATACCATAGAGGCGTAGCAAGAGATGTGAACGGCAACGCCATCACCGACGCCAGCGTCTTCGTCTACCTAGAAGGCACCACCACCAAGGCCACCCTGTGGTCCAATCCAGCCCTGGATGTAGCGCTCAGCAACCCCGTCATAACGGGCTCTGACGGCGTCTACGAGTTCTACGTGGACTCCGGGATCTACGACCTCTACATCGCAGCCACTGGGTTCGACACGGTTATCCTCACTGACACGGCCATCGGTCCTCTCTACGGCGAGACCTACCTCGCCACGGCCGGTGCCGTAGCGCAGAACGTTGAGCCCTCTTATCTCCCCGTAGGTGGTACCTGGGCCAGCGGCGAGATCTCCTCGGGGGTGTTCACGCACGCTGGCACTAATGGCATCCTGACCTACATCGGGGATGCTACTCAGATGGTCCTCCTCAACTTTCATGCTCTGGTGTCCGTGAGTGCCGACAACGCCTACTTCTTCATCTTCGCCATAGACGGAGCCATCCTGAGTCCCAAGCGCCCCCTGGCATATAGCATGCTCGCCGCCACTGCCGCATACCAGTTCGGTATTACCCGCATCGTGGAGGTCAAGACCGGTGAAACCCTCTCCGTGATGACTGCGATCGGGGCTGGCAGTGGCAACCTCACCATGGCCAACGGAGCCACCTTTACTGCGCAGATCCTATCATGAGCCAATTCTCAGAAGTCACACTCATTACCTCCGCATCCTACCTGTACGGCTGGGGCACCATGCGTGAGCGCATCGAGCAAGAGGTCCACAAGCCGGGCGGCTCAGATCAGATCTCGATCGCTATGATCACGGCCATGAACTGGTATAAGCATGAGCGCTTCTGGTTCAACGAGGCCACCCACACCTTCGAACTCACCACGGATCAGCAGAACTATCCGCAAGAAACAGACGATGGGCAGTACACCGAGAGCTGGCCGGTGGACATCGAGCGCATCATCGACACCTACATCCTGGTAGGCGGAGAGCGCTGGTTGAAGATCACAGGTGCGGACATAGACGACGTGCGTTGGCTGACCCCCACGGACGAAGTGGTCGGCGTGCCTAGCTACTATGCCTGGTTCGACGAGCAGATCTGGCTCACCCCCATCCCCAACATCTCCACCTCCACCACAGTCCGCATCGATTACGTACAAGACGTCGGTATCCCCACCTACGTGTGGTCCGGTTCCGAGTGGGTATTCTACGCCCCTGAGACCCGAGCCCCCTTGAACGACGACTTTACGAACCGCTGGTTGGAAGAGGCAGAGGTCCTGATTCGTAGCCGGGCGAAGTACGATCTGTACCTCAACTACTATGATGACCAGGAGAATGCTGACAAGATGTACGGTGCCTGCATAGAAGCCATGGGTCAACTCCGCGCCAGGCGTGCCGCACAGACCGCCGAGTTCGGCAGACAACCGACGAGAGTCTAATATGAGTTCGCTGCAAAAGAAGATGGTGTTCTTCGGTCAGTGGAACCCAGACGGGGTGGAGTTTGACAGCCCCGACCTGGAAACCTCTGAGAACGTCATTCCTGTGTATGGTGCTCACCGGCCCCTCAACAAGCTGCGTGAGATCTCCAACGAAGCTGACAGTGACCCGATCACAGGTGGCTATGCTCACCTGGTGTCGTCTGCCGCCCCCCAGCAGCACATCACGCCCCTGGGGGCTCCCGAGACATACTCGGACGCGGACGCTACTGGGTGGTTTGACGATGAAGGTACCGACCTCCACACCCTGGACGATGAGGGTGCTATCAGGCTGTCGGGCTTCTCGGGGGACGATGAGTCGTTCGTCTTCACCAATGACTGCGATGGAACCAACCCATCTAACTGGAAGGTCTGGCTCCTCAACACTCCACGCGTGACTCCCAGCTCGTTCAACGAGCCAGTCAAGATCACTATTCGTGCCAAGTACAAGAACCCCACGGGAACCACTACTCCGATTGTTGAACTGTGGCTGGCCGATGACACCGACGATCTCGTAGGCTCAGAGGCATCCCCTCGCTCAGTGGAGATCACGAAAGCTGCTGGCGCCGATGAGTTCGAAGAGCTGTCCTACACGCTGGACGGGACCGAGGAAACGGCTCTGCTCAACGCCGACTGGACCACCCTAGAACTCGGTCTACGTGGTGACATCGCAGACCTGCTCTCAGACGGTGACATGCAGAACCCAGACGCAGACCTGCTCACCACGGGCTGGCTCGTCGATGGCGACACACCGGTAGACGAGGACAACATCTACCCCAACCTGGCACGGACTCATGCCGGTGGCAACGACTACCTAGACTCGTACGCGTACGCCTCCATCCCTAAGGGTGCCTCGCGTACCCTCATCGTAGAACATACAGAGCTGATCACCACCTGGGGAAACGTGGGGTCCATCGTACCCGCCTTCGCGTTCTCCTCGGACAAGGCCAACACTTCCTTCAAAGTTGAACTGCTCCAAGTAGACGCATCGGGTGCAGATGACCCCGACGCCGAAGCCTTCGTACTGTACGGCGAGCTGACCTATCGCATCGTCTACACATGGAACGAGGACAACGTGAGCACCACGGAGGAGTCAGCTAGCTCCACGCATGTCACTGACGCCGTCCTGGAATCGGCCCTCAACGAGCCCAACTTCAACGAGAAGTTCTACCTAGCCTTCACCCCGACGTACGCCGGAGACGGCAGTACGGGTGGCTCCACGGTGATCCTGTACCCCTCGGGGCCAGATCCCATCGCTATCTCGGGCCTGACCGGGGACGCTACTGACCTGGCCGACGACAACGATCAAGGTATCACCTGGACCAACGGGTCCCATCGTGAGATGGTGGTGGATATCGCCACCGAGGAAGATCCGTCAGTGAACGCTGGACGCGTACTCATTATCAAGGGTACGGCCGGTGAGGACATCGGTATCCAGCTCCGCGGCATCAACCCCAATACTGGGTTGGAAGAGAACATCAAACAGTGGACCAACCCGTCTCAGCAGCAGAGCTTCGACTCCGACGGGGTCTGGACAGCGACCTTCGGTGGGCGCTTCCTGGCGCACGACACGGTCAAGCTGCATGTCATGATGGGGCAGGGTACCTCTTCGGCGGGTGCTCAGGTCCTCTTCGCCTCCTACCAGTACCAGGGTGACTCAGCCAAGCCTAAGGTCTACGGTGCAGCCTTCGGACAGGCGCAGCCGGTAGGGCGTGGGGTGGCTATTTCACACGCCTACCTAGACGCCGAGACTGATGTCAATCTGAATCAAGTGGACAGGGTTGAATCCTACGTCGGCACCAAGACCTCTCTCTACCTGCTCGGCAGCCAGGACTGGGTAGACGCTACCCGGAACGCAGATGCGTACGGGGATGATTCGCTAGCCACCTCCCGCGTCTGGGATTTCACCAGTTGGGGCGACGACATTATCGCGGTCAATTATGCCGATGAGCCTCAGCGTCTCGTCGTCGGCACCTCGAAGTTCGTTGACCTCATATCCAGTGGCATCATCCCCATGGCACGATTCTGCGCGGTGGTCGGTGCGCAGCTGATCTTGGCTGACATCAACCCCGTCGCTTCGGCGGACGGCGACGCCTACACCGATGGCAAGCCCTACTCGATCTGGGCATCTGGCATCCTGGACCCCACATCCTTCAAGGCGGCAGATTATGACACCCAGTCCGCCATCTTCTCCCTCATCGCCCAGCCGGGTGGCATCACTGGTCTGATCGGAGGCGAGTATGGAATCATTTTCAAGCGTAATTCTATTTGGCGCATGTCTTATGTGGGCCTACCTGTTGTCTTCAAGTTCGACACGATCTCTATTGGGCAGGGTACTCCCTTCCCCCAATCACTTGTTCAGGTGGATTCGGACGTGTACTTCTGGGGCAACGGAGGCATCTTCCGAGTCAACCAAGGACAGTCCATCCAGCGGCTCAGCGGAGGACGAGTAGAGAAGCTGATCTTCGACACCCGCTTTGAGCCCTACGCCTTGCAGTCGGACTACTCTCCTGACACAGTCATCAACGAGTCCATGGTCCAGGGTGCGTACGACTCCTACACCGGCCTGGTGTGGTGGTTCTATAAAGGCCCCCTCGATCTGGATCACAAGCTCTCTCACTTCATCGTCTACAACCCGCGCGAGGATCGCTTCTCGCATGGTCAGATCGACGACCTCAACGTCGCCGTGGTGATGGGCAAGTCGAACGTGAGCTTCAAAGAGTTGGGTGTCAATCGTGGCTTAGAGGTCATGACCTACGATGGCACTAACGCCGGGTACGCTAAGTTCAACGACGCTGAGACTAACACGGCCACGCTCACGACTAAGATCATTTCCCCTCGGTCATTCGACTACCAGGACGGACGGGACATCGAGATCCATGCAGCACGCCCCATCTTCCGCTCCCAGCCCGCGTCTAGCAACCCTCCAAACTTCGCCATCCAGGTGGAGTCAGCACAGGACCCCAACATGTATCGCGGGTTGCAAACTCAGACCGTGGACCACAGGCGCGTCGATAGGGATGGCTGGCTGCACCTCAACCGGCTGACCGTTGGGGAGTTCCATCGCCTGACAGTGAAATTTCCCTCAGTCAACGAGATCCAGGTCAAGGAGTTCCTTGGGGTCCAGTTGCAGATCCGCGCGGCAGGAGACTACTAATGCCCATCACTGAGTACATGGCCGATGGCGATCGGATGAAGACCAAGAATGAGGGCCAGGGCATAAACGACTATGTCCAGGACCAATACTTCACCGCTCAGCAGAACTTCTCCGTTGACCAAGGACGCAGCTCAGGTGGTGGCACCGTTATACTGGGCGGCTTCCCAGCGTACATCCTGCGTAAGGACACCTCGGACTTCATCGACTACTCTTTCAACAAGCCGAGCCATTGGCGCAAGGGTACCTGTAAGGTCACCGTCTACACCTCGGATGGTTCCGGGGCGAGCGATGAAGAGTACTTCATCCAGGTGAGGGTGAAGGGTGCCCAGGTTGGGGTGGGGTTCACTGACATCCTCGCAGAGACCGGGCAGGCGATCAACACCGTAGCACAGGAGGGGTATGGCGCTTTCGTCGTGGTCTCGACCTCATACATCTTGACTACTCCGCAGGCATGGGGCATCTACGATCTGATTTCCCTTCGCGTTAAGCGGCTCTTCACCGACCCACTCGACACTATGGATACACAGGACGCCTACTTCTACGGCGCCAGAATTGAGTATAGACCATCTCAGTCTCAGTAATCCGAGTAGAGAACCCCAGCCAGCTGGCGCACTTCTGGTTCGCCATCAGGCCCCACCTCGCCGCGTCAGTCTCCGCCTCAGAAGACATGGTGTCCCTGTATGACATCTATCGCTCGATACGGAGCGGTTGCTGTCAGTGCTGGCTCATCGCCCAAGACGGGGACGTGAACGGGACATTCATCACCGAGAACATCAAGACCCAGAAAGGGTGGCACCTGAATGTACCCTTCTGCGGTATACGCGATAACAGCATCCGTAGCTTAATAGCGGCATGGGACAAGTTCGAAACCGTCGCCGCTGCATGGGGCTACGCAGCAACCAAGTTCATCAGCAGCGACCCTCGCTTTGCATCGATCGCAAACCGGCGTGGCTACCGTCCACGCTACGTTGAATATATCAAGGAGCTATAATGGCACCCCCAGTCGCAGCAATGGCAGCAATGCAGTTCGGTCCTCCCGTCCTCGGCGCCCTCATGGGTAGCAAGGGTGGTCCAGACCAGGTGCAATCGACCGAGACTAATACCCAGAACCAGGCGTGGAACCCAGGCATGGCTGACCGTTGGGGTCAGAGCATGGAGGGTACCTACAACCAGGCCATGAACAACGTCAACTTCGGCCCCACTGGGTACCAGAACGCGATGTTTGACAGCCTGTACTCATCCGCCTATGGTGGTCAAGGAGGCGGCGGTGGAGGTGGTGGCGCTGGTATGGGGAGTCAGATGCAAGGCAGAGGCGGTGGTGGCGGTGGAGGCGGTGGTGGTATCATGAAGCGCCTCGCTGGCAACAACGTAGCCTTCAACGACTACGAGACCCGCGTCCTAGATCCTGGCTTCATGGACTGGGAGAACAACCCTCAGTTGGCCCAGCGCTTGGCAGGCATGCGCCTGGAATCCGACGAGTCACAGCGTGAGGCGATGTCACAGGCATTCGGGCAGTTCGCAGGCGCCGGTGGCACCATGGGCATGACCGGTATGATGGCCGCAGGTCGAGGCAAGCTAGCCGACGACTTCGGTGAGAACCTGGGCATCCAGCAGGGTCAGTTCATCACCAACTACGATCAGCAGCTCCGCGCCCAGCAGGCCGCCGCTAACCAGGCATGGTCCGGCAGGGAGAGTTCGTATGACACCGGGGCGTTCAGCAACGACGCCACTAAGGCGTCAGCGCGTATGCAGCTTCAAGGCGTCATGGCAGGCATCGAGTCCCAGGAGCGCCAGGCCGCTGCTGCTGCCAGAGGGAGTGCCAAGCAGCAAGCATTCAACAACCAGATGGCCGTATTCGGCCTTGGTTCCCAGATGGCAGGCATGCAACAACAGGGCGCTGGCCTTGGACAGTTTGGCCTCACAGCGGCCTACGGTGCAGCACAGCACCCCTACCAGCAGTCCTTCGGTAGTCAGACACAGCAGCAGACCGGCACCACGCCTGGATCACCAGGTGGATGGCAGGGTGCCGTAACCGGTGGAACCACAGGAGCGGGCGTGGGTAGGGGCCTTGGCAACTACTTCGGCACCGGCTCAGACGGTAACCAACCGTGGGCAAGGAGCTAGACGATGCCAAATCCATTCTCAGTCCCTGGTCTCGCAGGGCTCATAGCCAAGTATCTCCCCGACTACCAATTGGCGCCACCCGGAGGCGGTCAGTTCGGCCCCAGGTCAACGATACTGCCCCAGCCTATCAATGAGCCGGTGCAGGGCAGTCCGATGCCTATGCCCTCCCCAGGCCCCAGCTTTGACCCTAAGGTGGTAGCGCCGGGAGACTATGCGCTCTTCAACGAGCCTATGGGCCCAGAGGGGCCAATGCAGCCACCTGCTCCCTCCCTCCCAGGTGAGGGCTTCCCGTACCAGTCCTTCGCGGACGAGATCGTGCAGAGCCGTGGCACTGTCCTCCCCTTCCCGGAAGGTGGGGTAGACCCCGGCCAGGTGCAGATGTCACCTATGCCAGGAGCGTTCCCCCCTGATGGCGGCGTAGACCACAGCCCAGAGGCACAATTCAATCGCGCCTGGGAGACGGACACAGCCCAGCAGGAGGACGCACTACGACACGATCAGAAGGAGGGCATCCTCCAAGCCCTCTTCGCAGGAGCCGCCAACAACCCAGGTGACATACTCGGTATGTTAGGTGATGCCAGTCAGGGCATGGCAGGCCCTATGAGCCAGCTCCCCCTGCAAGAGATGAGGCGTTCCCGGAAGGAAGAGCGTCTCGGTGTCCTGGCTAAGATCAAGGCCCTCAACGCCCCTTCTCCTGGTACGTACGGCGAGGCGGCCCATGAGACGGCTTATTGGAACAGCCTGAGTAAGGAGGAAGGCCAGGCCAAGATGAAGGAGAAGCACACCAAGAGACTCTTCACCAACGTGAGGGGCTTGGGCCAAACTCAGTACCGCGTCAACGAGGATGGGTCGCGTGAGTTCAACGTCGATGGTCTATGGATGGACCACTCCTCAGCCATGGACGCTGGTGAGCAGCGCCTCTTGGAGTACAAGGGTAAGGAAGAGTCGGCCAAGAAGGGTGTCGCACAAGCCGACAGGCAGGCCGGTATCGACCACGTCAGGTCCATCCTGCCTGGCACCTCGGACGATGTAATCGCACGCATGGTGGACATGGACTTCCTGGCCAAGGGCATCGAAGCTAGCCCTGAGGATGTCCGTCGCATCTACAAGGAAACCGCACGCTCTGGCATCAGAGACGTCATGACCCATGGTACCCCAGCAGAGAAGCAGCACTACGCACGGGCACAGGCAGAGAATGACGAAGACGCCATGATGCTCATCGTACTGGAAATCAAGAAACGTAGGAGGTAACATGCCCCCCATCTATGGGTATGACCCTACTCCGTACGACGCGTATTTCCAAGCGTCCGGTGCGAAGTACGGGATCGACCCCGGTATGCTGCGTACTCAGGCAGGCATCGAAAGCAACTTCAACCCTCGGGCTGTGAGTCCGAAGGGCGCTATGGGCATCTCGCAGTTCATGAGAGCCACAGGAGGTGACTACGGATTAGTCGATGACGAAGACTTCTTCAACCCGGAGAAGAGTATCGCTGCGCAGGCTCAGTACATGCGAGTCCTAATCGACCGTTACAATGGCGACGAGCAGCGGGCCCTCTCTGCGTACAACGCAGGCATGGGCAACATCGAGCGACACGGTGCCTACGACTGGGATGAGCCCAAAGAGTACCGCAGACGCTACAACGAGCGATATGTGCTACCACCTTCGGAGGCAAGAGATCCCTCTCTTCTATCCGGTGGAGGGGGAAGTGGCCCAGAGAAGTACGAAGATTACGTGTCCCGGCTGCGGGCAGAGTCTAACCCTCAGCCTGAGCAGCGAGCAGGAGTAGAGGACAACTACGAAGACTACATAGCGCAGCTGCGTGCTGGGTCCAACGTCCAGCAACCAGAGAACATGGAAGTCGCGCCGTACGAAGAGTACATGGCCGGGTTGCGCAAGGACTCCCAGCCTGACGAAGACAAGCTCGACGATGTATCGCTGGAAGCACGCAGGTTAGGCATCCCCCTCGGCTCCCAGGCGATGGCAGAGCATGTTACCCAGTATGGGGGGAAACCCTCGCTTACCCCCTCCCGAGTATTGAAAGGCTCCCCCTATGCTGGGTCTGAGCTAGACAAGTACGGCAACCAGATTGAGCAGGACTACCCGATCCATTACAAGGCCCGCATCTTGAAGATCGAGGATGCGGACACTATCCAGGTCCGTGAGATGGGTACCGGCGAGGAGCGCTGGATACGTCTCCCTGACATCGACGCACCTGAGTCCGACACCCCTGAGGGTGCCGCTGCCGAGGCTGACCTCATGTCACGCTACAAGGTGGGCACCCAGGTCACCGTCACCACTAAGGGTAGTGAGTGGAAGGGTAAGTACGATCGCCCTCTGGGCAAGGTCTTCCTGCCCAGCATGGTAGGGCACGTCGTGGACATGTCCGCCCCTGACGACCTGACGGGTGAGCTGACCACGTACGAGGGAGTAGACGCCGGTGCTATCGGCACCTTGATCTCTTCCGCGATGCGCGAGGCCCCCGAGCTGATGATGCTCCCCGAGGACATCTATGACTGGGTGGCCGATGGAGACCCCGACGAGAACAGCAAGATCTATCAGTGGGCTGACGGCCTAGACGCCAAGTGGCACCAGAGACAGATCGACTTTGTCACAGGTGACTACGACCCCGATCGCACTACTTATGATCTACCCTTCGTCGGCAACGTCTCAGTGGGCGAGCTGATTCGTGCAGGTAGCACAGCCACCGCTTACGCATTCGGTATAGCCGGAGTAGCAGGCAAGGCCGTGAGTGCTATACGTGCAGGGCGGCGTGCAGCTACAATGATGCGCCAGGTAGACTCCATTGCCGCAGGAACAGCCTCAGCAAAGGACCTAGCCAGGATTCGGAAAACCCTGATCAATACGCTAGGAAACACCGAGGACTCTATCAAGGTAGCTGATGACATCATCGGTCGTGCGGCTAAGTCTAAGGGAGAAGGACGTCAGATCATTCTGGACCACATGCCCGCCAACAAGGGCGAGACCATGGTGCAGTGGACCAAGCGCTTCGCCAAGACGTTCGTTGCACACACCTTCGACCAGTACACCGGCCTGACACGACTGGGCAAGGCGGCGGGCAAAGTAGAGTTCCGCGAGCTGACGGCCTACCTCAACCAGCTCCACGCAGGCGATGAATTCGCTCGCTCCATGATTAGCAATGTCACCACCATAGCGAGCCGTGGCGCAGACGGTACCGTCCAGATGGTGGAGACCGGTGAGGCCCTGACCGACGTCTTCCAAGGCGTAGAGATGGACGACGTTGACGCTGTATTGCGCCTTATGACCTTACAGATGGCCACCAAGGTGGAGATCCCCCGGTTCACCAAGTGGATGGGGCTAGCCGGTGGTGACCTGACTAAGGCACAGAAGATGGCCAAGGACGCCGGTGAGAAGTTCGTTGACTTCGACCTGGACGAGATCCCTGAACTCTTCCGCATGGAACGTGAGTTGGAAGACTTGTACCGTGTGGCTGGTAAGGAACAGCATGCACAGCTCCTGGATAAAGCGACCAGGGCCCGGTCCTGGCTGCAACGCGCCACCTTCGACCAGATAGTGGACGTAGGTGGGATCAATGCCAAGGGCAAGCAGCAAGTGATGGAGTACATGGAGTCATGGTTCGCTCCCTGGGGCCGTCACCAGAGCGACGACTTTCTTGTCAGCATCATCGGACAAGACGCAGTCGATGAGATCAAGACCCTAGAACAGCTGTCCCAGACAGTGGCCGAGGTGAAGAAGGCGCGTGGCTCACTCGGGCGCCCCAAGGCCGACCCGGTCCCACTGCATGGTCGTAAGCACGGCCTGGGTGGGGGACGTCGCAAGGTCGTCAACCCCCTAGACCAGTTCATCGCCCGTGGCGTAGCCATCAACAAGTGGGCTACCCGGCAGCGCGTACGCAACCTGACCGGTGACATGCTGATGGAGAACCCCCACCTGATGAAGGGTGTGAACGCCATCACTGACGCACGGGCTGTCAAGCAGTTGATGAAGCACACCCCGGACGATGTGATGGTAGCCTTCCACAAGCAGGCGGACGGCTCCGTACAGCGCATCGCCTACCAGTTCGACGATCCCAGCATGATCATCGCCAACAAGGCGCTGCAACCAACGCAGGCAGATACGCTGCATAAGATGCTCAAATTCATGAGCGGGCCTACCAGTGTGTTCCGTAAGGGCACAGTGCTCGGCCTCAACTTCATGCTCCGTAATCCGATTCGTGACCAATTCATGGCCGCAACCCTCTCCAAATACGGCTACAAGCCCGTGCTTAGTTTCTGGCGCGGGATGGCTCACGTTATCACCAAGAGCGACTTCTACAACACGCTCAAAGCGAGCGGTGGTGGACAGTCCACGCACGTTGGTAATATCTACCAGCGCACTAAGAACTTCGAAGTAGACATCGGCACCGGGGAGAGACTCTCCGACATATCCAGGCTGGGGAAGGACCCAGACCCGATCGGTGTCGTACGTGACGCCACTGTGCCCTTTGGTATCCACCGTACCGACGAGCCTATGAGCCTGCTAGCGAAAAGGTTCAAGGGGAGCTACCGGGGTTACGTGTCTGACATGAGCAAGAAGACCAGCCCCGAAGTGTCTCGCTTCGACCGCTGGTTGGCACCCCTGGCTAAGATCTCGGAGGCCCTAGAAGAAGGCACCCGCGTAGGAGCCGCAGCTGGTATGCGTGCCCGCATGAAGAAGGGCAAGAGGATGACCCTCATGGCAGCCCTAGATGACGCTGCTGGTGGGGCTACCGGTTGGGGCAAGATGCTCTACTCCCGCAAGGCTCGCAAGGGCTTCTTCGGCAGGGTCAAAGAGGCACGCTTCCTGGATGACGCTACCATGGAGAGACTGGCCAAGAGTAACTGGGTGGACTCCGCGGTCATCGACGAGATGCGCAACATCACTCTGGACTTTGCCCGACACGGCAAATACGGTGAGGCCCTCAACGGGCTGTACCCCTTCTTCAACGCAGAGCTGCAAGACATGTGGCGCTTCACCAAGGCGATGAAGGAGAGCCCGCTGTCAACCATGACCAAGGCGTTCACCTACATCACCATCCCCGCCATAGCGAACTGGTACCTGAACTTTGACGACCCAAACTACCAGGCCCAGAGCGAGATCGAGAAGGATCTGTACCTGCACCCGTTCGGCTTCGACTCTGAATACAAGAAGTTCGGACGTATACCACGCCCTCTGGGCATGGTCAATGGCGTGTTTGGCTTGGCTGCACACAAGTTCATGGACTACATCGCAGCCAATGATCCCGCCATGGTGCGAGCCATCGAAGAGATGTTGTGGCCCGGAGGAGCGGCTCGGGAGGCTCGGGACAACTTCCAAGAGACCATGTACGAAACCAAGAAGGGTGTGCATGAGGAGATGGGCGGCATTCCACAAGCCCTGGTCGCTCTGCTGTCGATGGGAATGGCAACCTCACCTACGGGACAGGGCGGCGGAGCGGCAGAGAACCAACTGCCCGCCGGAGACCCACTGCTGCAAGGGACCACTCCCTTCAACTACTTGAAAGAGCAGGTCACAGAGTACGCTACGACTAACATGGTCGCCAGGTACGCTATGCCCACCAAGGAGAACACCCTAGGGGCCACGCTAGCACCTCAGTTCATTGCCCCCCTGCTGCACATCAACGCCAACTGGGACCCGTTCTTCAAAGCACCGATCGTTCCACCCCGGTTCATGACCGGTGAGCTACAACCGCAGGACATCTACACCGAGTCCACGACTCCTATGGAGCGCTCCCTGAGCAAGATGCTCAACCACCTCACCCCTGAGGCCCTGAACATCAACCCCATCCAGATGGGCTACCTGATCAGGCGCTACACGGGCTCCCTCGGAGCTGGCTTGATGACCACTGCCGACATGGGCATGCAGGACCTGGGCCTCATCCCAGAGCGTCCCAGTCACATCAGTGACATCACGGATCGACCCGGTGCCGGTGGTCTGTACGGCCGCGAGCCCTTCGGTAGCAACTCCGCCCCTGTGCGGGAGCTGTACGACCAGTGGGAGATGGACAAGAAGGTACTGGGCAGCATGCAGTACAACCAGGCAGCCATGCGCCCGGAGCGCATCAGAGACATTGTCCATAAGCACCCCGAGTTCGTCCCCGCCCAGCTGTTGGAGACGGCCACCAAACAACTATCCGCCATGCACAAGGCACGGCGTGCGATCAGGGCAGATGAGTCCCTCACCCAAGAGACTAGGGTAGACCAGCTGTTCCAGCTCGATCAAGCAATGACCACGTACGCATACCAGATCATGAACGCCTACCTCGCTATGCGTACTGACCCTGACCTGATGATGCAGATCTCAGGTCTTCTAGGAGACTAACATGCACGCGCTGTTAGCACTGTTGAAGAGCCCCTTTGCCAGGCAACTGCTGGTGTTCGGGTTGGAGTGGGGTCTGAGGAAGGCCAACCGTAGCCTCCTCGGCAAGAAGGAGCGCGACGGTACGAAGTACCTGACCAAGGCGTACAAGAAGGCGGCTAAGGCAAGCCGGAAGGCTCGGAAGAAAGCCCGGAAGGCAGCCAGGAGGGATGACTGGTGAAGAAGGTAACCATAGCAGTCATCGTGGGCACTATCCTCGCCGTGTCGGCGTACGACGTCATCCCCGCAGCGAACCAGAAGAGCGGTGACACGATCTCCGAGGTGCTCCTCAAAGCGGCCAGGTTTGCGCCTGTCGTGGCAGTAGCATGGGGCATCCTCACAGGGCACCTCTTCTGGCCACAGGGAGGTAGTCATGAAAAGTAGACCCGGACCCGTCGGGTGCTGGTTAAAGGCCAACTGGCTGGTCATCAGCCTCTTAGTGGGTGGTACCGTATGGGCCACCACGATGGAGAACGAAGACGAATCCCTCAGTGCAGGGAAGCTCATTACCAGCGAGCAGATCCGGGGCATCCAGAGCGATGTGATCCAGATCAAGACTGACGTAGCTTTCTTACGCGGACTGGCCGAGAAGCGTGCTGAGTAAGGTGCTTACTCATCTACTCGTCCTGCTGGTCACCGTAGCGACGACCCTAGGGGCGATGCCACTCGACCCCCAGTACGTGAACATGGACGCCGTGAAGAACGCGGGGCTGGTGTATGCCAAGACTGCCCTGGACTCAGAGAAGTGCGAGAAGGCGTTTCAGTTAGAGTTCCACGAACTGAACAACGTAAAGGAGATCTTCCTACGCGACGCCTTTGAGATGGTGGAGATCATGCCCATCCCGATGTTCTCCAACAACTCAATCAAGGGGGCCGTGAACTGCGACGTGTCCAGTGGTACGGTCCTAGTGTCCGAGTACTGGATAGGCTGGGGTGGCGCTAAGAAGTACTCCACCACCCTGGTGCATGAATTTGTCCACATCCTCCAATGCAAGGAAGTCTTCGAGATGTGGGGCACGTATGCGAACCTCACCCACATCCAGCGCGACAAGTTTCGCCCCGTCAAGCGAGGCATCGCCATCAAGTATGAGCAGGAACTAGAATACTCAGCGTACCGCATAGCCGGTGCCTGCACTAACGCGCCTGTGCCTGAGATAGCCCAGCGCAAAACGAAGGAGAAGAAGTAATGCCAATGTCACCCTACGGTATGCTGGGAACCCCCTCAGGTGGTGGAATCTCAGAGATGCTCAATCAGTACATCCAGGAAGCCATCGGACAACAGCCCGTTGGGCAGTACATCGGTGAGTCAGAGCCTGGCGTGAACCCCATCCAGGGGATGAACCCCGAGGATATGATGCTGGGTCAGATGCCTATGACACCCGGTGATGTATCCGGTATAGCCACCGGTATGCGTGGTGCAGCTGGCCTAGCTGGTCGCATCAAGGCTGGTCTGGGCTTCGGTCGTGAGACCTTGGAAAACGCCGCACCGGCCGCCGCTCGGAACTCGCAGGGCCTAGCAGGCGCCATGGCAGGCTTCGGAGATGAGGCCATCCCTATGGGAGGACCCCCACAGGCCCCAGCAGGCCCCGTAGGACCACCCCCCGCTGGCCCAGCGCCTGACTTCGGCGGAGGCAACGTCGGACTAGGTGGTGGCCCCCAGATGGGCAGCCAGGCCGGTGGTTCGCTAGACCAGATCTTACAGATGCTGCCCCCTGAGGCCGCAAGCATGCTCCAACAGGGCGTCCCCCTAGCGGAGGTTCTCAGGGCGGTGTTATCGGGTGGCGTCTAGGGACTGATCTATGGTAGCATTACGTATGTGTGAGACCATACCGTTCAACCTACCGAAGCAGTCCATGGACGAACTAGACACCGCCATGGGGAATGCCCGTGGTTCCGACAACACGTTCCTCAACAGTATGCTGGATGGGTACAGATGGGAGCTGTATGTATTGGGGCAGTTGCAGATGTACGGTTACTGGTGTGCGATCCACCCCCTACGGACGCGTCCTGACCGTGTCTCGGCCAAGGACTACTCAGATCCCTACGATATCCTACTCGGCAGCCAACCAGGCACCGCGATCAGTGCTTCCTGGCAGCTCCATCTTGACGTCAAAGCACGCTCCTACCAGTTCTCTACCCCTGACACCTGGCCCTTCGACACGGTGACAGTTGACCCGGTCAGCAGGTACGAGAAGCGTGAGGTCAAGCCCGACTGGTGGGCCATCGTGAGCAGCCGCAACAACAGCATGATGTTCATCGACAATGACACCCTGATTAGCGAGGGTGAGGACGAGTTCCTGTCTGGGTACTGCTCATACAAAAGCGCCCCCAAGGAGTGTTTCATCTCCATGGAGGCGTTTGTGAAGCGGTTGCCAGCAGCTACGGTGTCGATGGATCGACGGGCGAAGCACCCTTCAATCTAGCCATCTCGCCAGGCTTGGGAGCCAGCTGAGACTCAAAGGTGGCGCTGTCCAGTATCTTCCGAACACCCTTCAAACCCTCCCGGATAATCTTCGCGGAGGGTTTTATCATGAGCGGTATCCGGATGCCACAGGTCTTCATCTCACCCATGAACTTGATGGCGATGATGATACCCCACCCCTCGGGGCCCATCTTGGTCTGCCACCCACGGTAGGCGATGTCTACCACCTCCTCGTTGTCGTGGAGGAACTCATCGACTACCTTGTCAATCAAATGCGCTGTCTTGTAGTGCTTGGGTACCTTCGGCTTCGGTGTCCCCTTCGGGAGCTGGGTGCCGAACTGCTGTGGCTTTCCCCCCGAAGACTTCGCATACTTCTGCGACGCGCGGGTCATCGATCACCTCGGTACACGTCAACTGATGTTCTGCGTCCGTCATCACGGGTACCTTCATAGTTCTTGGAGGGATACCTAAAACCTCCCCGCATAACCGACACACGGTCTGGTGCGGGCCAAAGCGCGGAACTGTGACGTTCGTCGTGAACCCTTTCATCTGTCTCCATGCTACCAGGGACGTATTGTCCTTGCTCTTCCACGTCGTCTTCGACGTAGGTAGGAGCAGCATCTCGTAGCGGGGCAGCTTCTTCATCTCCTCGTAGATCAATGAGACGATCCTGTTCCTCTCTCGCGTCCCGGAACAGTTGACTAACTGTTGTTTGAGAGAGAGGCCCGCTGAGGGGTCCACAGGGGTACTCTTGGGGGTGCGTTTGGTCGAAGAAGTCCACTTCGCCTTGCTCATTACCGCGGTGGGAGGTTGATGGCTTCTCTGAGGGGCTCGATGATGAACTGTCGGATGTACTTCCGCCGCTTCCGCATCGAACGGAAATTCGAACGGAGATAAACCGCGTCACGAACGACGTCTGTAATTCCATCTTGCATGTCTCCTATGTGTATCAGTCGCCTAATGGCGATGGTCTGCCAGTCGATCTCGTCGTCGGGTGCCTCGTCTTCTTCGTACTCCACGTCCATCTCGTTCATGAGCGCGACGGGGCATTGACCCTGACTCAGGTAGCTCATGATGGCATCGTTGGGCAGGAAGGGAAAGCAGAACAGGATCGGGAACTGCCAGGCTTGACCGTTGTGCATGGTGTACTGCTCCCGTACCTCTTCTAGGGAGGCGTTCTCCCCGAAGTAGATGGCTTCTAGGAAGGGGCCTGGGTTGTCCACATCCCAGTGCCACGCATCCCCTGCGCCCTTGTCTGCCTGGTGTGCCTCTGGTGCGATGAAGCCAGTCCAACCCTCATCCTTCAAGCGCTCCACCTCTTCCAGCACTAGGCCCGAGTACTCCCTGGTCGCCGGAACACTGTCCGACCCCTGTTTCCTCGGGAGGATCACCACTTCCTCGTTGTCCATCACTGAGTAACCCGGCAGCGGGTTCTTGTACCATTTCTCTGGCATCTTTCTCGTACCTCCATTCTACTCGACCAATCTTACCTCGCAGGGCCTCGATCAGCTGGTTGTTGTGTTCGATTTGATAGCGTAGCTGCTCGTTCTGAGCCAGCAGTTCGTTCATGTGGTCGTAGTACGCTTGTGGTTCCGTTGCCATGCGACCTCCTGAAAAGCGGCCCCCAGGGGAGGAGCGGTACCCTGGGAGCCCGTGGTGCTACGCGAATGCGTAGTAGCTACGACCGTTCTTGCCCTCTTCGAAGGTGAGGCGGGTCTTGAAAGGGATCTGGCCCAGCTCTTGTCGAGCCTCGACGGCCTGCATGAGCACCTTGCTGCCGTGGACGAAGTAGAAGCTGTCACCGGCTGCGTCCATGATCTCGATCATCGTAACCTCTTTGGGGTCACTGTCGCTCTCGATGAACTGGTTGGGGATGATCATGAATCCGGTCACTGCGATGTCAGCATCGATCAGATCCTTGGCCTTGGTCTTGGTCAGGTCCGCCGAGATTCCGGGGCCCCGGCCTGCTGCGGTCTTGGGCAGTGGGTCGTACTCAGGGATGGCTTCGAAAGTAGGATTAGTCATCTTCTTCTCCGTTGTTTAGTGAGGCGTCAAGGTTATCTAACGCGTCGAATACTCTCTTCTCTTCCACCCGGATGGCGAAGAGAAGCTTGGTGTAGTTGATCAGGTCAGCGAACCGGCCTATCTCTGGCTCGGGGTCCCTGGCACTTGGGTTGCTCACGAGGGAGCTGATGGAGTCCACATGCTTCAACATGTAGACCAAGCAGCACTGGGCAGGGGTCATGCCAGATGCACTGGCGACCCGCTTGAAGTTGGCGAGTACGTCCGTGCTGCCGATGGTGTACGAGGGGCGCTTGCTCTCCTCGATCTCTTTTGCTGCCGCCAGTAACCAGGCGGTGGTATCCATGTAGTCTGTGGCTAGCATTTCATGTCCTCATAGGGGTCGTACTTCGCGGTGAGCAGGGTGAGCAACCAGGCGAGCGGGAGGATTGCGAGTGCCTCCATCTCAGTCTCTCTCTCCTGGCGCCATACGGCAATAGGGATAACCCCATCGGGGGCTTCCGAACGTAGCTTGTCCATAACCGAGCGTATAGAGAGGCGCTGGTAACCGTACTTCATCTCCCACTGGACGGGTAAGTCGGGTGAGATCACGTCCGGGCTGTCTGGCCCACCCCGAAACTGGCGACCACGGTGAGCCAAGTAGCCCCTGTCCATGATGCGGTCCCGGAGCCAGCGCTCGCCCCTCTGTCCCTTGTCTCGGGAATATTTGCCCATAGTCGATTAGCCCGGCGTACGGATCAGAGGAACGGCGAGGGGAGGTACCCCTCACCTGATCTGATACATCAACCGTTGAGCTTCCTTTCTCTGCTTCCTCGCCCCCTCGGACGAGTACGGGTGATAAGAGTAACAGGGGCAGCAATAGAGTCCCAAGTCTCATGCTTGACTCCTGTCGAATTGCAACCCGGTACGCCCGATGACTCGGTAGATCTCTCTGAGCCACCACATGCGGTCGTAGATCGTCAAGTCTACAACCTCGTTGAGGCGCTGCGGGTGTTGTGCTAGCTTGGTGTTGTTCACGGCTGTAATGATCCTTTGTACCTGACACAGTGCGGGTAACTCTTCTTCCACATCACCCATTATATCAGGACACAGTGGCAATGGCAAGGCGATTCCAGGGAGGTGGCCTCGCAGACGCTCGTCCAGGGAGTCAACGATCACATCCCTAGCCAACCAGTGCAGGGCCTTGGGTATCATGATCTCGTTATCAGGCCAGTGTGTGTTGCTGTGTATCTTGCCCTGGTTGAAGGCCGTGTCCAACTCGATGGCCGGTAGACCCCAGCGCATGAAGGTCAGCGCAAGTAGGGTCCAGCGGTCGAGGAGGATGTTCCCGAACTGGATCGGGTGAGGGCGGTTCCCCCCATGCACCCACTTGTGGATCGGGACGGTGTACCTGTCCCCCGTGGGGTACGTGTCCAGGTTGACTCGCAGTGGTGGTGGTAGCCTAAATCTATCCATCCTTGCCTCCCGTTTTGTAGTAGTCTATGCCGAGGTCGCGGTGCAGGGACTCTTTGAGTATATCGATGGCTGACTGTACCGCTGGGTCTGTATCGGCCAGCGTCACGGTCATCAGGCCTACGCAGTCCTCACAATACAGGTCACCGGGGTAGTCCGCGTAGAAGATCCCCGCACACTCCTCACACTCAGACCGTAGGAGTGCATCGTTCTCACCCATGCCCATCGTGATCTCACGCAGTGCCTGGGCGAAGCCCTCCGACCATGTGAACTTCTGACCGTCGCGCGGTTCGTTGCGCATCGTGCGCACCACGTCGATGAGGTCGTCGATCTTAACCTGGGCAGCATCCCGCTGTGCTTTCACTTCACTGTACTTGGCAATATACTCGTCTTCTTCCATGATGAACTCCTTCTATATATATATAACAGGAAGACAGTGTCGTTTTATTCCCCTCTCAACCCCCTACCCCGCTCCCCCGACCCCCTCTCCCCTCCCCCCTTCTCTCCCGCTGAGCACGCGGGTTTCAACCACCACGCTACGCGTGCTACGATGGGGCATGGAAAAAATACCTTTATACGGCGGTGAAGTGGTCCTCTGCTTCAATCCGCGGAATCACACCTACTGGCTTGACGGTCACCCCAAGGACATCCTGCCCAATGCAACGGGCGTCCTGAAAGCCTTAGCGAAACCACAGCTCATAGGGTGGGCAGCCCGCATGGCGTCCGAGCACTGGTACGACGCGGTGACCCCCGGCGAGGTCCTGGATGAGGTGCAGTGCGAGACCATCTTGGAGAATGCCAAGCTGGCACACAAGACGTACACCGGAGGCCGTGGCAATATCGGCACCCTCGTACATAACCTGTGTGAGGAGGCGATCAACCACTACATGGGCCTCAACCCCTATCCAAAAGACCCGGTCAACCCCCACGTCTTGAACGGCTTTCGTGCGTTTGAGGGCTGGGTGGCAGGACTACCCGATGACATCCAGTGGTTGATGTCAGAGCGTATTACATACCATAGGGAGAACGGGCACTGCGGCACCATCGACGCTGCATGGCGTCAGAAGAGTGCCCTAGACATCATCCACTACGTGGACTTCAAGACCGGGTCGGGCATCTGGCCCGAGGCCGCACTCCAACTCTCTTCATACGCAGCTGCTCTCAGCTACGAGATGGACTGGCCCTTTGTCGATGGGCAGACTGTGCGGGACATCATCCACCTGGACATCAACAACGGAAAGGCCAAATTATGGGACGAAGCGAGAATAAGTTCCAAGTTGACTGGGTACGGTCTGAGTGCCGACTACCGCCAGTTTCTGACGCTACTCGATACCTACAAGTGGATCATGGGAGGTCCGAACAAGTGGAGCTTCCTCAAAGCATAACCCATCAGACCAAGGCCGATGCGCAGAGCCAGCTGAACAAGTGGTGGGCCGAAGTGGTGAATAAGACCGTAGCTAACGTTCAACCCGGTGGCTATTCCTCGGCCATGGCCAGCCTGGGCAATGCTCAACAATACGTGCAGGCGAAGCTGCCCTGGGCGCAGGACGTGATGGTGGAAAGCTTCGACTACGACAGGTCGGTTGGTATCGCCATCCGGGTGGGCGACTGGCAGCGTGCGTGCCGGTATGCTCTCCCCATGGGTGAAACCAATTTCGATGCACTCAAAACCATCCTGGATGAGAGCTGTCAGATCATGACAGATCAATTTCTTCAAGACGCCGAGCGGCCCATGCAGACGGTCAACCAGAGAGGATGCTTGCAATAATGGATCAGCCAAAGACGATCACCGTGAAGCTGAGTCAGAGCGAGGCGTGGAACCTCGACGACTTGTGCAAGACGAATGAGCTGAACATCTCCGACATGGTGCGGGAGTGTATCGAGCTGTGCAGCAGTGTCACCCGCATGCGCGAGTATGCTGCCAAGCCTGCGGTGCGTAAGAAGCAGGCACGGAAGGCGACCGACTTCGATCACCGCTTGGTGGATCACTACCAAGAGGTCTTCGATGATCACCACCGTGTCTTCTGGCCTAGCGTCATCAGCACCATACGCGCCGCGCAGGAGAAGGGCGTGTCAGACGCGGACCTGATAGGCATCGTGTCCGTGGCCCCGCTTGACCCCTGGGTGCAACAGAAGGTCCAGCAGGGCGATACCCCCCGGCTACACCAACTGCTCTCAGAGGCCATGATTGGCCGCATGCTGCCGCTCATCGACAGCACGGAGGAGAAGGCCGAGGTAGCACGCCAGCTACATCTACGCGGCACCGTCAAACCCAAGGCGGTGCAGGACTTGAAAGAGTTCGCGGATGCCGACATGCAGAGCGTGGCTTATGACCTCATCCAAGAGGCTAAGACTCAGGAGCAGGTACATGAAATCATCTCAGCTGCCCTTGACAAGCAGCTGGACAAGTACATTGCCAAGATGGGAGCGAAGAGTGAATGACCCGAATGAACGTCAGCGAGCAAAGGATCGCGGAGGATCTGGAATACGCTGTTGCGGAGCGCCTGCTGATAGCAGTGGGAGCGACCCCAAAGGAGCGCTCTCAGCTGAGGATGAAATACGGGAGGCGAGGACTGATTGCGACGATGATCATCAACGGGAGCGGGATGGAGTGGGCGGCGGAGGCCCTAGCCCTCCTGAGGCAGGAGCCCGCTGCGACGTGTGTTGCAACGACCAAGCCCGAGTCACCGTCAGATTCCCCGCCCAGGTGATCCAGAACGGCGAGGTCCTGACTGGGTATTACAACGAGCGGATCTGCCTCGACTGTGACCGCTGGTTCCAGTTGGAGTTTGATTTCTATCAGTACAAGTCGGAGGTGCACCATTAGCGATACAGAAAAAGCCGTACTTGCCTGCATCATGGAGCAGCCGAGTCTAATGCACGATGCCCTGGGTGGAGGCATATCCCCCAAGCACTTCGGGAGCCTAGCCAATGCGAAGATCTTCGAAATCATGGTTGAGATGGTGCGCTCTGAAACACCTATCGATCTTATCACGCTGCGGGACGCTCTGGGCGCCCGAGGTCACCTCACTTCTGTTGGCGATGTCGCCTACCTCAGCTCTCTTGATCTCGACCTGCCTGCTGTGGGTCATTTTGATTCATATGTGGATAGCGTCCGATCGGCTGGTGTACGCCGTCGAGTAGTTTCCGCCGGTAAGGCGATGGCGCGAATCCCTGACGGCACGTTTACGACAGATCAGCTGATGACGGAGATGCACAAACAGGTGCAGGAGGTCGTGGCGATGGCGGAGGGGTCCATGCGGATCACAACCGCTCAGCAAGCGATCGACGAATTATGTCACCAACTCGACGAGGGCTGGGACCCCGGTATCCCCACGCACTACACCAGCCTGGATGTCCAGCTCTCCGGGTTGCGGCCGGGCAACCTCGTCGTTATCGCTGCTCGTCCGGGTATGGGGAAAACCTCCTTAGCGATCAACATGGCGCACCAGCAGCTGGCTGCGGACGACAAGCAGGTGCTATTCTTCTCGTTGGAGATGTCCTCAGAAGAGGTCGCTATTCGGCTGCTTACCGCGGAGACCGAGATCCCCGCCCAGAAGATCAAGGTGGGAGCACTGGGACAGAGTGAGTGGCGAGAGATACACGAGGCCCGGCGATCGATCGGCAAGTTCCCTCTCCTCATCGAGGACAGTTGCGGTGTCAGTATCGACCAGCTCTCTTCTAAGGCGCGTGAGATACAGAACGTGAAGGGCGTGGACATTATCTACGTCGATTACCTACAACTGATGGGCGGAGTGTCCAAGAGCGCTAACCGTCAAGAAGAGGTGTCCGCCATCTCCCGAGGGCTCAAAGTGCTGGCGAAAGAACTGGATGTCCCCATCGTTGCGATGTCCCAACTGAACCGAGCTGTGGAGGGCCGCCCAGACAAAAGACCCCGACTCTCGGACCTACGAGAATCAGGGTCTATCGAACAGGATGCTGACTCGGTGATTATGATCTATCGGAAGGGGTACTATCAGGAGGTCGATACCACCAACGGCCTAACCCAACTGCTCATTGAGAAGAATCGTCATGGTCCGACTGGGACGGTGAATTTGGTGTGGCAGCCGGAAACTCAGCAATTTCTGAATCCGTAGCGTGGAACCAGGAGAGTATGAGGTCGTATTCTGCCTTGGACGCCTTGCGACTGAACTCACTCTGTTCGAAGTCGAGATCCTTCTGACTTGACACCCCCTCGTCGAATCCCAACCAGCGCAACGCAGCTATGAACCACGGCACTCGTCCGTTCGACTGCGGCCAATCCCACTGACGGGCGATCCGCGCTCGCTTCCACCTGCTCATGCCGCCACCTGCTCGTACCACTCGGTCAGGTAAGGTTGCCTGCGGTGGTTTTGCCACCTGTGTTTCTTGATATACACCCCTCCGTGATCGTGGGTCATCCTGGTGCAGTGCCACCCCCCGGCATCCTGCGGCATAATTGTCGTCGCCCACATCATCCCTCTGGGGCGCTCTTCCAATTTACGTAGTTCCATAGTTCTCAACTCCTTTCAGATGTCCAATTGCATTATAGCACAGATCGCCGCCCGCTGTCAAGGCGGTCCTCAACCTTACCTCCCGCGCTCTCCATACCTCTATTCGTAGTAGAGTCCCCCTGTGAAGCTCTTATCCAAACGCACACTCATAAAAAAACCCGGACAAGCCGTAGCTCATCCGGGAGTCGTTATCCGAACAGCATGTACACAATCCACAAGAAACAAGTCAGCGGGATTGGCCATACTGACCAGAGATCACGGCTTAATTGTGCTCTCATATCATGTTTACCACCTCGCCATAGGGCGGATATTCTGTTGCTCCCATGTGAATCGGATGATCGAAATTCAACCAGATCACAGGGAAGCATGGTTCAGGTGCGTATGAGTAGCACTCCATGTCTGTGAAGTACACCAACCCTGAGACTTCCAATCCCTCTTCTTCGATGACTTCGAATGCGGGTCTGAAACACGTTCCCCCACATCCTCTGACATCAAACTCCAACGGCAGGTCGGCTATGCCAATCTTCCTTCGCTCCATTACCTGCGTATTGACGAAGAAGGTTTCAAAGGTCAGGTTAGGGTGCGTTGCGATCACCCCAGCTACCTCTTCCCACATCTTGTTCAGTTGGTCGATGCTGACGGACACACTGATATCGATGACGATTGCCATCAGTTTCGGTGGCTTGTTTCCCGTGAGGGTTGGATAGTAGATGCCCTGGTCCACGTATCGCCTATTGGGCTTAGCCCATGAGTAGTCGTCTTTCTCAACCACTGATGACACGAAGTTCCTGAGCTTCATCTGCCAGGAACCTGGTGGCACGGTACCAGCTAGTACGTCTTTCGCTAGCTGTTCATCGCTGCCCATCGCTTGTGCGTGATAGGCCGCCTTGGCAGCGAGTTGCTTGATCTTGGTTGCCGCAGCATTACGCTCGGCATCGGTCAGGTCACACGGTGGCAGCACATCCCCGTGGAGCCAATCGATCTTTACATGTCGCTTCGCCGTCCCAGCTTGGTTACCGGCTCGTCCGCGGTCACCTAGCTTGTCGGGGTCCAGATTACCGTTAGCGTCGGTTTGGTCGCCTGCTTGGTCTTTGCCTTGTGCGGAGCCATCCGTCGTATCGTCATCGCCAGCGGTGCTGTTGCCCTTCTTATCACCATCGCTTCCGCCGCCGGTATCTGGTTGTCCGCCGTCAACCACCTCTGCATTGTCGTACAGGTCCTTGTAGATCCATTCTGGACTCTGTCCGGCATACTTGGCCCACATCATCCCAGTGTTGGGATCGTCAATGGGGAGGAGGGCACCTTTCACGGGTTGGAAATTCTTCCCCTCCGTGATCAGTTCATTGATCGTGATGTCAGTAGCGATGTTCCATAGTTTATGGTTCCTTTCTCTCTTACGGAAGGAGTGCAGGTGAGCGACGTGCATGACCTCATGGGCCATTAGGAAACGCCACTCAGCCTGCGTCAGGTCAGCACACGTTTCGGGGTTGTACAGAATGCGACTGCCATCGGTCGCTGCCACGGGTATGCCGTACATCCACTCACACGCCAACGAGACCAGGAATGATCCGTAGAACGCGTGGTGACGCAGGAGCCAATGCTTGGCCGTATCGTAATTGGCCTGCGTATGCGGTAGGGGCTTGGTGTCCCCTCTTATTTTCTTCAATGTCCAAATGTCGAAGTCTTTGCCGTTGCCGGTTGCCGGGTTGAACCAGCCTATTGCACAGTCTGGATCTTCGGTTGCCTTGCCCATATAGTCCACCATCACTGGCGGATTGTCTAGGTCAATGGTTTCCTGCGGCCCAACTTGCTCCGACCATGTCACCTTAGTCATTGAATGCCCCCATCTGGTTCTTGATCTTGTCGAGTACCGACTGGCTGTGGTCAGCTGCGTCCTGTCGGGCCTGCGGATCATCTCTCAGGGCCTGTGGGTCCAGGTCGCCGATGACGGCCGCTTCCTTGCCCAACGCATCGAGGTTGAAGTCCTGGCCGATGTTCATCTTGCCCAGGATATCCGTGAAGTCCTTGATGTTCTGCGGCAGGGTGTCGTGGAAGACGTTGTCAGGGTCGTCCAGGCGCTCTTGTGCGTGCTCCATCAAGCCTTTCAGCTTGCCCCACAGGTGCTCGGTGCAGTTGCGAGCGATCGCCTTCTCTCTGACGGTCCATGCAGCTTTCAGCTTGGCGATCTCCTCTGCGTGGACGTCTACGCGGAAGTCCCCTGCGCTTGGTACCGGGTCGTAGTCGATCGTGGCCCCGAATTGGTTGCGGATTTCATGTGCGGGCGGATAGTCTGCTGCGTTGAACGCGTCTTTCAGTTCGATCTGCGCTGCCTGGATGGCACCTTGGTAGTACGCAGGGTCACAGAAGACGTCGATCTCTCTCTCAAACTCTCCGATGAGCGTGGCGATCCTCTTGGTGTACTCCATGAAGAAGTCCCCAGGTAGCAGTTGTGCCCCTTTCCACTCCCATGGTAGGGTGTGCGCATAGTGGTAGCTACG
>Ga0114923_10000561_pt1 | contig 28528 bp, 24 predicted proteins | sample SumtaG_FD_89578 | JGI IMG/M metagenome (GOLD analysis project Ga0114923, IMG submission 89578) | Deep subsurface microbial communities from Indian Ocean to uncover new lineages of life (NeLLi) - Sumatra_00157 metaG | ecosystem: Environmental > Aquatic > Marine > Oceanic > Sediment | place: near... | reverse complement strand
GGCGAGTCCATCGTTGCCGTATCCGACGCCATCGAGAAGAAGCCGGAGATCGCCTTCAAGTACCTGCTAGACTACATCGCCCACAAGAAACTGACCAACCCCGAACCGTGGGTAGACACCGCCACCTTTGCTTGCATCTCTGAAGCCGCCAAGAAAAAGGGAACGGCAAGGGTGATGGCCATTCTGAAGGAGTTAAACGGTACAGCCGACTTCGACCAAATCAAGATCGCACTTGCCTGTCTGCAGAACGTAGACTAATCGCTTCAGGATGGACATGCGAAGGTTCCGTTGGTCCTACGGAACCTTCGAGCCAAGCAACTGCCAACCCAGCGGGTTGGTCCGAGTTGCCACATGGCAGAATTCTCAAGGAGTTAAACGGTACAGCCGACTTCGACCAGATCAAGATCGCACTTGCCTGTCTGCAGAACGTAGATTAGCTACACTTGAGTTTCGGCTCAATGCTGGAGAACGGGGCGAGCAAGCGGTCCGTCTTGTGATCAACTCGGAGAGTTGCCAAACCCACAAGCAACGAGAAGCGTTGCCGGATGCATCGAGGATTCCGCCCAGACAAAGAACCCTACGAACCCAACAAGCCCAACGAAGTACGAGTCTCCACGTGTAGCCCTTGCGAAACGTCCCTCGCCCATTATCCTAGCAGGACGCAATGTGCGTGAGGTATACGGAGAAAGAGGACAGGGTGCATATGAAATTGTTACTGGTTGGGCTCCTTGTGGTAGGCGTGGCCATGCTGAGCGGCTGCGATCTGCTCGATCAGATAATCGATTCGATTACCGGCGGTGGGTCGACCACCTCCGTTTACCCGATCAGCGGACGAATGGAATTCAACCTGGATGCGACTGTGTGGCGAGACGATGGCTACACTGGGGCCCACACCTATGCGGGCAGTGTCGGGACAACCTTCTGGTCCGGCGCCGGCAACTACAAGGTCGGCACCCACAACTTTGCCGCATACACATGGGACGGCGGAGACTTCTCTAACACGTGGTTCACTGTCACTCTCAGCGCAGATGAGAAGACGATCATCCTCTTCTCCGCGATGCAAACACAAGCGAATATCTGGGGAGGATACACCAAGATGCACTCCATCAGCGGAGCAAACGTCCCGTTTGCGCGCGTCGATGACAACTCTCGCTACTACAGAATCGAAGGGACAGCCGCGCGTGCCCTGGTCACAGAACTTGGGTTCAAGATGTGGGTGCCCGGAGCAGATAACGGGGCAAGCGAAGCAGACCCACTCGAGTGGATCACCGGAGGACCCGCCGCCCTCACCGGAGATGCCGGTGATTACATTGAAATTCGATTGGATTACCCAAACACAGCTGTTCCCCCAGAATAGGTCAAACGCAAAGCTGCCGAGGGACTTGGTTGACCCTCGGCAGTCGTTCTTTCATGCGTTTCATGAGGCACCGATAGATCACACAGGAAGAATCCATAGGAATAGATCTCGCCAATGCCGATGTTGGTCGATGCAGCCAGCCATGTCAGTGGTGAAGGATAGTGGGGAGAAGGCTTCGCCCTTTTCCTCGATGTCTTCGACCTGTCGATGACTGAGCCGCTGTGGTAAACTTGCCCGCATGAAAAAACGTGCATTGCTACTGATAATTCCCCTGTTCCTGACAGGGTGTCTGTTTTCGACCAACCACCCGCTCGTCGGGCCGGACGGAACCGCGGCCGTGTTCCTCGGCGAGAACGGCGAGTACAGCTTGTACCTCGAACAGGGGACGATCCATCTCCTCCGCGATGGCGAGCTCATTCCCCTACCGCTGACCGCCGTTTCAGGGCCGGGCGGGGTGCTTGATTGGACTCCCGACGGCCTGGAGTTTCTTTACGTCCAGTACGAAATGAACGAATGGCTGGAGCCCATCTCCTCGACGCTGTATCGCGTGGCCGCGGAGCCCGGCACCGAACCGGTCGTCGTCTACACATCCGAGATCTCGATCCGTGATGCAGAGTTCCGCGCGGACGGGCGAATCGCCGTGTTCGAACATGGAGACGACACTGCGGGGACGTTGTCGATTTTCGATCCCGAGACCGGCGAGATGGAAGAGGTATCCGACGCCGTGCTCGGTTTCCGGCAGGATGCAAGCCGCGAAACGCTGTACTTGCTCGCAGTCGACGAGGACTCTGTGGTTCCCATTGGCATCGTCGGACCCTGGGAACCGGAGAACGACAGCTCCGAGCCGTTGGCCATGTTCGTTCTCAGCGGAGGGATGCTGGATGCGTTCTACCTGCTTGACGACGAGTTCTTCTGGGATGTCGATCCGGCCAGCCAAAATGTGGTCCTCTCGCTCTACGACAGCGTAATGGTCGCACCCATAGTCGATGAAGAGGTTCCGTCGTTGTTCTTCGTCAAGAACGGAGAACGGGTGACAAAGATCGCGGAGATCGGCTACATGCCCACTTTCTCACCCGACGGACGCTACCTCGCGTACATGGGTACCATCGACGGGCAGACCGGTCAAGCAAAGGTCTACGAGCCGCGGACATCCGAGACCTACGCCATTCCGGGAAGCCAAGGCGCATCGACCTGCTTCTGGATGGGCGAAGGTCGGCTCGGCCTGACCTTCGAACTTGATGACGACGTGTATCGACTGGCCGCCTTCGATCTCTCACTTGGCAGAATAGTCGAGCTGATCGAATGAAACGGCTCTAGCACATCAAAGAACGGACCGCCAGGTCCGTTCTTGAAGCAACTCGCGGGAACCGCGAGTTGCCGATGGCAAGCCATTTGGCTAAATGGCGTCCACGTTTCCTGGAACCTTCGGGAACAGGCGTGCATCTTCGATACAGTCGAGTCCGGCGATGAAGCGCGTCAGCCGCTCGATTCCGATGCCGAATCCGGCCGAACTCGGCACACCGCGTCGCACCTCCTCCAGGTAGCGGGCAAATTTCGCCGTAGGGATGTCATCACGGGCCAGGCGATCGTTGATTCGATCGTGTTCGAATTCCCGTTCCCCTCCCGACAGCGCTTCGCCGTAGCCCTGTGGATACATGAGATCCATGTCCAAAAGCACGTCTGGGCGATCCGGGTCTTCGCGATCGTAGAATTCCCGGACCCGCCGCGGGAAATCGATCACCCACGCGGGCTCATCCAACGTAGAAGACAAAGCATCGTCGAACGGCTCCCCGAATCGAACAGCGGCATCGTCGTAGGTAACGCGAGCGAACGGTCGTGAGGGAACCGACAGCCGCCGTCCCAGCAACTCAAGCTCTTCGCCGCAGGATGCCAGCACAGACGTGAACACGGCCACAACCAGCCCTTCGCCCAGATTCATGATGTCATCGCGACTGGCATCGCGCACTTCGAGGTCCAGCTGCACGAATTCGGCCAAGTAGCGGCCGAAGCTGGCTCGTTCGGCCGGCTCCATTCTCACGTTGGGCGAGAAACAGAAGATCTTGGGCACCGTACGCAACGCAATCTGCTTGTGAAAAATCATGCTCTTGGTGAGCTGATAGGGGACACCGTAGTAGTCGACCTTGCCATCGTACGTCTCGTGACGCAGGGGATCGGTGATCGGAGAAAGCAGCACCGGCAGGATTTCAATGAACCCTTGTCCGCGCAGATATTCGCCTGCACTTCGTACGATTTCGCTCTTAATCATCAATACAATAACTCGTTCTTTATCCGTTGTAATCCGCATATCAATAATCCTCTCTTCTGGGGGTGGAGTTGAGTTCTGGCACCGGGAATGCTTTGCATTCCTTTGAGAAGGAAGCAGAATCGGTCCTTCTCAGCAGTAGTGCATACAGCGTCTGGGATTTTGCGCCTGTGGAAATCAAACACGCCGGCTGTCGTAGCCGGGGTTTGATCCAATCTAGACGATTGATCCGCCTAGACGGCGCTCTGATTACCTAGGGAGAAGAGGAGTTGCTGATTACCCTGCGCGTGAATCCTTCGACTGCAAATGTGAGCGCATGGTACTAGACCTAGAGATTTGGCAGAGCCGAATCTCAAGGCAACTCGCAGAGTTGCGAACATGAATACCACCTCTTCGTTTTGAGATGGACAACCATAGCGAGGTGAACCACCCGATACAAGGACCTCTGTCCGATGTCAAGATCACGGTATCCACCGCAGACGTCACAGCGAGCGCAGAGAAGGCGCAGAGGGCAACCCGCGGTTTCCGCATGTTGGTTTGAGAACGGACCCGTCCGTTCTCTGGCAGTAAGATATCGGAACTAGACGATACGGGATTGAGTTCAGTCAACAGGTTCATCGGCCTCTTTTGAGTATTAACCTTGTTCAGAGGCTCTCGGCAGCACCCTTTGTTTTTCCCTCTGCGTCCTCTGCGGTAAAGTGCTCTTTGAGCCATTCGAATGCGAAGGCATCTACCGGGGGTGAGGTTCGATGAGAGAAGAGGCTGTGCAAACGACGGGATATCGCTGGGTGATGCTGGTGGTGTTCATGCTGGCGATTGCCGTCAACCAACTGCTGTGGATCAGCTTCGCGCCAATCACCGGCGACGCGGCCGCCTACTACGGGGTCTCCGACATGGCGATCGGGCTGTTGTCTCTTGTGTTCATGGTGGTGTTTATCGTTGTGTCGATCCCAGCATCGTGGGTGATCGACACCGTTGGCATTCGGATGGGCGTGGGCATTGGTGCGGTACTGACCGGCGTGTTCGGGCTGCTGCGCGGCCTGTTGGCCGCCGATTACACGTGGGTCCTCATCTCTCAGATCGGCATCGCCGTCGGCCAGCCGTTCGTACTCAACGCCATCGCGAAGCTTGCCGGACGCTGGTTTCCGCTCGGCGAGCGAGCCACCGCCACCGGCCTCGCTTCGCTGGCCATCTACGGCGGCATTTTCGCCGGGCTCGCCGTCACACCGATGATTGTTCTTCGATCAAGCCTGCCGACCGCACTGCTACTCTATGGCGCCGTCGCTGCAGCGGTCGCGGTATCGTTCCTCCTATTGGCCAGGGAGCGTCCGCCGAGCCCGGTCGGGCCGGAAGAGCGATCACTGGTGCTGGACGGCCTGAAGAGCGTATTCCGTAACCGCGGCTTTCTCTTGCTGCTTCTGCTGTTCTTCATCGGCCTCGGTGTGTTCAACGCAGTGACCACCTGGATCGAAGACATCGTCAGGCCTCGTGGGTTCTCGATCGAGCAAGCCGGACTCATCGGCGGACTGATGGTGATCGGGGGCATCGTCGGCGCCCTCGTCATCCCGCAGCTCTCCGACAGACGCCGGAAGCGAGTCCCGTTCATCCTTCTCGCCCTCGGCGGAGCAATCCCCGGGCTGATCGGAATCACATTCGCCACTCAGTACTGGCTTGTGCTCGCCTCGGCATTTGTCCTTGGTGCGTTTCTCCTCGCCTCAGGGCCGCTCGGGTTCCAGTACGGCGCCGAAATCACTTATCCCGCACCGGAAGGAACCTCGAACGGCTTGTTATTATTGGCCGGGCAGGTGTCGGGCATCGCCTTCATCGTGGGAATGGATCTGTTCAAGTCACCCGTCACCGGATCGATGACGTGGCCGCTGCTGGCGCTCGTTGGGTTGATGGCGGTAGCGCTTCTGCTCGCCACGCGACTGAAGGAGTCCAAGGCACTGACCGGCTGAGCCGCACATACAGAATCACAATCAATGTCTTCCGCAGGGGCGCGGGGACGCAGAGGAACACCAAACCAAGATCCGAGCACCAGAATAGGGCAGTACTGGGTGGAGTTCATTCAAATGACTCATCATTCGTTTCGGTCCTACCCCTGGACTTGTGGAGTATTCGTCTTGAGTTCTTCTCTGCGACTCTGCGTCTCTGCGCGAGCTGCAGTAGAATGTTCTTCGAGCCGCTGCAAGGTGAAAGGGGACATCGCATGAAAAGTGAGAGTAAGGTGCGCGTGTTACTCATTGGTGTCGGCAACCTTGGTCGCCGGTTCTCCAAGATCCTGGCGGACAAGCACGAGGAGCTGCTGCAGCGGTACGGATTGGACGTTCGCCTCATCGGCGTGGCCGATTCTCGCGGCGCGGCCGTTGCGCCAGGCGGACTGGACGGCGCTGCGATCAGCGCGATCAAAGAAACAGGCGGCAGCGTCGCCGACCTGCCCGATGCGGGGCGACCGGGGACATCAGGCCTGGAGCTAATCGATACCGTCGCCGCCGATATGCTGTGCGAGGCCTCGCCCGTTAATCTGGACGCGGGCGCAGAGCCGGGGATGTCACACATCCGCCTCGCGCTGGAAAAGGGGCTTCACGTCTCGACGCCCAACAAGGGGCCGATCGTGCTTGCCTATCGTGAGTTAACCGCACTGGCAGGTAATCAAGGCGTGCAGCTTCGATTCGACGGCACTGTCGCCGGCGGCTTGCCGGCCATTGCGCTTGGAGCCCGGGATCTTCGCGGCGCGACCATCGAGCGAATAGACACCGTCCCCAATCTCACCACCGGATTCGTGCTCGATCGGCTGGCTGTAGGCGTGGCGTGGGACGACGCCATTGAAGAGGCACACGCAGCCGGCGCCCTCGAAGGAGACGGTGCATGGGACATCGACGGTTGGGACGCGGCCGCAAAGCTGGTAATCCTCGCCCTATCTGTGCTCGATCTTGACGTGGATCTGCAAGACGTCCCTCGGCAGGGAATCCGCGACATCGACCTCAAGTGGCTGCAAACGCAGAGCCAACATGGACTCGTGCGTTTGCTGGCAAGCGCCACACGGTACGACGACGACGGCTACGACCTAAGCGTCGCGCCGACCGTGCTTCCACCCGAGCATCCGCTGGGGAGGCTCGGTTCGAAGCAAATGGGAATCACGTACGAGACCGACCTGTTCGGCACTATCACGTCAATCATCAACGAACCCACACCACTTCCCTCAGCATCATCGATGCTGAGAGATATCCTAGATATCTACGTCAACTAGTGAGTCATCCATAACCAAGCAGAGAACGCGCAATCGGCGCGTTCTCCAAGCAACTGGGAACTGAGCTGAGGCTTACTTCCTTGGTAGTTCGCCGTCGGCGAACTACTTCGCGGATCTCGGCTGAGTTCCCGTTGCCGAGCATCCTATTCGCGACTCACAAAACTTAGAGAAGGGCAACGTCTCGCATGTTCCTTGGCAACGCCAACCCTTCGGGTTGGTTGGAGAACGGACCTCTTGTCCGTTCTCACAAGCTGCCTACATGGCAACTATTTCCTCAATGTGATGCGCGTCACGGGCCTTGAACCAACTATATGCTATGGTAGATATAGTTGTTTCCATCCGTTACCGGTATCTCGCGGAGACGACATCGCGAACGGGCAAGGACAAGGAGCCACATCGAGGAGGTAGGATATGAAACTCACGCTCTTGACAGCAGTGCTGATCTTGCTGGCGGTCTTACCGGGAATAGCGAAGAGTGGGTTCGACGATTTCGGCTACAATTACGGGGCTCGGTTGTTCTCAGGCCCGGCCGACGGCGTCGATCGGAATCTCGACGGGATGGTCTGGGGTGACCCACTGTATGCGAACGATCACCTGGTGATGAAGTGGAGCAAGGGCTGGGATGCTGCCCGATTCGGCGGCGACGCATGGGATCCCGACGCCTGGACAACCAACCACTGGAACGGCCAAGTTCCCGGAGGCAGCGGCGAGAGCTGGCACTACCTGATCGTCTGGGTTGGCTCCGAACTCGAGGCGAGCCCATACTGGCGGGAAGACGGGTATCCGATCTGGGGACAGTTCGAGGTCATCTTCTCTCACGGAACCACCCCCGACGGCCACTTCTGGGAGACGCACGCGACGCCGACCGGACTCGGCCTCTGATACGGCAAGAATCGCCGTCCGTCCACAGATTGACGGGCGGCGTTCCGCCAGCGTCGACAAGATCCTCAGTCTGACCAGCGAACTAGTCAGAACTTTGGGGTCAGATGCTGTATTGAATCCGTCAACGGCAACTCAGAGAAGCCCAAGTCGCTTGGGCATTGCTTCACAACTCCCGGCAATCCGATACGGGCATGTAGCTGCTCTCGCAGACAGTGGGTTCAATCAGCCGACCCGAGAGGACATGACATGCGGATCTTCACCAAGCCATTCGCTATGGTGTGAGCTTGGCCGGTAGAATAACTGAACGAAATGTGGAAGGAGCCTATGAAGCACGAGGTTGTCGTCGCAGGAGGAGGATTCGCAGGGCTTTGGGTCAGTCGTGCCCTCGGCCGTGCCGGCTTTGACGTCACGGTTATCGATCAGGACAACTACCACACGTTTCTGCCTTTGCTGTATCAAGTCGCGGCAGCGGAGCTCGAGCCGGAAGCAATCGCGTATCCCCTGAGGCACATCCTTCGCCGAGATCCTCGCGTTTCGTTCTTCATGGCAGAGGTGACCGGTCTGGATGCCGATGCACATGTGCTGAGAACCTCACGGGGAGACGTTTCGTACGAGTTTCTCGTGCTGGCTCTGGGAAGCGTCACCCGGTACTTCGGCATTCCGGGCACCGAGCAGTTCGCGTTCCCGTTGAAGACGGTGGACCAGGGGATCGTTCTTCGGAATCACATCCTGTGCTGTTTCGAGCGCGCCGAATACGAACGCGACGACGACATGAGAAAGAAGCTGCTTACGTTTGTCACGGTGGGGGGAGGAGCGACCGGGGTCGAATTCACCGGTGCACTGGCGGAGTTGGTTCGCGGACCGATTGCCAAGGACTACCGGAACCTGGATTGCCACAGGGACGTACAGCTCGTTCTGCTGGAGGGAGACAAACATCTCTTGTGCGGGCTTCCTCGGAAACTGCAGGACTACACGCAGAGACGATTGGAGAAGATGGAGGTCAGCGTTCGCCTTGGCACTCGTGTGACGCGGGTGACGGGCGACGAGGTGTTCCTCGAAGACGGCACGAGCGTTCCCACCAAGACCGTCGTGTGGACGGCTGGTGTGCAAGGTTCGGCGCTGGAATCCGGAGGACAGTTGCCGATGAGCTCCGACCGGCGGGTGTTGGTCGAACCTACGCTACAGGTGACGGGCTACCCGGATATCTACGTCATCGGCGATCTGGCACGGATCGATCGATCGGGCGAGCAATTGCCGCTGACCGCACCGGTCGCCGTTCAGCAGGCGACCAAGGCGGCGGAGAACATTCAGCGCCAGAGAGACAGTGCTGCCACGCTACCGTTCAGCTATAGAGATCGAGGAACAATGGCTACGATCGGACGCAACGCAGCGGTGGCGACGCCGTTCGGTCGTGCGTTCATTGGCTTCCCGGCGTGGCTGATGTGGCTGGTCTTCCATCTCGCCAAGCTGATCGGCTTTCGGAACCGCCTGGTCGTGCTCCTCAACTGGGCATGGGACTACCTGTTCTTCGAGCGAGTCGTACGGCTCATCTTGCCGCGGGGGATTGACAGTCAGCGAGACCTGGACGACTGCGGTTAGACCTTCCCGGGGCCGCGCCTCGTAGGGTTCTTGGAGTACGTTCGGTTCGTTGGGTCCAGTCCATGGCTTGTCGGACGAGGTTCATGGAGTTTGTTAGGTTCGTAGGGCTTGTTGAGTTGGCTCGCCGCGAGTCCGGCAGCAAGGAGGTCGTGAGATCGATGGCAAGCGCCGATCCGATCAAGATCAACGATGTTGCCGCGCTACTGGCCGATTCCTACGGGATCTGCGGCAATCTCTCCAGACTTCCAGGCGAGAACATCAACTATCTCGTTACCACAGCGGCCGATGAACGGTTCGTATTCAAGCTCGCGGGCGAGGCACAGACGAGTGCCTTCCTCGAACTCGAGCACCGGGCGGTAGAGCGGGCCCACGCTGCGGAGTTGGGAATTCGCCTGCCGCGACTGATCATCACACGATCGGGAGAGAACGAAGGACGCTATCCAATATCAGAAGGTGCGCTGTTGCGAGGAAGACTGATCGAGTTCGTCCCGGGCACGCCATGGAGCGATGCCGGACTCTCGACTCCCGAACGGCTGCGCGAGCTGGGGCGCATCCTTGCAGGGCTCGATCTGGCCTTAGCTGATGTGGAACTGCTGGCGGCGCACCGCACGCATTGCTGGGACCTCACGATGGCGGCGCAGCACCGTGCCAGCGTCGCGAGGATCGAGAACCCGGCGAAGCGGCGTATCCTCGAGCGTTCGTTTCATCTGTACGCAGCCTGTGCGGCGCCGCGACTCGAACGGCTGCCCCATTCACTGATCCACGCGGACGCCAACGACGAGAACGTGCTCGTGGAGAATGGGCGTATCGTTGGGCTGCTCGACTTTGGGGACTGTCTTTTCAATCCGACCATTTGCGAGCTTGCGATCGCGGCGACCTATGCCATGTTCGACCGACCCGATCCACTGCAGGTCGGTGCCGAGATAGTGGCCGGATACCACAGCGAACGTCCACTGATGCGGGACGAACTCGAGGTTCTCTTTCCGCTGATCTGCGGACGACTGTCGGTCACCGTCACCGTCGCCGCCGAGCGTCACCGAATTGCACCGGATCACCCGAATTGGTTCGTGACGGAACAAAGGGCGTGGGATCTGCTCGAATGCCTCGCCGACGTCGATCCGGCGGACGCTGTATCAGAACTCACTTCACGCATCGAGCTTGTCTATTGATCTTTCAGAATCCAGGCAGGGTCGAGTCCTGCAATCCAACACTAGAAACCGGCGTGGCTGCTCCGTGAGTTCGTTGGGTTCGTAAGGTCCAGTCCATGGTCCGTCGGACGAGGTGCATGAGTCTTGCTGGATTCGTAGGGCTTCTCGAGTTGGCGATGCATGCGATGTGTGGGTGAATTGTTCAGAGACCCAATCTGTGATAGGGAAGAGCGAGAACCATTCGGCGAGGTGCTCGGCAGCAACTGCAAATCGGCAAGACACGATCAGCTTTCCATGCTTCCCCGGGAAGATCACTCTCGTCAATCTTGCCGAGAAAGATCTCCCACAGCTCGGCTCTCACTGGACACGATTGAGGTGCCGGTACAGCCCATCTTTGGCCATCAGCTCGATGTGAGGTCGCCGTTCAACCATCACCATCTGGCAGCCAGACATGTGCTTCGTCCGCTCCCTAGTATCTCAGCTGTGTGTCGAAACACACCATCAACACTACGTATTGCAACTCTCGCACCTTTTCGGCAAACTGATTATGATCTTGGCTCTTCGACCTACAGTCGACCGGAGCTTCATAAGGGGTGATCGAGGATGAAACGAATGTTGTGTCTCTTCATGATCCTTGCCTGCATCAGCGCCGTGGGCTCCAGCCTTGCCTTGGCTGAGCCTATGACTCGTGGGTTTGGATTCGGCGGTGCGATGGCGATGGCATTCTTCCCGGATATGACCGGGATCAATACCTTCATGTCAGAGAATGGATTGCCCGCGATGGGCGACATCCTGATCGGCGCCGGCGGAGCCGGCCGCGGTGGTGTAATCGGCGGTCCGTCGTTTGGGGGCATCGGTTGGGGCTTGCTCGCCATCTCGGAAAGCGAAGACCGTCACGCCGAGCTGATCTTTGGTGGCGGCGGGTTCGATCTAGGTGCAGCCATCGGCGGGGATGAGAGATCGGTTCTCACGATCGGAGCCGTACTCGGTGGTGGAGCCAACGTGCTCACGTTGACCGGGATACTAGATGATCCCGAGGATGTCGCACCAAGTGGCATTGTACCTGAACCGACGTCCCGCGAACTGATACACGCCATGGGTTTCGTTCAGCCCTACGTCAGCATGTCGGCTCAGTTGCTTCCATGGATGGGATTCGAACTTCGGCTCGGCTACGTGTTTCCGGTGTTCGGGATCGACGTCGGCGATGTCCTCGGCATTCCGGCTCCAGCACTCGACTTATCCGGCCCCACCATTAGCTTGGGCCTCGTGTTCGGCGGTATCGGATCCACGGCAACTTCCGACGACGACAAGCCAACCGGCCGTGCTCAGGTAACATCCTCAAGTGATGGATCGTTCGTCGTTCCGGCCGACGCCGAGTTCGTCATCGAGAATGAGCTAGGCGATATCGTGATCTCGGGGTATGCGGTGGATACGACCGATACGGCATCTGATCTCGTGGTGGAATGGCAAGCAGTGCGGATGGCCACCGAGCGGCGAATCGCTGAATTGCAGGTAGTCTCGGATGTTACCGATATAGGCGCCACATTGAAGACTGTGGGAAACGGTCGTGTCGACTACATCCTGCGGGTTCCGACCGGAATCGATCTCACGGTAAGAAACGGTGCCGGAGACATCAATCTCGTCTCCTATGAAGCACAGACAATCATCATCGAGAACGGCGCCGGTGAAGTGAACGTGCGGAGTGTACGAGCCATCGCGCTGATCGTTGCCGGCGGTGTCGGCAAGGTTGATCTTGCTGACGTGGATGCGCAGACACTGATCGCGGAGCTGGGTATCGGCGAAATCGTACTCGGACTGCCGGTAAGCGCGTCGGCCAGGGTGATTGCCAAGGCGGGCATCGGCGACGTTTCCATCGATCGGTTCCCGGGCATGACCGGCGGAGTCCGCGGATTCCTCGGCAAGTCCGGAAGTGTCACGTTGGGTAACGGTGCTCAAATGGTTGAGTTGAATGTGGGCCTCGGTAAGGTCGAGATCGAGATGTGGATGCCGTAGGCGCTGTCATTCCGAACACGCCGACGCGACGGCTTGACGCTGTCGCGTCGGCCTGTAATTCCCGGGCAGATTATCTACCTTGCCCTTCAGAAAGAGGGGTCTCCCACAGCTCTTCGGTCGCCTGAACTCGATTGAGGTGCCGGTACAGTCCGTCACGGGCCATCAGCTCGTCGTGGGTCCCCTGTTCCACGATCCGCCCGTCCTGCAGCACGACTATCTTGTCGGCGTTGCGAATGGTTGACAGACGATGGGCTATGACGACGGTCGTTCGACCGACCATCAACCGCTCCAATGCCTGTTGGATCAACAGCTCGGTTTCGGTATCGACCGAAGATGTTGCCTCGTCCAGGATCAAGATGGGCGAATCTCTCAGCACCGCTCGAGCGATGGCCAACCGTTGCCGCTGACCGCCGGAGAGCTTGACCCCCCGCTCGCCGATTAGGGTTTCGTACCCTTCAGAGAGCTGCTCGATGAAGTCGTGGGCGTTCGCGATACGCGCCGCCTCAATCATCTCCTGATCTGTAGCACCCGGGCGGCCGAATAGGATGTTCTCGCGGACAGTCCCGTGAAACAGGAAGACTTCCTGGAGCACGATGCTGATCTGCCGGCGCAGGCTCTCCAGCGTCAGGTCGCGGATGTCGTTCCCATCTAGAGTGATCGCTCCCTCGCTCACGTCGTAGAACCGGGGGATCAGCATCGAGAGGGTGGTCTTGCCCACCCCTGTCGGCCCCACGAGCGCCACCACCGAACCCGGCGCGACGTCCAGGTCGATGTCTTGCAGCACTATTTCGCCCTCGCTGTATCGGAAGCTCACGTGGTGGAAGCGGATGGCCCCCTGGGCTCGTCCGGGAAACTCGATGGCGTCGGCTTGCTCCCTCACGTCGGGTTCTTGTTCCAACAGCTCGGCAATACGGTCGGCCCCGGCCAATGCTTGCTGGATGTTCTCCCATACGCCACCCAATGCCCGCACCGGCTGGTAAAGCAGTTCCAGATACAGAAAATAGGCGACCAGATCGGCAAGGGGCAGCGTCCCACCAAGGACGAGTTTTCCGCCGAAGTAGATGAGGACGATCGTGCCTAAGGAGGCGGTGAACTCGATGGACGGGTGAAACACGGCCATCAGCCGCAAAGCCCGCAGCAGGGAGTCACGATGGCGGACGATGCGGCTCCAGATGCGGTCCGCCTCGTTGTCCTCCCTGGTAAATGCCTGAATCTCTCGAATTCCCGAGATGTTATCGTTGAGGGCTGCGTTGAGCTCTCCCAGCTCGACTTGACGCTGGCGAAAGGCGGGTCGCACGTAGCGAGCGAATCCCTGCATGGCCAGGACGATCAGCGGGATGGGGACCATGCTCAGCAGGGCCAGCTGCCAGCTCATGCTGACCAGCACTGCGGTGACACCGATGAGCATGAGCACGTTGATCAGGACGTCCGGTATGGCGTGGGCGACCAACTGCTCCAGTAGAGTGGAGTCATTCACCGTACGTGACATGAGCTGTCCGGTCTGCTTGTCCTCGTAGAAACGCAGCGAAAGGCGTTGCAGGTGCCGATAGACTTCGTTTCTGACATTGGCCACCACATGCCAGCCGGCCACGTGGGCCGAGTAGCTCCGGACAAACCGCATTACTGCCCGGATGAGGTAGACAGCCAATGTCAGCATGGCCAGCCGTGCGATCAGCCCCACGGCCTCTGGGCCAGCCTCCGGGTCCGTAACGACGACAATCATCGCCCTGACCAGCCAAGGGCCAACAAGTTGGATGGCCACGAGGACCAACATGCTGATCATCGTCAGCGTAAGAGGTGTCTTGTAACGCTTTACGTGGTGGAGCAACGACCGTAGGGATTTCAAGTTCTCAGTTCTCCGTTCTTACCTGCAATGCCGGCCGCTTCGGAAACCGCGGCATTGTCTTCCCCCTCAACCAGGCTCAGACGGGCAATGTCGAAGCTTCCGGTAGGGTTACTCGGATACGGCTCGAATTGTACTCTGGGCAAGTCCATTTCGCAGGAGAAGCGGGTCAACGGGGAGTCGGCAATGCTGCTCCGCGGCTCGTTGGGTTGGGGATCCTCACTCAATCCGGTGACAGGCAGCGTGATCGTGCGTACTGCTCACAAGCTCTGTTCAATGCGCTGGACGCGCCAGCCAAACTCGCGCCCAGCGAGTGTTGAGATGGTGGGAAACAACGAAGGATTGTGGGAACGCGTTTCTCAATCCAGCTCAGGAATCCGGCGAATCGAACCTCTACTCGGAGTCGGCAGATGCGCGAACGTGATGTGTGTCACGTTCGCGCTTTGCTGTCTACAAGGCATTTCCACAGTTACGGGAACAGCGGCGGAATGATGATCGGGATAATGAAGATCAGACTCCTGATCTCGGCGACATCAGACGCCGGAGCACCATTGTTGTCGATAACTGTCAGCACAACGGTGAACGTGCCGAACGAGTCGTAGGTGTGGGTGATGGTTGCGCCGCTTCCGGTGTCTCCGTCTCCGAAGTCCCACTGGTAGGCGATGATCGTCCCATCAGTGTCGTACGACGCCGAGGCGTCGAAGTCAACGTCGAAGGGGAAGAAGCCGATGGTCGGATCTGCCGTGAAGCTGGCAACGGGAAGCTGGTTCCCAGGTGCCGTCACCAGGATCGCTACAGTTGCAGTGTCTGTTGCATCCTCGTTGTCCTTAACGGTAAGCGTAACGATGTACGCCCCTTGAGAGGTGTAGGTGTGCGTTCCGCTTACCCCCGTGCCAGATACGGAATCCCCGAAGTCCCACTCGTAGGATGCAATCGATCCGTCAGGGTCATCAGACGCGGCCGCATTGAGGATCACAGTCAGTGGTGCAGCTCCAGTTAGAGGTGCGGCTGTGAAGCTGGCTGTTGGGAGTTCATTCTCCGGAGCAGTGACTAGAATAGAACGAGTCATTGACGACTCATTGCCAAATGTGTCGAAGACAACAAGCTCGATGTTGTACACGCCGAGTTCGTTAAACGTGTAGAAGCCACTGACCGTGTTAGCGGAGCCACCATCGCCAAAGGACCACTGGTATGTCAGCACGTCGCCGTCAGGATCAGTGGATGCCGATCCGTCGAAGTGGACGATGAGCGGTGCCGGGCCGGTCGCCGGTGTGGCAGTAAAGTCGGCTACCGGCTGGCTGTTGAAGAGCCAGCAACCAGCTATCGCTACGAGAAGAATCGCTCCTATTCCAAGAAGCACAAGTTTTCGCGTATAGGTCATTGTGATCACCCCGAAGCTAGATTAGGGCTTCGTCCCCTTGAGGACAAGAAACGCAGATCGCTCACCACAGAGTGATTCAAGAGTACGTCCACTCGCGGTCAGGTTGACACTCTCCCTGCAACTACCGGCGCGAGAGGGACCGCATGTCGTATTGACGAGTCCGAGACCGCCAACTGACGTAGAATGGTTGCGCCATGTCTACTCATAGAACGGACAACCGACGCATATGCTTGGAGTGTGGCAATCATAACCTCCCCGGTCATGCGACGCTTTGCCCGGTGTGCGGGAGTAAAGCGGGACAAATCATCGACTTCCGTAATTCGGACGACCGATTGCTGCACGCAGCCCCCCGCTTGATGGAAGAACGATGTCAAGCGGGATTGGAGGACTTGGTCGGTGGACTTGAGTTCGTTGTCATCAACACTGAACCCGAGCATCAGAGTGGGGCCGTCGAGGAGCTGCTCGCACGCACAGGGTTGCATGTCACGGATGCCTTCGAAGATTCGGCATCTCGAGCTGTTGTTCTGCAGTCGCCGGGGTCAGCGGATGTGCTCGTCACATCACGAAAGGGCGCTTCCCCGTTCGCCGCCTTCACTGACTATCCCAAATCGCGGCATCTGCCGACGACACGTCTGGAGACATTCGCTTTCTCATGTCGCGATGTGACGGAATACGAGAGGATCCAGCGGAGCCGCGGAATCGGATTCATGTCTGATGCGCCGGTCAGCGGCCGGCAATTCAAGTTCATCCAAACCACCCCATCGCTCTACACAGGCATCTCCATCGGACTCATCGAGAGATCGGGGTCCGAGCATTCCTATCGCCTTCCCGAATCGGTCGATCTCGATTGGCACTTCGAGAAGCCGGCGTTGGCGTACCTGGGGAACATCGGACGACTGGATCACACCGCCACCCGCGTTCGCGCCAAGGAGCGTGACGAGGCCATCCTTGAATTCATCAATCTGACGAACTACAGGTTCGAGTTTGCCATCTACGTGAAATCGCTCAACTCGATCACCAATGTGGCCCGGCTATCGGCAAACGACTTCGCGATGGTGTTCACCTCGGGCATCACCCCGTTTGCGGACCTAGAGACATCCGGACCCACCGAACAGTTCACTCACAACTACGGACCCCGGACTCATCATCTGGCATGGGATACGGAAGCCATCGATGAGGTGTTTGCCGGGTTGGTCGATGATGGGCAGGAGTTCTTGCTCGATCTGGTCGGCTCGCCGGACGAAGGACTGAAGCAGACGTTCAGTGTCATGTCCCCGCACACCCTGTTGATCAACGAGTATATCCATCGCTTCGGCGAATTCGACGGCTTCTTCACGAAGGGCAACGTCACTTTGCTCACCAAAGCGGCGGGCAACCAATAATGCTTGGCCTTATTGGTTGCCGGGCATCTGTGAACCCAGCATAGCTGGGTTCCCGAGTTCCCAGTTCACGAACAGCGGGAGAGTTGTGACTATGTCACAACTCCAAGGAACCCGGTATCGTTGGGTTCCCAGAGTAGCCATTGGCAAGAAGCCAAACTCTTGCTTAGTCGAACACGAAGCTGACTTCCCTACTTGACAGGCTCGGTGATCAGCAGCATATACTCGAACGATTCGTCGGAGAAGTAGCTCTCCACGATCACGTAGTATGTACCTGCAGCCAACGTAGTCTCAATTCTGCTCCACGATCCGTCGGCATCGTCGTTGTACGCCACTTCCCACAAGTCCTCGTCATAGATGGCCAGGGTGGTGTCGTAGTTCCCGGTCGATCCGGATCTGGGGCCGGTTTCGAAGACGATGGTCGTTTCCTCGCTCAGAACAAACCGGAAAGAATCGATGTCGCTCTCCAGGCCGATGGCCGCTTCGATCAACAATGCTTCGCCGTCAGACCATTCGATGAGTTCTGCTGTCTCGTCGATGTCGTTGGGCTCCGTCTCGGACACCATCTTCACGCTCTGTGCCATCGCTCGCAGGCGATAGGGAGTTAACAACGTCTCTGTGCCATCGGCTTCTACAGTGACGAAATATTCTCCCTCATCGAGAGACACGACGATGCGGCTCCAAGAGGAGTCTCCGCTGTCGTCGTTCTCGGCAAGGCGATCACCGCTGGGGGCGTAGAGGGTGAGCAGCGTGTCAAAACCGCCCACACCGGGCTGGGATTCGGTCCAGATTCGAATGAGTCCGGCGACATTGATCGTCAATTTGTAGAAATCGATCGAGTCATCGGCATCAAGTATGCCGTCGGCTATCCAAGTGGCGGCATCCGGCGACGTCGGCTCGAGTGTTGTTGCTTTGGCCGAGGTGTCGTTCGGCTCGTCATCCATGTTCAAGGCGACTGGCGTGACTGAAAGGCGATAGTTGTCAATGCCAAGCAGCGGATACATCGTTTCTTCGATTCGAACCGCATAACTGTCGCCCGGCTGAGGCCGTAGTAGAAGTCGGCTCCAATACCCTTCTCCTGAATTGTCGTCGAACGCGATCGGCAAATAGCGATCTTCAGTTTCGCTGTACTGATAAAGGATGAGCACCGTGTCCCCGGACGACGGTCCGCTGGTCTCGATGCGGAGTGCATTGCTCATTCCCGTCAAGCCGGATTCGGGGATCTCAAAGCGGAAGAAATCGGCATCTCCCGGCGGCACTAGGGACGCGAAAGACAAGACGCTTGCGGCGACTTCGCCCACATTGTTGGATTCGAGAAGACCGTCGTTGGACTCGATTTCGATGCCGTTGAAGACGACCAGGGAATAGCTTCGTACGCCGCTTTCAACGCCGTCGATTCGAATGCGATAGGTGCCGGCCGCGAGCGTGGCTTCAAGCAGGCTGTCTTCGGTCGCATCAATGTAGGCATCTTCGTCATCAAACAGAAGGACGCGAATTCCGTATTCGACGTCCGTGCCTTCGGCGAGGATAAAGAGGGTCGAATCGTCCTCAATGACCTCGAATGAATACCAATCCAATTCGCCTGGGTGTAAGAGTTCTCCCGTTGCGATGAACGTTGTAAAGGGCTCGGAGAAAGAGCCGAGAAACACGGGGTCCGGCTGGGCGGCAACGGGAAGCGCGAACCCCAACAACAAGACGATGATCACTGCTGCACCAAAGCACTGAGTTCTCATGACGACCTCCCAAGAGAATAGAAGTATATCCACTCCTGCTAATACCTGAACCCCAGCACCGCTCCCACAGCGGGAAGTATGGGGAGCAAGACCATTCCCAGGAACTCGGTGACACCCTCGGGAACGCCGAGAAGATAGAGCAATGGCTCAGTGAACGCGCTGGCCAGCCCGCCGGCCAGTCCTCCCACGATGCAGCCGCTGATGTTGCCGTCGATGCCCCAGATCTTGCCGGCGGCGAGTACGCCGGCGGCGGCTCCGAGTCCGTCGAACACGGTCAGGCTGCCGATGACGACGGCTGTCTTGCCAAACCGGGATTCAAGTTGAGGCACGATTTCGCTGATAGCTGTGACAGCAACAGCTGCTCCTACGAGGCCGCCTACAGTTCCAAGACCAATCTGGCCGAGCCATTCACCCGTCGATGGTGCCGCCACAAGGGAGCCGCCGGCAAGCAAGACTGCCAATACTCCACTGATCAGAACTCTCATGTCACTCACTCCTCCTTTGCACAGCACTGAAGATTGCATTGTGGGAGTCATTCCCGGCTTCGATGAATCCATGAATCGGGGACGAAGACGAACTCGGGCCGGCAAATACCGCAGTAGAACTAGTGACAAACGGGATCGTCGACACAACCAGAACGAGCAGCCATGCGATGCTCGTTCCCATCGTTCCCCCTAAATCTCGATCCGCGTTCCGACACCTATTTCCACGAAGTTATCGCCGAACGCTTCGCGAATGGCGGCGATGGCGACATCTCCTGTGCAATGACTAGCCCCAACACGCCTGACCTCTAACTTGAGCAGATCGGCGACAACGCAGTCGATGGTCTCCTTCTTCTCCCGGAACAAGTGAAATCCGCCCAGTACGAGCGCCATTGGGGCACCGACCAGATCGGTGGCTCGCTTGACGAGTTTGGTAATGCCCATGTGGGCACAGCCGCTGATGAGGACGGGACCGTCCGCCCCATCAACCAGCAATGCCTGCTCGGGAATCTTCCGTCCCATCTGTCCGATCGAGTGCACGCCGGGAACGATGTCCACTGGTCCTTTCACGACGTGCAGGTCGATGCCGGATCGCCGGACACGGGCGAAGCGTTTGGCAACGGCTTTGGGCACATAGAAGTGCAGACCTCTGTGGAATACCGACGTCATTGCTCCCATGTGATCGCAGTGGTCATGAGATAGAACCAACGCAATCACCGATTCCAGGCTGACGCCCAGTTGCCCGGCGTTGTGCTCAAGCACCATTTTATCGGCACCGGTATCCAGCATGACGATTGCGCCTTCGGTTCGGATGAGCACCGAGAATCCAAAACCGGGGCGAAGATCACCCGTGGCACGGTTGTCGTACAAAACAACGATTTCAATCATCGGGCTACTCCAGCTCAGAGTCCTGAGAAAACCGATCGAACAGCTGTAGGCCGATCGTCATCTCCACTCCGACTTCGGCTTTGATTCCTGCGTCCCCGCCACCGACAAGTCCGTAAGCATAGAAGGCGTTGGCACGAAGCTCCAATATCAGATCGAATCCAAGCCCGAACGTCGGAAGCACGAGCATTCGTGCCGTCGCACCGCCTCGTAACGCGATCGGACTATCTCGGAAGGACGGCAGGACGGATCGGGCGTCCACTGTGAACAGCCAGTCAGTCACGAAAGAACCACTGGGGAAGGTCCACGTTGCGTCGAGATTGGATTCCACCGTCAAGTCGAGGGCAGTGTCCCAAAGCGTCGGAAGGCTCCAATCGGCTTGGGCATCGAGAGTTCCGGCCAATGCATGAGACCAATCTCCCGCCGACGCCCACCGGGGGCCCCATCGGATGCCGCCATTCAGCGCAACCTTGGGATTACTCACGATAATCCAGTCCCGCGGGTGAAGCTTGAGCCAGCCACCTGTTGACAAGAGCGCCCATGGTACCAAGGAAAGGTTTGCATCGACCGATACCGACCACCATTGGAAGTCCAAACCGGTCTCCAAAGAATGATTCGCAGCAAACGTTGGCAGCACGGTGATATCTGTCTGGCTATTCGTGAAGAACGGATCGATCTGGAACGTCAATCCTAAGCCCGCAATCATCACTGAGCCCGGCACTAGTGCCGTTGCTCCTACCGTTATCACGAAATCGTCCCGCAGCACGTGGTCGAACGCATTCTGTGGATCACTGCCAAACGGCCTTTCGTTGCTGTCATTCGAACCCGGTACGTCCTGCAGCCCAACCACCGTCGCTGCTGACATCACCACTAGGCCGACAAGAATCACCATCGCTGTCTTGACTCTTTTCATTGCATCCCCCTCGACAACTCGTCGGCTCCAGCCGAATTGGGCCGGAAGTGTACTCTAGTTCTAGCGCCTTCTTGCCATCGAGAACAAATCTGTCTAACCTGACTCATCAAAAGGAGTGTGGAATGAAGAAGCTGGGAATTGCTGGTACGTTTGGATTACTACTTGTCATGTGCATTGCCGGGATGATGGCTCAGGCACAAGAAGAATTCCGCTTGGATGCAGCGTTCGGGGCCCAAATGATCGAGCAGCTGGCAGAGGCTTACATTGGCGGACTGATCGATGCCATGCACGTCATGGCGGCGACGGCCAACTTGCGGACCGGGGATTGGGAACAGATGCGAAACTTGCTGGCACAGTTCGAGAAATCCGAGCTGTCCTACAACGCATGGTTTCTCAAGCCCGATGGCAGTTACTACAAAGTGAAAGGCGGCTTGGCGTCGGCCAACCTGTCCGATCGTGCCTATTTCCCCAAGGTGATGATGGGCGAAACGACCATGGGCGATCTGGTGATCAGCCGATCCACCGGGCGCAAGTCGATGATCCTGACAGCACCGATCTTCAATGGCCCGACCGTCATCGGTGCGCTGGGCGTGACGCTCTATCTGGATGACTTCAGCTATTTCCTCGAGGATAAGCTGCAGCTGCCGGAAAGCGTCAGCTTCTTCGCATATCGAACCGAGGATCACATCATCTCCGTTCATCCCAATTCGACCCTGTTGCTCGAAGCGTTCACTTCCGCTGGAATTGCGCTTGTTCCCGGAGGTGTAGAGGTTTCGGACTTCCTCGGCTGGACGTTCATTCTGGGAACGATCGAATAGTACAATCCTTGATCCATGAGACAGAGCCGGCTGAGCGGGAACTCGGCTTGCTCCGACCAGGTGTTTCGCTTTGCGAAACCCTAAGGAACTCGGCGAAGCCGAGTTCCCGCTTCCACATCCAAGTCTCGCACATCAAGGATTCACAGTATGTTCATGGGTGACGTGTAAGATGGCGTCCTGATGAAGAGGCAACTACTTGGACTACTCCTATTGGTAACAGCCGCTGTTGTCGTGACCGCATGTTTTCACGATCTCAATCCCGTGGCCATGATTTCCACGAGCCAGAGACAAGGGTATCCGCCTCTCGAAATCACATTCGATGGTTCAGGATCACAGGGAGTCGAATCGAGTATTGTGTCCTATCGATGGGATTTCGACGACGGCATCACTGCGGAAACAGCGACGGTTGTCCATACCTTTGAAGAAAAGGGACGCTACAATGTGGTGTTGATCATCACAGATGCCGACGGCCTGATTGGCTCGGCGGACAAGACCATTCACGTTCTCAATTTCGTTCCTCACGCCGACTTCCGGATCTTCCCATATGGTGCCCCGCATGACTATCCGGTGCAATTCGATGCCTCAAAGTCGTACGACCCTGTCGGCGAAATCATCTCCTACCACTGGGATTTTGGGGACGAAACCAGCGCCGAGGGAATGAACGTGGAACATATCTTCCCGGAACAGCAAACCAAGTATCAGGTGACGCTAACCGTTATCGACGACGATGGTGCGGCCAACAATTCGGTACGAACCGTTGTGGTGCTTGGGTGTTATACTTGCGACTGATTCTCAGCCGCAAGTATCACTTTGTGCTCTGGGAACTCAACTACGTTGAGTTCCTCAGGGCTTCGCTTCGCAAAACGCCTGCGTGGGTGACGTCTCTACGGTAATGCGCAACTCGCCTACGGCGAGTTACTTGGAGTTTCAGCGTAGCTGAAACGTCCTGGCGGATGAGCAATCATCCGCAGGTATTACAGTGTGCTATGGCAACTCACTTGCGCTAGAGTTCTGACGAAGTCGGAACTCAATGGAACTCAGGCACTGAGTTCCCAGTTGCTCAGGGTTTCGCACTGCGAAACGCCTGGTCGGATGTGTGTTCGCCGGCATCCAATTGATCCCCTTCTCAAGCTGCTGTCCCCGCAAGAAGTGGGCCTAGGAACTCAGCATAACTAAGTTCCCTCACGCTTGCCTGCCCAAGAGTTTTGGCCTCGCCAAAACATCCGGGATGGATGGGTAGAGTTGTCCTGCATGGGCAAGCTTGCGAGAATCGTTCCATGAACGCGATGGACCATGTGCGACATCTGGCGGAGAAGATCGGGCCAAGCGGATCGACGACTGTTGAAGAGAAGGAAGCAGCAGTATATGCACATAAGCAACTTGCGAGCTTGGGACTTCATCCAGTGATGGAAACCTTTCGCAGTGCACGCTCGGCGTGGTTGCCGGCTGCATTGTTCTGGAGCATCGTTCTCGGGTCAGGGTTCCTCTTCCTGGGTGGGGGGCGAATCGGCGCCATCGCCGCTCTCACCCTGGCAGTGACCGGCCTAGGATCGATTCTGCTGGAGCTATCTTTCCGTCCGAATCTTCTACGATGGGTTCTTCCCAAGGGACAGAGCCAGAATGTTTGGGCACGGATCGATGCAAAGGCCGAGGCTCGCGACCGGGTTGTCTTGGTGGCGCATCTGGATACCCATCGAACACCGCTTGTCTTTTCTTCCGACCGCTGGGTTCGGATATTCGAGAAGCTGGTTCCCATCGGAATGGCGTTTGCTGTGCTGCTCATCGCCACCTTCGCGCTTGGGATCGTGCTGCCCATGCCATGGCTTCGATACGTAGCCATCGGCCCGCTGCTGGTTGCGTTGGGAATGCTCATTCTAATGCTGCAAGCCGATTTCACTCCCTACGCTCCCGGCGCGAATGACAACGCGTCCGGAGTAGGCGTCGTTCTTAGCTTGGCTGAACAGCTGGCGATGGAACCGCTTGACTATACCGCCGTGTGGATCGTTCTTACGGGATGCGAGGAAGTCGGATGCTATGGCGCTGAGGATTTCATCCGCCGCCACAAGACCGACCTGGGGCACGCAGCTTGGATCTCGGTGGACACCGTGGGAAGCAACAGCGGCGTACCCGTCTACCTTTCCCAAGAGACGTTCCTGTCGACGGCCAAGAGCGATCTGGAGCTTCTCGAACTGGTGCGAGACATTTCCGCTCGACGCCCTGAACTGGGTGCCCATGAGATCAGCATGAAAGGCACTTACACGGATGGCGCCATCGGTGCCAAGCACGGTTTGCGCGTCCTCACGTTTGAGAGCCATCGTGCAGACGGCACGCTATCCGATTGGCATCGCCCCACAGATACGATCGAGAATGCCTCCGTTGAATGCGTGCAGGCGACTGAAGCTCTGTTGAACGAATTGCTAAAGCAGCTGGATGCGAACGCGAGTTCCGCCACAGAGGCTGGATCCGCGAGCTCCGCCACGGAGGCCGAGCTCGGGGTAGTCTAAGGCCGCACTGATTAGGTTGTCAGTTCAATCGTTCGTTGATTTCGATCAGATTCCCGTCCGGGTCGTGGAAGTGCGCAGTCCGTAGATTCCAATCGGTATGGGTTCGCGGCGCCAGCGCGAATTTCACGCCCTTGCTTCCCAACTCGCTGAACGCGGCATCGACATTGTCGACGGCGAATGCCAGCGCGATGTGTCTTCGGCCCTCACCCTCCGGGTCGGTCATTCCCAATGCTTTGGACATTTCGGATCGCTGGAACAGCGCCAATCGGACGCCGGGCGCTTCAAACTCGGAATACCCGGACTCGAGATCGCCCTGTAGCAACGACAAGCCTAGTTTGTCTCGGTAGAAGCGGACGGAGTCTCGGTAGTTCTCGACCAGCAGTCGCACGTAGTTGAACTGGTACGCCATGTCATTCACCTCCTAACCCCATGATGAACGACGTGAAGAGCGATTTCGTGTCGCGGTTGTGAAGTTTCCGTGACGTCTTGGAAGGGTCAATAAGGAATAGCAAACGCGAACTTGCCTCGATTCACGTAAATTACTAGCATGAATCCGGTAAAAGGGGGAAATGATGAGGATTCGAAGAATGAAGGGTGTCGTTCTGGTCATCGTGTTGACGGCTGTCATTGCCATTCCGGCACTGGAAGCGAGCGCAGGCCGGTCGGAATTCGGAATCGGTCTTCCCGTAAGTACAACGTTCAGTTTCACATCGCTCAGTTATGGGCTGGAGGCCTATTACAGATTGGCAGGAGCAATGCTTGCTTGGGAAACAGCGCTGAAGACTAACTTCAGCTTCGACAGTCTCTACATCCGAAACACTTTGGCAACGGCAGCGGCATTCTATTTGTGCGTCGGTCATGTCACCAATCTGTTGCCAAATTTCGGATCGACGTATTTCACGGCCGGCTTGGGATTCGCATTTGGGCAGGCAATAGTCTTTCGCCTGGCGCTCAATCTGGCGCTTTCCGTCAGCGGCGGGAGTTTCCACTTCTTCCCGGAACTCCGTTTCCAAATTGGGTTGGATCCGTAAGCTGGCAACCGGCTCATCGAGCCGGTTGCTCAGGGTTTCGCGTTTGCAAACGGGAACCCAGACAAGCTGGGTTCCTTGGGGTTTCTCGTTGAGAAACGCCCAGTTGGACAGGATATCTTGGTCCCAACATGGACGGTGAATCGACTTCGTCGAGTTTCTTGGAGTCTGGCAACTCAGGGTAGCTGAGTTGCTTGGGAGTTTCGCAAGGCGAAACTCTCGCCGGGCTCTGCAGCAGAGTCCTGACGAAATCGGAACTCTTGCTTGACTTGGATCCAACTGCCCCGTGTTCCTTGGAGTTTGACAATTCAGCTCAGCTGAGTTGTCCTACGAGCAGGCATCGGATTCGTGAATCGTGTCCGTGCTCTGTAACCTCTCCGCCAGGAGGGGAGATGAGCAATTCATTGAATGTGTTGGTATTCTTGCGGGAATCAAGCGCCCGATATCGTGAGCGTCTAACGGGTTCCGATGTTGTTCGGTACACGTTTTGCGATTCTGAGGAAGAGGTTCGTCAGTCTATCGGGCAGACCGACGTCATCCTTGGCTCGATCAGCTTCCCATCCCACATATTGTCGTTAGCGAAGCGCTTGCGTTGGATCCAGGCAACGGCCGCTGGTGTCGACGCATTCTTGTCCAAGAGCAATTTTCCGGACGGCGTGATGCTCACTCGGGCCGATGTTTCATTCGGTGATCAGATTGCGGAATACGTGATCGGCCATCTTCTTGCTTTGACCCAGTGCCTGCGTGACATACATCGCCTTCAACTCGAGCGAACTTGGCAGCCTCTGGAGGTCGAATTCCTCAAAGGAAAGACAATGGGCATCGCCGGCACGGGATCCATCGGACGAGTTGTTGCCAACCGCGCCCGCGGCATGAGCATGCGGACGATCGGCCTGGCAAACAGGCCACGCGAGCTCCCCGGATTCGAGATAGTTTATGGAACGGACGATCTGGCGACGTTCCTTTCCGGGCTCGACGTGCTCGTGATCTGCCTGCCCTTGACTGCGCAGACTCGCGGGCTGTTCGGGCGCCATCAGTTGGCACAGCTCAAACCCTCCGCAATCCTCATCAATGTTGCACGCGGCCCCGTCGTGGATGAAGAAGCGCTGATCGATGCGCTGCAAAGACGAGCCATCCGAGCCGCCATCCTCGACGTGTTCGAAAGAGAGCCGCTGCCCTCTGACAGTCCGTTCTGGGGCATGGACAATGTGACGATTACGTCCCACCATTCCGGGCTCAACATCCCTGACGACATCATCGACTTCTTCTTGGAAAACTTGCGGCTATTTCGGGCGGGCGATCGATTGAATGGACTTGTTGATCTGACGGGGGGGGGTACTGAAGCACCAGCTTCATGGCAACGGGATTCATCCATGACGTGCAATTCCGCCACAGGATTCTTCTGCTACGCTCGGCCTCGCAGAATCGAGCCCAACGTCTTGCCAACCTTTGTTGCCTGCCGAACCGCTTCTTCTTGCTCTGCAAACCGCGGAGGCCTGTGCGCATCCATAATGCAGTCCAGAAAACCATGTTTGGCAACGACCGATCCAACCGCGCAATCTTCTCCGAATCCGCAGTCATAGCATTGCGAGGTTCCGTCGGCCTGCACAGTGCCAACGACCGGCATCAAGTTGGATCCCATCATCCTGCGGATGAAGGCCAGCACCGGCGAGTCGTCGCGCCGACTGTCGACGGCAACAGCCACACCAAGCTTTCCAGCAAGGGAGAATACTTCACGATGACGGAAACAGAACGTACGCTCCAAATAAGCGTGTCCCAGCGCATTGAGCGTGCCATAGTAGTTGGGGGCGCCAAATACGATGGCATCGGCAGCCAGCATCAGTTCGCCGAGGGCAGGCCAATCGTCGGCTACTTTACAGCGATTGTCAGCCGCGCACGCGACGCACCCCCTGCATCCACCGATCTGCTTTCCGGCCAATGAAACGAACTCGAAGGGTTCCCCCGTTGCTTCAAGTACTGCCTTGACAGCGTCGCCGGTGACACTCTTCGTTCGCCCGCTGGCGCTGATTCCCAGGATGGTCATTCCGCCTCCGTTCAAGATTCCAATCACGAGCACATGGTCAAGTATCGTTGGCGGGAGAATCCTCCGCAACGCCGGATACATGAAAGACTCAATGTGTGCTCACACTCTCTTGCCAGGTAGGCTATAGGCTCGCAGTCATGTCGGCATGACGGGAGCCCAGCGTTGCTGGGTTCCTTGGAGTTTCGGCTTCGCAAGACTCTCATTCAAATGGCGCGGCGCTTGTACTCATCGTGGTGTTGGCCGCTTCCTTGCAACCTGCCGACATCTCGATGCACTCGTCTCCGATTTCCCGGAATTGTGTTGATCGCCCCAATCTTCTACAGTGCTTTCGACCACTTTAAAGGGGGGATCATGGGCCGAACGATGCTGTACATCCTGATAGGTATTGCCGTTGTTGGTGCACTTGCCGTGCTGTTGCTGATCAGACCGATGGTTGGCGAGACCGAGGTCGCGCCGGAGATTCCAGTCGTCACCGATATCGAGCCCGAACTGTCGGAAGAAACGGAGCCCGTCGTTCCGAGCGAGGTTGTCACGACAGAAACGGATGAAGACACAACCGAGCCAATCATCGAGGAACCCGTAATTGCCTCTGAAACGGGTTATTCGATCGACGGAACCATCGTTTCCGGAGAATACGCGCACGAGACGACGATTGCCGGAGTCGATGTCTACTGGACGAACGATGAATATCGTCTGCGCGTGGGACTCGTTTCGCCGGGAACTGGATTCGTGGCTATCGGGTTCGATCCCGAAGGCCGGATGGAGGGAGCTAACTTCATCATCGGATCCATGCATGAAGGCGTTCTGACTATTCGCGACGACTACGGCTACGAGGCGCTCGCCCACATGGAAGACACGGCAAGGGGTGGCGAGGACAACATCGTCGCCGCGGCGGGAAATGAATGGCCCGATCAGACGGTCATTGAATTCATCATTCCGTTGGATTCGGGAGACGCGATGGACAAGCCGTTACTGCCGGGACATCAGTACACGATTCTTGTCTCCT